>Ga0265298_10010638_pt1 | contig 10863 bp, 5 predicted proteins | sample AusTroGonzalo_MG_3_FD_193486 | JGI IMG/M metagenome (GOLD analysis project Ga0265298, IMG submission 193486) | Bovine rumen microbial communities from tropical cattle in Woodstock, Queensland, Australia - Gonzalo_01 | ecosystem: Host-associated > Mammals > Digestive system > Stomach > Rumen ...
CGTGCGTACCACGGAAAGGCCGCCGATGGCCAGCCAGTCAGTATCCGTATGGTGACCGGTTTCCTGGGGACGCACGTAAGGATAGTATTCGGCCGATGCAGTGGATTTCCAAATGCGCTTGAAGGTGCAGGAGGCACGGTCCCAGTAGTTCTCCACGGGGCCGCGGCCATAGTAGCGGAAGGCGTCATCGGCCACCCTGAAGCGGAAGCCCAGGCGCGGGATTTCCACATCCTTGTCTTCGCCGGGAGCCGTCTGAACCTGAATCTTCAGGGTCCCGTCGGGGTATACGATGTACTGCTCGGAGGCGCGGACGCCCTGGCCCTTGACGGTGATGAGAACGGTTCCGTCGGCCTGCTTGGCGGCATTTACGGATTCCGGTTTGGCGGGTTCGCGGTACTGGTCGGCACGTATGGGAGCGCCGTTGCCATAGTCGTTGTCAATGGGGGCGCGCCAGAAATTGGGCCGGATGCCGAAGGAAGGATCCACCATGTCAATATCCTTTACCTTCCAGGTCTTGATGAAGCCATCGGCCTTGTTGAACACCAGTTCCACGTTGGAGCCGCGGACCACTACCTGGGTGTCTCCGTTGGTGAATTCCAGGTTGCCCTTGGCTACACGCTCCTTGCGGGGAGCGGGGTCGGATTTCAGGAGGACCTCGTCACAGGCCAGGATGGTGTTTTTCTCTATCAGGGGCAAATCCTGGGCGGCGGATACCTCGAAGAAAATGCGGTATTCGCCGGGTTTCTTCATTTTGGGCAGCCGGATGCTGAACAGCTCGGTCATCTGAGGGGCTGTAGAGAAATGCTTCTTGCGCTTGAACCACCAGAAGGGGCGTTTGCCGTCCCGTTCTACCCAGAACTTGACCGTGTAGGGCTTCAGGTCTGTAAAGTAGTTGCGGTTGAAGATTTCGAAAACGCCGTTCTCTACGTCTACGGCACGGATGGTTACGTTCTGGTAGACGTGTTTGATTTCATAATAGCCGGGGTGCGGGTCGCGGTCGGGGTTTACCAGGCCGTTGCAGCAGAAATTGCCGTCGGAGGGCATGTCCACGCCATAGTCTCCGCCGTAGGTCCAGCCGCGTTCCTTGTCGTACAGGCCCTGGTCCACCCAGTCCCAGATGAAGCCGCCCTGCAGGTGCTTGTGGGCGTAGAACTGCTCCCACATCCAGTCGATGGAACCGTTGGAATTGCCCATGGCGTGGGAGTATTCACACAAGGCGACGGGCTTCTCGGAATAGGTCTCACCCATTCTCTTGAGCCACTCGGTGCCGGGATACATGGGGTTCTGGAAGTCGGTGTTCCAGTCCCTTCCGGCGCGTTCATACACCACGGGACGGTTCATGCCGTCCTTCTCCAGGGCCTTGAGGGCCTTGTAGGTCTCGTAGAAATTGGTGCCATTGCCTGCTTCGTTGCCCAGTGACAGGATGGTGACGCAGGGGTAGTTGGCCGTGCGGTAGTACATGTTGAGGGTACGGTCCATGTGCTTGGCCAGCCACTCGGTCATGTTGGCCATGGTGCGCTTGGGCTCGTATCCGAAGCCGTGGGTCTCGATATTGGCCTCGTCGTACACATAGAAGCCCAGGGAGTCGCACAGTTCGTAAAACTCCCGCGACTGCGGATAGTGGCAGGTGCGGATGGCGTTCACGTTGGCCAGTTTCATGAGCTTGAGGTCTTCCAGGATGTTTTCCCGGGAGGTATAATGGCCGGTGTACGGATTGTGCTCATGCAGGTTCACACCTTTGAACTTGACGGGCTTACCGTTGACCAGGAAGGCCTTGACGTCCCGTTCTCCGTCCTTGACGGTAGCAATCTCCAAGTGGCGGAATCCCACGTGGAAGCGGGTATACTCTCCGTTCACTTTCAGCACTAAGGAATACAGGCTGGGGGTTTCGGCGGTCCACAGTTTGACCCCGGGAATGGAGTCCATCACGGTGGTGATGTCTCCGGCGAATTCGAAGACGGCGTCGGCTACGGCCATGCCCTGGGCGTCCAGCAGCTCATAGAACACCTCGGTGGGAACGTCGGCGTGCATCTTGAGCAGGAACAGGCCGGTCTGGAAGTCGGGCGTGGTGGTAGAGACCACGGTGAAGTTGAAGCCGTTGTGGGTTTTCTCGCTGGAGAGGTATACGTCACGCTCCAGGCCGGAGATGCGCCAGAAGTCCTGGTCTTCCAGCCAGGAGGCCTGCGTATAGCGGTAAATCTTAAGCAGGAGCTCGTTCTCCCCGTCTTTGACAAAATCCGTGATGCGGAAACGGGCCAGGTCCTTGGAATCTTCGCAGTAGCCCACCTCCTGCCCGTTCACGTACACGTAGGTGCCGCTCTTGGAACCGGCCAGGTTCAGGTACACCTCGCGGCCCTTCCAACTTGCCGGCACGGTAAAGGTGCGGTGATACAGGGCGGACGGCACGGACTCGGGCAGTACGCCGGCCACGGGATTCTCGGGGCAGAAGTCGTAGGGGATGTTGGTGTAGATGGCTACACCCCAGCCCTGGACCTCCCAGTTGCCGGGAACCTGAATCTTGTCCCAGGTCTGAGGGACGGCCATCTTCCGATGGTCGTCGAAGTACTTGAAATCCCAGGTGCCGTTGAGGCTCTTGTAGTTCTCGCTGCCGCGGAAGCCCTTGGAAAGGGCATCGGCCCGGTTGGCGAAATACACGACTTCCGTGCGCCGGGTCTCGGCGTTCACGGAAGTAATCTGAGGATCCTGCCAGTAGGGAAGGATGGCGGTCAACAGGAGGAGGAGACTATTCATATAGGATGGTTTGTTTTAATCGGATGTCGTCGGAGGAGGCGCCTACCTGGATTTCAAATTCGCCGGGTTCCACTACGCGCTGCATGGCGGGGTTCACCAGTTCGAAGGAACTGCGCTGCAGGGGAAGGGTGACCGTAACGGTCTCTCCGGCCGGGATGGCTTTGACGCGCCGGAAAGCGCAAAGCTGCTTGCGGGGCCGTGCGGTGGAGGCTACCAGGTCCCGGATATAAACCTGCACCACCTCGTCGCCAGCCATGTTTCCGGTATTGGTTACGTCTACGGTAACGGTAGTTCCATCCATGCGAAGGTTCTTGTACTCAAACGTGGTATAGCTTAAGCCATAGCCGAACGGGAACAAGGGTGCGGCGCTCTCTTCCACGTAGTCGTGGCTGTAAGGGAGTTTGCGGTTGTAATAGACGGGAAGCTGGCCCACACTGCGGGGAACGCTCACGGAGAGGCGTCCGGCGGGGTTGTAGCGGCCCATGAGGACATCGGCCAGGGCGGTGCCGCCTTCGCCTCCGGGGTACCAGAGGGTGAGGAGGGCATCGGCATTCTCCGCCGCCCAGTTCTTGTCCAGCGGACGGCCTTCGATATAGACCACAACCAGCGGCGTGCCGGTGGCCTTGAGTTCCTTGAGCAGTTGCGGCTGCAGGCCCAGCAGGTCCAGCGTACTGCGGTCGAAGCCTTCGCCGGCCTCCATGTCGGAGACGGCGGTCTGGTCCACCACGGCGGCGCCGGTGTCAATGTACTTGGTGCGGAAGTCGCGGGCCGATGAGCCCCCCACTACCACCACGGCAACATCGGCCCTCCGGGCAGCCTGGACGGCCTGGGCGATGTCGTTGTTCTTGGTGTCCCGGACGGCGCAGCCCTTGACGTAAGTCACGGCGGCTCCTGCATTCTGGAGGCCCTGGAGCATGGTGACCACGTGGGCAGGGTCCTGCGGGGCGGTATAGTCGCCCAGCTGGTTGTACATGTTATGCGCATTGGGGCCGATGAGCGCAATCCGCGTTCCCGCCCTCAGCGGCAGAATTCCGTTGTTCTTCAGAAGGGTGACGCCTTCGCGGGCGGCCTGGGCGGCTACGGCGACGTTTTCGGCGCTGCGCACGTTATCGGCCGATTCTTCCGGAAGGTAAGGGTTGTCAAAGAGGCCCGCCTCGAACTTGCGTACCAGCACGCGTTTGACGGCGCGGTCCAGCACGTCCATGGATACGCGGCCAGCCTCCACGGATTCCTTCAGGAGGGCGTAGCAGTGGGCACCCAGGTCCACGTCCACCCCGGCGTTGAGGGCCATCTCACCGGCTTCCTGCCGGTCTTTGGCCACATGGTGGCTGGTGTAGATGCCGTCAATGCTCTCGAGGTCGCTCACTACGAAACCCTGGAAGTTCCAGCGGTCCTGCAGCACGCCCGTCAGGAGTTCCTTGTTGCAGGTGGTGGGGATGCCGTCGATGGTGTTGTAACTGGTCATGACGCTGAGGGCGCCGTTCTCAATGGCCGTCTGGAAAGTGGGCAGCACGTTTTCTTCCAGGTCCCTCAGGCCGATGTGGGAAGGGCTGCCGTTGTGTCCGCCCTCGGGAATGCCGTAGGCCACGAAGTGCTTGAGGGTGGAGATGACGCCTTTCGAAGAGGTGCCGCGCACCATGGCCGATGCCATCTGCGAGGTGAGGTAAACGTCTTCGCCGTAAGTCTCTTCCACACGGGACCAGCGGGGTTCGCGGGAGAGATCTATCACGGGACCGTAGCCGATGGTGCCGCCCTGGGCCATGAGTTCGGAGCCAATGACCTGGCCCACCTGCTCGATGAGCTCGGTGTCCCAGGTGGCGCTGAGGCCTATGGAGGTAGGGAATACCGTGGTGCCTATGGCCATGTGCCCGTGGGGGGCTTCTTCGGCCAGGATGATGGGAATTCCCAGGCGGGTGGAGTCTATAGCGTAGTGCTGCAGGGCGTTATAAGCTTGCACGGCCAACTGGGGGTTGAGGCCGGTTTCCAGGGTCTTGCGGGTCCAGGGATCGGCCCTGAAGGTGGCCCACAGCATGCCGCCGTGCTGTTTCTGCACAAAGTCCCGGAAGGCGTTGGTGATCTTTACTTTCCAACTGGTGCTGTCCACTTGACCGGGCATCTCTTCCTTCTCGTACATCGGCCATCCCAGCGGGCACAGGAGCTGGCCCAGCTTTTCGTCTATGGTCATGCGGGAGAGGAGGTCATCGGCCCTTTCCTGGGCGCTCTTGAGGGCGTCCTTGTAGGCGGGCACCTTTTCTCCGCAGGAGGAAAGGAGGAGGGTAACGGCAGCCAGAGAGGCTATCCATTTGCCGGGAAATGCGTACATATTGGGAAATTCTTTGTGTATCACACAAAGATAAGGATTATTCCCTTAAAAGAAAAATGCTTAACTTTGCATAAATATCGCATCTCATGATTACCGATTCCGTTCTTGACAAGGTTGTAACCGACCTTTTCCAAAATATCGAATTCCAGGCCGAGCCTTCCGGCTTGTACGACCCCCTGCGCTACATGGTGGCCATTGGCGGAAAACGCATCCGCCCCCGTCTGTGCCTTACTACCTATGGCATTTATGCCCAGGAGCTTACGGAGTCTATCCTGCAGCCGGCCGCGGGTTTGGAAGTCTTCCACACCTTCACCCTCATCCACGACGACATCATGGACCGCAGCCCCCTGCGCCGCGGGCATGATACGGTATGGAAGAAATGGTGCGAGGACACGGCTATCCTGAGCGGAGACGTCATGTGCATCGACGCTTACAAGCGTGTGGCCCAGGCTCCTCATGCCGTGTTGCCGCAGGCCCTGGCCCTGTTCTCCAAGACGGCAGCCGAGGTTTGCGACGGCCAGCAGCTGGACATGGACTTCGAGAAGCGCGGCATCGTACCCATGGCGGATTACATGCAGATGATAGGCCTCAAGACGGGCGTACTTATCGCCTGCTCGGCCCAGATGGGCGCCCTCATTGCAGGGGCGGATGAACGCAGCCAGAAGTGCCTTTACGACTTCGGCTACGAACTGGGTCTGGCCTTCCAGGTGGCCGACGATTACCTGGACGCCTACGGAGACCAGAAGGTCTTTGGAAAACCCATCGGAGGCGATATTCTGAACGAAAAGAAGTCCTGGCTTACCGTGAAGGCCAACGAGCTGGGCGCCAAGGGGTTGGAAGAAGCCCTGGCCGCTCCCGCCGTCACCGCCGGGGAGAAGCAGGACAAGATTGACCGCGTCATGGACATCTACGCCAGCGTGGGCATTGCCGACGCTGCGCGTGAGGCCATCGGCCAGCTGAGCGACAGCGCCATTGCCAAGGCTTCCGCCGCTTCCATGGATCCCGCTGGCTTCGAGGCCCTCAAACGTTTTGCCGATTCCCTGGTGGGCCGCGCCAAATGATGGACCGGAGGGAACTGGAAATCATGGCTCCCGCCGGCAACTTCGGTTGCCTGACCGCCGCCGTGGAGGGCGGGGCCAACTCCGTGTATTTCGGCATCGGCCATCTGAATATGCGGTCGCATTCGGCCAATAATTTCTCCCGAGAAGACCTCCCGGAAATTATGCGCATTTGCCGCGCGTATGGCATCCGGGGTTATATGACGCTCAACATCACCTTGTTTGGCGAGGACTTGCAGGCGGCCTACGATACGCTGGACGCCGCCAAGGCCGCCGGGGTGGACGCTATCATCGCCTCCGACATGGCCTGCATCCTCTATTGCCGGAAAATAGGCCTGGAGGTGCATATTTCCACGCAGCTGAGCATTTCCAACATCGAGTCCCTGCGCTTTTATTCCCAGTGGGCCGATGTGGTGGTGCTGGCGCGCGAACTCAACCTGACGCAGGTGAAGGCCATCCACGACGCCATTGTTTCCGATCATATCTGCGGCCCTTCCGGGCAGCTGGTGCGCATCGAGATGTTTGCGCACGGGGCTTTCTGCATGGCCACTTCGGGCAAGTGTTACCTGTCGCTGGCGGCCTATGGGGAGAGTGCCAACCGCGGTGCCTGCATGCAGGTTTGCCGCCGTGGATACGTGGTCACGGACTACGAGACGGGCTTCCAGGTGCACATTGACAACAAGTACCTCATGTCGCCCAAGGACCTTTGCACCATCGACTTCCTGGACAAGTTTGTGGAGGCGGGCGTGAAGGTGTTCAAGATTGAAGGCCGGGCCCGCAGTGCGGACTATGTGAAGATTACATCGGCCTGCTATCGCGAAGCCGCCGATGCCGTGGCAGACGGCACCTTTACCCCGGAACTGGGGGCTTCCTACAAGGAGCGCCTGGCCACCGTCTTTAACCGGGGATTCTGGGACGGCTATTACTTGGGTGCGCCCATGGGCGAGTGGAGTGCCAAATACGGCAGCAGCGCCACCCGTACCAAGGTCTATGTGGGCAAGGTGACCAACTGGTTTGCCAAGATTGGCGTGGCGGAGATCCAGGTAGAAGCCACTCCGCTGCATCAGGGAGACGAACTCATGTTCATAGGCAACACTACGGGCATGCTGGAAATGAAGGCGGAAGACCTCTGGCTGGATTTCAAACCGGCTTCTGAGGTGCCTCAGGGTGTGCGTTGTTCAGTGGCCGTTCCGCTGGATGCCATGCCGGTGGACCAGGTAAACGGCGACGCCGAACCCGGCGAAAGAATTCATCCTCGCCGCGGAGATAAAGTCTATATCTGGAAACGCCAGACCCCTAGATAAGACTGATCAGCAAGTACAGGAAGTGGGCGATGACGCCTGCGCACAGACCGGCTATGGTGTGTGCTCCCAGTGCTTTGGAGATAACCTTGCGGTAGCCCAGGGAGTCCAGCATGGCGGTGTGCGTAGAGAGGTAGCCGCTCCAGCACATGCCGATGGCGGTGAACACGGCCACGGCGTTGCCGTCCAGGATACCGGCTGCGTTGAAGGTGGGCAGCAGGCCCAGGGCGGCCCCCACGGCACCCAGCGCCGTCATGGGGAAGGCTATGAGTTCCATGTTGGTGAAGCCGAACAGCCATTCGAATACCCAGTGGATTTTTTCTGCCAGCCAGGGGAGGATGGGTACGCCCTGAGAGGAGGAGCCGTCGTATACGCCGCCTTCTCCGGGGCCGAAGGTGATCATGATCACGGCCGTGGTGATGATGAGAACGCCCGGAATAATCTGCAGGCCCAGTTCCACACCGTTCTTGCCACCGTCCAGGATGGCGTTCAGAAAACGCATGAAAACGCCGTCCTTCTTCTGCTTTTCGGCTGACTCCGGAATGTCTTCTTCCAGGACGGCTGCCACGGGAGAATCCAGTTCGGGGAATTCCTTGAGGCAGCTGCGCTGCATCAGGCGGGTAGAGATGATGGAACCGCAGATGGCTCCCACCAGGCCCACCATGGCGGCGCTGACCTGGATGTATCCCACCATGGTGATGATGACCACGAAGCCCATGCCGAAGGCCGTACCGAAGTTGGTGAGGGAAATGAGCTGATACTTCTTGAAGTAGGAAGAGAACTTCTTGTCCTTGGACAGTGCTATGATGGCCGGGTTGTCCGAGAGGAAAGTCATTACGCCGCCCAGGGCCGCCACACCGGGAAGGTTGTAGAGCGGTTTCATGAGCGGGCGCAGCACCCGCTCCAGCAGGTTCACTACGCCGAATTCCGACATGAGTTTGGACAGGGCTCCGGTGAGCACGGTGATGCCCATCAGGTAGAACACGGTGTTCAGGAGCAGGTCATGGGCCGTATTCATAATGGTTTTGACCATGTTGGCACTGCCCATGCGGCTGCCCAGCAGCACGAAAGCTACAATCAGCAGGCCCAGGAAAACAAAGGCCTCTACGACAGAGCGGCGAATCTTTTTCATTGAACGGGTTTCTTAAGGTATAAACGGAAGGTGATGCCGGTAGTGAAAGTGACAAATTTGGAGCTGTTGTCTCCCCATAAAAGGGCATGGACGCGGACATCTTTGTTTTTGAGCGGAAAGTACTCCACGCCGGCGCCACCCCACAGGAAGGATGTTCCAGGAGTGACGATGAGGTCGTAAGGGTTTCCGTCAGGGTCTATGTTGCTGGCGGCATTGGTGTCGTAGCCGCCTTTGGCAAACAGGATACATTTCCCCACGGTATAGTTGAGCCGGGCAGAGACGGTAAGGTCTACTCCAGCGTGTTTTTGCTTGAGGCTGCGGCGATACATGCCATCCAGCTCCAACGCAAAGGAGCCCACCTCAAAGCGGTTGCCCAAGGCCAGATATCCCATCATGTGGTGATAGGGGTCGTCCATGAGGTTGACGCCCCAGATGGTCTTCCACCAGCTGGCCAGCTGGCCATACCATCCCAGGTCCACATTCCACACATCGGCGTGGCCGTCGGCCAGCAGGGATTGGGATACCTCCAGCAGGAGGGTATGCTGGTCGGAAAGGTAGTGATAGACCCTGCCGCCCAAGGCATATACCTGTGAGATGTTTTGACTGAAACCGCTGTATTGGTAAACGTCGATGGGGGCGTCGTCCCACTCATAGCCGCCAATGAAGATAGGCAGTTTGCCGGTCTCCAGGGTCCATTTGGGGTTGATGTCCCACGAAAGGGTGAGGATGTCGGTGGCGTTGAGGGGAACCTTGGGGTCGTACAAAGGTTTGTTAAAGCGTTGCCGGATCCGGTAACGCAGACTGGAAGTCAAGTTTCCTTTCAGATGGAAGTTCAAAAAATCCCCGGTGAGCCGGGTTCCAAACTGACTGTCTTCCCAGGTGCCGTGGAAGCTGCCTCGGGCTTCAAAATATGAGTACTCCACCAGTTGGGCTTTCATCCCCGTGGCCAGCAGCAGCATCAAAACGGTCAGAATAGTTTTTTTCATTAAGTTCAGGCTGTCTTATTTGGTGCGTTTGCGGCGGGGGCGGCGTTCGTGTTGGGCCATGGCGCGTTCCATATCGGCCTCGGGGCTTTCTGGTTCATCGGCCCCGGCGTTCTCCGGCAAATCTTCCACCAGTTCATAATCCAGGAGTTTTTGCTCAAGAGAGGTGTTTTTGACGCGGATCCTGAGCTCGTCCCCCAGGCGGATGATCCGGTGGGAACGGCGGCCGATGGCGCGGTAATGGTCTTCGTCGAAAATGAAGAAATCGCTCTTGATGGTGCGGTAGGGGATCATGCCCTCAATCTTGGTGGGCTCGATTTCCACATAGATACCCCACTCGGTAACACCGGATACGTGGCCGTCGAACTCCTGACCCACCTTGTCCTGCATGAATTCCACCAGCTTGTACTTGATGCTTTCGCGCTCGGCCTCGGCGGCCACCACCTCGCGTTCCGAGGCGTGTTTGCACTGGAGGGTATAGTAATCGGCATTGGCCGAGTCCCCTCCGGCCAGGTAGCGGGCCAGCAGGCGGTGCACCATCATGTCCGGATAGCGGCGGATGGGCGAGGTGAAGTGGGTATAGAAATCGAAGGCCAGACCATAGTGGCCGATATTGTCCGTAGAATAGCAGGCCTTGGCCATGGAGCGCAGGGCCAGGATCTGGATGGCGCCCATCTCCGGCTTGTTCTTCACTTCCACCATGAGCTGGTTCAGGGCCAGGGCTATGTCTTTGCCGTTGCCGATGGGACCCATCTTGTGGCCCAGGTTGCCGGCGAAGTCCCGCAGGCCGCCCAGCTTCTCCATGTTGGGCTCGTCGTGGATACGGTAGACGAAGGTCTTGGCCTTGGACTGGGCCTTGCCGTTCATCTTGCCGCCCGTGGCCACATATTCCGCCACGCTGCGGTTGGCCAGCAGCATGAATTCCTCGATGAGCCAGTTGGCTTCCTTGGAGAACTTCTGGTGTACGCCGATGGGCTTGCCATTCTCGTCAATGTCCACCTTCATCTCCGGGCGGTCGAAGTTGACGGCTCCGGCGGCAAAACGCTTTTTGCGCAGTTTCAGGGCCAGTTTGTTGAGGATGAGGATGGCTTCCTTGATATCGGCCGGAACTGTCCCGCACTCGGTGCCGGCGCCGAATTCCTGCTCCATGGCAGCGTCGCCCGCCTCGATGATGGCCTGGGCCAGTTCGTAGTCGAAGCGGTAGTCGGAGATGATGTTGGTGCGGCCGAACCAGGGATTGAATACCTTACCCTGGGGCGTTACCTCAAAGACGGCCGAGAAGGTGAGTTTTTCTTCATTGGGGCGGAGGGAGCAC
>Ga0265298_10010639_pt1 | contig 10862 bp, 5 predicted proteins | sample AusTroGonzalo_MG_3_FD_193486 | JGI IMG/M metagenome (GOLD analysis project Ga0265298, IMG submission 193486) | Bovine rumen microbial communities from tropical cattle in Woodstock, Queensland, Australia - Gonzalo_01 | ecosystem: Host-associated > Mammals > Digestive system > Stomach > Rumen ...
TGGAGCAGTCGACCATCAACCCCATTGTGATGGACCTCAAGATCATTGGTCACAACGAGGCCAACGACGCCCATCTGGTGGAGGTGACTCCCCTCTTCAAGGGCGCCAGCAAGTTGACCGACCTGGCCAGCAGCTTGAAGACCAGTCTTAAATTGGGTGGCCCTCAGAACAACACCACCTTCATCGACACCATGAAGGTCTATCCCACCAACATCGAGATTGTCACCACACGCACCTATGGCTATCAGAACGGCCAGTCGCCAGCCTCACAGGCAGGCAACATCACCCTGGGCATGAACACCAGCATGGTACTGCTGCCCAAGGTGCCCATGCGTGGCCGTTTGTGGGACGAGCGCGTTGGCTATTTCGTCAACGGCATCACCCTCTTCAGCGACGATCAGCACAAGACGCAGCACGAGTCATACATCGCCCGCTATCGCCTGGTGCCAAAGGACAAGAAGAAGTATCTGCGTGGCGAACTCACTGAGCCTGAGAAGCAGATTGTCTATTATATCGACCCTGCCACACCCAAGAAGTGGCTACCCTACCTCATTCAGGGCGTAAACGACTGGAACGTGGCTTTCGAGGCTGCTGGCTTCAAGAACGCCATCGTTGCCAAGGTGCTGCCTGAGGACGATCCCAACGTGAGCATGGAGGACGCCCGCTATTCTGGTTTGCGCTACCTGCCTGCCGAGATTGAGAATGCCTATGGTCCTCACATCATCGACCCACGTTCAGGCGAGATTATCGAGGCCCACATCTGCTGGTATCACAACGTGATGAACCTGCTCACCAAATGGTATATGGTGCAGTGTGGTCCTCTGGACAAGAAAGCACAGACCATGAAGTTCGACGACAAACTGATGGGCGAGCTCATTCGCTTTGTGAGCAGTCACGAGGTGGGTCACACCCTGGGCTTGCGCCATAACATGTGCGCCTCAAACGCCACACCCGTCGAGAAGTTGCGCGACAAGTCTTGGGTCGAAAAGAACGGCCACACCTCGTCCATCATGGACTATGCCCGCTTCAACTATGTGGCTCAGCCTGAGGACCATATCTCAGAAAAGGGACTTTTCCCTCGCATCAACGACTACGACAAATGGGCCATCAAGTGGGGCTACCAGTGGCGCCCTGAGTTCAAGGACGAGTACGAGGAGAAAGAGAAGCTGATGAAGGAGACCTCAGAGGTACTGCGCAACAACCGCCGTCTGTGGTGGCTGGGTGGCGAAGGCTACGGAGAAGACCCACGTGCCCAGACCGAAGACCTGGGCGACGATGCTGTGAAGGCCTCAGAATATGGCATCAAGAACCTGAAGCGCGTCATGGACAACCTGCCCAAATGGACCAAGCAGGACAACGACCAGTACGACGACCTGCGCGAGATGTGGAATGCCGTATGCAGCCAGTTCAGTCGCTATCTGAACCATGTTCGCAACAATATCGGTGGACGCTATATCAACAACACACCTGGTCTGGAACCATACGTTGGCGTACCCAAGGAGCGCCAGAAGGAAGCACTGGCCTACCTCGGTCGCAACATCTTCGAGGCTCCCCTATGGCTCTTCCCTGAGCATATCGTATCGAAAACAGGTACCATTGTCACAACATCACTGACCGACTTGCAAGACAACACGCTGAGAGATCTGATGACGGCCATGAAGCTGCGCAACGTTGAGAATGCCGGCTATCCTGCTGATGAATACCTCGACGACCTCTATGCCATGGTATGGAAGGATGTCAATGGCAACGACCTCCAGGCCAAACTGCGTCGCAACCTGCAGCGCTCTTACCTGAAGTACGCCAACACGCTGGTGAACCCCGTTGCCAATAACAACACGAATGGCACAGCAGCAAACTTCGGCAACGCAGACGTTCTGCTTTATATGATGCAAAACCTGCAGAAGGCTGAGGACTTCTGTAAGCAAAAAGTTGAGAGCGAGACAGGCCTCAACAAGTTGCACTACGAGGATCTGCTGCGCGAGATCAAGCTGATTCGCGACCGTCGCACCACAGTGAAATAACTAAATCACTAAGATATGAATACAAAACTATTATTCCTCGGACTCGTGACCTTGGGAGCCGTACAGACCACCCAGGCACAGACCGACCTCTACCCCAAGCACTTCGCACTGCACGAGGTGACCCTGACCGACGGCCCATTCAGGCAGGCCCAGGACAAGAACATCGACATGCTGCTGCAGTACGACACTGACCGTCTGTTGACGCCCTTCGTACGCCAGTCAGGCCTCTCGGCCACCACCGATGCCCAGAGTCCCTACTACCAGTGGGAACAGCGTCATCCCAACTTCAAGAACTGGGGAGGCGATGCAGGCTTCGACCTCAGCGGCCATGTGGGCGGCCATTATGTGTCGGCCCTGGCACTGGCCTATGCTGCCAGTCACAACGAGGCCCAGCGCACCAAGTTGAAAGAGCGCCTGGACTATATGCTGAAGGTGATGAAGGACTGTCAGGATGCCTACGACAAGAACACTGAGGGCCTCTATGGTTTCATCGGCGGACAGCCCATCAACGAGTCGTGGAAAAAGCTCTATGCTGGCGACCTCTCAGGCATCGGCAAGAACTGGGGCTGGGTGCCCTTCTATTGCGAGCATAAGGTGCTGGCAGGCCTTCGCGACGCCTATCTCTATGCAGGCAGCAAAGAGGCCAAGGAGATGTTCCATAAGTTGGCCGACTGGAGTGCCAACCTCATTGCCAAGGTCGACGACCAGGCTTTCGAGGGCTTCCTCAACTGCGAGCATGGCGGCATGAACGAGTCGCTGCTCGATGCCTATCAACTTTTTGGCGATAAGAAATACCTCGAGGCAGCCAAGAAATACACCCACAAAGCCATGCTCAACGGCATGCAAACGCTCAACACCACATTCCTCGACGGCAAGCACGCCAACACCCAGGTGCCTAAGTTCATTGGCATGGAGCGCATTGGCGAGTTGGATGCCACAGCCCAGAATTATATCACGGCTGCTGAGAACTTCTGGCAGGACGTGGCCCAGAACCGTACCGTCTGCATTGGTGGCAACTCAGTGAACGAGCACTTCCTCACTGCTGCCAACAGCAATCGCTATATCGACCAGCCCGACGGACCTGAGTCGTGCAACACGAACAACATGCTGAAGTTCTCTGAGATGCTGTTCGATCGCACTGGCGATGCCAAGTATGCCGACTTCTACGAGCAGGCCATGTGGAACCATATCCTCTCAACCCAGGACCCCCAGACAGGTGGCTATGTTTATTTCACCACACTGCGTCCTCAGGGCTATCGCATCTACTCTGTGCCCAACAAGGGCATGTGGTGCTGCGTGGGCACTGGCATGGAGAACCATTCCAAGTATGGCCATTTTGTCTATACCCACGATGGCAAGAAGACACTCTACGTGAACCTCTTCACTGCTGCCAAGCTCCAGAACAAGGACTTTGTGGTGACCCAGCAGACCCAGTTCCCCTTCGAGCCCAAAACCACCCTCACCATTGGCAAGAGTGGTAAGTTCAGCCTTGCCATTCGTCATCCAGAGTGGGTTGACAACGACTTCAAGGTAACTGTTAATGGTCAGGAGGTCAGCGGACTGTCGGCCATCGCAGGCGAGGCCAGCTACGTCACCATCAGTCGCAAGTGGAAGAAGGGCGACGTGATTGAGGTAAGTCTGCCCATGGTTCTGCGCTATGAGGTATGTCCCAACTACGAGGACTATATTGCCTTTAAGTATGGCCCCATCCTCTTGGGTGCCAACACCACCCAGGGCAGCGAGAAACTGCAGAACGAATATGGCTTCGAGGGACGTATGGACCACTCGCCTGGCGCCATGGGCAAGCAGATGAACCTCCTGTCGGCACCCCTGCTCATTGGTGCACGTGCCGATGTGCTCAATCGCATCAAGACCCAGGATCTGTCGAAGCTCACCTTCACCATCGATGCCAAGCGTCCTGGCGTAGGAAGCTATAAGTGGACCACACTCACCCTGCAGCCCTTCTATCAGATTCACCACGACCGTTATATGTGCTACTGGTATCAGCAGACACCAGAGAACTTTGCCAAGAGCGACATGGCCAAGACTGAGGCACGCAACGAAGAGTTGATTCGCCATACCGTCGACTTCGTGGCTGCTGGCGAACAGCAGAGCGAGGCTGGTCACGAATACAACTACAGCAGCGATTCGAACACAGGTCTCTATCGTTCAGAGCGCTATCGCGATGCCCGTGCCAACGGCCACATCCAGTATACGCTGGTCAATCAGAACGACAGCAAGAACCTCTGCGTCATGCTGCGCTTCAACCTGGCCGACAAGGGTCGCATGGCCGTGCTCACCATCAACGACAAAAAAGTGGCCGATATCACGATACCAGCCACTGTCGAGGGTGCAGAACCCAACGGATTCTTTGAAATGAAATATGATATTCCAGCCGAGATGGTGAGCAGCACCAAGCGCTTTGTGGTTCGCCTCACAGCGTCGCCCACCACGCTCTGCCCAGGCCTCTACTACCTCCGTTTGTATCAGAAGTAGTTTTTGCCTCTTTTCAGTTTCACCTCTTTTCGCTCACCGTTCATCAGCAGCGTCACCACGCAAGACTGTTTGGCGGTGAGCGTTACTTTTTTCACCTTGCCGTCTTGCCACGCCATGCCCACGGTGATGCCGCCACGAGCCCTCAGTCCACTCACCTCGCCGTCTTTCCAGTTGGCAGGCAGGGCAGGCAGCAGTTCAATGCTAGCCTGGGCAGTGCCCTCACCCACGGTCAGTTCGCTCTGCATCAGCATCTCAATGACGCCAGCACAGCCACCAAAGTTGCCATCAATCTGGAAGGGCGAATGGGCATCCAGCAAATTGGGATAGGTGCCACCACCACGACGGGCATCAGGGCCACGATAGCCGTCAGGACTCACATAGCTCAGCAATTTTCGATAAATATGATAGGCGTTCTTGGCGTCGTGCAGTCGTGCATACAGGTTCACACGCCAGCCTGTGCTCCATCCTGTGGTCTTGTCGCCCTTCAACTCCAGCGTCTTGGCGGCCGCACGATGAATGGCCTCCTTGGTGTTCACCCCATCCTCCAGGTGGTGACCAGGATACACGCCAAACAAATGACTCTGATGGCGATGGTGAGGATCTTCATCCTCCCAATCGTAGAACCATTCCTGCAGGTTGCCCTTCTTGCCAATCTTATAGGGCTGCAAGCGAGCGAGGGCCCCACGAGCCTCAACAACAAACGACTGGTCCATGCCCAGCACCTCGGCTGCTTGCACAGCATCACTGAGGCATTCACGAATCATGGCCAGGTCGGCAAAGCCACCATAGCAGGTACGACCGTGATAGCCCTTATCCGTTACAAACACATTCTCAGGCGATGTCGAAGGGGCTGTGATCAGATATTCCTTGACATCCACATCCATATCCTTTGTTGACACGAGCCATCCCAGGCAGAACTCAGCAGCACCCTTCAGCACAGGATAATATTCGCGAAGGAAGTCCTTGTCGAGCGAGAAGCTGTAGTGCTCCCAGATATGCGTCGAGAGCCACGCTCCACCCATGTTCCAGTTGGCCCACATAGGGTCGCCCGTATGCAGTCCCACAGGACAGGTCATTGCCCATATGTCCGTATTGTGAGCCAGACACCAGCCACGCTCCACGCCATAATAGGCCTTGGCCGTCAGTTCGCCAGAGCCCTGCAGTTCCTTCATATAGGTAAAGAGCGACTGGTGCATCTCAGGCAGAGCAGCCGTCTCGGCCGCCCAGTAGTTCTCCTCCACGTTGATGTTACTCGTATAGTTGCACGACCATGGCGGCAGTATCGACTCGTTCCACAGTCCCTGCAGGTTGGCAGGCACGTTGGGCGTGCGCGAGCAACTGATCAGCAGATAGCGGCCATACTGAAAATAGAGGGCTTCGAGTTCAGGGTTAAAGCAACTTTCGTCGATATACTCACGCAACTGTACATCAGTAGGACGCTTGTCGTTACTACTGCCTAACGACAGTTTTACACGGTTATAGAGCGACTGATAGTCCTTAACATGACGATGCCAGAGCTTGGGATAAGGGATTGACGCCAGGTGCTTCAGTCGCGCATCGGCCAGTGCCTTGTAGGGCTTGCCCTCCTTCACTGGGTCCTTGTCGTAACCATTAAACGAGGTGGCGTCAACGATATAGAGCGTCACCTCCTTGGCGCCATCCACCACGATACTCTCGCCCTCGGCCCTCACATTCTTGCCCTTCACCAGCACCTTGGTGCGAAAGTGAATGCCACGATTGGCGTCGTAGGCAAATTTTTCCTTGGCCTCGTAATAGCTGGGCAGCGAGGCATAGCCTGCATAGCCGTCAGTAACAAGGGTATTGCCGTTCTGTGTGCTGCGACAGTGTCGCAGCTTACATGACAAGGAGAAACGCGCATGGATGCCCTTGGGGTTGTCAGTAGTAATCTGGACGACCATGCCTGAGTCAGGACATGTGGCGAAATAGTCAGTTGTATAGAGATACTTGCCTCGATAATAGAGCGTCTGTGCTGTCGCATTGCTGATGTCCAGCCAGCGACGATAGCCAGTCACTACCTCAGTCGTGTCCAGATATTCTATCGAGAGTTGTCCCAGCGGCTGATAGTTCTGCGAGAAGTGGCCCTGCACCTCGCGCTGCAGTTGGTCGGCCTTCTGATAGTCGCCCTGGCGCAGTGCCTCGCGAATGGCAGGAATCGTCTTGTGGGCCTCAGGCGAATAGATGTTCATGTTGCAGGGCTCGCCCGTCCACAGCGTGATGTCGTTCAGCGAGATGCAATCGGTCTGCGTGCCGCCATAGACAATGCCGCCCATGGTACCATTGCCAATCACCAGTGCCTCTTCAAAATAAGTAGCAGGTTTGTCGTAATGTAAGGTTTGCGCCCCTACGGCCATTGTGGCCACCAGGCACAGCATCGTTAGTTGGATTCGTTTCATATATAGTCAGATTTTCGTTATATCACTTGGTAATGCCTCAGGGCATTCATAATGCCGTCCTCATCGACCGATGTCGTCACATAGTCGGCCTGCTCTTTCAGCGCGTCGATGGCATTACCCATGGCCACGCCGATGCCCGCCTGGATGATCATCGACATGTCGTTGCCCCCATCGCCAAAGGCCATCGTACGGCTGGGGTCAAAGCCCTCGTGGCGCGCCATGGCCAGGATGCCCTTTCCCTTGTCGGCGCCATTGGCCGTGATGTCAGTAAACTCAGGATGCCAGCGACCTGACACACACTGCGGCATGCGCGCCATCAGTTCTGGCTCGTAGTCGGCAGGGAAGAAAGGCGTCAACTGCAGGATGTCCTGCTCGAGCACCTCGTCCAGCGGAGCAGCCTTGTCGAGGTTCTTCACGGCCAGCATCTGGCGGAAGATGCGATCCACATCGCCCTTGGGGTCCATCACGGCCACATCCTTGCGTCCCACCACAATCAGGCTGTTGCCCTTCGCCTGACAATCCTCCACGCAGGTCATCACGTCCTCCTTAGGTATGGCCTGACAGGTCACCAACTCGTCGCCCACATAGCACAGGGCGCCGTTGGTGGTGATATAGCCGTCAATCAGTCCCTCGATGGCGCCCAGATTGGTGATGATCAAGGGTGGACGACCTGTAGCTATATACACACGCGAGCCATTGGCTTTGGCCTGCGTCAGTGCCTGGATGGTGGACTGTGGAATCTCGTGGGTTTTAAAGCTCACCAGCGTTCCGTCAATATCGAAGAATAATGCGTATTTCTGATTCATAACTGCCTGCAAAGTTACGAAATAATCCTGTGAAAAATGAAAGATTATTTGGTTTTTCGCTCTGTAGGCAGCATACAATAAGGGCTGCCTTTATGGGGCAGCCCTCTTTTCGATTATGATGGATTATCCTACGAGTAGTTTTCTAAACTCATAAGTACCAAAGCCTTCTATTGTAACGTAGAAGAGACCATTCGAGAGTCTGACAGTGGCCTGCATGGGCTCAGTCGACATGGTGCCTCCACCTTCCTCCTCGTGCTTTTTAACGTTTTTGTAGCCTTCGTAGTAGTCGTAGATAATGAAGTTGCTTCCATCCAAGCGGTATTTACCAATCAAGGTCTTCTCCCAACGGCCACGAATTTCTTCATCGCCCTTGTAGTTAACGGCGTATTGAGTAATTTCGTTGTTAGTAAGTTCTAATCTCAGGCAGAAGGGCCAGCACTCTTCGTCATTAACGTTAATCTCAATTCTGCTTTCACCTTCAGGAGTAAAAGCAATGGCATCCCATGAACCTACAAGCTTGTCGGTATCGGCATCGCCACCCTGGCCTCCACCTTTCTTATCGGCAATCATCTGCAGGAAAATCTGCATAAACTCATTGGCATTGCTCACACGCGTCATCACAACTTCGTCAGTACGTCCTTCCTCCAGATAGCGACGAACGGTCATCTTATTACCACTGATGCTCAAAATATCGCCCTTGCGAGTAACGCCGTTAACGTTGGCATTCAGTGTGCCGTTGTTCAGTGTCCAGGTCATGTCGGCATACTGAGGATCGCGTGGAGTCCAGTTCTCGTCGGCCTTGGCCTTGTACTCTGCATAGTGGCCAGTTCCAACGGCGGCAAAGTCCATAACGAAGAGATTGATCTTCTTTGAAGAGTTCTCGTCCACGCCATACCATGTGCCTAACAGCTGATCGGGCGTAACGTCTTTACCATCGCGCTTTTCTTCGCTATCGTCGTCACCACAAGCAGTTAATGCAAACACAGCAACTATCGCTGCCATGAACATCATAGAAAAAAACTTTAAATGTTTCATATTAGTTGTTAATTAATTAATAGATTTTGATTATAGATTTTTAATACGGGACAAAGATACGCAAAAAAAAGATAACTCCAAAAAAAGTTGAAGTTTTTTTTTCAAAACCTCCACATTTTTTAGTACCTTTGCCGGCCGTATGGACGACAAGCGTTTTCTTCTGAGTCTGATTAAGGAGGGCGAGCATCAGCAGCAGGACTTTAAATACCGTGTGGCCGATGCCTGCAAGTTGGCCAAATCGGTATCGGCCTTTGCCAATACGGATGGCGGCCGACTGCTCATTGGTGTGCGCGACGATGGCCATCTGTCTGGCGTGCGCAGCGAGGAGGAAATCTATATGATGCACCAGGCGGCCTATAAATACTGCCAGCCTGAGGCCAGCATCAAGTTCGACACCTATCATGCCGTCTCGTCCGACTCGGCCAATGCCACGCCCTATCTGCGCACCATTGTCGTGGCCACCGTTCCCCCATCCACCAGGCGCCCCGTCTGCGCCATCGACCACGACGGCCGTAAGCGAGCCTATGTGCGCATCAACGACGAGAACATCGTGGCCTCGCCTGTTCACCTGGCCCTTTGGCGCGAATCACAGAAGGCCCAAGGTGCCATGCTCACCTACGACGATGACATCCGCCATCTGCTCAGCGTGGTCCAAGGTCGCCAGACGCTCAACCAGATTGTCCGTGCCTCACGTCTCCCTCGCCATAAGGTCATCACCCTCCTGGCTCGCCTCATCCGTTTTGGCACCCTCCGCTGCGAATACGCTGCCCAGCAGTTTCTGTTTAGTTTGCAGTAAAACGACAAGGGACAGGCACCTTAGTCCTTCAATCTATTAACTGCAGTATTATAAAAACCATTGGCGCGATGTGTCTCCACCTCTGCCAATGTATTTTCTGCACTTTCTATACGATAGCGTACAATACTTATTCTCTGCTCTTGGGTTAACGTTTTGTTCATAGAAGCACTCCTTCGTTTTCCACGTTGATATAGAAAGGACTAACATTAGCGCCCCATTGGGATTTTGGTATAATTAGCGGATTGATTATAACGCCAGACTGCAACTCCAACTGATAAAGAGGTGCGAAAATGGCATCCTCATCTTTCCCTGTCACAGTTGGCTGATCTACCAATATCAGCAAATCTATATCCGAATCAGGACGAGCATCACCTCTGGCTTCACTACCGTAAAGCCTTGCTTCCATCTTATAAGGAACACTTTTCAGAGCCTCCTTTATGGAATTGGTTATTTCTGTTCGTCTCATATCTGTTGCAAAGATAGGTAAAAAAACAATAGTCTCCAATTATTTTTGCAATTATTTCGCAAAACTCATCTTTTCGTAAAGCATAAAACTCTTCCCTCAGCCTTCAGACATCTTACATCAAACATCTTCCGATGTAATCAAAGACCCGTCACCTTAATCTATCGTCTGACATGATGGCAGAAAAAAGTTACTCGTTCCGCTGGTTTATCAGGTTCACCACCACCTTCACCATCACGTCTTTCTCCTCCGTCTTGCTCTCGGCAATCATCAGCGTCAGGGCCACAAGGGTGTTATCTGCTAGTCGCTTCGAGCCATCCTCACGATACAGGATGCCGTTGTTGTTCAGGAACCATAGAAACAGCGTGGCAGCAATACGTTTGTTGCCATCGCTAAACGAGTGATTTTTCGTCACCAGATACAGCAGCATAGCGGCTTTCTCCTCTACACTCGGATAAAGTTCCTCGCCGCCAAACGTTTGATAAATCTGCCCGATGCTGCTCTTAAACGACTCGTCCTTCTCATTGCCAAAGAGCGTTGAGCCTCCGAATTTGTCGCGCAGACGAGAAATCTCCTCCATAGCATTGTCATAGGTAGCATGAAACTTCTCCTGCCTCGTAGTCTTATCGATGGTCAGACGTTCATAGTCGTAATTGTCCAGCGTATCAAGGGCATAGGTATAATCCACCACCACATTCAGCAGGTCCTGACTCTCTATCGTCTCTGCCACCTCCTGACTGCTGATGGCACGACTGGCCACCTGCACCAGCTGGCGCAACTCGCCAAGCTGTTCCTTACGGATGCGCTCGTTCACAGCGTAGCCTTTTATCA
>Ga0265298_10010640_pt1 | contig 10862 bp, 4 predicted proteins | sample AusTroGonzalo_MG_3_FD_193486 | JGI IMG/M metagenome (GOLD analysis project Ga0265298, IMG submission 193486) | Bovine rumen microbial communities from tropical cattle in Woodstock, Queensland, Australia - Gonzalo_01 | ecosystem: Host-associated > Mammals > Digestive system > Stomach > Rumen ...
AGCAGGAATACGATATCCGTCATGCTGGATACCGAGAATGCCGAGTCCACCTTGGTATTTCGCTTGAGTGCCATACGCTATTCTTCGCCGGGTTCGTTAAGGACGATGTCGATGAATTCCAGGGTGGAGCTTTCCATCTTGTACACCAGGTTGGAAACCTTGGAGGTGAGCCAGTTGTAGCCGAAGTAGGCGATGATGCCCACGATAAGGCCGCCCACGGTGGTGAGCATGGCGGTGTAAATACCGTCGCTCAGCAGGGTGATGTCTATGTTGTTGCCGGCCTTGGACATGTTGAAGAAAGCCTGCACCATGCCCAGCACGGTACCCAGGAAACCGATCATGGGGGCGCCGCCGGCGATGGTGGCCAGGATGGGAAGTCCCTTCTCCAGACGGGCCACTTCCACGTTGCCGATATTCTCGATGGCGCTCTGGATATCGGCCATCGGCCTGCCCATGCGGTGGATACCGGTTTCTACCATGCGGGCCACGGGGTTGTCGAACTTGCGGCACAGGGTAATGGCGCTCTTGGTTTTGCCTTCATTCATGTAGTCGCGGATGTCGTTCATGAAGTTAGGGTCTATCTTGGAGGCGTGGTCGATGGTCCACCACTTGCGGCCGATGATGTAGATGGCCAGGATGGAAAGAGCCAGCAGTACCCACATGAGCGGTCCGCCCAGGGTGAACATGGAAAAGAGGCTTTCATTCATCTGCGTGGGCGCAACGGGGGTTTCGGCCACAGGAGCTGCCGTGGAGGCCAGGGTTTCGGTAATGGCCTGGACCGTGTCGGCTTGGAGAAGTTGAAGAATCATATAGCAGTTAATTATTAATATTCTTATACAATCTGCAAATTTACAAATAATCTAACAAAAATGAAACCACACGAGCGTTCTTAATCTTTAACTTTTGGTGCATCCGTCCATTTTTCATTTCGTCCCAATCGGCCGAAATACTCCTACACGGGCCGCGATGTTTAAAAAATATGTCAATTTTGAATCATAATTGAAAGTGTATGGCAATATATTACACGTCATAATTAAATTGATTTAGTAAGTTTGCAGGCAATTAAGCAAAAACATTTTTAATAACCGACAAAAATCCTAATGGCCTATTGAAAGAATGCTATTCTCTTTTTGAACGTTCTGCATACCTTTTCAGAACATTTTGCACAACCCTAACCAAATTATAACTAACCATTTAAACAATTCCCAAATGTACAAGCATCTGCTGAAATGTGCTAGTATCTTATTGGTACTCAGCGCTTTCCTGGGAGGGGCGCAGGCCTTTGCCCAGAATCGTGCCATCAGCGGCACAGTGTACGATGAGAACGAACAGCCTGTGATTGGGGCTGTGGTGATGGTGGTTGGCAACAACCGCATTGCCACGACAACCGAAGCAGACGGATCGTTTACCCTTCATGTGCCCGCGGGCGCGTCCATCTCTGTAGAGAGTCTGGGCTATGTATCCCAGACCATCGCCGTTGGAGACCAGCTCTCCTTCGATATTATCCTGCAGGAGGACACCCAAATGCTCGACGAAACCGTTGTGGTGGGTTACGGTGTTCAGCGCAAGAAGCTGATCACGGGTTCCACCGTCAATGTAAGTGGCGAGAAACTGGCTGCCACCAATGCGGTGGATGCCTTCGGCGCCCTGCAGAGCCAGGCCGCCGGCGTAAACATCGTCCAGAATTCCGGTCAGCCGGGTGAAAGCTACAAGGTAACCATCCGTGGTATGGGTACTGCCGGTTCCAACACTCCGCTGTATGTGGTGGATGGTGTTCCGAACGGTTCCATCACCGCCCTGTCCCCGAACGATATCGAATCCATCGACGTGCTTAAGGATGCCGCCTCCAGCGCCATTTACGGCGCCCGGGCTTCCAACGGTGTTATCCTGGTAACTACCAAGAAGGGTAAGGCCGGCAAGATTCAGGTCACCTTCGACGGGTACTATGGCTGGCAGAACGCCAACACCAACGGCGTCACCCCGCTGAATGCCAAGCAGTACATGGAAATCAACGACCTGGCCTACGATATTCAGGGCACTGCCAAGTACGACTGGGCTTCCCTCATCCCCAAGCAGTATGCCCAGATTCAGGCCGGTACCTGGAACGGTACCAACTGGCTGGAGGAAACCATGGTGAAGAACGCCCCCATCAGCAATGCCTCCATCAATATCCGGGGCGGCAGTGAGGTGTCCCGTTTTGCCATCGGCTTCAGCAAATTCGACCAGACCGGTACGCTGGGCTGGCCTGCCACTCCGCAGTACGACCGTATGACCGTGCGTATGAACTCCGACTATTCCCTCATCAGGAAGCATGGCCGGGATGTGCTCAAGTTCGGTGAAAACGTCACTTTCACTTATACCAACAAGAAGGGCGTTTCCATCGGCGGCATTTATGACAATAATATCCGCACCCTCCTCACCATGTCTCCGCTCCTCCCTGCCTATAACGACGAGGGCGGCTGGTATGAGTACAAGGATATTGTGGCTGACAAGTGGGATTTCAGCGCCGAAATGGCCAACCCGCTGGCCCAGCTGGATTATACCCGCAACCAGCGCTACAATAAGGGCTATCGCCTGCAGTCCAACTTCTTCCTGGAGTTCGCCCCCATCAAGGGTCTCACCTTCCGTTCCAGCTTCGGCTGGCTGTACAATCACAGCGAAAGCCGCAGCTATGTGCCTGTCTATGAGCTCAGCACCAAGTCGGCCAATCCTTTGGACGATGTCCGTCAGGACCAGTCCTACAGCATGCGCTGGTCTTTGGAAAACACCGCCAATTGGGTTAAGTCCTTCGGCCGTCACAATGTGGATGTGCTCCTGGGCCAGTCCCTGGAGAAATGGGGCTATGGCAGCAGCGTGGGTGTAGGAAACTCCAATTCGCTGTTCCCCGGCTCCTTCGAACATGCCTATATTACCAATGCCAATGTGGTGGATCCCGCCTATACCAGCATCAGCGGCAGTCCTAACAGCCAGGGCGCATTGTCTTCCTTCTTCGGACGTGCAAATTACAATTTTGCCGAGAAGTACCTGTTCTCTGCTGTGCTCCGTGCCGATGGCTCCTCCAACTTTGCCCGCGGTCACCGCTGGGGCTTCTTCCCCTCTGTTTCCGCCGGTTGGGTGGTTTCCAACGAAGATTTCATGAGCTCCACCAGCAACTGGCTGAGCTTCTTCAAGCTGCGCGGCAGCTGGGGCCAGAATGGTAACTGCAACATTTCCAGTTTCCAGTATGTGGCTACCGTTGCCTTCGACGACCCGTATTACTTCGACAGCAAGGATAATCCCGGTATCGGCGCTTATCCCGACATCCTTCCCAACAAGGACGTGAAGTGGGAAACTTCCGAGCAGCTGGATCTGGGCTTTGACGCCCGCTTCTTCCGCAGCCGCCTGGGACTCTCCTTCGACTGGTACAACAAGATGACCAAGGACTGGCTGGTCCGTGCCCCTATCCTTCTGTCCTATGGTACCGGCGCTCCGTACGTGAACGGCGGTGACATCAAGAACACCGGTTTCGAAGTCCTCCTTTCCTGGGACGACTCTCCCAGTCGCGACTTCTCCTACGGCATTTCCGCCACCTTCTCCCACAATAAGAATATGGTAACCCGTATCGCCAATTCCGAGGGTATCATCCACGGCGCCTCCAACGCCATCGCCCAGAATACCGCAGAGCTTTACCGTATCCAGGTGGGTTATCCTATCGGTTACTTCTGGGGTTATGAAATGGACGGCATCATCCAGAACGATGCCCAAAAGCAGGCCTATCTGGACAAGTACTTCGAAGGCGATGCCAGCAAGTCCTTCCAGGGTTCCAGCATCCAGCCCGGTGACGTGATGTTCGTAGACCGCAACGGCGACCATAAGATTGACGAAAGCGACAAGACCATGATCGGCGATCCCAATCCGGACTTCACCGCCGGCCTTACCCTGCATCTTGAATGGAAGGGTCTGGATTTCGCCCTCAACGGTTACGGTTCCTTCGGCCAGCAGGTGGCCAAGAGCTATCGTCAGTTCTCTGACCATCCGGATGACAACTACTGCACCGATGTCTATACCAAGTATTGGAACGGAGAAGGTTCCACGAACCACTATCCCCGTTTCACGCACGGTAAGCACGTGAACATGTCTGAACTCTCCCGCGTATGGATTGAAGATGCCGACTTCTTCAAGATTTCCACCATCACGCTGGGTTACGACCTCAAGCGCGCGCTCAAGTTCCTGCCGGTGGCCAAATGCCGCCTGTATGTAACGGCTACCAATATGTTCACCTTCACCGGTTACTCCGGTATGGATCCGGAGGTTGGTTTCGGCAACGGCACCAGCTGGGCATCCGGTATCGACAATGGTTATTATCCGTCTGCCCGCTCCTGGCAGGTAGGCCTGAATATCGCATTCTAATCCTTGCACACCATGAAAAAGTATATATTCTTTATTGCTTCCGCTCTTGGCATGATGCTTCTTGGGGGATGTGACAAATTCCTCGATACACAGAACCTCACCAAGAAGGATACTTCCAACTTCCCCGTCAATGAGACGGATGCCTTCCAGATGGTGAACGGTATTTATTCCGTGATGAACCGCAACCTGGCCGATCCGGAGGAAGACCCGTTCTTCATCTTCGATATCGCTTCCGACGACCGTCTGGGCGGCGGAAGCCAGAGTAACATCGGCGCCCAGGGTGTAGACCGCCTGATGAACGCATACGTGAACTGGATGAACCCTTGCTGGAGTAACCGCTACAAGGGTATCAACCGTGCAAACAGCGCTTTGGAGACCATCGACAACGTGACTTCCTGGACCTCTGCATCCAAGAAGGAACAGCTTCTGTGCGAGATTTATTTCCTGCGCGCCTGGTACTATTTCAACCTGGCACAGGTGTTCAACGGCGTTCCGCTGGTGCTTTCCACCGAGCCGCAGAACCTGCCCCGCAATACCCCGGATGAGGTATATGCACAGATTGCTTCCGACTTGAAGGCTTCCATTGAGCATGGCCCTTCCCAGCGGTATCTGGATCTGGGAGAAGGCCGTGCCAACAAGTGGATTGCCGAAGGCATGATGGCCCGTGTGTGGCTGTTCTATACCGGTTTTTATAATAAGAGCGAACTTCCGCTTGTTGAAGGTGGATCCATTTCCAAGGCCCAGGTGGTTTCCTGGCTGGAAGACTGCATTCAGAACAGTGGCTACGGCCTGGTTTCCGATCAGCGTAACCTGTGGCCGTACACCAATCCGTACACGGCCAAGGACTATCCCTATGCCAATGAAAACAAGCTGAATTGGGAGACGGACGAAAACATGGAGTGCATGTTCTCCATCAAGATGTCCAACAAGGGAGGCTGGAGTGCAGATTCTCAGCTGCGTCACAACCGTATTGTGGAGTTCTATGGTCTCCGTAAGACTACGGAAGCCGCATTCCCGTTCTCCGTCCAGGGTTACTCCAATGGTCCCGTGTGCGAAAAGCTGTGGACCGATTGGGCCGAAGATCCGGACTATGCCGGCGACTATCGTCGTGTGGGCTCCATCTGCGACCGTCTTGTAGAGATTCCGGACTATCCGGGCGACAAGGCCAAGGAGGTGGAAAATACCAACCTGCTGGCCAAGAAGTACATTGGATGCGAGGCTTGGAACGAGGACCACTCGGCCCGCTACCTCAGTTACGGTTATTACTACGGTTCCGAGAACAACCGTCAGACCGGTCTCACCCAGGCCATCACCTGGCTCCGTTTTGCCGATGTCCTCCTCATGCACTCCGAGCTTTCCGACGGTAAGGTTATTTATAATGGCAAGAGCGGTATGAATGCCGTCCGTGCCCGCGCCGGTCTGCCCGACATAGCCTACAGCCTCGCCAACATCAAGAAGGAGCGTCGTTATGAGCTCTGCTTCGAGGCCATTCGCTGGAACGACCTGCGCCGCTGGGGCGATGTGTCCGAAATTGTGAAGAACCAGGTAGGCAACAAGATCCTGAACGAAAAGTATACCGGCGAGTATACCTTCACTGTAGATTTCATGGAGCGTTACCAGGCAACCGGCGGTTTCTTCAAGATTCCCGAGGATCAGGTAACCCTTTCCGAAGGTGTTCTTGAGCAGAACCCCGGCTGGGAATCCGGCACCAACTGGGCCAAGGGTGACCTGCCTTATTTTAAGAAGTAATTTTACTGATGTAACAACTTTCTTTTCAAATGTAACATCCGCGCTCTTTCCGGGCGCGGATGTTACATTTTTGATTAACTTTGACCTGAAACATTTTGGCCATGTATAAAAAGCTCCTCGTGCTTCTGCTTTTGTTGTGCCCGTCTTTTCTCTGGGCGCAGCGCTGCCTGATGCTGTCCGTGGGGGACGGGCTCAGCAGCAGTAATGTGAATGCTTTGTATCAGGACCGTCGGGGTGATATCTGGATTGCCACCGAAAACGGACTTAACCGCTATGACGGACTGTATATCCACAAGTACAAGCACGACCCTTCCAACCCGCATTCCCTTGCGCACAACATTGTGCGCTCCTTTGCCGAAGACGGGCAGGGACGCCTGCTGGTGGGCGGGGAGTTTGGTGTACAGTACTACGATTCCCGGACAGATTCGTTCTCTTTACTGCTTACGGATGAATCCGGAACAGCATATACCGGCAACGTCAATCACATGCTGGCCGTGGGCGGAAAGTCTGTCTGGCTGTCCGGCAACGAACTGCAGCAAGTGACCGCAGGGCTGGACGGAGAGCCGGTGCTTTCGCTGCTCCGTCTTCCCATTCCCACCCGGATGACGGGTACGCTCCGGAGCGGCGATGACGGCACCGTTTGGTGCGCCCGCCATGGTGACGGTGTTTACAGGATGTCCCCCAGTGGCCTCTGGACGCATTATACCCTGGACAATTTCGAGGATATGTTTGTCACCATTTCGAATCCGGTGGATGGAGTGGTGTATGCGGCGGACCATTCCGGAAACATTTGTCATTACGACAGGGAATCGGACCACTTTGTGCCCGACGAAGTGAATGAACTGAAAGGAATCAGCATCCTGCAGATCCTGAATACCGGGGACGGTCGTATCCTTTTCTGCACGGACGGACACGGTGTGCGGGTTTTAGACAGCGCCACGGGCGAATGGTCCCTTCTGCAAGCCGATACCATCCCGTGTGATCCCGCTACGGTGAACGTTCATTCCATCCTGCAGGACCGTGACGGCAATCTCTGGCTGGCCGCTTACCAGCAGGGTGTTATCATGATTCCGTCTATGGACGTGGCTTTTCGTTACATGGGTAACCGGTCTTTTGTAGCCAACGTTATCGGCTCCATGCCCATCACGGCCCTGCTGGCTACGCCGGACGGGAAACTCTGGGTGGGAACGCAGGGTGACGGCATTTATCTTCTGGATGCCAAGCGGCGTCCGCTGAAGCATTATCGGGTGGAAGACGGTTTCCCGAATTCCGTTTTCGACCTTACCATGGATAAGAAAGGGCAAATCTGGTTCGGATCCTTCTCCCGGGGACTGTGGCGGCTGGATCCGGAACGGGGACAGTTGGTTAATACAAGCGACTTGAACAAAGAAGACCGTCCCGTGGAACTTCCCCGCAGCCTTCAGCTGGACGATGCCGGACGAATCTGGGTGGGCGCCATGGGTTATGGCCTGTTCTGTTACGATCCGGAAAAGGGCCAGACAACCCGTATTGAAACCCAAGATGAGTCCGTTAACCCGCGTGTCGCCGATTTGTATATCCAGGGGAACAACCTGTATGTGGCCACGGCAAAGGGTATCTACCATTTGGATGTTTCCTCTCCACAGTCCGTGCTGCATCATGCCCTTCCCGATACACAGGTTTATTGTCTCACGGCCGATGAAACAAACCTGTATGCCGGCACCATCGACGGCCTGGCCATCCTGAACCCGGCCACTTTTGAGGCCAGTATGCTTACGGTAGATGACGGACTGCCCGACAATGCGGTATTCAGCATAGAAATCGGCTCCAGCGGGGAACTCTGGCTGGGTACCAGTTCCCGTCTGGTGCGTTACAATCCCCGTTCCCACAGCGTCCGTCACTCCGACGATGACCTCCTTGTAACAGAGTTCCTGCGAAAGGCATCCACAGCCGGGCCCGACAGCTGTCTCTATTTCGGCGGTACGGAAGGCGTCACTTATTTCAACCCCACCAAAATCTATGTCCCGTCCACCCTGCCCCAGGCCAAGATAGTCTCCGTCAGCGTATTGGGACGGCTTGTTACGCCCGATGAAAACGGCTGCTATGTGCTGGATTATTCGGAACACGACTGCACGGTGAGCTTTACCACAACAGGATTCGTGAGCACTACTACCGTGCGATTCAGCTATTCGGTGGACGGTAAAAACTGGACGCCGCTGGATCGCGGGCAAACCAGCATTACGCTCGGCAATCTCAAGCCCGGGCGCTTCCGCTTCAGCGTAAGGACTAATTATGGCGATCCCGCTGCCGAGCCGGCTTCCATCTTTGTGCGGGTGCTTCCTTCCCGGTGGGGCTCCACCCTGGCCATCTGCCTGTATTGCCTGCTGGGCCTGTTGCTGCTGGGTTTCCTGGCATGGCTCATCCGCCGTTCCTCCCGGGACCAGAAGGAAATTGAGCGCTATGCCCGTGAAAAGAGCCTGAAGGAGGAGAAACTGCACTTCTTCCTGAGCCTGTCCCACGAGATCCGTTCGCCGATGACCCTGGTGAAGGCTCCGCTCCAGAAACTGATAGAATCCGACCCCGATCCCGACCGGCAGCGCGCCTATGCGCTCATAGGACGGAATGCCGACAACGTGCTCCAGATCCTGGACCAGACCCTGGATTTGAGCAAGGCCGACGAAGGTGCCATCAAGCTGTCCTTTGCGCCTGTAAACCTGGTGGAATATGTTTCGTCCGTATGCGAGCTGTTCCGGCCTCAGGCCGAGCACAACGGCCAGCGGCTGGTTTTCCGCTATGCCTGTTCGCGTGACCTGGAAGTGTGGCTGGACAGCAACTATTTCAATAAAGTTGTAGCCAACCTGCTGTCCAATGCCCTCAAATACACCCCCTCCGGCGGCAGTGTGCAGGTAACCGTTTCGGCCGTTGCCGATACGGCCTCCGTGGAGGTGAGGGACAGCGGCAGCGGAATAGACAAAGAATCCCTCCAGCATATTTTTGACCTGTTCTACCAGAGCCCCGAGGCCGTCAGCGGAACGGGTATCGGCCTGTATTTCGCCAAGACCATTACGGCGCTGCATCACGGAACCATCCGGGCCGACAATATCCCCGACGGAGGCGCCATGTTTACCGTTACGCTGCCGCTGGGTAACGCCCATCTGAGCGATACGGAACTGGCGGACAACAAGCCTGCAAAGAAACGCCGCGCAGAGCTTAACGTCCCGCAGAACTTCGGCCCCGATGAGCTCCAGGAAAAGAAAGTCCGGCCCCGGCACAGCGTGCTGATTGTGGATGACAACAGTGAAATCCGCCATTGGCTTTCTACGGAATTCTCGTCCTCCTACCGTATCCTGGAGGCCGAAAACGGGAAGGATGCCTATAATATGGCCCTTTCCGAGCATCCGGACCTGATAGTGTCCGATGTAATTATGCCCGGCATGGACGGCTTCGAACTCACCGAAAAGATTCGTAAGAATCCCAATATCAGTTCCCTTCCCATCATCCTGCTCACGGCCCGAACCCTGGACCGCGACAAGATAGAGGGAATGGAGGCCGGTGCCGATGCCTATATTACCAAACCTTTCAGTATTGATGTGCTCAAAACGTCCATGGACAACCTGATCAAGGGTCGCGAACGCCTTAAGCTGACGCTGGCAGGGCCCAGGGTGGACGAAAGCGACATCCGCGGGCCGGAAATCAAGACGCCGGACGACCGTTTGCTGGAGCGCCTTGTGCGGGTGGTAAACGACCATCTGGGCGAAGGAGAACTCACCGTGGAGCAAGTGGCGGCCGAGGTAGGCGTAAGCCGCGTGCACCTGCACCGCAAGCTCAGGGAACTTACCGGAGAAACCTCGCGTGACTTTATCCGTAACCTGCGGCTCAGAAAAGCGGCGGAAATGCTTGCGGAGAAAAAGTATGCCATCTCGGAACTGGCCGATGCCGTCGGATTCCGCAGCACCAGCTCCTTTACCACTGCTTTCAAAACACTGTTCGGTGTAAGCCCCAGTGAGTATGGACAAGGGCAGGAGCGGGATTTGTAACATAGGCAAAAAGGAATGTTACGCCCGGGTTACGCTATCAAAGAATTATGTTACACTATCCACTCGCTTTGTAACCTTGTGTAACGTATCTTTGCAAGGGCGATTTACCACGAAACATTTTATTAACAACCAATATTCTAATCAACCATGTTAAAACATCTGATGAAAGTGACGAGTGTCCTTGCGATACTGTTCACAGTTTGGGGAGGTGTCACCGCCTCGGCCCAGAATCGCACCATCAGCGGTAAGATTGTCGATGCCAACGGTGAACCGGTCATCGGTGCAGCCGTTACGGTGGTCGGCAATTCACGTATCGGAACCGCTTCCGATGTGGATGGTAACTTCTCCCTGAGTGTTCCCGCCGGATCCAGCATTTCCGTAGAGAGCATCGGTTTCCAGGCCCAGACCATCAAGGTCGGTGACCAAAGCATTATCAATGTTACGATGCAGGAGGATAACGAGTTGCTGGATGAGACAGTAGTTATCGGTTATGGTACCCAGAGGAAGAGACTCCTTACCGGTGCTACCATTAATATTACCGGTGACGACATCCAGAAGCAAAGCACCACCAATGCGGTCGGAGCCCTCTACAGCTCCGTCCCGGGCGTGAACATCGTCCAGTCCAGCGGCGTTCCGGGTGCCGGCTACAACATCACCATCCGCGGTCTCGGCACCAACGGCAACTCCAGCCCGCTCATCGTTATCGAC
>Ga0265298_10010641_pt1 | contig 10861 bp, 7 predicted proteins | sample AusTroGonzalo_MG_3_FD_193486 | JGI IMG/M metagenome (GOLD analysis project Ga0265298, IMG submission 193486) | Bovine rumen microbial communities from tropical cattle in Woodstock, Queensland, Australia - Gonzalo_01 | ecosystem: Host-associated > Mammals > Digestive system > Stomach > Rumen ...
GCTTTCCTGTTTCAACGGCCGTCCTTTACGCACCTGGGCGTCGGTGACAGTCTTTGTCCTGCTGGCCGCACTGGGCGGCATTTTCGTTTTCCGTGCTTCCGACACGGCCAAGGAAGAATGGATGCGCTACGACTTCATGGTGCGGATGCAGATGTGGAACCGCATCATGCTCACGGCCGACCAGCGCAATCCAGACACGCCGAAGACCGTGTCGTGCCTCAATCTGGCCCTGGGCAAGACCGGACGGATGCCCGACTACCAGTTCTCCTATTTCCAGAACGGACCGGACGGGCTGCTGCCACCTTTCGTCGGCGACCACACCAATCCCGTTTCTACGGGAGAAATCTTCTGGCATCTGGGCATGGTCAATACGGCGCAGCGCTTTGCCTTCGAGGCGCAGGAAGCCATCCCCGACTTCCAGAAGAGCGCCCGCCTCTACCGGCGTCTGGCCGAAACCAATCTGGTCAACGGCGATACGCTCGTTGCTCGCAAATACCTCAAAGCCTTGCAGCACACCACTTTTTATCGCAAGTGGGCCTCCGAGACCGAGGCCCTGCTCGATGCCGGCACGCTCTTCGACCAACGGCCGGAACTGGCCCGCGCCCGTGACTGCCGGCTGCGGGAACACGATTTCCTGTTCAGCGACACGGAAATGGATTCGATGCTGGGCCTCCTGAAGGTGGAGAATCCCCAGAATACGATGGCGCTCGACTACCTGATGGCCTGGTGCCTGCTGCGCAAGGACCTCGACCGTTTCGTAGAATGCATCTCCCTGGTGGAGGCGCCCACCCTGCCCAAATCCTACCAGGAGGCGCTGTTGCTGCGCTGGGTGCTGACGCACAAAGATTACAATGGCCTGCCGACCTATATTTCTCCGGCGTACATCCTTCGGATTGGCGAGTTTCTGACGGATGCCCGTTCCGGAAAGACGGAAGCGGAGTTGCAGCAAACCTATGGCGACAGCTACTGGTTCTACTATTATTACCGTTACCGTACCCTCAGTGAATGAGTCCTGCCATGAAACATTCCTTCTGCCCGATCCTTGTCCTCCTGCTGCTGGCGGCCTGCAGCCCGAAAGCGCGCAATGCCGTTGCATGCGGAGAACATCCTGATATTTATCCCGATTACGTAGGCGTGACAGTTCCGGCGACCATCGCTCCGCTCGATTTTACGCTCAAGGGCGCCGACGCGCTGGACGTGCGGCTGACCGCCCCGGACGGCACGGAACTCCGCAGCGGGGGAAAAACAGCCACCTGTTTCCCGGAAAAACGCTGGCACAAGCTTCTTCAGCGGAGTGCAGGCGATTCCATCCGCGTGCTCGTCAGCGGGAGGATGAATGGTCAATGGAAGACTTTTGCCCCGTTCTGCATCTTCGTTTCATCAGATGCCATCGACTATGGGCTGACATACCGCCTGCTGGAACCGGGCTACGAGATTTACAGCAAGATGGGCATCTACGAACGGGAACTTTCCTCGTTCCGCCAGCGCGCCCTGCTGGAGAACACCCAGTTTGACGGTTGCGTGAACTGCCACGCCAGCCGGCAGGGCGATCCGGGTACCTGGACCCTGCACATCCGCGGCAGCCATGGGGCGACACTGCTGCAGCGCGAGGGAGAAATGGCGGCCTACAACACGAAGACCGACTCCACGCTGGGTTTCTGCGTCTACCCGTACTGGCACCCTTCGGGCCGTTACATCGCATATTCCACGAACAACACGCGCCAGGGCTTCCACGTGCAGCCCGACAAACTCATCGAGGTGTTCGACCTGGATTCGGACATCCAGGTGTACGACGTGGAGAAGAACGAACTGATCACCGCACCGCAGGTCAAGCGTCCCGGCATATGGGAGACCTTCCCGGTGTTCTCGTCCGACGGCCGCACCCTGTACTTTACCGCCGCCCGGCAGGTGGAAATTCCGGGCGAACTGCCCCAGTCGCGCTACAACCTGATGAAAGTGAGTTTCGACCCGGAGACGGGACGGATCGGCGACGATGTGGAAATGCTGGTTGATGCGGCGTCCCAGTCGAAGAGTCTCTGCTTCCCGCGACCTTCCTACGATGGCAGGTACCTGATGTACACGCTTTGCGACTACGGCACCTTCCCGATCTGGCACCATGAGTCCGACCTGTGGCTGCTCGATCTGGAAACCATGGAGTCCCGTCCGCTCGACGGGGTCAACAGCGCCGACACCGACAGCTTTCACAACTGGAGTTCCAATTCCCGCTGGTTCGTGTTCTCGAGCCGCCGCGATGACGGTCTCTTCACGCGGCTGTACATCGCGCATTTCGATGAGCACGGCGTGGCAGCCAAGCCTTTCCTGCTGCCGCAGCGCGATCCGAAAAACTACTACGAGAACCTCTTCCTTTCCTACAACGTCCCCGAATTCGTCACCGGACCCGTCCCCCTCAACCGCATCCGTGCCCAAAAGGCCATCAATGCCCCCGAGCGTATCCCTTTCGGATACCGTAGCAAATAAAGGCGCGGGTGGTAACTCGTCCAGAGAGCATTTTTTCTGCTCTCTGGACGAGTTACCAGAGCGCCTTGAATCTGAGCGCCCAAATAGGACTACGGTGCTGAATTATAGACGCTTTCGAGCGTGTAGGCGGGATCTTTCGTCGTGACAGCTTTGACCATGATGCCGACCAACTCCTGGGCCTTGTCGTCAACGAAAATGCCGGTGCCATGGTCGATATAGGCGTGCTTCTCAGGACCGATGCCCGAAGCACCGTTGTCCCAGAGATACATTGGAAGCAGCCGGTCGGCCGCCGCCTTGCAGAAATACTCCATATAGTACTTCTGGAACGCATAATCCGCATCAGCGTGCCGCGAACAGCCCATCTCGCCCAGATACACCGGAATGCCCTTGTCCAGATAGGTGGCTTTTAACTGGTCGAACGTCCAACGCAAGCCTGCTTCGTTGTCACCGCTGATCTTGAGATTGGGGTCGGCGGTATGGCCGAACTGGCGTACCAGCGGGTCTTTCAGCGTGTAATCGTAGGGATCGTAGTCGTGGACAGCCACCATCAGACGGTTGGCAGAGGTGTAGTCTTTCGGGACTTTCAGGCCAGGGATGGTGAAAGTCGGACTGGCCGCGTAGCCCGGGATGCCGAGCCAACGCGTGGCGTTGTTGCCGCCCGTGGTGCGGACCGCCTCGACGAAAACCTCATTCCACTCGTTGAGGACTTTGTACTGGGCTTCGGGATCGGCCTGGAAGGCGGCGCCCCAGCCCCATTCACCGTCCTGGATCTCGTTGAATGACTCGAAGACGAGCCATTCTCCCTTATCCTTGAAACGGTTGGCAATCTGGGTCCAGACATTGAAGATCTCTTCTTTTACCTTCTCGTTCTGGGTGGAATTTTTATAAGCCTTGGCAATGTCCAGCCAGTAGCTTTCGTCGTGGTGGGTGTTGACGATGGCCACCAGGCCGGCCTTTTCCGCATAACCCACGATTTCTTCCACGCGTGCGAGCCATTTTTCTTCCAGCCGGTAAGCCGGCGACTTGCCGATGTGGCCTTCCCAGGTCACGCAGATGCGCACGGCCTTGAAGCCGGCTGCTTTTACCCCGTTGAAGGTCGACTGGGTACATTTCGGATTGCCCCAGATGGTTTCGCCGGAGACGCCGTTGGAGATGGCATCCATGTGGTTGCCCATGTTCCATCCCGGCCCCATCGCATCGAAAACCATCTGCGGGGTGAGCGCGCTGGCGCTGGCCGTGGGAATGCTGGCGGAGGCATCGCGGGCAATGCTGACGGTGACGCTTTCGCTGCCGCACTTGATGGTGATCTTGCCGCTGCCGGCACCGGCCGACCGGTTGGCGCCCGCCAGGAGGGTGACAGCGGTTTCATGCTTGTCGTTGATCTGGCCGGTTTCGACACCGCACCAGGCAGCGTCGGAACTGACCGTGGGCTGTTCGGAGGAGGTGACCGTCAAGGTCGCTTCGCCGCCGAAGCGGTCGAAGGAGACGCTGGTCTTGTCGACGGTGAGCTTGACCTGCGGGATGCCCTGGGTGACAGGCACCATCAGGCTCTGCTTGTCCCCGATGACACGGATGGAGGTCGAGCGGCTGCTGGTTCCCGTATTCTCTTTGGCCGTTACGCCGAGCTGAAAGGAATTGCCGGAATACGTTCCTTCGGTGAGGGAAATCCAGCTGTCAGAGCAGCTGACCGTGGGCTTGATGCCGCTGGTGATGGTCAGGCTGAGGGTGCCGCCGGTTGCCTCGAAGGTCAGGCTGGAAGGCGATGCCGCCAGCGTTACGGGCGTAGGCTCGGGCTCCGGGTCGCCACAGGCAATGGTCAGGAACGCGGCGAGCAGGGTCAGGGTAAACATGCGAAACTTCATGGCGTGTGTCTATTCTATTTATTCAAAAGGTTCTGCCGGAACTTCCTTCCAGATGCGGCCGATCTCGGCCGCATCGAAACCCACCGGGGCGTTGCCCAGGTCGGGAACATTGAAGGAACGCAGCATCTGATTGTAAAAATACGGATTTTTTTGCGGAAGCAAAAAGGGTTTGCTCACTTTTCCCTCCGGAGAGACATGGCAGAAATAGGGTTTGCCGTACAGACCGTCGCCCCGTTTCGAGGCGAACACAAACCATTTGCCGTCGGACGACCAGCTGTGGTAGGTATCCGATTTTGGGGCGTTCACCAGGGTCAGATCGATGAGCTGCCCGTTCGACAGGTCCATCAGGCAGAGGTCACATTCCGGGTGGTTGATGGGGAAGGTTCCGTAGTCGGCCACCGTGAACAGGAGCCAGCGCCCGTCGGGCGAGGCTTTGGGATGGCAGACCGAAAGCCCGCGCCGCGAAGCGCTCCACAGCGTGTCGGCCGGGCTGCCCAGCGTGCCGGTCGAAGCGTCGAAGGGAATGCGCACCAGCGAATACATCGTCTGTTCGATTTCGGCCGGCAGCTGCCTGGCCTCGGCGGCGCAGTAGTAGACGAAGCGGCCGTCGGCCGAGAATGCCGGAAAGGTCTCCCAGACATCTTCCCGGCTGTATGCCGGGAAAACCAGCATGCGGTTTTCGTCGAAATCGGCCACGCAAAGGTCGGAAGCTGCGTCGAAGACCTCCATCCGCCGCCCGCCGGCCGAATGCATCGCCGGGATGATCTGGTTGGTGGAGAAGACCCCGAAGCGTCCGTCCGGGTGGATTTCCCCGTAGACGGTGGGCGAAATCATCGCCTCGTTCTTCAGCGTGAGCTTGCGCAGCCGGCCGTCGCGGTTGAGGATGGCGCCGCCGCCTTCGCCGCGCAGGTAGAACATCGAGCGGTCACCGCGTCCCTGGGCGTGAATGTGGCAGTTCATGCATTTGTTCTCCGTGTGGCGATAGTCGGAGATGATGCGGGTATCAAAGTTCTCGAGATGCCGCTCCACGATCTCCAGGTCGTCCCAGACTTCAAAGCCGGGCTCGATGAGGCGGTAGGTCAGATAAGGGTCGATGGCGTCGCGCTCCACCTGCAGGAGCCAGTGTCGGTTTTCCGGATGACCGTTAGATTTCCAGGCCGAGGAGACTTCGATGGCGTTGCCAGCCGCGGCTTGGAGCAGTTTCTGCCACTTTTTTTCTTTCCAGACGACCTCGCGGCCTTTGAGCGTGACGGACGTGCCGCCAGCCGAGAAAGTGGTGGCAAAGTCTTTTCCGGCAGGGTCGGTATAGTAGAAATGGAGCGGGGCGATGTTGCAGGGGATGGTGACTTCCGTGTAATCGGGGAAAATGAACGTGGTCCGGTCGGTATCCGGGCCGCAGGGCCGGACATCGTAGGGACGGCTGCAGGCAAGCAGCAGAAGGGCCAGGATCAGGCAGGGGAGGGTGCTACTTCGTTTCATTTTTCACGGCATAATAGAAGTAATACCAATAACTGTTCCCGAAATCGGCTGTCAGGTTCTTCGCTGAGCCGTTGTCGCGCTTGTAGAGGGTGACAAAGCGGTTGAAGCGTTCGAAGGTCTGCTGGGAAATATGGTAGTGCTGCAGGTTGTCGGCCGTCATCCCGCCTTTGGCGGCGAGGAAGATGAGCATGGCTTCTTCGTAGAGTTGCGAGCGGGTGAGGGAGGGGTCGAAATCGCCTACGAAGGCGTCCAGGTCTTTGGTCAGCAGATCGTAGCACAGCAGGTAATCGAGCGCCGGATGGTTGGCCGCATTGGAGCTCAGGAGGATGCGGAGCGCGACTGGCGCCTGCTCCATCCCGTGGACCATGTCGAACCGGGGCAGGAACTGGCGTTTCTCGGCGATGCGCAGCTCGTAGGCTGGGCTCCACCGGTCGGGGAAGCGCTGCTCGGCCCATTCGCGGTCCGCAGGGGAATTGAGCAGTATACGCAGGAACTTGGAGGCCGCCTCATAGTCGCCGGTTACGAGGTTGGTCTCGGCCAGGCGGCGCAGGTAGCGGGAACCCGTGTGTTCAGGCGAAAAGAGCAGCCCCAGCATCGCGTCGCGTTCGGCCAGGGGCATGTAGCCCAGCTGGAACCAGACGTCGCCGGCGCAGGCAATCTTGAAGGGGGTGGAACCGGGTCCCACGGGCAGGAACAGCCCGCGTTCAAAGGGCTGGTAGTAATCCATCAACCGGTCGGGAAGCCGTCCCAGCATGGCGTTGGCCAGGTTGTAGTAGTAGGTTCCGACTTCGTTGTGAAGATCTTTCCGCGCAGCGAGATCGGCCACTTTCTGCCAGTTCTCTTCCCCCGCTTCGACAATCATGCCCAGGATTTGTTCGGCGTCCCGGTCGGGCTTGCCCCAGACTTCGCGGGCTTCCCGTAGCGAGATGCCGTTCTGGGCAGCGTATTTCCGGAAATAGGGGTGGCGGAGCAGGAACACGCACTGGCTGGTTCCGGCCGCAATCAGAACCACGGCCAGGCACGCTGCCAGTATGCGCCTGCTTCTGCTTTTCATCCGTTATTCGGTATCCTGGGGAAGGGGATAGAGCTTCAGGAGGAATTCCCCGACCATATTGTCCTCGCCCAGGTTGAGGGCCATCTGCTGGGTGCGCTGCCGGTAGCGGGCACGGGCCTCCCGGGCCTCTTCGACCCGGCCGGCTTCCATCAACTCGCCATACTGAACAGCGTTCTCGATGGTCAAGTCTTTCCATACCTGGAGACTGTCGTTCAGGGGCGTGCCGCCGCCGGTGCTGTTGGGACCGATGGTGACGTAGATGTCGCCGGGTTCCGTGGCTACGAGCAAATTCTGGCCCTTGTCCCGGTAATATCGGTGCAGCCGGATCTCACACAGGCGATGCTCCTTTCCCTTGAAGGAGAACTCGTGGTTGTGGATCTCCAGGGAATCGACATTCTCCGGCTCTTCGTGGCCGACAGGCACCAGGAATACACGGATGCCCTCCAGGTCGTTGGATGTCACGCGGCCGTGAATCCGGTATTCGTCGTCGTTGTTACACGCGGTAAAAAGGATGGCAGACAGGAGTCCCGCCAGGATCAGGGAGTATCTTTTCATTTGACAGTGGCTTGGATGCGTTCGTCCGAGAATACGGCCTCATAGGTGCCACGGGTGCGGAAATCCACCTTGGCCTTTGTGAAATCGGGGACGTTGAACGAATAGAGAGTATTGTGATAATATTTCCAGGGATTTTTCTGTGGAAGCACGAAGGGCTTGGTGCAGTGGCCGTTTTCATCGATCGACGCCAGGTAGACCTGGACGTAGAGGCCGTCGTCGCGGCGGCTGGAGAAGAGGAACCAGCGGCTGTTGGAACTCCAGTTGTGGAAACTCTCGGAGAAGGGGCTGTTGACCTCGTCGATGGGCCGGGTCTCGCCGGTGGACAGGTCCATCAGCCAAAGGTCGGCCTCCTTGTGGTCGATGGGGAAGACGCTGAAATCGGCCTGGTTGTACATCAGCCAGAGGCCGTCGTAGGACGGGCGCGGGAAACTGATGCTATGGCCTTCCCGGCTGGCGGGGATCACAGTCTCGATATCACCCAGAGCACCGGTCTCCGCGTCGAAGGAGGCGCGGACCAGGTCGTAGCGGATGCTGTCGACGAAGCGCGGAACCTCGAAGGCGCGGGCCTTGCAGAAATACAGGGTCTTGCCGTCGGGCGTGAACGCGGGGGAGGTCTCCAGATAGTCTTTGGTCGTGAAACGGGGATCCACGATCAGGGAATGGTCACGCATATCCATGACGACCAGGTCGGATGCCAGGTCAAACACTTCGATGGTCCGATGGTCGCCTGTCCAGAAGCACTGGCGGACGGGGTTGATGGAGCCGGCAAACCAGCGCCCGTCGGGATGCCAGTAGGTGTAAGCGACATTGCCGATGGTGCTGTCGGTTTTGGTGGTGAGCCACTCGCGGCGGCCGTCCTGCTGGACGAGCGTGGCACCGTGCTTGCCGCGGAGGTGGAACATGAATTGCGAAGGGTCGGTGGCGTTGGCCGTGTGGCAGCCCATGCACTGGCCCGGGGTGAGGGTGCTCTCGATGATGGGCTCCTCGTGGAAAGAGTGGAGGTCGCGCTGGTAGATGCCGATGCGGCTGTAGGTGGTATAGCCCGGGGCCATCTTGCGGTAGGTCAGGCCATAGTCGTCGAGCGGTACGTCGCTCACGTAGAGGATGAAATCGCGCCACTGTGTCCAGGTGCCGTCCTTGCGTCCCAGCACGGTGAAGCTGAGGGTTCCACCGGCATTTTGTGCGGTCAGTTTCTGCCAGGCCCGGATGGGGAAGTCGGCCCAGCGGCCGCGGACCTTGAGTTCCCCGCCTTTGCTGCCGGTGACACGGACGAACACGCGGTCGTAGTCGGGCGGCAGGTTGAAGTTCAGGGGCGCGATGCCGGCGGGGATCGTCACGCCGATATAGTCGGGATAGATGTCGGGAAGCGCTTCGTTGTATTGCGTGCTTCCGGTGCAGGCGGCGGCCAGCAGAAGGGTCGCCAGGAGGGGCAGCCAGCGTTTCATTGTTTGTCCTCCATCTGTTTGAGGCGTTGCCAGGCTTCGAAATACTGTGCTGCCATGAAATTGTTCTTGTTCTGGTTGTACAGGATGGCCATCATCAGGTCGAGCGTGTTGTAGTTGGTGATGAAGTCATCCTGGAAGCGGACGCTGCGGATCCAGGCATACACCGGATCAGCGGCCACACGGGCCTCGTCCTGGATCATTTCTTTCTGTTCCCGGGCCCATTTCCGATAGAAAAGGCTGTGGTCCAGGAGATCCAGATAGCGGATGGCGCGTCCGTACCAGCCGTTGACGATGTTGCATGCTGCGATGCGCTGCATGAAGCGGCCGCTCTTGCGACCGTTCTGGATGGATTCCTGCAGGTCGAAGGCATACTGCAGGGTGATATTGGGCATGCCCATCATCCACAGCAGTTCGGCGGAGGTAATGTCGGAAAGGTTGTCGCGGATGCTCGGCAGCACGAGTCCCCGGGTGCCGCACTGGTAAAAATCGGTCAGGCGGCTTTCCAGCTGGCTCTGGGTAAAGAGGCAGAAGTTGACGGAGCAGGCGCTGACGGGGTTCCGTGGCTGGTATTTATCGGCTCTTTTCAAAACATCCGCATAGCGTTCGTGTCGGATGAGCCAGTCGTAGGCCAGGGTCTCGTGGGTGTCGCGATCGTAGGTGGCCCGGACGCCGAGGAAGGTGCCGAGAACGAGCAACAAGGTCAGGAGGGCACCGGCGAGGGCTGGGTGGCGGAACTGGAGGGGGATGTTGCAAGCGAGGATGCTGAGCAGGGTGACAATGGGGATGATCCATTGCAGGGCCGGGAGTGTCTCGACGAGGCGGTAGTAATTCAGGCCAAAGAGGGCGTCACGGAGCGGGTACTGGTTGGCCATCAGTCTGGTGCCGACGAAGAATACGATGGCTGTCCAAATGAGTATAAGTAGTTCAGTGTAGCCGTGAGACGCTCCGCTGCTCTGGTTTCTCGTTCCGCTCGCAGAAAAAATGCTCGCGGAACGAGAAACCACCCGCTGCTGCGCTTTGTCGCCGTACACCAGCGGCTTCGCGTTATTGCTGCTCATTGCCACCATCGATAAGAGTACGGGAAGGAGGATCATCGGTCCGATGAGCCACCAACCGAGGGGGATGAGCCAGAGGCGGTGCCAGCGGGCGTGGAGGAAGAGGGGACAAAGCCAGACGGCGATGAGGAGGGCGACGGGGTAGCTGAGAAGGACTTCGACATCACCCATATAGACCAGAAGCAGGAGGGAGGGGATGAACGAGACCATGTATTGGGTCCGGCCCATCCGCCAGACGGCCCGCTGCAGCAGCATGGCCAGCAGGGCCATGATCAGGGCGCCTGCCCAGCGCCAATAAAAGAATTGTACCAGAAATTCTGAGATCCAGTCGGCCAGTCCGCCCGGCAGGGCCAGTCGTTCCAGCAGATAATCCCAGGTGAAAAGGAACAGCTGGTTCTGTTCCTGATAAGACAAATCCTGCGGATACAGCCACATCCAGAAAGCGAAAGTGGCTGCACCCAGCAGGAGGGTTAAGAGGGTTAAAACAGGCAGCCGCTTTGGGCGGCTGCCTGAAGGAGTGTCGTAATGCATTAACGTTTCGGCTGGAATCTCCACCAGGTGGCTTCACCCCAACCCCATTCGGCGTTGTCACCCTTGTAGATGAGGGTCATCAGCTCACCGTCGAGGTAGAGCAACTCATACTCTTTTGCCAGTGAGCCGCCGGTGTTGATGACGAACGGGTACAGGATACCGGGCATGTCGCCTGCGGTCTTGAGATCACCCATCTTGTAGCCGGGATTATCGGCATCCTGAAGGATGGTCCAATCGAAGTTCTCGACTGCATAGGAAGAAGAGGCGATCTTGTTGCCGGAAGCATCGTAGGAGGTCACCACGCCGTTGGCGCTGTCGAACACCATGTAGGCGTCGTCGCTGCCATAGCCGTAGACTACGCCACCGCTGTGGGGAAGCTGGCTGGTCTCCAGTTCCTCCGGG
>Ga0265298_10010645_pt1 | contig 10860 bp, 6 predicted proteins | sample AusTroGonzalo_MG_3_FD_193486 | JGI IMG/M metagenome (GOLD analysis project Ga0265298, IMG submission 193486) | Bovine rumen microbial communities from tropical cattle in Woodstock, Queensland, Australia - Gonzalo_01 | ecosystem: Host-associated > Mammals > Digestive system > Stomach > Rumen ...
AGAAGATGGAAAAGAAACTATACACCCTCTTAGTATATTCTGAGAATATTGCTGGTATCCTGAACCAGGTGACAGCAGTTTTCACCCGTCGTCAGGTGAATATCGAGAGTCTGAATGTGTCTGCCTCCAGCATCCCTGGTGTCCACAAATACACCATTACCGCCTGGAGTGATGAAGACCAGATTGTGAAGATAGCCCGTCAGATCGAGAAGAAGATCGATGTGGTGAAAGCCAACTATTATACTGACGATCAACTCTTTATCCGTGAATCAGGTCTCTATAAGCTCTCAACATCGATGGTTCTTGGGAATTCTGAGATCTCACGTACCATCCGTCGTTTCCAAGCCAGCATTATTGAGGTAAATCCCACCTATATCATTGTGCAGATGCACGGAGTGACAGAGGATATTATCTCTCTCTATCGTGCCCTCGACGCTTTTGGTTGTGTATTGCAGTACACTCGCTCTGGTCGTATTGCCGTAACTCGTGGTATGCAGGAGCAGGTGAGCCAATTCCTGGAAGAAAGAGAACAGCATAAATAGTCTGGAAAGGTTTTTGAGATGTTACGCAAGAGTTGTCTGATGATCTGTCTGTTGTTTGCTTCGCTTGTTGGCGAAGCGCAGATTACCTTGCCCGACTCCTTGCTGACCGTCACGAAATCCTCTGTATATGACATCACCAGTCCAGATACAGCTCAGGCTATCCTCAATACTGTCCGTGAGCGTCAGACGGAACCTGCCTGGCGGATCGACTTTGCTGAAGGCGACTTGAACTACAACATGCGTCGTTATCTGAAGGCCCTCTCCTTCTTTGAGCGTGTCAAGGCCGAACCCTCTCTTCGCGACAGTTCCTATGTGCAGTTGCTCCTCTATAAGCGGCTGATGGACTGCTACGACGCCCTAAACCTCAATGATGCCCTTATCAGGACCATTTACGATCTCCGCAAAATGGCGAGAGCCAAAGGTGATAAGGCCTTTGAGTCGATGGCCGTCTTTATGAGTGGCAAGCAGCACCATTATCATGGTCATATCGACAGAGGCTATGCCTCCTGTTTGGAGGGGCTCGAGATTATGCGTGAGACGGAATATGCGTACAAGCATATTGAACTTCGCAACTACTATGGGGAATTATTAAGAATGTACACGCGCGATGGGCTCTATGAGGATGCCGTCCATATGTCGCAGCATCAGGAAGCAGAGGCCCTCTATCCGTCGCCTGCCATTATGCGTAAAGCCCGTGAACGCGGCCTGCGCCAGGTATATGCTCTTCGTGCCAGTATGTATGCACATGCCGGAGATATGGTCGAGGCTAACAAAGCCTATGCTGCCTGGAAGAAGATCACCTGCAGTAATCCTATTGACGATATGGACATCTACGATTATCTGCAACTTAGCCATCATAATGAAGAAGCCCTGAGTACCATTGTCCGTTATCGGGAATTCCTACGAGAACAGGGTGATACGATCTCTTATCGCATGCTCTCTGCTCTTAACCGTGAGGCCTTGCTCCTTGTGGATATGGGCGACTATGAGCAGGCTGTAGCCTTTGGTCGTCAGGTTGATGTCATAGCCCACAAGCTGCATATCATTAAATCGGGCGAGCAGATGCAGACCACCTACAACCTGTTGTTAGAGCAGTCGGCCTCTAAGTCTAAGACGAAATGGCTCATCCTGGCAGGCATTGCTATCTTGTTTGTGGGTATAGTGTCGCTGATCATTCTATATTATGCCCGCAACGAACGCCGTCATTTCCGTGATATGCGCAAACTGGTTCATATCCTCGATGCTTATCGCCGGGCTGTGATCAATGGTGAACCGTCCACTTCGCCAGAGGTAGTGGCAGCCATCGAAGAACTCCGTTCCATACAAATTCCTGATAGTCAGCCGGAAGAAGGGGAGGAGGAACCCGATGATGAAGACCATCGCCTGTTTGTGGAGATGGACTCACAAGTGACACGTGACCGTCTGTTCCTTAAGCCGGGGCTTGGTCGTGAAGACCTCATGCGCCTGATCGGTGTCGATAAGAACCGCTTTGGTAAGATGATGAGCAAGTACTCCGATGCCTCCAATACTTCGGTCTATATCAACATCAAACGTGTGGAGTATGGTGCAGTCTTACTGTTGGAGCATCCTGAGTACACCATTTCCACAGTGGCTACAGAGTGTGGTATGAGCAATACGGTTACGTTTAACCGTACATTTAAGGAGATTTATAACATGACACCCTCCGAATATCGTGAGAAAATGACGGCGATTTAGGGGGGGGTAATTCTGTTTGTCAAGATTGTTTCAGTTTTTCAACTTGGACAAATTCTTATAAAACCATCGTATCTTAACTATCTGATTATAAACGGTCTTGACAAAATGTTATTATCGACTACGGACAAATTGTCTTTTTAACTAAACTCGGATTTCATATTGATTTGTAAAATCTTATTGCTTCTTCTATAGTTTGTGTGAGACATTTAAATGTTAAAATATGACAAATTGTTAGAAGAAAACGACAGATTTTAATGGATTGGCGGCAAAATCCCACCTTATAATATAAAGAAAATCCTTATCTTTGCATCATATAAATGATGATCATCGTGAGAAAATTAAATTTATTAACCGTTGCCAGCATTATACTGTTGGCTATATTAAAAGTTCAGAAGGTAAACGCACAAGACTTTACCCTCAGCAATAATCTGCTATATGATGCCACGCTGACGCCCAACCTGCGAATGGGTGTCCGCCTGTCTGAGCAGTGGTCTTTGGGCTTGACGGCAGGTTACCGTCCCTGGCCTACAGATGACAGTAAGTCTAAAAAATGGAAGCATTTACTATTGGCCCCAGACGTACGCTACTGGACCGATTCGGTGAATGTCCATCATTTCTTTGGCTTTAATCTCATTTACAGCCATTACAATATTGCTGAAGTCAAGTTCCCATTTGGATTGTGGAAATCCCTTCGTGACGAGCGTCACCAGGGCGATCTTGCTGCCATCGGCGCCTATTATGGCTATTCATGGCCGTTAGGTCGTTACTGGAACCTTGAAGCCCACATTGGCGCTGCTATCGGCTATACCAAGTACGACCGTTATGAGTGCGGTCATTGCGGTAAGAAGTTGGGCGACGAAAAGAAAGTCATCGTTTTGCCTCAGGCTGGTGTGAGCATTGTCTATAATATACCCGGTCGTTCTCGTAAGGTGGATGGCTCTGGGGCGTTGCCAGTAGTTGAGGCACCTGCTACGTCAGTGGTGGCTGCTCAGCCGTTTGTCCCTGCACTTTCGCCTGTACCAGAATTCAAGGGTAGGGCAGGTCTGCTTCAGCAAGACAATGCGGTGGTTGCCCATATATCCGAATATCGGCCTTATGACCGTACCCGTATTCTTCGCAGAGAGAAGGATGCTCTTTTCGTTCATTTCGATTTAGGTCAGTCTGATCTTTCTACCGATTACCGCGAGAACCGCGCCACACTGGATCGCATCGTGGAGATTACCCGTCAGATTGTGGCCGATACAACCAGTAGTGTGAAAAAGATACAGTTGATTGGCTTGGCCTCTTTTGAAGGTAATCCAGCCACCAATGAGCGATTAGCCTTGAACCGCGCCCTCGCTTTGCAACGTTATCTCCAGCAGGAGGTCAATGTACCCGATTCGCTGTTCGATACCGTAGGAGGCGGTGAGGCATGGGCTGATTTCCGCGATCAGTTGAACGATATCGTGCAGGAAGGTACGGCAAACCACGTCGGCTTGGAAAAAGTCATCGAGATCATTGACCAGGAGCAGGATACTAAAGTACGTGAAAACCGCATCAAGCAGTTGGATAATGGTCGTACTTGGGCTTATATCAAGGAGCATATCCTGAAAGATCAGCGCAACTCAGGCTATATCCGTATTTACTACGACTATGTGCCTGACAAGGCTGCCGCCACTATCAACGAGGCCAATGAACTGCTCACAACCGACTGTAGCGACTGTCACCGCGAGGCGCTGCGCCTACTCTTGACCGTCCGCAACGACGAGCGAGCCCAAAACGCCCTGGGTGTGGCTTACTGGCTCTGTGGTCAGCAGCAGGAAGCCATGGATTGCTTCCGTCGTGCTGCTGCTAATGGTAATGCCAATGCCCAGGATAACCTGCGCCAGTTGGAGGCTGCACAACCGTGAATTCAAACGAAAATATAGTATTAACAAATAAAATCTTTCAAAGTATGAAAAAGTTTTTTAATTTTGCCTTAGTGGGTGCGATAGCACTAACAGGCGCAGTGGGAATCTCCTCTTGTTCGTCCTCTGGTGACGAAGTCGTGTCCAACAGTCCGGATATCAATCCGGTTGAGCAAAGTGCAGTGAAGACGCAGTTCTCCATCTCTTTCCCTCAGAATGTCGCAGGTACGCGTCAGTCAGCAGATATTGTTCAGAATGATCAGGATATTACCTCCTTCCGTGGTATGGACAATATCGTTCTTCTTCCTTTTGGTGCAACTGGCTTAGTTAATACGGAACCTATTATTTCCACTTCTACCAAACTTGGTGATGCGATTTCGTTGACTCAAATCATTGTGCCTAGTGAACAAACAGTTACTAACTCAATTCCTGCTGCTACTTTGAAATCTGCAAGCAACTCTGTGGTATATAATGATGTGACTATTCCTGTAGGAACAGGTTCTTTCCTGTTTTATGGTAAGGCAAAAGATAGTGGCTCTGATAATTTTGTTAATGGTTCTTTGGCAATGACAACAGGAGAACCAAGTGCAATTAGGTTTGATCCAGTCCAGATTTATCCTTCAGGAACTACTGCATCAATAGTTGGCGCGGCATTGGCTGAATATCTTTCTAGCATTGCTCAAGCTGGTGGCTTTGATACAAATACGAAACAGAGTACATGGGAAGCCACAACTAATACAGGCTTAAAGGATCTTTATGATAAGTTCGTTTCTTTAAAGGCAGGCTCTTCACTTACTGCGCAGGCTGCTGTTCAGGATTTATATTCGACTATTAAGAATAATACAGATGCTGTTTCTACTGCTATTAATACAGCAATTACAACTGCTACTTACGCCACAGCTGATGCAGCCGGTGTTTTGACCTTCACTGCAGCAATAAGCGGTTTCCCTGGTGATGTGAATCTGCCTGATGGTGCAGCATTGCTTAGTTATAATGAGGATACGAATACGTTTACTCAATCTACAACTGGTAATGATAATATGGGACAGACGTCTGCAAAATATGGTGATTATGTTTATCCTGCATCTCTTTACTATTATTGTAATAGCGGTATTGTAACCTCAAATTCTTCACAGAAAAGTCTGTATGATGGTACAAATACGTGGACCACGATAACTGGAAATACTACTGCTTTTACAGGTAATAGTGTAGGCACCTCTACTCGTTCTGTTGCCATCTTGGATCCCATACAGTATGCTGTAGGTAGTCTTGATGCAACCGTGAAATTAGAGGATGGAACAACACTTTACGACAAGAATGGTGAGGCATATACAGTTGATGCTACGAATGGTTTTACTGTGACGGGTATATTGATCGGAGGCCAGAAGCAAGTTGGTTTTGACTTCAAACAAACTGGTTCAACCGAATTTACTATTTACGATAATATAACCAAATCGCAGAGTGGAACGACAATTACTGCAAAAGGAACAAGCACACCTTCTGCCGCCAATTATACACTTGCCCTTGAAACAGCTGCAAATCAGGAAATTTATGTTGCGGTTGAGTTGTTAAATAACGGTGCAGATTTTGAAGGTGTTGATGGTGTTGTTCCCGCTGGCTGTAAATTCTACCTTGTAGGAAAGTTGACACCAAGTGCTGGTACAGGTTATGACGCAACAACTAAGAATCAGGTGTTTAAGCAGGATTATAAGACAATTGCTAATTTTACAATCAAAAAAGGGCTTGCAAAGACCGATGCCTCTTTCCTCCCAGCCACTGGAAATGCAGAAGGACTTGGAAAGGCGTATAACACCATTCCCGATCTCCGTACACCACAACTGGAGTTGGGGCTTTCTGTTGATCTGACTTGGCAGTCTGGACTGATATTTGATATAGATCTTTAATGCATAAAGGATGAAATAAAGAATTGATGGATACATTTAGGAAGACATATTTCTTGTTTTTCCTCTTGCTGACGGTTGTGAGCTGTTCGGTGATTGATGAGGATCAGAGTGACTGTGGAGAGCAGGCACAGGTGGACTATGAGTTGAGGCTCGTGACAAACATGACCACGGAGCTGCAAACTCAACTGACTACCCAGACTGACATTCAGTTGGCCAGTGCCCTGAAACAGCACCTGAGCGATATCTTCACCGACTTTGCTCACGACGTCGACCTCTCGTTCTATGATACGGCGGGAGACTCAACCCGTCTGCAGCACGACGAGCATATCATGGATGCAAACCAGGCCAGTTATACGCTGAACCTGCCGATGCGTCATTATATGCACCTGGCCACGGCGAACATCCTCGACAACGAACAGGTGACGCTGGAGAATGATGAGCGCTGCCATAAGGCGCAGTTGCATCAGGTCGAATCCGACACCATCGACTCGCATACGACAGGACTCTTTACGGCCCGTCAACCTATGGAGGTGCTCGAGGGCGTGGACCAGAACTTTAACGTTCACCTTTATATGGCCAACTGTGCTGCAACGCTGGTGATCGATCCCCAAGGGCATAGCACCGAGGGGCTGCAGGTGTTTACGACCGGCTTCGCCACACGTTTTAATATCTGTGACAGCACCTATGTGTTCCCGGCTAAACGACCTATCATCAGAACGAATAGGGTGGAGATTCCTGATCGCGGCGACGAAGTAGGATTCACCTCGGTGACCTTCCCATCGATAGAGCCTCATTCTACCAGAACGGTGATTGAGACCGAAGAGCCGTTCATTGCCAATGCCGATGAAGAGGCATTGTGGGAGATTCGCGTCTATGTGCCTCATGAAAACGGCTCAAAGGATGAGTATGTGCTCGGCATCAAGGAACCGATCAGGGCTGGACAGTATAAGATCATTCGTGTAAGAATGGGTGAAAACGGTGCAATCATCTCTGAGAGTCCTGAGGTGGGTGTCAGTGTGACCCTCGACTGGAAGCCCGGTGGTGAATATAATCCCGACTTATAAAATTAAATAAGTACGCGCGCATGAGAGTATATTCAACGATAGCAAAATTTAGCCGACATCAGATGATTTGTCTGATGCTTTTGCTCGTTGCAATGCTCTCTGGTTGCGCATCTGAACAGGCAGAGACGGAGGTCCCTGTGCCCCCCGTTGTCACTGAGGAGCCTGAACCAATGAGTCTACTCTTTGCTTGTGCGCCAACCAACTCCAATAGAGCCTTGACACGTTTGGCTGACGAGGTTTTACAATTAAGGGTGGCAGATTACCGCCCCATTACCAATTTGCAAGTTTACGCCATAAAAGAAGGTGTACCAGTTAATGCTACAGTTGATACAGAGCAATCATCTGCCGTTAAATCTGATTATACAAAGTTCTTTCACTATGGTTATTGCAGTATGCCGACGTTAACAAACGGTTGTCTCGTATATGCCAAGGCAAAGGACGTCGCTAAGGAAAACCAGGCAGCAACTTTAAAATATAATGGCAGTCTGAATGCTGTTTTCCCCAAACAAGTAAGTTCGTTTGAGGATATCCAGTTCAATCTCGAATCTATACTTGATGCTACAGAGGCACGGGAGAGTGGTGATGATCTTGCCACATGGGAAGTAGAAGCCTGGACCTTGGCAAATGCCTTGACAGCTATTATTGATGAGTCTCATAACGATGGAAGTTCCCTCGTTTGGACAACATCCACCAATGTCATCCTGAAAAACCTCCTCCAAAGGTTTACCAACAATGGGGCAGACTTGCCTGGTTCTGCCGCCAGTGTGAAGCAGTGGATGCTGTCGTTAAGAGATGCCGCAGACTCCTATTTAAGGACCCCACCGATCTCAATAGGGGCTGATGAGAAAGCGTTACTTGCAATTATCTCGGACAAGGCAAATACAGCAGCAGGGGCGGTCGATGGCAACTATCCGCGTGACATCAACCTGCCTGATGGTGCTGCTGTCCTGCGATGGACAGAAGTAGAAGAACAAGATGGAGAGAATAGTGTAAAGGTACAAAAGTTTGTGCCTCAAATGCAGACGACGACGCTCGATGATATTAATTCCGTGTCGCGCTTTGTCTATCCGCCTGCGCTCTATTATTTTGTGGAGAGTGATATTTGGACATCTAATTCGAGAGTGTCTTTTAATCAGTATGAGAATAGGAGCGATTGGAAAGGTGATGAAAACACATGGACTGGTGATGACGATGGTACAGTACAATGGCTTTTCCATGATGGTGGAACTATAATGACCAACACTAAGACCGTTGCCATAGCAGATCCCCTGCAATATGCTGTGGCGCATCTCACGATGGAGGTGAAGGCAGGTGCAGAATCTTTGCCATATGATGAAAGTGGGAATAGTGAGAATAAAATAGATATTAATACATTGACTCTGAAAGGTGTGATTATCGGTGGACAGCGGCCTGTTGACTATAAGTTCGAACCCATCAACAACTCTCAATACAATGTGAGCTTTATATATGACAGTCAGGTAAATAGCAGTAATTCTAAACTATCCGAGACTAGTGCTACTTATCAAACCCTTGCATTGCAGAGTTACGATGATGAAGATGTGAACATCATCCTTGAGTTTGAATATTCGGGTGATACAGGTTTCAAGGGCCTTAATGGCTATGTCTATCCCGGCACCCGCTTCTACTTGGTGGGTGTGCTTGATCCTTCACAGGGTACTCCTCCGGGTGGATTAACTGCTGAGGAGGAAGCTGAACTAAAAAAGCGTGTTTTCACTCAGGATCATACGACCTCGATCCTGTTGACGGTACAATCGCTGGAGAAAGCCTACAACGTACTACCCAGTCTGCTGTCGAACAGTCTGGAGATTGGTGTGATGATTACGCCGAAATGGATCTCTGCGGAGCCATCGGGGCCTGTGATATTGGATTAAAAAGAATAAGATATGATGATAGACGATAGACGATATATCTTGCGATGGTTGAGTGGCATCCTGATGTTGCTCCTCCTGACGGCATGCCCGGGGTCTTCGTCTGAGGATGGTGATGAGCCAGTGTCCCCTGTGCCTTCACCTACACCTACGCCTACATCCGATAAGCCTACGCTCAAGATCTACATCTTCCCCCCAAGTCGTCCTGCCATCACTCGTGCTGACGATCTGGGCTATGTGGATTCTTCTGTGGAAGAAAATAAGATTCATAATATCCACGTATGGGTGTTTGAGAGAGATGAAAGTGATCTTGATCATAATAGCCTTGATAATAGCCTGCTTGTCGGCTATGTCAGTCTGGGCAATCTTACGCTGTCTGAAACCGGCAACAGCGAGGTGACGATGGAGATTACCGAAAGGTTTGCTGAGAAAATCATGAATAATTTACCGCGTCCGAGAGTGGATGTCTATGTAGCCGCCAATGTGACATCAGCGAATAGTGGAATCTCATTTGCAAATCTCACGCAAAAAGGTACAACTACTGAGGGTCAATTGAAGGATATACTTATAGAGAGCAATTATTTTGGCCTCACTACGCCTGTGCAGGGCGTTCCTGCTGACGGACTGCCTATGTCTGGTGTGCTGAAAGACCAGGCCATTTCAGGTACGTCTCCAGTGTTCCGTGTCGGTGAAAGGCTGCAGAATGTCCAGTTGGTGCGTGCCGTGTCGAAGATAAGGTTCGTATTCTGTATGTCTTCTTCTAATAACGACAAAGTGGCCGTGAATGAAATTGAACTTAATGACGGCATGATCCCTCAGGGGGAATATCTCTTCCTGACAGATGATTATAATAAGGTAACGCCGAAATGGCGTATTACTGATAACTATGTGAGTGATAAGAAGACTTTGCTGTCACCTTCTGGTACGATAGTCAAGAAAAACGACGACCCATATTCATACAGTTATGATGGCAAGATGACAGGTCAGGAATACGAGGATCTCATCAATGAGGGGATCGCTGACGACAAACTGTCTGACTTAGGCACGGTCTATCTGCGTGAGTCTAATAAGGCGCTTGCTGGAGTCATCAATTATGCGATAACCCCTTATGGGTCGGTAACCCAAAATGAGAAGACGAAGACCTCTTATTCGATGAGAAATGTAGGTGACTTCTCGCGCAATCATACTTGGATTGTGTATGGTTATTTCGTTACGAATGGAGATCTGAAGATAAATGTGGTTGAGTTAAAAAACTGGGAGAGTAGTGAAGCCGATAGAGAGATTCATAATTGGTAAGAAGAAAACGATGATGACGGAGAGAATGACATATCGCTGGTTGTGGAGTTGCCTGGTATCAGGTGGCCTGTTATTGCTGTCGGGCTGTTCTGGTAGTTCTGATGATGATTTGCAACAGTCAGGGCAATCAGTCCTCCAACTTAGGGGTATTACCCGTACTGATGGTGCTTTTGAAATACCAAATACGGCTAACCCTGCTTCAAGTATCCAGTTGTTCTTGGCTACATTGACACCAACAAATGAGGATCTGAACCATTACACAATGGTTGGGGGAGCATACACCTACAGTGCCAATAGTGACAATCCCTGGTCATCGCTCACCCCCTTCATCGTGAAAGAGAATACGCAATACTATCTATATGGCTATATGCCGTCATCCATATCTGCTACTCCATCTGTACCTGAGGGGGAGGATTACTCGAAAGGCATTAACCTTGCATTTACAGGTCTGCCAGCTATTACCTCTGATGATATCTGTGTGCTTGTTGGGGTGCAGCGAGTAGGGTCTACGACGGGCTCGCTGACTGTCACAGAGGGACAATATGGCTTCCGTACGAGTATCA
>Ga0265298_10010646_pt1 | contig 10859 bp, 5 predicted proteins | sample AusTroGonzalo_MG_3_FD_193486 | JGI IMG/M metagenome (GOLD analysis project Ga0265298, IMG submission 193486) | Bovine rumen microbial communities from tropical cattle in Woodstock, Queensland, Australia - Gonzalo_01 | ecosystem: Host-associated > Mammals > Digestive system > Stomach > Rumen ...
GTCGATCTCCGGGATGACTTCTATGCCTTTGTCAGCGGCGTAGGCCACGATGTCACGGACCTCGTCCTGGGAGTAGAAGCCGCTTACAGGCATACCGTCATGGCCTTTCTGCCCGGGAACGGGGCTTCCGGCCCGCCAGGAACCTATCTCGGTGAGGTCGGGATATTTCTTGATTTCCAGGCGCCAGCCCTGGTCATCGCTCAGGTGCCAGTGGAATTCGTTCATCTGGTGAAGGGCCAGGATGTCAATCACTTTCTTGACGGTCTTCACGGGGAAGAAATGACGGGCGCAGTCCAGCATGAAGGCGCGGTACTGGAACTCCGGATAGTCGAAGACGGTGGCTCCGGGGAGGACCGCCACTTCATCGGCCCCCAACGAAACGGGCAGGGCCTTTTCCAAAGTCTGCATGCCTCTGATGAGTCCCAGTTCCGTGGCGGCGGTAAGGGTAATGCCCTTGCGGGTGACGTCCAGACGGTAGCATTCGGCCTGCTGGAAGGGCTTCAATTCCTGCCCCAGAGTAGCGTCCAGGCGGGTTTTGACCCCGGCCGGAAAGGCTTTCTTTACTACGTAGGATTCCCCATTTTCCACCACGCTCCGGGGCTCGGGACAAAGGTCCCAGCTGCCGCTCACTTGCGTCTTGGGGGTACAGGAGAAAAGGAGGAGGACACCCAGAAGGCTGAGGCCGATGGCTGCGTGTTTCATACTGAGGAGTTTTAGTGTTCGAACAAAGATAGAAAATATTTTGAAATTGGCCGAAAAAGCGCTAACTTTATAGTCTATACTATTAACCTCATAATTCTGTCTATGAAACGGTCTTGTCTGCTTTTGTCCGTGATGCTCCTTCTGGGGGCCTGCACTTCGCAAGTAGTGGAAAACATTCCTCTCCCGGAGCATCCCCGTCCGGACTTTGAACGTCCGCAATGGGAAAACCTGAACGGCTATTGGAACTTCGGCTTTGAAGAAAACAACCTGGACCAGCGCATCCTGGTTCCCTTCCCCTGGGGCAGCCCCCTCTCGGAAGTGGAAGATAAGGGTGACATTGCCTGGTACAGCCGTGAAATCACCATTCCCCGTTCCTGGAAGGGTAAGCGCGTGTTCCTGGTGGTAGGCGCCTCGGACTGGAAAACCGAGGCATGGCTTAACGGAGAGAGCCTGGGCTACCACGAAGGCGGTTACACTCCCTTCGAGTTCGAACTCAAGGACGTGAAGCCCGGCGTTTCCTATCCGCTGGTGCTGAAAGTGGACGACACCTACAGCGACGCCCACCTCTACGGCAAGCAGGGTTACGGCAATGCCCGCGGTATCTGGCAAACCGTTTATCTGGAGGCACGCGGCTACAACTTCATCAAGTCCCTGCACTTTACCCCGGACATCGACGCTTCCACGGTGAAGGTAGATTTGGCCCTGGATTATCCGGCCGAAGAGATAGGCTCCTTCCGGCTGGCTTTCAACACCGGTGGTCAGCCTGACTTCGAGGCTCCCATCGACGAAGGCAAGCAGGAAATGAGCTTCGAGGTGCCCATCGAGAACCAGCACCTTTGGGATATTGACGATCCTTTCCTGTACGAGGTGACGGCCTCCATTTGCTCTATAGACAAGGTGGTGGACCAGGTGAACAGTTACTTCGGCCAGCGCAAAGTGGGTATGGCCAAGCTCCCTGGAACGGACTATAACTATGTAGCCCTCAATAATAAGCCCCTGTATCTGCAGCTCACGCTGGACCAGAGCTACCATCCGGAAGGCTACTACACCTTCCCTTCGGACGAATTCATGAGGAATGAAATTGAGATTTCCAAGAAGCTGGGCCTGAACGGCAACCGCGTCCACATCAAGGTGGAAGTGCCCCGCAAGCTCTATTGGGCCGATAAACTGGGCCTCCTCATTATGGCCGATACCCCCAACTTCTGGGGCGCCCCCACCGAGGAAGCCAAGGCCGATTGGGAGCACTGCTTCCGCGCCCAGGTAGAAAGGGATTACAACCACCCGTCCATCTTCGCCTGGGTGAATTTCAACGAGACCTGGGGCCTTCAGACCAACGGGGAATACAAACTGGAGACCCAGGAATGGGTACGGGCCATGCATCGCCTTACCAAGCAGCTGGATCCTTCCCGCCTGGCCGAAGACAACTCCGCCTGCCTGAACGACCACGTGGAGACGGACATCAACTCCTGGCACGCCTACGTCCGCGGTTTCCTCTGGGAAGAGAGAATTGCGGAGTATGAGCGCAATACTTTCCCCGGAAGTCATTTCAACTACATTGGAGACAACGTGCAGAACGGCGTTCCCATGATTAACAGCGAGTGCGGTGACGTATGGGGCTATGACGGAAGCTCGGGAGACGTAGACTTTACCTGGGACTACCACATCATGATGGATGCCTTCCGCCGCCATCCCGGTTGCGCCGGCTGGCTGTACACGGAGCACCACGACGTCATCAATGAGTGGAACGGCTACGTCCAGTACGACCGTACCCCCAAGATCGACGGCCTGGGAGACCTGGTTCCCGGCATGACCATGGCCGATTTCCACAGCAAGTATTACATTTCCCCGGAACGTTACCTCTATTCCGAGGTAAAGGGCGGGGAAGTGCTGGAGATACCTTTCGTGGCCTCCTTCATGACGGATGAGAATCCTGGCGGCCTCACCCTGGAAACTGAACTGGTGGGCTGGAACACCCTGGGAGATTTCTTCTCCTACAGCAACGACTCCCAGCCTGTCGCCTTTGAACCTTACCTGAACTGCCGCGCCGGAAAGGTGCGCGTGGCCATCCCCGAAGAAAAGGGCCTGTACCTGCTTCGCTATATCCTGAAAAAGGCCGATGGTACCGTGCTCCACCGCAACTTCACCACATTCCGTGTGAAGAAGGGCACCGGCCCCGAGGGCGTGCGCGTAGTAAGCTTCCCGGTGGGCTCCTATACGGCCCAGGAATGGTCCAACGGCCATTCTTCCGTGATGGACGGCCTCAAGGTGAACGGCTTCGGCAAGGGTTATTTCGAGTATAAAGTTAATCTTCCGAAGGATATTGACCTGGACAAGGTGGCATCGGCCCAACTCATTTTCGAGGCCTCTTCCCGCCAGATTTTCGGCAAGGATGTGGCCGGCAACGACATCCAGGGTGACTTCATGCTGGGCGGCGGTACCTACGACCACTGCAAGTCGCTCAACTCCTTCGCCATGACGGATGACGAGCCCTGGCCTTCCACCGTCCTCGTAAGCATCGAAGGCTATGACCTGGGACCGGCAACCACCCTGGAAGACTGTCCGGCAGACCACCGCGGTATCCTCTCCTGGGGCGCCCAGCCCAATGTCCGCTACATCCGCGAGGCCGGCTCCTACGGCCAGCTGGTGAAGGTTGACCTGCCTGTGGACCAGGCCAAGGGAATGGACCTGAGCACCGTCACCGTGCGCATCAGCGTTCCTTCCGGCAACGGAGGCCTCTCCCTCTTCGGCCAGGACTTCGGCCGCTATCCCATGGATCCCACGTTCGTCTTTAAAATGAAATAGGCTATGCATACAAGATTGTTTGTAGTATGGGCACTGGCCCTGGCCGTGGTTTCCTGCGGAAAGCCCGCCTCTTCCAACCAGAATGGAGTCCTTACCGACCCTTTGGATAACAGCGCCTGGAATGTGTCCCAGTGGATTTCCGTGGTGGATGCACCCATAGCCAAGGGACCTGCCCTGGATGGGTATAAGAGTGCCCCTGGCTCCAACTGGTTCCTCTCTACGGTCACCAATGAAAAGAAGGTGACCAAGGCCGTCTGGATGACGGCCGGCCTGGGCGTTTACGACCTCTTCGTAAACAGCCAGCTTGTGGGAAAGGAAGTGCTGAAGCCCGGTTTTACCCATTATGCCAAAACCAAGCGCTCCTTCACCTATGACATCACGGATATGTTCCAGAAGAATCCCGGAGAGGAGAATGTCCTTTCCGTACAGGTGACTCCCGGCTGGTGGGCCGATAAGATCATCACCCCCGGCGGAGATACCATGTTTGGCAAGAAATGCGCCTTCCGCGGCGTTCTGGAGCTTACTTATGCCGATGGTACCAAGGTGCAGCTGGGTACGGATACGGAGAACTGGAAGGCCGGAATCGCCGGTCCCGTGAAGCACGCCGGCATTTTCGACGGCGAGGAATACGACGCCCGCTGCCCCATGGGATATGACACGCCCGAACTGCTCAAGACCCCGGAAGTGAATACGGAATTCGCCGGGGAAATCCTGCCCGACAACGGAGCGGAGATTTACCAGCGTGAAGACCTCACCCTCCATCCGGTCAGAATTTATGTCTGGAAGAACGTTTCCGGATCCGTTATCACCGACAAGGAGGAAGAGAAGGAATTCGGAACCGTCATCATCAAGCGGGAGTACAAGGACGGGGATATCATTGAACTGCATCCCGAAGAAAAGCTGGTGGTGGACTTCGGCCAGAATGCCGCCGCCGTGCCTTCCTTCGAGTTTGAGGCTGCCGAGGGTACCTGTCTTATCTGTCGTCCTTCCGAGATTCTGAACGACGGAAACGGTGCCGCGAAGCGCGGTATGGACGGTCCCGAGGGCAGCACCCATCGCCGCAATCTTCGCGTGGATGACGACGAAATCTGGATGACTTATACCTTCGGCCCGGCCGAGGGATTTGTGAGCTATCGGCCCCGCACCTCTTTCTGGGGCTATCGCTACATTACCGTCACTGCCGATGGTGCCGTGCGCTTCCAGTCCATTTCCTCCGTGCCGGTCACTTCCATCGCCCAGGATATGGAGATTGGCAAGGTCGAGACGGGTAACGAGCTGATTAACAAGCTTATTTCCAATACTTACTGGGGACAGCTGTCCAACTATCTGTCCGTTCCTACGGACTGCCCCCAGCGCAATGAGCGCCTGGGCTGGATGGCCGATACGCAGGTCTTCACCGAAACGGGTACCTTCTTCGCCAACACGGACCGTTTCTTCCACAAATGGATGCAGGACGTGCGCGACAGCCAGAGCGAAACCGGTGGTTATCCGGGCGTTTCCCCTTATGCCCAGTACGGCAACGAAATGATGCGTCTGGGTTGGGCCGATGCCGGTGTCATCGTGCCCTGGACGGTCTGGAAGCAGTTTGGTGACAAGACCATCGTGGACGAATGCTGGGATTCCATGGAGAAGTTCATGGCCCATGTGAATGAAACCAAGTATGATCATAAGGCCCTATCCGAAGAAAACCGCAACTACAACTGGAACGACTGGCTCAGCTATGAAGCCCTGGAAAGCAGCAGCCGGCGTGCCTTTGTGGATGCCGCTACCCGCGCCCAGGCCGAAGAGTATTGGTGCTATCTGGGAGCCTGCTACTGGGCCCTCGATGCCGGGATGATGAAGGACATGGCCGTCAGCACCGGCCGCGACGCCGCCAAATACGAGGCCATGGAAACCCGGGCCAAGGAGTATATCCGGGAGCGTTTCCTGAACGCCGACGGCACTTTCTGCCTGGAGACTCTCAATACCATGCAGACTCCGGCGCTGTTCGCCCTCAAGCTGAATCTTGTGGAAGGACAGCCCAAGGCCGATATGCTGGCCCGCCTGCGTAAGAACTTCGAAGACCACGGAAACTGCCTGCAGACCGGCTTCCTGGGTACGTCCATCCTCATGGCCACCCTTACGGAGAACGGCATGGTGGATATGGCCTACGAACTCCTCTTCCAGCGCAAGAACCCCAGCTGGCTTTATTCGGTGGACAACGGCGCCACCACCATCTGGGAGCGTTGGAACAGCTACATGGTGGACAAGGGCATGGGCCCCAACGGTATGAACAGCTTCAACCACTACGCTTACGGCGCCGTGTGCGAATGGATTTGGGAAACCGCCGCCGGTATTGCTGCCGACCCCGCCCAGCCCGGCTTCCAGCACATTATCATGAAACCTGTCCCGGACAAGCGACTGGGCCATCTGAAGGCGGAGTATAAGAGCGCTGCCGGCCTTATCAAGAGCGCATGGCGTTATGAGGGCGACACCTGGGTGTGGGAATTCACCATTCCGAAGGGGGCGTCGGCCCAGGTTACTCTACCGGGTGAAACCGAAAGCAAAGAATACACTTCCGGAACTTATACAGTGAAGAAATAGGTATTTTTAGCAGATTCTAAAATATCAGAAATCAAAGTATTTATCGCATAATCTTCATATCGGCTATGAGGATTATGCGATAAATTTGCATAGACAAACACATAATTAAATATGGCAGAAATCAAGTATTTCCTCGCTTTCGACTGCGGTGCCACTTCCGGCCGCGGTGTACTGGCTTGTTTTTCTCCCCAAGGCTTCTCCATGGAAGAAGTCTACCGCTTCCCTTCAGAGATGGTCAAAAAGGACGGCCGCATGCAGTGGGATGTGGGGGCCATGCACCGTCACTTCGTTGCCTGCCTCAAACAGATAGGGGAGAAGGGAATCAAACTCGAATCCATAGGTATTGATACATGGGGTGTGGACTTCGGCCATATCGGCTCCAATGGCGAGCTGCTGGGCCTGCCCCGCTGCTACCGGGACCCTTACACCAACGGTATTCCGGAAAAGGTGTTCCAGACAGTCCCGCGTGAGCAACTCTATGCCCGCACGGGTATCCAGATCATGAACTTCAATACCATCTTCCAGCTTTATGCGCAGACGAAGGCGGGGGACAAGGGCCTCAAGGAGGCTGCTTCCATCCTCTTTATGCCGGATCTGCTGAGCTATCTCCTCACCGGAAAGCAGGTGTGCGAATACACGGATGCTTCCACCTCCGGTATGATGGACCAGGCCACCCGCCAGTTCAACAAGCCGCTGCTGGAAGAACTGGGCGTGCGGACGGACATGCTCCTTCCTATAGTCCCTTCCGGTACGGTGGTAGGTCCCCTGAAGCCGGAGATTGCGGAAGAGACGGGCCTGGGTCCCGTTCCTGTGGTGGCCGTAGCCGGGCACGATACCGCATCGGCCATCGCCGCTGTCCCTGCCTCGGACGAGCACTTCGCCTATCTGTCCAGCGGTACCTGGAGCCTCATGGGTATCGAGGTTCCCGCTCCCATTATCAATGAAGCATCGGCCCGCGAAAACTTTACCAACGAGGGCGGCATTGAAGGAACTACGCGTTTCCTCAAGAATATTACGGGCATGTGGCTGCTGGAGCAGTGCCGTGCCATCTGGAAGGTCGCCGGCAAGGAGTATTCCTACGCCAAACTGGTGGAAATGGCCCTTTCCGAAAAGGACTTCTCCGGCCGCATAGACCCCGACGATCCCCGTTTCGCCGCTCCGGAGAATATGCTGGAAGAAATTAGCAAAGGCATGAGATGGCCGGTCGGAGCCGGCCATGACGGGAGTTGTCATTCCCGGCTTGACCGGGAATCTCTTACCGATTCCCAGATTGTTTCCTGCATCTACCATTCCCTGGCCGATAAGTACGCCAAGGTGCTGGAGAGCCTGAAGGGCTTTGCTCCTTTCACCATCGACAAACTACACATCATAGGCGGCGGCAGTGCCAACGACCTTATGAACCAGTGGACGGCGGATGCCATCGGCCTGCCTGTGATTGCCGGACCTACCGAAGCTACCGCCATCGGCAATGTGATGCTGCAGGCCCAGGCCGCCGGCATGGTGAAGGACCGCTGGGAAATGCGCAGACTCATAGCCCAAACATTTAACGTGAAGACTTTTAATCCGCAGAAATAATAACACAAAAACACTGATATTATGAAAGAAGCACAGATTCTGAAAGCTTACGAGCTGGCCAAGGAGCGTTATGCCGCTATTGGCGTAGACACCGACAAGGCTATCGAGACCCTGGAGAAGACCCCTATTTCCCTGCATTGCTGGCAGACGGACGACGTGATGGGTTTCGAGCGCAACGAGGCCCTCTCCGGCGGTATCCAGACCACCGGCAATTATCCCGGCCGCGCGCGTAATATAGATGAGGTAAGGGCCGATGTCAAGTTCGCCAAGAGCCTCATCGCCGGCAATCACCGCCTGAACCTCCATGAGATTTACGGAGACTTCGGCGGCAAGTTCGTAGACCGTGACCAGGTAACCGTGGACTATTTCCAGAGCTGGATCCAGTGGGCCAAAGAGAATAATATGAAGCTGGACTTCAACTCCACTTCCTTCTCCCATCCCAAGAGCGGAGACCTCTCCCTTGCCAACCCGGATCCCGCCATCCGCGAGTTCTGGATTGAGCACACCAAGCGCTGCCGCCGCATTGCGGACGCCATGGGTAAGGCGCAGAACGACCCTTGTATCATGAACATCTGGGTTCATGACGGTTCCAAGGACCAGACGGTGGAGCGTAAGCGTTACCGTGAAATCTTCGCCCAGAGCCTGGACGAGATTCTGAAGGAAGACCTCCCTGGCATGAAGACTTGCCTGGAGGCCAAGCTCTTCGGCATCGGCCTGGAAAGCTATACCGTGGGTTCCCATGACTTTGTGGCCGGCTATTGCGCCACCCGTAAGCTCATGTATACCCTGGACACCGGTCACTACGAGATGACGGAGAATGTGTCCGACATGGTGGCTTCCCTGCTGCTCTTTGTACCGGAACTTATGCTGCACGTCTCCCGCCCCATCCGCTGGGACTCCGACCACGTGACCATCATGAACGACCAGACGCTGGACCTGTTCAAGGAGATTGTCCGTGCAGACGCCCTGAACCGCGCCCACATCGGCCTGGATTACTTCGACGCCGCCATCAACCGCATCGGCGCCTATGTCATCGGCACCCGCGCTACGCAGAAGTGCGTCCTGAGCGCTCTGCTCGAACCCCTGGCCAAGCTTCGTGAATACGAAGATGCCGGCAAGGGCTTCCAGCGTCTCGCCCTCCTGGAAGAGGCTAAGACCCTCCCGTTCGGCGCCGTGTTCGACTACTTCAACTTCAAGAACAACGTTCCCGTAGGCGAAGCCTTCATCCCCGCCATTGAACAGTACGAAAAAGAAGTAACTTCTAAGAGATAATCAGTAATGTATGGTCTCAAAAACCCTTCGTCGCTACGCTCCTCGTCCCTCCCTAAAGGGCCCCTCCCATTCATTAGCCATGGGCGGCTAAGGTTTTGGAGACCATACATTACTGCAAAGTATTAGTTATGAATTTAGTTTTTGGACTATTAATTATAGCTATTGGGGCGTTCTGCCAGAGTAGCTGCTATGTGCCCATTAATAAGATCAAAGGTTGGGCATGGGAATCTTACTGGATTGTCCAGGGCGTTTTCGCCTGGCTCATCCTGCCGTTCCTGGGCTTGCTGCTGGCCGTTCCCTCTGGCCATAGCGTAGGTGAATTATTCTCCCAGGCCAGTAATTTCAATATTTGGATGACCATCCTCTTTGGTGCTCTGTGGGGCGTGGGTGGCCTTACCTTCGGCCTTTCCATGCGTTATTTGGGCGTAGCTCTCGGGCAGAGCATTGCTCTGGGTACTTGCGCCGGACTGGGTACCATCATGGGCCCCGTGCTGCTGAATATTTTCTTCCCTGAACTGAATGCGCTGGAGTCCCTTACATTCGCCGTTATCCTGGGCGTGGTTGTGTGTTTGCTGGGAATTGCCGTCATCGGCATTGCTGGCGGCATGAAATCGGCCTCTCTCAGCGAAGAGGAGAAGAAGCAGGCTGTCAAGGACTTTAACTTCCCCAAGGGGCTGGTAATCGCCTTGCTGGCTGGTTTTATGAGCGGCTGCTTCAACGTTGGACTGGAGTTTGGTAAAACCATCCATTTCGCCGAAACGCCGGATATGTTCAAGACCTTGCCTGCTACTTTCCTGGTAACGCTGGGCGGTTTTGTGACCAATGCTGTCTATTGTTTCTGGCAGAACCAGAAGAACAAGACATGGGGAGATTACGCCAAGAAGGAAGTGTGGGGTAACAACCTGCTCTTCTGCCTGCTGGCCGGTGCTCTTTGGTACAGCCAGTTCTTTGGCCTGTCTCTGGGTAAGAGTTTCTTCGAGCCCGGCAGCAGCATGATGACGCTTGCCTTCTGTATCCTGATGGCTTTCAACGTCACCTTCTCCAATGTGTGGGGTATTATCCTTAAAGAATGGAAGGGATGCTCCAAGAAGACCATCGCCGTGCTGGTGTGCGGCCTGGTGATTCTGGTGTTCAGTACCTTCCTGCCGGAATTGATAAAGTAAGCGATGGCAAATGTTGTGATCATGCCCAAACAGGGCCAGTCCGTGGAGAGCTGCATCATCTCCGAGTTCAAGGTGAAGGTAGGCGATACCGTCAAGGTGGGGGATGTCCTCTTCGGCTACGAGACCGACAAGGCAACCTTCGAGGAAGAGTCCAAGGTGGAAGGAACCGTCCTGGCCATCTTCTGGACCGATGGGGACGAGATTCCCGTGCTCCAGAACGTGATGGTCATCGGAAACCCCGGGGAATCCTTTGAGGAATTCAAGCCTGTGGCTGCTGCGAAGGCTGCTCCTTCTGCAACGGCTGCTCAGCCCGCGTCTCCGGCTGCATCGGCCCCTGCTGCCGCACCTGCTGCGGCTGCTTCCTTTGAGGCCGTTGAGAACAATGGCGCACCCGTTTCGCCCCGTGCCCGCTTTCTGGCCGGGCAGAAGGGCGTGAATACCGCACAGGTGGCGGGGAGCGGTCCCGGTGGCCGTATCATCGCCCGGGATGTGGAGGCTGCCGCCCTGGCGCAGGGACACCTGACGGGGCTGGCGAAGGCCCGCATGGCCGAAGGCGGCATGGTGTCGCCGGGTGCCGGAAGCGGTCTGGCCGGCAGCGTGAAGGGTGCAGACCTCAAGGTCTGGAAGCCCAGCCATACGGAAGGACTGCCCGGAGAGGGTACCGAATACGAGGTGGTCAAGATGTCCAACATGCGCAAGCTCATTGCCAAGAGCATGTACTATTCGCTGCAGAACAGCGCCCAGCTCACCCACATGCTGGGG
>Ga0265298_10010647_pt1 | contig 10858 bp, 8 predicted proteins | sample AusTroGonzalo_MG_3_FD_193486 | JGI IMG/M metagenome (GOLD analysis project Ga0265298, IMG submission 193486) | Bovine rumen microbial communities from tropical cattle in Woodstock, Queensland, Australia - Gonzalo_01 | ecosystem: Host-associated > Mammals > Digestive system > Stomach > Rumen ...
CCTTCATGCCTAAATGGGGAAATATCAACGAGCGCCGCGGTCAGCTGCACGAGGTGATACGTCTCTCTGGCATGAATCTTATCATCGACGACACGGACCATCCGCTTATCATCAAGGTAGCGACCATCGTCCAGACACGCGTTCAGGTGTACTTCATCGACAACGATGACTACTTCTCCAAGCGTCAGATGACCCAGAACGAGGCCGGCGACGACTATCCCGACAACGGTGAGCGTGCCATATTCTTTGCCCGCGGCGTGCTGGAGACTGTCAAGAAGCTGCGCTGGGTGCCTGACATCATCCACGTCCAGGGCTGGATGGGTGCCGTAGTGCCTCTGTATATCAAGACGGCCTATTGCGACGAGCCCTCCTTTGCCAGCACGAAGGTCGTGACATCGCTGTACCCCAGCACCCTGAAGTCTACGCTCGACCCCAACTTCAAGCATTGCGTGGAGTTCCGTGACGCAAAGGCCGACCTGCTGAACAAGTACAACGACAACTTTGACTTTGAGGAACTTGGCAAACTTGCCATCGACTACAGCGACGGCGTCATCGCCGCCGACAAGAATGTCTCCCCTGCCCTGCTGGAGTATGCCAAGAGCAACAACATCCCCACACTGGACTATCCTGGCGAGGACTTTGGCGCCGCATACGAGGAGTTCTATGAGAAGATTTGAAAAGTTTAAGAAGTTAGGGAAGTTAAAGAAGTTAAGTAGTTAAAGAAGTTAAGATCACTATAATGAAAAAACTCTTGATAGCAGGGATTGCAATGTTGACAGTTGCAATCTCTTCGTGTGATGAAGACACCAACAATCTGGGTAACTCGCTGACAAACCCTTTGGACAAGTTCACCATCACCACCGACACGTTTGACGTTTCTACACGCTCCATCATCGTCGACTCCGTACTGGCGCGCAGCTCTTGCAGCTATATCGGCCGACTGAAAGATCCCGAGACGGGTTCTTACATCTCAAGCGACTTCACGACGCAGTTCTCGCTGTTGGAGGGGAACGTCCCGGAACTCTTCGTCGTTAGCGATGACGTCGTTAGCCGCGATGCTGAAGGCCTACCCATAGCCGACTCCTGTAAGATAGCCATCGTCATCAACTCCTATATGGGTGACTCTCTGACAGCCATGAAGCTCAGGACGACGGAACTGTCGAAGCCGTTGAAGGAGAACATGCTCTACTACTCCAACTTCGACCCGAAGAAAGAAGGCTACCTGCGCAGCGACGGCATTATCAAGAACACACTATGGTCGGTGTCTGACCTGACTTCGAGTGACAGCATCCGCGCCCTGCGCCGCAAGGGTGCCTACTACGAGAACATCACCATCTCGCTGAACGACCCCTATACCGACAAGTCTGGCAAGACCTATAACAACTTCGGCACATACATCATGCGCCAGTACTTCGACCACCCCGAATACTTCAAGAATTCGCAGGCTTTCATCCACAACGTCTGTCCCGGCTTCTATTTCGAGACTACTGACGGGCAGGGTGTCCTCTGCGAGGTGGAACGCACGCAGCTCATGATTTACTACCGCTATCAGAATGGTGAGGTAGTCTCCGGTAAAACCGTTACGATAGACGGTACGGAGGAAGTGCTTCAGACGACTCACTACACCAGCGACCGCGCCAGCATCGAACGGCTGGCCGCCAACAACGAGTGTACGTACCTGAAGGCTCCTGACGGCATCTATACCGAGGTGACGCTACCCATCGACGAGATCAAACGGTACCACGAGAATGACTCCATTGCCTCGGCTCGCATCGTATTCCGCCGCATGAACGAAATCAGCGAGCTGAGCGACTACATCCTGCAAGAGCCTGAAAACCTGCTGATGCTGGAGCGCGACAGCCTGTTCTCGTTCTTTGAAGAGCGGAAACTGCCGAACAACATCACGTCCTATCTGGCCACCTATAGCAGCGCCAGGAACTCGTACACGTTCAACAACATCTCCGAACTGGTCAACCACATGTACAGCAACCGTAACAAGACGGAGAACTGGAACAAGGTGGTGCTGGTACCCGTGAACGTCACGATGTCTGCGGCATCCACGACATCGAGTACGGCGACGAAGACCGTTACTGGCGTCAGCAACGAGTTGCGCGTCACCAGCGTCCGTATGGTGGGCGGTAGTGAGAATAAGCATGCCCCGGTACGCATCAGCATCGTCTATAACAAGAACCAGTAATGGCAGACAACTTCTTAGAACGGCACTACGAGGAGTATGAGGCCCGCAAGGCCGCATACCTGCGTAAGAAGCGGCATCTGGCAACAACAAGGCCGCGGCTCGTAGAACGTCCTGAGGATGAGGCGTTGTAGGCTCCTTATTTTACGATAGTATATTTTGCGAACTTCAGCAGTAGCTGCTTGATGCCGGCATTCTTGAACTCTACGGTAGCTTTGGTGTTCTCGCCAGAGCCTTCCACTTTGATGACGGTACCTATGCCGAAGCGTTGGTGCTCGATGACGTTACCCTCCTGAAGGCCGATATTGCCTATGGCCGACTGGGGACGCGGCGCCTCGTGGCGAATAGGAACCAGGCGCGGCTTGGCATCGGCCACAAACTGCGTTGCAACAGGGCGCGGGTTCTGAACGTTGCGGCGCATACCCCCGGAATAGCCTGAAATGCCAGAACGGGCTGGACTTCCGAAAGAGCCTGAACTGCCGAAGGAGCTGGATTGTTTTCCGACGATATCGGCTTTGCCGCCCTCTACTCGTAGTAGGCGTGGGTCGAAGTCTTTGATGAATCGCGACGGTGTGTCGAACTCCATCCTGCCGTAGCGGAAGCGGTTCTGGGCACAGGTCAGGATGCAATGTTTCTCGGCACGGGTGATGGCGACGTAAAGCAGTCGGCGCTCCTCCTCCAGCTCGCGCATCGTATTGATACACATGGGCGAAGGGAAGATGTTTTCTTCCAGTCCGACGACGAATACCGTCGGAAACTCCAGTCCCTTGGCCGCATGGATGGTCATCAGCGAGACTTTCGGTTGGTCGGCATCGGTGTCGCTGTCCAAGTCGGTCAGCAGCGCCACCTCCTGCAGGAAGTCCGTCAGCAGCACCTCGTCTTCCCTACCTTCCTCGCGACGGCTCTCGACGAAGTCCTGCATACCGCCGAGGAATTCCTCCAAGTTCTCCTGCCGCGACAGGTCTTCAGGGTTGTTGGAACTGTAGATGTCCTTGCTGATGCCGCTCTGCATGATGATGCTGTGTCCCAGGACATAGGCGTCCTCGTTGGCCATCTCGGCCGCCCAGCCTTCTATCATGCTCTTGAAGGCGTCTATCTTCGTCTGCGTACCCTTCGCCAGCTTCAGGTCGAACACCATCGGCTGCTGGATGACCGTCCACAGGCTGACGCGGTGCAGGTTGGCCGTCTCTACGATTTTGCCTATGGTGGTGTCGCCGATGCCGCGTGCCGGATAGTTGATGATGCGGCGCAGGGCTTCCTCGTCGTCAGGATTGGCCACGAGGCGGAAGTAGGCTATGACGTCCTTGATTTCCTTGCGCTGGTAGAAGCTCAGACCGCCATATATTCTATAAGGTATGCCGTCCTTGCGCATCTGTTCCTCGAAGGAGCGGCTCTGGGCGTTGGTGCGGTAGAGTATGGCGAAGTCGGAGTATTCCGCCTGCTCCTGCCGACGGAGGCGCTTGATGTCGTTACACACGATCATGGCCTCCTCCTTGTCGCTGTAGGCGGGCTTCAAGGTCAGCCGCTCGCCCTCCTCGTTCTTGCTGAACACGTCCTTATGGATTTGGCGCTCGTTCTTCCTAATCAGGCTATTGGCAGCCTGCACAATGAGCTGGGTGGAACGGTAGTTCTGCTCCAATTTATACAGTTTGGAACCGTCATACATCTTCTGGAAGTTCAGGATGTTATCGATGTTAGCTCCACGGAAGCTGTAAATGCTCTGGGCGTCATCCCCCACCACACAGACGTGCCCTCTCTCGCGCGTCAGCAACAGCACAATCTCCTGCTGGGCGAAGTTCGTATCCTGGTACTCGTCCACCAAGACGTACTGGAAGCGCTCGACATATTTCTGACGGATGTCCTCGTGGTCGCGCAACAGGACGAAGGTATGCACCAGCAGGTCGTCGAAGTCCATCGCGTTGGCCTGACGGCAGCGCTCCGCGTACCTATTGTATATATGTGTCACCATCGGACGCTTGGCGTCGGCATCACCCTTAGCCCACGAACTGACGGCATACTGCTGGGGCAACAGCAGGTGGTTCTTGGCCATTGAGATGCGGTCGGCAACAGAGGCGGGCTTGTACGTCTTGTCGTCCAGACCCATCTCCTTGATGATGTTCTTCACCAGCGATCGCGAGTCGGACTGGTCGTAGATGGTAAAGTTCGAGTTAAAGCCGATGTTCTCGGCCTCGCTGCGCAGGATGCGTGCAAAGACGGAGTGGAACGTCCCCATCTGCAGGCGCTGGGCGCGCTCCTGCCCCACCAGCCGGCCTATGCGCTCCTTCATCTCGCGAGCAGCCTTGTTGGTAAACGTCAGCGCCAGGATGTTCCACGGATTCATGCCACGCTCCAAGAGGTAGGCAATCTTATAGGTCAGCACGCGCGTCTTGCCAGACCCCGCTCCGGCAATCACTAACTGCGGCCCGTCGCAATACTCCACAGCAGCGCGCTGTCCCTCGTTCAACTCGTTCAGTAATGTCTCGTTCATCACATGTGCAAAGGTACAAAATAAAAGCGAGATAACCTATTTTTTTCATCACAAATATCTTGCTTACATGCGAGTCTAAACCATTTTTAACATCTCTTCCTTTCGCGGTCAAAGTGGTCAAGGTCATTTTGGTCAAAATCAATTTCGAACATGCGGTCATTATTCAACAGTATATATAAATTATAATTTATATATACTGTTGCTCATTTTGACATTGTGTTTTCGATTTTGACCAAATGACCAAATGACCAAAATGACCACAATGACCACCAGAAATCACCTGGAAAAGTTCAAGAAATCACGGCACTTTCCTCAGGAAATCACGGCACTTTCCTCAGGAAATCACGGCAACTTCCTGAAGAAATCACGGCAACTTCTGACGGAAAAGTACACAAAAAGGACCGTCCCTTTTGTGTACTTTTGAAAAAAATGCTCGGCGGCAGCAAATTCTTCGTCCTACATTCTTTATTCTCCGTTTTTTTTCGTACCTTTGTAGGCAGTATGGAAAAGGTGATACTGGGCATCGACCCTGGGACAAACATCATGGGCTACGGCGTCATCAAGGTCAACGGTCAGAAGGCCGAGATGGTGACAATGGGCGTCATCGACCTGCGCAAGTTCGGCGACGGCTACCTGAAGCTGGGCCACATCTTCGAGCGCGTCACGGGCATCATCGACGGCTACCTGCCCGACGAAATGGCCATCGAGGCGCCCTTCCTGCAGAAGAACGTGCAGACGACGCTGAAGCTTGGCCGTGCACAGGGTACGGCCATTGCTGCCGCCATCCACCACGGCGTCCCCGTCCACGAATATGCGCCGATGAAGATCAAGATGGCCATCACGGGCAATGGTGCCGCCTCAAAGGAACAGGTGGCGGGCATGCTGCAACGCCTGTTGAAGTTTGACCAGGATGCGCTGACGAAGTTTATGGATGCCACCGATGCCCTCGGTGCCGCCTATTGCCACTTCATGCAGATGAACCGCCCCGAGTCACAGGTCAACTACAAGGGCTGGAAAGATTTCGTCAACAAGAACCGCGAACGGGTTAAAAAGTAAGAGATAAGAGGTAATCATAAAGATCAAAGTTCAAAGATGAAGGTTTCCGTCATAGCAGGACTCAACGGCAGCGGCAAGACGCTGTACATCGACCGTTTGCGCAAGCAACTGTCGTCAGACCGCGTGCGCTACATCGCCTTTACCGACTCCTACGGCGTCAACGTCGACGGGCAGTACTACCTGCAGCTGCGCTGGAACCAGCACGACATCGACCACGAGACGCCTACCGTCGGCGAACTCTTGGAGCGTGCCTACCAGTTGACGGGCGATGACACGCCGGAGCGCAGAAGGTTGCAGCAGCACTTGTACGGACTGTTCCAGATGGACTCGTTTTCAGACAAATACATCATCACCCTGTCGAGCGGTGAGTTGCGTAAGTTCCAGCTCACCAAGACGCTGTTTGCCAATCCCAGCCTGCTCATCATGGACAACCCCTTCATCGGTCTGGACGCCGAGACGCGCGACCAGCTGAAGGGCCTCATCCTGGAACTGGCCACGCAGCGCAACATGGACGTCATGCTGGTCATCGCCAAGACCGACGACATCCCCGACTACGTGACGGAAGTGACAGAGGTGCGCGACGGCGAGGCCCTGCCTCCCTGTAGCCTCCAAGACTACTACGCCCGTCAGCCGCAAGTGCCGCCGCAGGTGCTCCCCGACTCAGCACGCGAAGCCATCCTGTCGCTCCCCTACCACGACAACGACTATGCCTGCCAGCGTGTTGTCGACATGCACGACGTCAGCATCCGCTACGACGAGCGCACCATTCTGAAGAGCCTCGACTGGACCGTCATGAACGGCGAGCGCTGGGCATTGTCAGGACAAAATGGCAGTGGCAAATCGACCCTGCTGTCACTCGTCTGTGCCGACAACCCGCAGAGCTACGCCTGCGACATCACCCTCTTCGACCGTCCCCGAGGCTCAGGCGAGAGCATCTGGGACATCAAGAAGCACATCGGCTACGTCTCGCCCGAGATGCACCGTTCCTACAAGCGCAACCTCCCCGCCATACGCATCGTCGCCAGCGGACTGATGGACTCGATAGGACTCTACGCCGTACCCGACAAGAACGACTACGACAAGTGCCGCTGGTGGCTCGGCATCTTCGGCATCGAACACCTGGCCGACCGTCCCTTTCTCACCCTCTCCAGCGGCGAACAACGTCTGGTACTGCTGGCTCGCGCCTTTGTGAAAGACCCCCAGCTGCTCATACTCGACGAACCCCTGCACGGCCTGGACCTCATGAACCGCCGCAGGGTGAAGGACGTCATCGAGACATTCTGTCAGCGCCGCAACAAAACCATGATCATGGTGACCCACTACCAGGAGGAACTGCCACGCTGCATCACCCACTCCCTCCACTTGGCACGGAATTTGTAAGAATAGAAATCGTAAATTGTCAAATTGGAAAAATATAGTGACTAGTCAATTCTCACCCAAGGTATCCGAGATTCTCGCCTTCTCGCGCGAAGAAGCCTCACGACTCGCCAGCCGAAGCGTAGGTCCTGAACACCTGCTCTTAGGACTGATGCGCATGAAGGAGAGTCCCGTCATGGGCGTCTTCCAGCGACTGGACGTCAACCTCCAGTCCATCAAAACCGAACTGGAACAGCGCGTCCGCGAGAATGAAATCGGCTTACCTATACACACCACCGACTTAGTACTCAACGAGAAAGCGAGCAACATCCTGAAACTCGCCGTACTCGAAGCCCGTCTCCAGCGCAAGCAAAAGGTGGAAGAACAGCACCTGCTGCTGGCCATCCTGCACGACCACGTAGAGAACGGCGCCAAACAAGTATTGGAATTTAACAACATGAACTACGAAGACGTACTGACACTCCTGTCCGTCAAGAACGGCATAGGACTACCCGAAGAAGATTACGAAGAGGAGGAGACACCCTCCAAGAACAATAGTGCATCCGGCGGTTCTGCCGCCGGAAAATCCACCACGACGACGCAGCAACAGCAGAACGGCAAGTCGAAGACCCCCGTCTTGGACAACTTCGCCACCGACCTGACGCAGATGGCCCAGGAGAGCAAGCTCGACCCCTGCGTAGGCCGCGAGCGCGAAATCCTGCGCTTAGTGGAAATCCTCGGGCGCCGCAAGAAGAACAACCCCATACTCATCGGCGAACCCGGCGTGGGCAAGAGCGCCATTGTCGAGGGACTGGCACAGATGATCATCAGCCACCATTGTTCGCCCACCTTATTTAATAAGCGCATCATGACGCTCGACATGACGGGCGTCGTGGCAGGAACCAAATACCGCGGACAGTTCGAGGAGCGCATGAAGATGCTGGTCAAGGAACTGGAACAGAACCCCGACATCATCATCTTCATCGACGAAATCCACACCATGATAGGTGCCGGCTCGACGCCAGGCTCGATGGATGCGGCAAACATCCTGAAACCCGCTCTGGCACGCGGTACCATCCAGTGCATCGGAGCCACCACCTTAGACGAATACCGTAACTCAATAGAGAAAGACGGCGCCCTGGAGCGCCGATTCCAGAAGATTCAGGTGGAGCCGACTACCGACGAAGAGACGCTGCAAATCCTGAAGAACATCCGCGGCCGTTACGAATACCACCACCACGTCAGCTATACCGAGGATGCCTTAGAGGCGTGTGTCAAACTGACAGCCCGCTATGTCAGTGACCGCTTCATGCCCGACAAGGCCATCGACGCCTTAGACGAAGCTGGTTCGCGCGTACATCTGCAGAACGCCAACATACCGCCTGAGATTACCGACAAGGAGAAGGAAATCAAGGTCATCAAGGAGAAGAAACAGCAGGCCGTAGCAGGCCAGAACTTCGAACTGGCTGCCAGTTACCGCGACCGCCAGACCGTGCTGGAGCGCGAACTGGCAGAGCTGAACCACCAATGGATGGAGGGCGACGTCGATGTCCGCCAGTCTGTTACGGCTACCGATGTGGCTGACGTCGTCTCGATGATGACCGGCGTCCCCGTACAGCGCATCGCACAAGAGGAAGGCATCCGACTGAAAGGTATGGCACAGGAACTGAAGTCGCACGTCGTCGCACAGGACAAGGCCATCGAGAAGATGGTACGCGCCATCCAGCGCAACCGCGTGGGACTGAAAGAACCCAACCACCCCATCGGCGTCTTCATGTTCCTCGGACCAACGGGCGTGGGCAAGACCTATCTGGCCAAGAAACTCGCAGAGTTTATGTTCGGCTCGACAGACGCCCTCATACGTATCGATATGTCAGAATATACCGAGTCGTTCAACGTCTCGCGACTCATCGGAGCGCCTCCGGGCTATGTGGGCTACGAGGAAGGCGGCCAACTGACGGAACGCGTGCGCCGGCACCCCTACTCCATCGTCCTGCTCGACGAGATTGAGAAAGCTCACGGCAACGTCTTCAACCTCCTGCTTCAGGTGCTCGACGAAGGACGCCTGACGGACGGCAACGGACGCCACGTCGACTTCCGCAATACCGTCATTATCATGACCTCCAACGCCGGCACGCGCCAGTTGAAGGACTTTGGACGCGGCGTAGGATTCAACAGCGGCAATGCCTCAGCCCTGATGCTCAACGAACAGGACAAGGAGCACGCTCGCCAGATAGTACAGAAGGCGCTCTCGAAGCAGTTCTCGCCGGAGTTCCTGAACCGTCTGGACGAAATCATCACCTTCGACCAGCTGGACCTCGACGCCATCAAGCGCATCATCGACATCGAACTCTCAGGCCTCTACAAGCGCATCGGCGACCTGGGCTACACCATCGAACTGAGCGACAAGGCCAAGCAGTTCGTAGCCGAGAAGGGCTACGACGTCCAGTTTGGTGCCCGTCCGCTGAAACGTGCCATCCAGAACTACATCGAGGACGGCATCTCCGAACTCATTGTCAACGGCGACATTGCCGCAGGCACGACTATCCGCATCGACAAAGAGGACGACAAGGAAGAACTGACGTTCAACACCTAATCCGTCATAACGTTCAACACAAACTAAAAGGGCTGAACTTACGTCTAACATCAAATAATATCAATATGAAAACCTTCAAGACAAGCATCGCCACGTGTCTGACGGCACTACTCGTCGCAGCAGGAGTGGCATCGTGTGGAACAAACTCCAATTGGGGACAGGTCCTAAGCACCATCGGTAGCGGAGGCACCATCGGCAACATCTTCAGCAGCGTCATCGGATTGGACAAAGTGAGCGCACAACAGCTCATCGGAACCTGGGGATATGCCGGACCAGGCTGCGCCTTCACCAGCGAGAACCTTCTGGCAAAGGCCGGAGGCGAGGTGGCTGCCACAAGGATTGAGCAGGAACTGGCACCCTACTACACAAAGGTTGGTATAACGAGCGCAAACACAGGCGTCACCTTCAACAACGACGGCACATTCTCGGCAGTCATTGCTGGCAGGCAGTTCAGCGGACAGTATGTCTTCGACGAGGCTGCGGCAAAGATTACGATGAAGACCCTGCTCTTCAACATCAACTGCTTTGCCAAGCGCGAAGTCGGCGGCATCTCCATACTCTTCGAGTCGAAGAAACTGTTGACTGTCCTCCAGACAATGGCGGCACTCAGCGGCAACGATACGGCACAAAAGATTGGTGAACTCAGCAAGAACTACGACGGCGTCAGACTGGGATTCGACATGAAGAAATAGTTTACGCGACCGATATTTGTCTATAAATTTCGCTTATTTTGCACTAAAAGCATAAAAAAAAAGAGTTTTTAGTGAAAGATAAGCGAAATTTTATTATATTTGCACCCAAATTGCTAATATCTAAAACAGAAAAAATGAAAAAGCTAACATTTTCTTTGGCCGTTGTTGCCATCCTGATGATGACGGCCGCTTGTGGTAACAAAGCAGAACTTTTACAGCAAAAAGTAGATTCACTCCAGACTGCTCTCCATGAGCGCAATGGTGATTTCGACCGTCTCAATGAGTTCCTTCTCGTGGTCAGCGACGGTCTCGACAGCATCGCAGTACAGGAAAACGGACTGTTGGTTCGCAACCCGGAAAGTCCGCTGCCCAGCCGCGCCGAGATGAAGAAAGGCCTCCAGAACCTGAAGGAAACCCTGAAGGAACAGCGCGAGCGCATTGCTTCGATGGAGAACGAACTGGCCAACAGCAAGGGC
>Ga0265298_10010648_pt1 | contig 10856 bp, 1 predicted proteins | sample AusTroGonzalo_MG_3_FD_193486 | JGI IMG/M metagenome (GOLD analysis project Ga0265298, IMG submission 193486) | Bovine rumen microbial communities from tropical cattle in Woodstock, Queensland, Australia - Gonzalo_01 | ecosystem: Host-associated > Mammals > Digestive system > Stomach > Rumen ...
TGACGTTTGTTGTCTTTCCTGAACTTGGTGTATAGGCAGTAACCTTTCCGTCTGCATCTTTTGTGCTGGATGCATTAACGGCACCCAGTGCACTACCACCGTAAACATCACCCGATATGCTGCCAGAGCCACTCAGGTCACCATTGCCTGCCTTCTCTCCAACATTTACCGTTATGGTACCACCCACAACGGTAGTCTCACCTTGACCACCACCATATACGTCATGCATTGAGCCAGCCTTGACGTTTACTTCCACATCACTGGTTGCGTCACTGGACTGACCACCACCATAGACGTTGCCCGTTATGGCGGTAGTTCCATCGATGTTCAGTGTTACCTGTCCAGTAACTGTACCAAGCTCATTCAGGTTCTCTGTTGTATAGAGTTCTTTCTTTTGTGTGTTGATTGCTGTGCCATTAGAGTTGACAGTCTCACTATGTACCCAGTGATATTTTTCAGTTGTGGGGAGTATTGCTTCCGTGTAGGCTCCAGTATTCTCGTCGTAACTTGGTATTCTTTGGAATGTCTTTGCCATCACGTCAACTGAAGGCAATGTGGCAGAATATCCGGCACCGAATACATTACCTGCAACGGTACAATTGGTAAGCGTGGACTTTACATTACCGGCAACCTTACCAAGGCTACCACCACCATAGAAGTTACCTGTACATTCTTCAAAAAGATCCAGGCCGCCAAGTTTATCCTTGGTAATGGTACAACCTGACAGTTTGGATGTTACATCGTATGTGGTAGCCAGTGAGAAGCTGACATAGTCAACAAACAGACGGGCAACGTTCAGGTTATTATCTGACTTGGGGATAAACTGATAGTCAATTCGTGTCTCTACGCCCTTATAGTTGGCATCATATTTATTGGTGTATTCTTGATTAACCCAAGTATTCCAACTATAATTATAAGCATTATATTTGTTGTCAGGATATCTGCGGTTATAGGAGTTCCCACCAAAGCCGGCACCGAAGAAGGTTCGGAAGGTGCAGTTTTCTGCGTTGGTTGTAACCTTCTTGTTGCTGTTCATGTTACCGAACTTAGGACCGCCACAGAACTGGTCAACACGACTGTTAGAGATAACGGTCGTGATATTACCCTCAGCGATATGGGCAGCATTGATACCTCCGGCGTAGAATTCATCCATGTCGGCATTGTCTATCTGCCAGATGATATTACCATTGGAGTGGTCGTTTTTATTACCAATGCCCTCCATACCTGTACCAGCTACCTTGCCGAAGTGGCCACCATTGATGTAACACTCAGCATTGTCGTTATAACTATTATTGGGGGTGCTATAAAGACCGGTCAAATACAATTCCTTAAAGTCACCTCCAGTTATCGAAATGGGGGGATGAGGGGTGACAAACTCATCTTGAATTTTATCCTGATGGACTCCAAGATGGAATTCCTTAAACCAGACATTGCCTCCCACATGGTAATAACTAACAGAATTAGCTGCTTTTACAGCCGTTCCTTTCTCTGCTACTGTCACCCATTGTTCAATAACTCCACCTTGTAAAATCATGGGGCTATTCGCTCTTCCCGACCTATCATACTCAAACTGTGTGACGCGGAAAAGACCGGTGTTTGTCACCTCAAACCATCCGAATGGCTGCATAATACCAAAGTTGTAGGTACCTTTGCCACCTGTGGTTTTCTGTGCCATACCCAGACCAATGACATTTAGGAAGTCAATCCTGACAGGATGCACTCGAACACGGCCAGTAGAGCCATCAAAACGAAGGATATACGAATAGTCCGGTTCGTTATCCTTGTCCAAATCAATGGACATGATAGTATATGGCTTATTATTTGCTTCAGATGAAAGGCTTAAACTATGGACATTACCCACGAGTACAATAGCATTGTCATAGACGGTACCTGAGGGGTCTAATGCTGTAACAGCGGCACTCATGGTAGTATAAACAGTTTGGTTATCTCCGTTGATACTATATGCCGTGTTGTTCGTATAGTGAGATCCTCCGCCAACTGTTGTGACATTAGAAGCCGTTTTCATCTCCTTATTATATACCACATCGGGATATGCATCGGCTACATAAACGCACTTACCCCAATAAGGTTCGATAGAAATGGACGATACGCCGTCTGGTACATCGAAATAGGCTCCCTGGTTGAATATACGACCACTTGTAGCATAGTTGTCTTTCCCAGTACTCTTGCGGTCAGCAAAGTTGTATGGGGTTGTAAGGGTTATGTCACCATTCTCGTCAACAGATGCTGTTGCGTCAGGGCCAGTCGTATAATCATGAGTACCTCCCGAAACTGTAACTTTCCAACCTGTTACAACTTTGTTGTGTGTATAGTTACCAGTACCTACCTCATTGTAGTAGGGTAACTGCACCTTGTAGTAGTTGAAGTTGAAATGCTCAGGGTCTTTGTCTGTGATAGTAAGAGATAGGGATGATTTTCCCTGTTTTAATGTAGCTCCTGATGGCGCATTGCTTCCCACTCCGCTGATGGTTACAGTAAGAGTGCCTAAGTTACGGCCTTTGTTGATCTCGCTTGTAGTGGGTGCATGTTCTGCATCGATATTTACCACAGAAGGGTAATATTTGGAGGGGGCTTTTAAGATGGGGAATGGGGTAGCAGTGCCTATTTGTGACGGTTCCATTACCCACTTCAGCATATCTTCCTTATTATCACGACTGCCTGTAGCCCACCATGCAGCCAGTTCGCGGTTGCTGTTGAGCAGAGGACGGAAGAACTCGAAGCGCTGCAGGAAACGTGTCTCTGCTGCAAGAGCGCAGTTATAAGCATCAATACCACTTTGGACATACGGGGCATCTGACCGGAAATAGTTGAAGTTGTTAACGCCGTTTGCATCTCCGTCGTTGGTGATGATGTAACCGTTATAGATGGGTGCCTTGTTACCACCATCCATGTTACCATAGTACATACAGTTCATTACCATGGTCTTAAGGTTGGTAGAGTTGGAACCTTCCACATTGTTGTATCCCACAATACCGCCCCTGTAGCTACCGCCTGTAATATCAGCAAAGCTGAAGCAGTTGATAACACGGGCTTCGCCATCCAGCAGTCCAACGATACTTCCTACATAATTGCTACCGCTGATGGTACTGCTGACAGATGTTACTGCGCCATCTGTTACAGTGCTACCTGTTGCCAATACACCACAGTTATAGATGCGGGCAGCGCCAGTTGCTTCGTTGGCAATGGCACCTACATTTGTGCCGCCACTGATGGCGACATCGTCCAGCATAACATTTTTCACTGTACCGCCATCCACGGTATTGAACAGCGCATGAGTCAGGCCGGAAATCTTGTAATAGTTGCCGTTGTTGTCATGGTCAGACTCAAAGATACCTGTAAACGATCTGGTAATCGCAGATATTCCGCTACCACTGACGTCTGCTGTCAGTTTGTAGTGGGCATTTGCGTATTCCTCTTCTGTGTCATTTACCATGTTGACAAATATCGCAAGGTCTCCGTCAGTTTCAATAAGATATACGTCATTTTCATCTTGCGCAAGTCCTGTTCCAATGTATTTGGTAAGGACCTCTGAAGCGCTATAGCCACTTGCTGTTGCAATGGCTTTTATGGTAATGGGGAAGGTGCAGGAAACAGGAGTAGAGTATGTTTCAGTTGGTTCTCCTGGGTCTGCTTCACCTGCTGCATAAGAATATTTGATAGTAACACCTTCTGCGGGGAAACTGCATGTCAAGGCAAAATTCCCATTGCCGCGTCTGACGACTGGGGTAGCACAACGCAGGGTAATGCTATTGGAAGTTGCTACCTCGGAAGTAACGCTTCCTGCCTTCACGGCAATAGCTTTGACAATCTTGCCAGAGATATCGCCTGTTATAGGTTCGGTATAGGGCGTTGATGCTGTGGTGGGGGTGTCCGGATTCGTTCCAATAGTATAATAAATGGTGGCACCTGGTGTTGCACAAGTGATGGCAATGCTGTTACCGGCACTGTAGTCAAACACTGGTGTTTCCACCTTTGTAACTACAAATGTTGCCTCGTCAGATTTGTCGTTCTCGTTGCCACTGCGATAAACATAGGCTCTAATGGTGCAAGCAGATGAAGGCGTGTCGAATGGATCTGTATAGTCTAGCCAAGTTGTACCATCGTTAATGGTATATTTAATCTTGGCGTCCGATTCTGTTTTCGAGATAACATATTTGCTACCATTAAACGTAATCGTTGGCGTGGCACATTTGTATGTTGATGCATCGAATTCCCATGCGCTATATCCGGCTGTTCTGGTTTGAACAACGGAGAGGGTCGTAGCATTGTTAGCTGCTTGTAAAGACGCAATTTGATTCAAATTTCTGTCTTTCCATAGCATGGGTACAATGTAATACTGGCTTGGTAATGCGGTTCGTGCCCAAGTGAACTGATAGTATTTGGCATTTTCACCAGTTTCTTTATTTTGGCGCATTTCAAGCTTGTAGGCATTGTTATTTGCTGTTCCAGAGAAATACAGGTAATCGCCTGTCTTTGCATTGCGGATATAGTAATAGGTCAGCCAATCGTTCTCATTGGCTGGTGTTGCCACTTCGAAATACCAGTTGGATGAGGCTTCACTGGATGCTGTTACCTCGGCATAGGTAGATGTGCCAGTTGGCGGAACGATATAATTCTCGCTTTTGCTGATATTCTCGATCTTATAATAACTGGTGCTGCTGCCATCTGATGCAGTAAACGGGGCGGTCTTGTTCAGCGTGTTCGGCAAGATGAATTTCCACCGAGCGCTTGCGGCATCTGAATACGTGTTTTTTTCTGTCCTTAATCCAATGGCATCGGCAGCTGCATTGATGGCATTGTTGTTTTTGTTGATGAATTTTTTGTTATCCGCATAGGGTGAGATGTTGAATGATCCTGCCGTTGGTGATTCTACTATACTGAACTTAAACTTGTTTGCGTCGTTAGAATCGAATGCCAACATACACACATTGGTTCCATCCCAGCACAGATAATATGGATTTTCAGAATTGTCTTTAGCAGCATTGTTGACGATATAATAATAGCCGCCACCTGCATTCAGGAAGTACCATTCCATGGTGGGGCGGAACAAAGAGGTGGTATTAACCTTGTTGTTATCACCAGGAATCATGTAGAAATGGAAGTCGGTATCCCATCCGTTTGCCTGGCTCTGAATCAAACGCTTATGACTACTACCGAGAAGAACGGGGGGCGTAAATGTCGTTACGTTAGTTGCTTCCCCATTTACAATAGCAATGGCCTTGATGGTGGTAACATTGTCGGCAGGATCGAAAGGTTCTGAATAGGTTGTGCCGTTTTCAGAGGTTGGCGTGCTGTTGTCGGTCGTATATTTGATGGTAACGCCCCCAGTGGGGTGGGTAATTTGAATCTTATTGTCATTGGTAAAGCTGATAGTGGGGCGTACAAGAACATCTTCGAGATAGAATGGTGCATTTGCATCTTCTTGAGTATATATACCCACGACGCCTTTTGTATTTGTGTATCCCTGAGGGCCACCTGTTTTGCCAGCTACTCCTTTCAAAGAATTATCATTACCGCCATTGACCGTCAACCATCTGTGTAGAGAGTGGTCATTATTGTCATGTGTTCCTGTTTCTTTAATTCCTTGCGGAGAAATAACCAGATAACCGTTATATGGATCTATGCCAAACAGCACATTGTCACCCATTGAAGCAAGATCACTTATTGATTCAAGGTGCACACGCATACGGTCTATACCGGCTCCACTAATCTGATTATTGGAGACCAGATATCTGCCTGTTTTCTTCTGCTTGATGTAATAGTAATCAGAATTTGGAGCTTTTTCAATAACCCATACAGCCTTGGTGGCATCGTAGGCACCGTCTCTGCATTTATGTGTGGTAAGGAAAGGTTGGTTGTTTTCTGTGCCTTGAACTCCATTGGGGGAAACAAAGAACGCCCAACCTTCAGTGGGGCACAAATAGAAGTTTGAGGTGGTATTGGCAGAATTATAGTCCCTGCTGGCGATATAATACGTACCGGAATAATCGGTTTGTGCCCACACACTAACAAAGTTACATACCATCATCAGTGCAACCAGAAGGGTGCGGAAGATGGCTTTACTATAGAAAATTTGCGCGATAGTTAGAGAAAAATTATTCTCCAGTTTAGAAGTAATATTTCCCTGGTTAGTCAAAAAATCGCTGCCTTTAGAGTTATAGTTTAGTATATAGTTTTCGTCTTGTTTCATGGTTCGTCTGCTTATTTGCACACTTTACACATGGCAAAGTTACGAATAAGTGAGAGAAAAAGCAAAATAAATCAAAGATTTTTTTTGTTTTTCCCGAGCGATTATAACTTCACACAGATCTCACCGATCCCACAGATTTTATCCTCCCGGCTACTTTTAAAGGATGAATGGATTGTAGTTGGAAACGTGTGTTTAATAACAAAAACCTTAAAAACCCTTTTGTTTTGGTTGAGGCTCCGCCTTAGGCGTTGTGGCTACATGCTTTTCCTTGTGTGCAAGCACCCAGATAAAAGCCCGTATCCACCTCGCCGATTCTTTCTGAATCTCAACCAAAACCAAAGAAAAACCTTGAAAACCGAGCGCAGAGTCAAACTTGTTTGAACTATGCTGAGGTGCATCAGGATTTGCGAGAATCGAAAAACACCGCCCTTTGGGCTAAAAAACCATTTTTGCGACTCTAATCCTATTATTTCATCATACCAGGCCGATGTGTTGTGCTCTTAGGCTGAAAACCTGTTTTTTAGCGAAGCGGGGTTTTGCTTTTTGAAACACTTCTGCGATTTACTGGTGAATCAGAGAACCGAATAATTTGCCTTTGATACAATAATTGGAAGGGCGATTACGTTTATCTTAGAAAAAGGTAAGATGAATATATCAGATAACATAAAGAAAAATCCGGAAGTTTTGAAAAGACTGAGGTCATATGTCTATGACATAATAGGTTGTTGCCAGGATGTACATAAGGAATTAGGGCCTTGGTTGAACGAATATGTATATCAAGAGGCTCTAAAAGTAGCGTTTGAAGAATGTAAAATACCTTTCGAAAAGGAATATTATTTTTCTGTTTCTTATCATGGACATCCTTTGCCACATAAACACTATATGGATTTTCTCTGTAAAGGGAATGTTGTGGTAGAATGTAAGGCTATATCTTCTTTAGGAAATGAACAACGTCAACAGTTGTGGAACTATATGCGCCTGACTAATACTCCTATAGGAATTTTGTATAACTACGCTCCAGTTAAAGACCAGTGCGAAAAGTACTATTACGATATTAAAACAAATAGTATCTCTGTTTTTTAGCGAAGCGGGGTTTTTCTTTTTGAACACTTTGCCATCCGAGAGGATGGGTTCTGTTGTTGGCATGAAGATGGGAGGAAGATTTCTTACAGCCAGCTTTATGACAATGACAGAACATGCGCACAAAGTGCCAAAGTGTTCAAGAAGGGTTTTCTTTGTTTTTGTTTAATCCTGTGTGAGGTAAAAGGAGGCTTATTATTTGATAAAGAGCTTTGTTTTGTTCACGATATACATGCCTGGGGTATTGATCGGTGTGATGACAGTCTTACCCGGTTCGAGGGTATAAGTTCTCATCACAGCACCACTGGCATTCACAATCACGATGTTGATATTCTCCTTCAGGTGAGAGATTGTGTAAATGCTCCTGCCACGGGCAAAGACTTCCAGGATACCCTTCTCTCTGCCAAGCACATCTTCGTCAGGCTCCATCGTGCCATCGGTAACGTTGGCAAAGTCGATGTAGTTAAATTCCCTTGCACCTGCAGCGGGAGCTGTCTTCTTACCGATGAAGAACGGACGGAATGCATAGATGTTCTGGGCTGTTCCATTGACAAGGGCGAAGCGGTTGCCATCCTCGTTAAGGGCGAAGTTTACATCGTATGTCGTGCTTGCTACAGGTTCTGCAGGATAAGCTGCCAATTCCTCGTTCAGGTAGCTGGGCTTGAAGATGTACTCAGCACCATTATACTTGACGGTCTTCTCCATATCCTTCAGTTCCTGGTCGCTCACGTTGATAGTTGTACCCGTTGGTGATACGAAGGTGATTACCTGCTGCTTTATTCTTTCGGGTTGTGAGTACGTTGTCTTAGCCTCGAACTGACCGCTCAGGTCGAACTCGTAGTATATCACGCCAGGGAATCCAATGATGTAAGGTGTACCATTCGTCAACCTTGCATAGTTAGGATAATCGCGTGGAGTCCTGTAGTACTCCTGATAGGTATCCTTATTAGCATCCTTGCGGTTATGACCAGCAGCAGCCTCGTAGTAGTAATCCCACAGGAAGTCGTTGGTAACCCTCTTGTCCGGATCGCCGCTCTTTCCGTAAGGATACATGAATTCTGCGGTAAGCGTCTGTGGTGTTTCCGTCTTCAGTATCAGATCCTTGCTTTCATTCAGTTCGCGCAACCAGTACTCATGTCCAATCTTAGAGTCAGAGTTCTTGCTCTTCTCGCTTCCGTTGTAGAAGTGTGTTATCTCACCCTTCGTGTCGGTTGTTACCATGTCGGCAGTGAACGGCAGACTGATAGCCTCCCATCCGGATGTGCGATCGACGTAGTTCGCTGGTGTACGCTGGTGCCACATACGTTTGTTGCTCAGGAACTCGTATGCCATAGGCGCGTTGAAGTCGTTCTTGTCTGACAGCAGGTGGTCGTTCAGGGATTCGTACTTGACGTTGCCTGAGGCATCAGCCTTCTTCTGTACCCAGTGTCCACTCATGGTGGCAAACTGCTGGTATGCCACGGTCTTGTATTCGCTGTTGGTCTCTGTATATACAGGATCAACCACGATGCTTCTAATCTTGTCTGCCGTAATGCCAGATGCCGTTGTAGATGGGCTTGCGGCATTGTCGGTATAAACCAACAGGTTCTTCGTCAGACCTTCGTTCTTGAAGTTAATCAGACCGTCATCGTCCAACAGAGGCTGATAGAAGCGCTTGTAGTCGTTGCCTACGTAGCCCAACTTGTAACCGCCTGCAAGGTCTCCGTTACCACCCGAGAAGTCAATGGCCGTCATACCCTCATATACTTTGGCTGTGGCATCATTCTTCTTCGTGTCGGCAAATATAGCATACTGGTTGAAGTGAGCCACATCCATGTCGCTGTTGCGGAAGTAAGCAGGAGCACGGTAAACACGGTTGCTGTTTTCTGCAGCTTCCAATCTGCCGCTGCTGCGCCAGATGTAAGACGGCAGGTCTTGATGCGAGCGTGTGGCGGAATGACCGTAGCTCAGCGCCTGACCGAAGTACAGGTAGTCGTCTGGCCAGATGGGGTAGTAGTGAGCGTTGCCCTCCTCGTCCATAACAAGGCGCTCGTTCAAAGCATCAGGTATGGTACCACCAGCATATTGGAAGTCGCCATCGGCGAAGCGGTCCTCCACGTATCGTTGACCGTTATAACCCGATGAGCAGTAATCCTCGTGTTGACTGTATTTACCTGTCTGTAGCTGTAGTGCGGTTTCTCCTGCCTTCCAGTACTTGTATTCTGCACCAGAAGCAGTGTTCACACCATCGTTATAACGCTTGAACAGATAGAAACCGTTCAGGTTATAAGTTACCTCACCGTTGTAGAAGTCCTTCTCGGGCACCTTATGTGCGGAGCTATGTTCGTTGTCGTAAAGACCTTCGTTGCTTCCCGGGTAGTAGCAGTTTACTACCTGCTTGAAGTTATTGGCTAACGGGTTACCGAAGATGGCTTGCGGTTTGGTTTCCTGAGCTACGGTTCCTGTGGTCTTTATCCAGCAGTTTTCTATGTAACCGCTACCTTCATCGGCAATACCGGCTGTGGTGAACTTACCTGTTACACCCAGGTTGTAAACCTCACCGCAGAGGTGTGCGAACAATGAGTTGCTCAGTCCGCTAATGGTATGACCGTCGCCGTGGAATACACCGTCGAAGCATTCACCCTTCGGTGTGCTGCTCATGGCTTCATCTGTATTAGGCGTGGATGGATTATCGCAGACATTATTGCCACCGATAGGTGTCCATGGAGTCTCTTCTTCAATGGTCTCAGGTATACTCGGATCCGGATTGTTCTCGTCATATGACGGGTTGGGCACAGTCTTCGTAGCATGGTCAATATCCGTGTTCAGGAAGAATTCCAGGTTACGGAGTGCACGGTCTCTGTAATTATCGTCGGTTAGCAGATGGTGACCCTCCAATGGATCTGGGTTCTGGTCATCACCTGAGGTGACTACACCATCTGTAACATTTGTAGAGCTCTCATCCAGAATACTCAAATCGAACAACCGCTTGAACTCATCCAGTGCGTTCTTGCCATATCGTGGATCGGTATTTGGCAGAGTGCTGTAATCGTTCAGGTAAATCTTCGGATCACGAAGCATGTTGGGATGGTCGATGTACATGTGGTGTGCCTTGTTGGCATCCGACATCACATCGGCTATGTCGTGATAGTTGGCTACGCTCAGAGGAACGGAGTTGGAGTAGGTCTTACCCAGATAGGTCTTGGCGTAGTATGCCACGTAGTATCCGTTCTGATACCAGTACAGCGGGTCGAATGTGGGACTGTATTCCACACCGTTGGTATGACTTTCGGCGTCGCGCGGAGTCTCGAACAGTTCCCAACCGGCACTGGTGATTTCGTAAGCACCAGGTGTTACGGTAGGCTCTCTCAGACTGACGGAGGTACCGGGCAGTACGATACTAGGCTTGGTGATGTCCTCAACATCGGGCACACCGCTCTTGAACTGGATATGTATGTTCACCACATGGCGCTCGCTTACAGGTGTAATGTGCTGTGCCAGAGCATCGCTCTCCTCGTAGTCGTACTGGTAAACAACGGTAATAATCTTCTCCTTGCTGAGGTCGTTGATGTCGGAGTTGCGGCTC
>Ga0265298_10010650_pt1 | contig 10855 bp, 3 predicted proteins | sample AusTroGonzalo_MG_3_FD_193486 | JGI IMG/M metagenome (GOLD analysis project Ga0265298, IMG submission 193486) | Bovine rumen microbial communities from tropical cattle in Woodstock, Queensland, Australia - Gonzalo_01 | ecosystem: Host-associated > Mammals > Digestive system > Stomach > Rumen ...
TAGATATTAGAATCACCAACTACTTTAGTAACAATGAATGAATCATATGTACTTGCGATATCAAATGAGAAGAGTTTCTTGCCACCTTCTAAATCTTGAATATGAGTTGCTTCTTCACCTGGGAATGGTGCGTTTTCAACTGCTGGTGATGAATCTTTAACGAATGTATAGACATAAACGTGTTCATTTGAATCACCAGAATTGAACCATCCTTTAGTTTCAATATATTGTTTGGTGTAACTGACAGCAGGAACAACACTTAATGTGTAGATAATTGCTTCTGCTTCACTATCATCGCTAAATGCAATTGTAGTTTCACCTAAAGTTGATGAAGTAATAGTTGCTTTATCACCAACAATTAAGACATCTGCTGCACCAGTTTTAACTTCATATTTGAATGTACCTGTTAAGTTAAGTGCCATAACATCAATACTTTCACCAACACTAATTTCGCCTTCAGTTGCACTGAGTGCAAAAGCTGGAGATGGTTCGGAGTGAAGTTCGAATGAAATGTAGTTATTGTTAGTGAGATAAATATCATAAACACCAGCAACATTACATTTAATATTCTTGTCATCACCTGAAGCAAGACCAAAGTTATCTTTTGCTCCACCGATAACTGTTACATGGTCTTCAGCTTCGTCAGCATTCTTATAATAATAACCCCAAGATTCGCTCCATGAATCGTTTGCAATCTTAAGTTCACCTACACTTAATGAAATACCAAAAATTGCAGCTTTATTTCCATCATGAAGTTCCATGCGGTTGGCGGCGATAGCATCCCATGTACCAACAGCTGTACCTCTTACATAGTAAGAAGACATTTGAGTTGGCTCAACATCTCCACCGACAGAATCGATATAGATATAGTTATTAACTGTTAAGTAGATGTTATAGTAACCTGCGACATTACATTTAATGTTTTGGTCGTTAGCACTTTCTGAGAATTTGCTTGCAGCTTTACCATTAACAGTAACGTGAGCATTTTCTTCATCATTATTTTTATAATAATAACCCCAGATAGATCCCCAATCCTTATCAGCAATCTTAAATTCACCTTCTTGGAGGTAAACATCTAAGAGTTCACCAATGTTATTAGCGTCTTCACTGACTGTTAAACGATAATCTTCGGAAATGTCCCAACCATTTGCGGCTGTACCACGAATATATAAATCAGTTAGAGCAGCTGTTGAGCCTGCTTTAATTTCAACATTAATAATAATTTCTTTAACATCATCAACAACTTTAAAGGATGTATTACCAACTGCTAATGGCTCAATAGTGACAATTCCTTTAGCTATATCAATTGATGCATTAATGATACTTGTATCAACATCTTCTAATTTAACAGTGCCATCCCAGTTAGAAACTAAGATTGTTGCCTCCGTACCAAGTTTAGCGTGAACATCGTTTGAAGAAACTTTCATGCCGTGTTCTTCAACATAAACTTCATACCATCCTTCTGGATGTTCATTTTGATAGAATGCATAGTAAATATCATACTTACCTGCTTGATTGACTAAGATATTTTTATCATCGTCATTCGTGACTGACATTTGTCCTTTTGCAAAGGCACCTTCATCAAGCTTATATCTACCAATTTGATGGTAATTTTCACCTTCACCTGCAAATGCTTCAACATTTCTCCAATCGGAAGCATTTTCTCTAATTTTCCAACGATCATTTTCTCTAAATGTGATTGTGGATTTATATTCATATAAAGCATTTGCATTTCCAGTCTTATCGGTCATGACGAAAGCATATTTACCAACGCTCCAAGAACCTTTACCATCTGGTGTATCTTTGGATTCACCGGTCTTATAGTTAGATGAACCTACGATATATGCTTTACCATTTTCAAATGAGACATCTCTTTCTTTTGGAGTTAGAGTAATCTTATTTTCATCTGAAACATATAAAGCACCTACATGTGCGCCAATGACGATTTCATCATCTAAATTGTTACATGTAATAGTTAATTTGTTACCATTTTCAACAACTGTGTGACCTTTTGCATCATAAATCCATTCAAGATCTTCACTTGTTTTTGCTGGAGTAACGTTTGCAGTAATAGTAATTGTTTCATCTAAATAGAAATCACTACCACCAGTAAGAGTTATACTCTTAGCATAAATAGTATTATGAACGTTAACTGTGTCAGATACATGATATCTTGTATCAGTAACTGTAACAACAGCTTCGCCATTTCCATTAACACCAACGCCAACAGATTCAATTAAACCTGTATCACTAACTTTAACGGCAGTTGGATCACTTGATGTGAATGAAATATTTCCTCTTGATGGTTCATTATATGAAGGATCGGAAAGAGTATATTCATATGAAAGTTGATAACTTGCTTTATCTTCATCTTTATTGTTAAGTTCGATAGTTGAAGGTTCATTTAGAGAGATAGCTGTAGCAGAGATTTCGAATACATGTAGGCTAAATTCTTCAGTTTCGACGCTATCTTTTCTTTCATCATAAAGTTCTGCTTTAATAGTTGCATCACCAACTTCTAAAGCTTTAAATTTACCTGTATTTTCGTTAACTGAAACGATATCTGGATCATTTTCATTAGCTTTAATAACAGAATATTTAATTGAATTATTTCTTAAAGTTGTAGCAGGTTTGGTACTATCTACACCAATAGCTTCTGCCACTACTTTACCTTCTTTTGTTACTTCAATGTTTGCACTACTTTCACTTGTGAAAGAAAGATGATCAACATAGTTCCATTTATCAGAAACGTGGACTGTAACATTTTCAACTTTATTTAAAGCTTCGTTAGTAACTCTAATGGTTGCTTCGCCTTCTGCTTGAAGTGCTCTGACATGACCACTTTCAGAAACACTAACAACGCCAGGTTGAAGTAGTTCATATGTAATTTTGTTTTGAGTTGTGTCTATTGGCTCAAGAGTGACATTAATTTGAGCTTCGTCACCAAAGTCTAAATCTAAAGATTTATTAGTGACTTCGAAGTTTTCAATAGGGACAACAACATTAACTTTTGCACGTGCTGAAACATCTCCACTAGAGACTGTGATCGCAGTTGTGCCACCACCAACAGCAGTTAATACGCCGTTTTCAATTGTGGCAACATTAACGTTTTCAGATTCCCACTTAAGTGAGGAAAGAGTTGCGTTACGTGGTTCAGTTACATAAGTAAAGTTATGAGTTTCACCTTTATTTAGTTCGATATTATTTTCACCTTTAGCAAAGCTAATAGATGTACAAGGAACTTCATAATCTTGCCAAGGAGTATCAATGACTAAATCTTCGATATTTGGTGTTTCCATTGGCCAATTAGGCGCAAATTCATCACAACCTGCAAGCGTTAAAGTGCTAGCAAGGGTTAAAACAAATAATTTTAGTGGCTTTTTCATTTTACAAACTCCCCTGATGAAACATCAGACCAGATACCATATAAATAGAAATAGTATCCGTTTCCAATTACGCTATGTTCAATATCCCACAAATCATCTTTTGTATCGATAATAGTGTGATTTGACCAGCCAATAAAGTATGGGAAAGCAGGATCCATTGATTGAGTTGGATTTGCTGGAACTAAACCAGATTCTGAAATTGGTCTATCACCATACCATTTAAATTTAGCTAAAAGCTTTGTGCCTGTTTCATCTTTTTCATCGATATTGTTGTAATCGATAAAGAAGTAAACAGTACATTGCTTATCTTCATCATCATCTTCATCCTCTGGATCTGGAGTTGGTGTTGGAGTTGGTGTTGGATCATCTCCTGGATCTGGAGTTGGAGTAGGTGTTGGAGTTGGGGTAGGAGTTATGCTACCTCCACCTTCACCTTCAGCAGGAACATAGACACTACATGTAGCCATTTTGTAACCTGCAATGTAGCTAATTGTGGCAGTTCCTGGGCTAAGAGCAACAACTAAGCCATCTTTATTAACTTCGGCTACAGTTGGAGCACTAGACCACCACTGAGTGTGATAGGAGGCTTTTTCTTTACCTTCTTTTAAAGTTACTTCTGCAGTGAGTTGGAAAGATTCACCAACTTCTAAAACCTTATAGGTTTCGTCTAAAGTAACTACACTAACAGCGGTGTTTTCAACAAATGTGCTTAATTCACCATTTTCGCATGCACCTAAAGTGGAGACAGCAAGAAGTGAGAACAAGAATAATTTAACTGACTTTTTCATTATTTCACCCTCCTTATGCTCCAACCTTAATAACAAGTGACGCGTATGGCGGCAAGTGTAAATATCCACCTGAAATATCTGGATCACCAGTAAAGCCTGTAGAATAAACAATTTCTCCACCTAAGGTGTCTCCCCAGCCAAAATATGTATGTCCTCTACCTGAGAAAGCATATTTATAACCAGCTGTACCTTCTGTGTTTCCATTCCAAAGAGCAATACCAGTTGAACCATTACCATTGGTCCATGTATTAAATTCTTTTGGATTATCATCGCCAATTACGGTCTTAATCTTATTAGATTTAATATGTGTTTTAATCATTTCTGACCACTTTTCAATGTAGCCATGAGCTTTAACATTAATTCCTTCAACATTAATCTTTCTATCCCATTTGAAAGCGTTAATGATATCTGGAGATTTATATGAGTTATGTGATGTGATTTTGCCATACATCCATACTTCACTTGTTGCTTGAACTACATCTGGATCAGTTGAATAGTGAACATATCTACTTCCATCAGAGAATGGACGAATAATATCTTCAGCTATTGGAGTAGTGCCAGGAGTATAAAGTTCAAGAGCTTCTAGCTCTTCAGCTGTAGCAGTTTTACTTCTATAAATTTCTTCTCCACCTAAAATGAATGCAGCAGAGTTAGAAGCAAAAATGGTTCCATGAGCTGTAATTGTAGCGTTAAGTAAGTCCCAAGTTGATGGTTCAACATCACCATTTGGAACACATGGAGTTTGATCGTTATCAATATGACCTTTATAGCCATTTGGCGCTAACGTGTATCTAAGTTGATCCCATAAAGTATAGTTATCGTGACAGCTTGCATATGCAATTGTTTGAAGTGGGTTAGCACCTCTAATTCCATAGCAGTTACCGCCTTTCATCATGTATGAGACATTATCAGATGAGCTACCAACATCTCCAGCGCTTTTTGAAATAAAGCCCCAGTTTGGATATGGTGAATTAGAGAAACCTCTATCGTTTTCACCTTTAAGTTGGTCACGTCCACCATTATTAAAGCCACCAAGAAGTCCTGGAGAAGACTCACTTGGATAAAGACTACGATAAACTACATCAGTTTCGCATCCACCTTCTTTAATGTAGGCAACACTTCCATCAGCATTATATTCAGCTTCGTATTTACCATGGTATCCACCACTAGTCCAGCCTTCACCATAAACGTAAATGTCTGGATCATATGCGTAAAGAGAATCTTTAACTTTTCTCATTGTCCATGAATCAAGTAAACCCATAAGGTCAAAACGGAAGCCTTTGACTTTATATTCTTTTGCCCACCATAAACATGAATCAACAATATATTTTGACATCATGGTAGCATCAGATTTAACTTCGTTATTACATCCTGAACCATCAAGTAGGTTCCAGTTTGAATCATAACGGAAATAATACTTTGGCATTATTTTTGTAAAACAAGATGCACTAGCAGACATAACGTGGTTATAGACAACGTCCATAATGACACGTGTATGATTACCATTTTGTGCCATCTTCATAATAAGGTTCTTATATTCTCTAATTCTTACAAGTGGATCACTTGGATCAGAAGAATATGCACCTTCAACACAGTTATAGTTAAGTGGGTTATAGCCCCAGTTATATTTGTTCTTTTCCGCTCTTTCATCGTTATCGTAGTCAAAAACTGGAAGTAATTGAACTGCGTTAACACCAAGTTCTTTAAGATGGTCATAACCGGTCGAAACTTCTTCTTCGGTAGCTGGATCTTTATATGTAGTGCCTTCTTTTACAAATGCATTATAAGTTCCACCTTTTTCGCCTTTGTTCCAAGTTTCGTCAATTGTGAAGTCTCTCATATGAACTTCGTAAATTGCGAGTTGTTGAGGAGTGGTAATATCATAACCTTCTTTTCCGTTCCAAATTTCTGGTATTAAATCCCAGCCTTCTGGATTAGCTTCAGCACTATTTTTGTCATAGACAAAACCTCTCATACCATTTAGTCCACATGCTTTTGCATATGGGTCAATAGATTCGATTGTGCCGTTAGCGTTTGTAAGAGTATAAGTATAGAACCAACCCTTTAAATCACCTTTAACAGTTAATTCCCAAATGCCACCTTTGGAGTAATACATTTCGGCAGTTTTCTTAATGTCACTACCACCCATTGATTTAGGAGCACCACTACCATAAAGGTTAAGAATGACGTTTGCTGAAATTGGGCTCCAAACTTTAAATGTTGTAGCCTCAGGAGTGTAAGTCATACCTAAATCATCACCTGAATATGTGTAATAATCTTCAAAACGTTTAGATTCATACAAATATTCAGAGCTAACGATTACTTTTTGAATTCTATCAGGGTAGCCAGGGAAAATTGATTCGATAACATATTGAATGTTAATTTTGGCAGTGTAATTGAACTTAATATCAAATTCAGATTCACTTGGTTTTCCACTAGTATCACTGCTCTTAAAGAGATAATGACGTTTATTAGCTTTTTGAGAAGCTTCAGTCATATTCAAATATGACTTATCATATGCGTAAAGTTCCCATTTATCTGGGACCCATCTTTTACCATCTTTATCTACTGTGGAGACACAATGTATTGTATTAAAGTTAGTAAATTTAGCAGTCTTAATTTTTGGGAACTGAGTTTCTTCTTCACTTGCGTAAATTTCAATAGACGTACCTTCACCTGGAATTGTCCAAATTTCGGTAACATTTTTATTATCTTCCACTTTCATTGGGAAACGAGAATATTTAAATTCGGTATCTTCAGATTGTCCTGCCCAAGTACCGGCAACTTTAATGATGAAGAAAATAGAAAGTGAGCCTTGATATTCAGTAATTTCAGAGAAATCTAAGGTAATTTCCATATCTGTAGCGTTCCATACGCCTGTTGGTTTTCTTTCAACGCCATCAACGCCTGTAACCCATGTATAGAAACGTCTAGACAAACAAGCATTATCATCATTATGATAATGAATTTTAACGATATCAGGTGTAACTTCTTCTACTTGAGACTCTTCTGCTCTCATTTGGTTAAGTCTAACAGACTTTTCAGCAGGATCACCATAATCGATTGGGTCAACAAATGGAATTTCTTCGCCTTCAATAATTTCAGCTTCTGGTTTTAGTTCGTTTTTACAACCTGCTGAAACCAAAGCTGTTGCTATTGATAGAAGACTAATTGGTAAAAGTGAATGTTTTCTTTTCATATGCTAAACCTCCACATATTAAGGATGATATTCCACGAATTCAGGTGCTGTGTAAGATGTTACGCCAGTCCTCACCATAACATCGGCGGTCTTGTTATAAACTCTACCACTACTATCACCTGTAGCTGTCCAATCTGGAAGAGTAGTTCCACTTGAACAACGTGCAATATTAAAGCCAGTAATGTCATTTGGTGCGCTAAATGTACCTGTAACATTATGGAAAGCGTTATTTTCACCTAAATAGGAAAGTGTAACCTCAGTCCAAGCACCATCACCTGAACCGCCACCCCATGACCAGACGAATACTTTAGCCCCGTCATTTGGAACCCAATCAGCAAATTCTGTGATTGTGAATGTGACGTTTGTAGCAGTGCTTGAGCCTCCGCCTCCGCCACCACCAGAGCTAGTTCCATCAAATATAGCCTTTAAGGCTAAACCTTCTTTAACTGGAACTGTTTCATAATAATCTGGGAAGACATTATCGTTATCTTCATCATAATATGCCCAGCCTCTAAAGGTAGCGCCTGGAACATCACTTTTTACTTCATCTTTACTTGGTAAAGGTGAGCCTGGTTCTGCTTCCCAAATGACTGTGTAGTCATAGAATAATTCACTTACTTTGCCTTTAACTGGTGCGCCTGAAATGTCAAGTGTGCCATATTTTGAAAGCATTAAATAAGTTTTGTGAGTTGAACCAGCAACTCTAACTGCTGGTAAACCTCTATCAGTAATAATTTCGCGAATAGGTGTTTCATATGAAACACTAGTTTCAGCGTTTGGAGTAAATTCACCTAGACTTGCACAACCCATAAGGAGGAATGATGCGATAATTGATGTAAATAGTTTCTTCATTTTGCTTTCCTCCCTTAGATTGTAAATACAATGAAGCCATGGGCTCCAACAGTAACTGTGTTACCACTTATACTTGAGCCATTAGACTTACCAACAACGACATTTGGTCCACTATAGTTAAAGCTTGTAGATGAACCTGTATTATTAATAACGACTTCGACTGATCTATAACCATCAGTTAAATCCATCATTGCAACGCCTTCACTCTTTGCACCACTATTAACGACTCGACCATAAGTTGGGAATCTTTCATCGCGTTTAGTAGCGGTAAGTGCTTTAAAGTAACTTAAGAGTGAATTTGGATCATTTTGTTGCTCTGGAACAGTCTTAATTGTGTTAGAAATATTGTCCCAAAGAACTTCCATACCAGAGAATTGATACTTAACAGTTGTGCCTGTGCCATATGTATTAGTCCATCTCATTGGTTGACGATACCATCTATCAACATTGTTACCGTGGTCATCAACGATATTACCCTTTGAGTCCATAACTTTATCTTCGGTGTTACCACATAGACCAATTTCATCACCATAATAAATCCAGCTACATCCTGGTGTAAGGATTGAAATTGCTGAATAATATCTAGCTTGATTTAGTGCTTCGCCTAAATTAGAGCTATTAATTTCACCATGATGCTTTGCATCTCCACCACTATATTTTGCGTTAACATCGGCTGTATGCATAACTGCGTGGTTCATCATACGTGCGACGTCGTGGTTAGATGTAAATGCACCATTAATCATGGTACTACTTCCACGATATGAGCGATAAACATCGATAGAATCTTTAATCTTGCTACCAATTGAATCTTCTTTCATTTCGTTAAGTGCGTAGTAGGTTTGGAAGTCAAATTGAGAATCCATTGATTCATAGAATGGAGCCATTCTTTCGTTCCAACCATCAAAGTTTTCACCAACTAAGAAGCAATTTGGATATGCTGATTTAATTGTGCCAGCGAATTGTTTCCAGAATAAGACGTTAAGATTACGGTCATATGAATAATCATTTGGAACATCGATCCATTGACCCATTTCTGGGTTATAGTAATGTTTCCAACCAACGTCATATGTAATATAGTCATTACCTAAATTAACAGCTGGATCAAGTTCGCCAAGTAAATAAATATGTTTAATTGCGTCAAGACGGAAGCCATCAAGTCCAAAGCTTAACCAATATTTACACATATCGGTCATATAGTCTCTTGTTGCTTGACATGAGTAGTTAAGTTCTGCCATGCCTGAACCAAATTTACCAAAGTAATAATAATCACTTGTGCCGTCTTTATACCATTGATCTTTGACGAGTTCAGATTCAACATTTGCAGTAACAAAGTTTGCTTTTTTAATGCCGCCACCCACATCTACTGCAGGTTGTCCATCCCAAACTCTTACTTTGTCACCTTTATATTTCCAAAGGTACATATCACGGTAATTAATGGTTTTACCATTAACGATTTCAACTTCTGCTCTTTGTGATTTCTTATAAAGGACGTTAGATTTAGAAGTATGGTTTATAACCATGTCCATCAAAACCTTCATTCCTCTTTCGTGAGCCTTGAAAATAAGTTCTTGATAGTCTTGGAGAGTTCCAAATCTAGAATCAATCTTATAATAGTCAGTTACATCATATCCATGATATGAATTTGATTCTTGAATTGGAGTAAGCCATAAAACATCAACACCTAAATCTTCAAGGTAATCGAGTTTATTTGTAATACCCTTGATGTCGCCAAATCCATCGCCATCACTATCTGAGAATGATGGGACAAAGATTTGATAACCTACACCTGGCCTATCATTAACGAATGTTTCAGATGTAGAAACGCCACTTGTGAAGGCATCATATCTAAGGTTTGTAATGTCATTATTTGAACGATATTTACCAGTATGGTCGACTAAAGTTGGGTTAGTAACTTCTTGTTTACCAGATGCAGTCTTATAATCTGCAACGTTACCTTCGACACAATATACGTGTAAATATGAATCTTTTCCGTTTTCTAAAAGTTTACCAATTTTCTTAATGTAGACTTCAGCACCGCCATCACTGACCCACATATCTTCGCCAGTCATCTTGGATTGGTCAACGATTAAGAAGCCAATGTTGTTCTTGTTGAGTTCAGTTTGTTCCCAACTTGAAACAAGCTTGACGTGATTTCCAGTCTTACCACCAATGAGTGTGGATTCATCTTCTGCTAAATTAACATCGATAATGCGACCATATTCATCAATATATGCTTCGGTTCCTGTTCCTCCACATTCACCATTACTCATCCAACCAACGGTGTGAGGTGAAACGTTCTTAAGGTCATATCCACTTGGATTTGCACCATAAAGCATACCTTCATCATCAACTGGATAAGAGTTCCAGAGCCAAAGTGCCCATTTATCGTAATTTGTATCAGTATTTCTTAAATAATGGAAATAAATATGTCCTGGTTTTGACCATGCAGCAACTTTAGCAGCATAATCATCTTGTTCAGCATTTGAAGTGACTGTAACTTTACATGTTGCAGTTAATGGAGCTTCAGTTGCTAAGTTAGAAACTGTTGCAGTAATGTCGGCTGTACCAGTTTTAATAGCACTTACTTGACCGTTTTGGTTAACACTTGCAACGCCTTGGTTATTACTTTG
>Ga0265298_10010652_pt1 | contig 10854 bp, 10 predicted proteins | sample AusTroGonzalo_MG_3_FD_193486 | JGI IMG/M metagenome (GOLD analysis project Ga0265298, IMG submission 193486) | Bovine rumen microbial communities from tropical cattle in Woodstock, Queensland, Australia - Gonzalo_01 | ecosystem: Host-associated > Mammals > Digestive system > Stomach > Rumen ...
GAAGTCAATCTCATAGTCCACCAACTTGTCGCACACCATATCCATGTGGCTCTGCAGGATGACAGTCTTACGATTCTCCATCCCCTTCGTGGCACCCTTGCGGATGATGACGTTACCCGTCTCGTCCACTTTCGTCTCCAACCCGTGGCTCTCGCCCCACTCTTTCAGGTATGCAATCATCTTTTCTTCACGCTTCGAAGGGCGTGGAATCTGGTTAATCTTCGCAAACTCGTCGAAGACTACTGCCGGTTTTAGTTCAATGTTACTCATATCTTTTTGTTTTAATTAGTATATTCTCGTCTTTGAGAGGACAAAGGTACAAATAAGTATGCGAAAAAACAAATATACTTCATCTTTTCTTCGTTTTTTCAATATTTCTTTGTACTTTTGCAAGTGATAATAACATTAAATGAAAAACTAAATCGCTATGCCACGTAAGACAGACGGAGTACTCTTTGAACTGCAACCGCGCCCCACGAAGGGTGAGGACGGAAAACCACTGCTCTACGCACAACCCGTCGTAGAGTACAAATATAATCTCGACGATATTGACGATTTCTGTAACAAATACCGCCACACAAGCAAGGGCGAGATGAAGCGTTTCTTTGGCCTCTTAGAGGAGGTTACCACCATGTGGCTACGTGAAGGTCGTCGTGTGGAAACGCCCTTCGGCTCGTTTGCCCCAAAGATAAAACTGCTGGGCGAACATACCGACCCTACAAAGGTGACGGGCCGCGACGTGATATATGGCGGCATTGAGTTCATTCCCGCCAAACAGTTCGTGAAGGATGCCGATTGTGGCCGTCATGGGTTCCGCTGTCGTAAGAACAAAGTCGGCAACAGCCAGATGTACGACCAGAAGGCAATGGACGAGGCCTTGCGTAAGAGTATTCGTCACGGATACATCACCATCAAGACCTTCCAGATATTCAGCGGACTGAAGAGCAAATCAGCCCAACGCTATCTGGACAGCCTTTGCCAAGGGGACAATCCACGTCTGAGACGCTACCGTGAAGGACGTACTTGGCACTACACATTTGTCGACCCCTCTCCCACTGTATAGAAACAGAGCAATCTTCATATAAAAACAGGTACGCAGCGAACGCTGCCGACTTCAGACACGACCGCTGCCGATATCAGCTGCGGCCGCTGCTGATTAAAGACACGCCCGCTGCTTACTCGCAACTGACCGTTTCTCTCCCTGCCAAAACGTCACTTACTCCCTGTAAGCCAGTCACTTTTCCCCTACAACTGACGTCCGAACAACCATAAAGTGACATCCCTTCGATGCACGAACGTCTTTTTTACCTCCTGACAGCTACTTTTTTTGCTTTTTTGCATAGTAAATTGAGAAAATGTTCTTATCTTTGCAGAAACTTAAAACGGGCGGTTATGATACAACATGTAGACAAATATCCGATTTATAGCATTTTTGATAGGGATGCAAGGTTTTATTATTTTATTCCTAAGTATCAACGTGCTTACACATGGAGCTATTCAGAGTGGGGTAACCTGTTTGATGATCTCTATGAAAATAGTGAGGGCTATTTTATAGGCTCAATAATTTGTATCAATCAGGGTGATTCCATTCAGCCATATATGGAGGTTATTGATGGTCAGCAGCGCCTTACAACTATCAGTCTGCTACTTGCTGCTGTACATACACAATTAAGCCGTTTTCCGTCAGAGGATGAAGATTACGAAGACACCATGTCTTCGTTAAAACGTTCTCTACGTTGTAAGACTTCATCCAACCAGATGAGACTTGTTCCGCAGATTCAAGAAAGCAATTTGGAAGATTACAATCAGCTGATGAGTGAGGTGGGACTGCGAACTATATCCAGTCAACGCAAGCCATATTTCCCCATCCGAAAAATCTACAGGTGTTATAAGTATTTCCTTGATCGGCTTACAGCATTGATAGATGAGATAGATGGTATAGAAGCGAAGTCTAATGTTTTGCTCGGTATCTATGAGAAAATTAAGTCTGCAATGGTTGTAAAGATTGAGGTTTCTTCTCATGCAGATGCTTATGTACTATTCGAGTCGTTAAACAACAGGGGTACGCCACTTACTGCCATAGATCTGATGAAGAATCTTATTATGGCTAAAGCAGAAGGAGCGGGGCTGAGTACAGATGATTGCTTTGAGCAGTGGAGAAGATTGTTAGATGACTTATCTGATAACTATCAGACTCAGGAGCGTTTCTTCCGTCAATATTATAATGCTTTTAGAAATATTTTGAATGTACCGTTTGTTAAGGACGAAGACAAGCGAACAAAATATCCATTGGGCGTTGTTGCCACAAAATCTAACATGCTCTCTATCTATGAAAAAATAATAAAAAGAGACCTTAGTGGTTTTCTAGATGAGATTACTCGTTGTGGGGCTATCTATTCGAAGATTGTATTCCCACAGAAATCAGATATTGACAATCCCTATTCAACTAATCTACTTGACTTACAGCATATTCAGGGGGCTCCGTCTTATATGCTACTTTTATATTTGTTAAGGTATAAGGTTGAATTGGAGTTGAATGATAAAACAATAAATAATATCGTAGCCTTTTTGAGCAAGTTCTTTGTTCATAGAAATGTGACAGACTTCCCCAACACACGAGATTTAGCGAGATTATTTATGGAAATCATTTCTATTATAGAAGAAAATGATTTGAAAGGTGATAACATCTACGAGAAGACCATAGAAATCCTGAAGCAGAATTGTCTTGACGATAGTGCATTTGAGGAGAGGCTAAGGGGTAACTTATATAAAGAGAATGTAGATGCCACTCGATATCTGCTATGTTCGTTGGCTGAACATAACATGACTGATGAAAGCAATAATACACTGTGGGATAGATATGGTAGTGGTAATTATATATGGACAATTGAGCATATCTTCCCTGAAGGTGAGAATGTTCCACAAGAATGGGTGGACATGATAGCAGATGGTGACAGGAGTAAAGCCAAAGAATATCTTTATGAATATACCCATAAATTGGGCAACTTAACAATGACAGGCTACAATTCTGCTCTTAGTAATTATTCTTTTGAGAAGAAAAGAGATAGGACAGACAAGCAAGGTAACTACATTGGATATAAAAATCATCTGTCCATAAACGCGGATATAGCAAATAAAGAAAAGTGGACTATAGAAGATATTAGACAGCGTACCGATATGCTTGTCAATCAACTTTTATTACTATTCAAATTATAGAAGACTATGACAGACAGAATAGAAGATATAACAAGGGCCGTTGTATATGAGGTCATCACCGCTATGGGTGATGACGGGATGAATGCTTTGCTGACTGCTGACGATTTGTTGGCAAGTATGGCTGTGCCTGTGACACAGTTTGATTTTACCTATGTTAATAAGACCCAACTAAAAAAACTTATGCTTGAGGTGGAGCATTTCGTCAAGTTCTCTCGTCTAAGAGTGAATAGCTATACAAAGGCCGGACTTCATGCCAAGCTCGAAACATTATGGGTGCCCACGTTATCAGACGAACAAAAGCGTGAGTTAATTGCTGAATATAGAATTATAGACGGTTTCAATGAAGATGGTTATGCCATATTCAACGAAAAGAACTATTTAGCATGGAAGGGTATCTTCAATAAAGGCCAGATTCCTACTTTAAAATACAAGATGCCTCAGTTTGGCAATAACTCTAAGGCTGTAGAACTGATAGATAACAGGCCTTTTACTATCTACAAAGCAGAGTATGTAGATGGCTATTGGTGTGCACCATTGGACATATCAACAGAACAATGGTGCAAAATCATACGAGGCACAACTACCAATATAAAACGAATGCTTCAATGTTATTTGCAGGTTACAGAACCTAATAGGCGTGTTTCGTTACAGGAATTGGAGAAACGATATGGCATAAAGTGGGAATCATTTAATGCCTGCAACACGGCATTAGGCAGAAGGGCTCAGCAGATGCTCAACTTTGCAGTTGTCGATATAGATGATGAAGAAAAGAATCGTTATTGGTCAACAGCGATGACTCGTGGGCGTGGTGAAAACGGCTCTTGGGTTTGGGAGCCGCGTCCGGAACTGATGGAGGCTGCTGAGATTGTTTTGCGTGAAGAAAATTTCCCAAAGGTAAAGGAAGTATGACACCCATTGAACTCATCAATTCCTTTGTTGCTGAAAAGTTAGATGGCGACATCCAACGTTTAGCAGATTTTCCTCTGGGTAGCCTGAGATGCGACAAGGTGTACGGCTGTCCCAATCGTAATTTCGACTCTGACGATACGGAGTTGATACGAGCCATCTATTGTGTGGTCTTTGGCGATACATGGAAAAATATCTCGATGGATAATCTGGGCGATGGTAGGCTGCGTGGTGATACGCTCAATACTTATAACACGCTGTTTTCTGCACCTTGGAAAGAGAGGTTCACAGAGATTTGGCGTCCTGATGAAGAACTGACGGCGAAGATAAAGACATACCATGATATTTGCTATACTATTGGCAATATGGCTATGCTTCCAGACAGGCGTATTGGTGAGTGGAGCATCAACAAGCATCGTGGTTGTCATGATGAATGGCACGACTATGAGGATCGTTTCTTGGCTGCACTATATAAGGTGCTGACAAATCAACCTGACAAAGATTTGGACTTGGAGGAACTTGTAACTCTAAACGATGAAGATTTCAAGCCATTCTATGGAGAGGATGGTTGGAGAAAGTTTATTGATGGGAACATGCTGGAGTATTATGTGGATGACAACTATCATCCCGTTATATCCTCAAAGGGTTACACATACTGGCGTGGCGGTTATACCAATAGAGAGCGGTTCATCTCAGAGTGTCACCGCTATATTGATTTCAGCACAGAGATCATCAAGGACAGGGCAAGGAAGATGGTTGAGAAGATAGGAATTAAACGAAATCATTAAGGGTCGTAACTTTGCAAATAATTAAGAAAGCATCTAGCATGACACGGGAAGAAATGATGGCACGGGGATTGGTGCCCGAGGAAACGAAGCATAACGGACACCGCAGAGCCCATTTCCACGACTATAACCGTCCAGGCGTTTATATGTTGACGCTGGTGATAGAGGGACGGCAGCGTCTCTTCGGCAGCATTGTGGGACACACAAGAGGACAGAGGGGAACGGATGAGTTTCCCCACCTGCAATGCTCCGCACTGGGGACAACGATACTACAGGAGGAGATTGCCAAGATACCCTATTATTATAAAGAGGTGGAAGTGATGAAGGTTGCATTAATGCCGGACCATATTCACTTGTTGGTGAATGTCAAGGCGAAGCTGCCTGAAGGGAAACACTTAGGGTCCATCGTCCGAGGGTTCAAGACGGGCTGCACACGGGCGTGGTGGAAGTTGCAGGACGAGGCAAGCGCGGAAGGGCAACCCAGCGGAGAAACGCCCGACGAAAGAGAGCCTGACGGAGAAAAACCTGACGGAGAAAGACCCAGCGGAGAAACGCTGGGCACTGTGGGGACGGCAAGCACGGTGCCTGGGGCTTCTCCCTCAGGCAAAAACGAAGGAAAAACAGGCAGTAACGGACAACAGCAGCAGCGACCGGTGCTCTTTCAGTCGGGCTATCACGACCGCATCATCATCGGGGACGGCATGTTGGAGAACATTTGCCGATATATGGACGAGAACCCCTTCCGAGCACGACTGAGGGAGGAATGTCCGAACCTGATGCAGCGCCGCCTGCACCTGTGGATACACGACCGCGAATATGCTGCTTTCGGTAATCTGTTCCTATTGAAAGACCCCAACAAGCTGCAGGTGTTTTTCCACCGCAAGAACAAACAGGGCGTACCCACGCATCTTACACCAGAATATGCTAAAGAGAAGGAGGGACTACTGCAACTGGCAGAAGAGGGAGCCGTGCTGGTGACACCTGGTATCTCGAAGGGCGAACAAGGGGTTGTGGATGCAGCATTGGCGGGGCATCTGCCTCTTATCCTGCTACAGAAGGAGCCCATCACGGAATACTGGAAGCCACCACAGCGCAGATTCTATGCCTGTGCCGCAGGGCGCTTGCTGATTCTGTCCCCTTGGAAGTTGGATTGTGATTCGGACTATGCTCGTTTTTATTCCTTGAACGATATGGCTCGTGACATTTGTCTTGCAACAGACACCCGATTGATGGGATTATGACGAGTGCAGTAAAGATAAAGAGGCCTAATAAATGCTAAAAGGTGGGCTGAGGTTTGGTCAGTTCACTTTTTTTGCGTACTTTTGCAGGCGCTTATATAAATATAATATGTTAAAGACGCTGGTTGTCAGTATAGTCATCATTGCAGCGGGTATGTTGCTGCTGCTGGTCAAGGTGCTTTTGCGCAGGAACGGGACGTTTTCGTCACAGCACATTCACGACAGCAAGGCGATGAAGGAACGAGGCATCCACTGCGTGATGGACCAAGACCGCGAAATGCGACGGACGGCAAGAACGGCTGTCAGCGAACGGTCGGAATAAAAGGAATCGCGGATTTACGGAATAACAGAATAACGGAATAACGAAAATAATAAAAAACAAAAGAAATGAAAAAGTACATGTTTTTGGCCGCAGCTGCTATGGTAGCTCTGGCATCGTGCAACAACGAGAGCCCTAAGATGGATGAGAAACCCGCAGCTGCTGAGGCTGGCCAAGGTGGCGGTGTAAAGATTGCCTACGTCGAGGTTGACTCGCTGATGACCCAGTATGAGTTCTGCAAGGAGTTCACACTGATTCTTGAGAAGAAGAGCACCAACGCCCGCAACACACTGAACTCAAAGGGTCAGGCTTTGCAGAGCGCAATGGCAAACTTCCAGCAGAAGCTGCAGAACAATGGTTTCACCAGCCGTGAGCAGGCTGAAGGTCAGCAGGCAGCTATCCAGCGCCAGCAGCAGAGCCTTCAGGAGCTTCAGGCTCGTCTGGAGAACGAACTGGCTACCGAGACTCAGAAGTACAACGCTGGTCTGCGCGACTCGCTGTCACACTTCCTTGATGCCTACAACAAAGACAAGAAGTACGACCTCATCCTGACGAAGCAGGGCGACAACATTCTCTACGCCGCTAAGCGTTTCGACATCACAGCCGACGTCATCAACGGTCTGAACAAGCGCTACAAGTCAACCTTGAAGACTGCTGAGACCAAGAAGGACGAGAAGAAGTAAGAAGTTATAGGTAAGATGTGAGAGATGGACATACAGGGAATACTGAATAAGCTCCGCATCAAAGAACTTAATGAGATGCAGCAACACGCCGCCGAAGCCATCATAGGCTCCGACGGTGATGTTGTTTTACTGTCACCTACTGGTTCTGGTAAGACGCTGGCCTATCTCCTGCCCCTTGTTCAGCTCTTGGAACAAGAGAACCCAAAAGCCAATGGCCAATGGCCAACAGCCTTGGTTATCACGCCTGGACGTGAATTGGCTCTGCAGTCGGACACTGTGTTGAAAAGCATGGGGTGTGGGCTGCGCTCTACAGCCTGCTATGGTGGACGTGCAGCAATGGACGAACACAAGGTATTAAAAGAGGTACGTCCGCAGATAGTTTTTGGCACGCCTGGTCGCCTGAACGACCACCTCGACAAGGAAAACATATCGCGTTACCAGATTCGCTACCTTATCATTGACGAGTTTGACAAGTGTCTGGAGATGGGATTCCAGACTGAGATGCAGAAACTCATCAAGAGTCTGCCAGGCCTTCAGCGTCGTATCCTGCTCTCAGCAACTAATGCCGAGCAGATTCCACAGTTCGTCAACATGTCGAAGAAGGGTACACTGATTGACTTCTTGCCCGAGGAAGAACAGACATCTGAACGCATCACACTCTATGAGGTGCATAGTCCTCAGAAGGATAAACTGGAAACACTTCGACAGTTGCTGTTAAGCTTTGGTGACGAGAGCAGCATTGTGTTCCTCAACTATCGTGAATCCGTAGAACGTGTCAACAACTATCTGGTTGAACAGGGGTTCACTACCTGCTGCTTTCATGGCGGACTGGAACAACGTCAGCGTGAGGACCAACTCTACCGGTTCAGCAACGGCTCAGCCAACGTCCTTGTAGCTACAGATTTAGCATCGCGTGGTCTTGACATTCCCAACATCCAGAACATCATCCACTACCATCTACCTGAGAGTCAAGAGGGCTATATCCATCGTGTGGGTCGCACGGCCCGTTGGGATGCCACCGGCCGTTCGTTCTTTATTCTCAATGCCTCTGAGCACATTCCCGATTATGTTGAAGGCGACGTTGTCGAATATACTGCGACTGAATCGCAGTACACTGTTCCTGCCCTTCCCCGCATGGCAACACTGTACATCGGCAAAGGCAAGAAGGACAAAATATCGAAGGGCGACATCGTAGGATTCCTCTGCAAGAATGGAGGGTTGAAAGCTGATGAGATTGGTCACATTGACGTCAAGGACCGCTATGCCTACGTGGCCATCCGTCGCGAAAAGCTCAAACAGACATTGCATCTAGTGCAAGGACAAAAGATAAAAGGTCTTAAAACCATTATTGAGCCCATTCACTAACATTCAATGGTCAATGTTCAACGATTTTGCCATTCTGACTTGACAAAAAGCAAGCAAATATGTGTATTTTGCTTAATTATTGCTTAAATATTTGGCCAAATGAAATAAAAAGTGTAACTTCGCGCCACATTTTCGAAACAACGTATCATTAAATAACAAAAAACTTTCAAACAAATGAAGAAGTACAACTTTAACGCCGGTCCTTCGATGCTTCCCCGCGAGGTCATCGAGGCTACCGCAAAACAGTGTCTTGATTTCAATGGTTCTGGTCTTTCTCTGATGGAGATCAGCCACCGTGCAAAGGACTTCCAGCCCGTTGTTGACGAGGCTGTAGCTCTGGTAAAGGAACTCCTCGACATTCCTGAGGGCTATTCCGTTATCTTCCTTGGTGGTGGTGCCAGCCTTGAGTTCTGCATGATTCCTTATAACTTCCTGATTAAGAAGGCTGCTTACCTGAACACGGGTGTTTGGGCTAAGAAGGCCATGAAGGAAGCCAAACTTTTCGGTGAGGTAGTTGAGGTGGCTTCTTCAGCTGACGCCAACTACACTTTCATCCCCAAGGACTGGACTGTTCCTGCTGATGCCGACTATCTGCACATCACAACGAACAACACCATCTATGGTACTGAGATTCGTAAGGACCTCGACGTCAACGTTCCCCTGATTGCCGATATGTCTTCAGATATCTTCAGCCGTCCTATCGACGTGAAGAAGTATGACGCCATCTACGCTGGTGCTCAGAAGAACCTCGCTATGGCTGGTGTGACTATCGTTATCGTGAAGGACGAGAAGCTGGGCAAGGCTCCTCGCGAGATTCCTACCATGCTCGACTATCGCACACACGTCGACAAGGGTTCTATGTTCAACACACCTCCTGTAGTTCCTATCTACAGCGCTCTTGAGACACTCCGCTGGATCAAGAAGAACGGTGGTGTCGAGGCTATGGACAAGTTGGCTAAGCAGCGTGCAGAGATCGTCTATGGTGAGATTGACCGCAACAAGTGCTTCGTAGGTACTGCTAAGGAAGAGGATCGTTCGCTGATGAACCTCTGCTTCGTGATGGCTCCTGAGTACAAGGAGTTGGAGAAGGACTTCCTTGACTTCGCTGTATCAAAGGGAATGGTTGGTGTTAAGGGTCACCGTTCAGTTGGTGGTTTCCGTGCTTCTTGCTACAACGCACAGACCATCGAAGGCTGCAATGCCCTCGTAGCTTGCATGAAGGAGTTCGAAGCTAATCATTAATACATTAAAGATTAAACATTAAAGATTGAATCTTTATGAAAGTATTAGTTGCAACAGAGAAGCCTTTCGCAGCAGCTGCTGTGAATGGTATTAAGGCAGAAGTAGAAGCAGCAGGCAATGAGCTCGTGCTGCTCGAGAAATATACTGAGAAGGCTCAGCTGCTGGACGCAGTGAAGGATGCTGACGCGCTGATTATCCGTTCTGATAAGGTGGACGCTGAGGTGCTGGACGCTGCCAAGCAGTTGAAGATTGTGGTTCGCGCTGGTGCTGGTTACGATAACATCGACCTCGCTGCTGCTACCGCTCACAACGTAGTCGCTGAGAACACGCCTGGTCAGAACGCAAACGCCGTAGCTGAATTGGTATTCGGTCTGCTGGTGATGGCCGTTCGTGGTTTCTATAACGGCAAGAGCGGTTCTGAGCTGCTGGGCAAGAAGCTCGGTATCCTGGCTTTCGGTAATGTAGGCCGTAATGTGGCTCGCATCGCCAAGGGCTTCGGTATGGACGTTTATGCTTACGATGCTTTCTGCCCTGCAGAGGTTATCGAGAAGGCTGGCGTTCACGCTGTTGCCAATCAGGACGCCCTGTTCGAGACCTGCGACGTCGTTTCACTGCACATCCCCGCTACTCCTGAAACCAAGCAGAGCATCAACTACGCTTTGGTTGGTAAGATGAAGAAGGGCGGCATCCTCGTCAACACTGCCCGCAAGGAGGTTATCGACGAGGCTGGCCTGATTAAGCTGATGGCTGAGCGTGAGGACTTGAAGTTCGTGACCGATATTATGCCCGACGCTAACGACGAGTTCGCTAAGTTCGAGGGTCGTTACTTCTCAACTCCTAAGAAGATGGGTGCTCAGACAGCCGAAGCCAACATCAACGCTGGTATCGCTGCTGCCAAGCAGATTAACGCCTTCTTCAAGGACGGTGACACCAAGTTCCAGGTAAATAAGTAAATTTTGTAGGCCGAAAATTTGTAGGTCTCACAAATATTTAGTACCTTTGCAGCCGAAATTCAGGATAATCCCTGTTTTTCGGCTCTTTTAATGGTCGGTCTGGTAGCTCAGCTGGATAGAGCAACAGCCTTCTAAGCTGTGGGTCTC
>Ga0265298_10010653_pt1 | contig 10854 bp, 7 predicted proteins | sample AusTroGonzalo_MG_3_FD_193486 | JGI IMG/M metagenome (GOLD analysis project Ga0265298, IMG submission 193486) | Bovine rumen microbial communities from tropical cattle in Woodstock, Queensland, Australia - Gonzalo_01 | ecosystem: Host-associated > Mammals > Digestive system > Stomach > Rumen ...
GACCTTCTGCCAGAGCCTGTGGGGAATGCTGCCGGTGGTGCTGTACGGGCCGGTGTACCTGTACAAGATCCTGTTTGCCCTGCCGGAAAAACGCTGGGATGACTTTTATGGTTTCAACAAGCAGGGAAAGTGGCCGATTGCGTTTGCCGGTATGGTGATCGGTACTTTCCTGATCTGCATGGGGATTATGGCGCTGCAGAATGTGTAATGTGACAGAGGGACAGCCCTACTGTCACGTTCTTTTTGAATGATGACAGTAGGGCTGTCCCTGCTGTCACATTGCTGTTTCAGGAAGAAAATAGTTGACCGGATCGTTAAATACATATCAGATGCCTTGACGGGCGCGGATGATTCTATGCGGAGGTGAACCTTACGGATAAGGGAAAGATTCTGCCGATTCTGCTGGCAGTCTGCTGTATCGCGCTGGCGGTGATTCTTGCCGCGGGTGCCATCGTCCTGTATGTGGACGGGGCGGCCCGACGGGCGGAAAATCCGCTGGAAAGCATCTATACGGCGGAAAAGGCCGGACAGGTGATGAAGGCAGCTTTACCGCTGTTCCTGGTGCTCCTCTGCGCACTGGTGGTCTCCATTGCATTGGGGGTTAAACCGAAAACAGGGAAGGCGTCGAAAAATGCCGTCCGGATGAAGCCGCAGGCGGAACCGAAGCATGTGAATACGATCCGGACAGTCGTGATCATCGCGGCTGTGATCCTGATCATTGCGGGCATCCTGAATGGCGGAGCCCTGGACGTGCTGGTCAAAGCCATCAATATCTGTACGGAGTGTGTGGGCCTTGGATAAGAAGAATGTATGGCAGGCCTTCCGTCCGACAAAGAGAAGGCTTGTCCAGCTGTACGCGGCGCTGCTGCATAACGCGTACCTCAGGGGTTTTATTGAAGGGAAGATTTATGAAGGGAAGGCCAAGGCACTGTGCGTGCCCGGCCTGAACTGCTATTCCTGCCCCGGTGCGGCAGGCGCCTGCCCGCTGGGATCCATCCAGAACGCGCTGGCTGCCACGGGACACCGGGCAGGCTGGTATGTGCTGGGGATGATCATGCTCTTCGGCGTGGTGCTGGGCCGCACGATCTGCGGCTGGCTGTGCCCCATGGGCCTGATCCAGGAGCTGCTCCATAAGATCCCGGTGCCGAAGATCCGCAAAAGCAGGGTGACCCGGGCGCTTTCCTGGCTGAAATACGGGATCCTGGCGGTGTTTGTGATCGCCGTTCCCCTGTGCTTCGGCCTGGCAAAGGATCTGCCCCTGCCGGCCTTCTGCAAGTATATCTGTCCGGCCGGCACCCTGGAGGGCGCGGGCGGCCACCTGGTGAACCCTGCCAACGCGTCCATGTATGAGATGCTGGGCCTGATCTTTACCCGTAAATGGGTAATTATGCTGGCCGTCGGCTTGGCTTGCGTGTTCTGCTACCGCAGCTTCTGCCGTTTCCTCTGCCCCCTCGGGGCAATCTACGGGCTGTTCAACCGCTTCAGCCTGGTCGGGGTGAAAACGGACGCGAACCGCTGCAACAGCTGCGGCGCCTGTGTGCGCCACTGCGAGATGGACGTGAAACACGTGGGAGACCACGAGTGCATCCAGTGCGGAAAGTGTATCGCCGTCTGCAGCCAGGGGGCTATTTCCCTGAAGGCGGGAAAGATCACCCTCAAGGGGCCGGAGACCGGCGCGGAAAAGAAACCCGCGAAGAGCCGGAAGACCCTCTTCCGGGCCATCGCCGTTGCGGTACTGTGCCTGGTGCTGGTGTGGTTCAACTTCCTGGATCCCTCGATCCGGCAAAAGGAGAACACTCCCGCGGCAAGCACTGCCGCCGTGGGATATGAGGTCGGCGAGCAACTGGCGGACTTTACCCTGGCCTGCTATGACGGCAGCGAGTTCCATCTGGCGGATACACGGGGCAAGGTGGTATTCATCAACCGCTGGGCTACCTGGTGCACGCCGTGCATCGCGGAGCTGCCCTATTTTAACGACCTGTATGAAGCCCATCAGGATGATATCGCCATGATCGTGATCCATCCGGAAATGACCCTGGAGGATCCGGCGGAATTCCTGGCAAAATACGGCTACTCCATGCCCTGCGCGACGGACGGGGAAGGCGATCCCGTGAAGGAGATCGTGGGCGGAACGGCCACGCTGCCCCAGACGATCGTATTAAACCGGTGGGGCGAGGTTGTTTACAACAGCGTCAGCTCTGTGACGCCGGAAAAGCTGGAAGCCCTCTATGCTGAAGCGGCGAAATAAGCAAAGAAAACCAAGGAGAAAAACGATGAAGAAAATAATCTTACTGATTCTGACGATACTGGTGCTGTGCATCAGCGCGGCATCCGCGGATACCGGCATGACGCTGGGAGAGCCCTTTATGGACTTTACGGCCACGGATACGGAAGGCAGCACCTTCACCCTGTCCGAAGCCCTGAAGGATCATGAAGCGGTGCTGCTGAACATCTGGGCCACCTGGTGCGGACCGTGCCAGGGCGAGTTCCCGGACCTGGAGACAGCCTACCAGAAGTATAAGGACAAGGTGGCTTTCATTGCCCTGTCCTATGACGATGAGGATACCAATGAAAAGATCGCGGCCTTTAAGGAAGAGTATAAGCTTACCTTCCCCATGGGACGGGACGAAGGCGCGGCCCTGTATAACTACGTTGCCCAGTACGGCGTGCCCACCACCATCGTGATTGACCGCTTCGGCAACGCGGGCTTCCTGCGGCTGGGCAGCTTCAACACTGCCGAGGAAATCGGCAATGTGCTGGACCGGTACCTGGGAGACGACTATACGGAAACGGCCGTGTTGACAAAGATCCCGAAGAAGGGAACCACCCGTGCCTATCCGGTGTCTTCCCGGGCAATGCATGTGGACAACGAGAACGTGAAGAAGTTCAACTTTAACATTGTTGGCTTCGAAAAGCCCGTGCCGGTCTATGTGGTCAACGACGAAACGGCCCACCTGCGCTTTGAGATCTCCCCCGCGGATGACGCGGCGGACATGATGTACTACGATGATGTGAAGGTTGCCCGGGTGGACCTGCCGGACATCCTGGACATGGAACGCAACGCCTTTGTTTACGACCAGACCCTGGTGCACCCGGAAGGAATCCCGTACCTGTACGGCCTGTACTACAATGTGGGCAGCGGGGATCCGGATCCGATGGAATTCTTCCTGGTACAGAAAGAGGAGAACCTGGAGGACGTGGCCAACTACCTGCGTGAGATGGAGTATGAGGTGAGCTGGGAAGCCGCCGAAGGCGACACCCCGGCGGATAAGGCGGAGCAGAAGGCCTATGTGCTGCGGGTGGAGGACCAGGACGGCAACCCCGTGCCCGGCACGGCGGTGAACTTCTGCACGGATGAAGCCTGCACCATGCAGCAGAGCGATGAAAACGGCGTGATTACCTTTGACGGGGAAAAGGCAAACTACCATGTGCAGATTCTCAAGGTGCCGGAAGGCTACAGCTTTGACAAGAACTTCGAGCTGTACACCGGCGAAAACTACGGCGAGTGGGTGCTGCACGTCGGCAACGACAGACTGAAATAAAAAGCATACAGACATCAAGGAGCCCCTCCGGATGACCGGAGGGGCTCCTCTTTTGCAAACAGGCGGGAAAAGTTATTCCCCCCAGACTTCGTCCGCGATTTCCTTGACCAGTTTCAGCTTGGCCCACTGCTCTTCCTCAGTCAGCTTGTTGCCGATTTCGCAGGAGGCAAAGCCGCACTGGGGACTCAGGCACAGGCGGCTGAGCGGCACGTACTGCGCGGCCTCATGGATCCTCTTGATGATCTTCTGCTTGTCCTCCAGCACGGGGGACTTGGTGGTGATCAGGCCGAGAACCACCTTCTTGTCATCGGAGACTTTGGACAGCGGGACAAAGCCGCCGGAGCGCTCGTCGTCATATTCCAGGAAAAGGGCGTTCACATTCTCCCGGGCGAAGACGTAGTCCGCCACGGAATCATAGGGGCCGCTGGTGAAATAAGTGGAGTGGTAGTTGCCGCGGCAGATATGGGAGTTGATGATCATATCCTCCGGCTTGCCTTCCAGGGCGAGGTTGTTGACCTCCAGCAGCTGGGACTTCACCTCATCCAGGTCAATGCCCAGCGCCTTATACCGCTGCTGCGCCGCGTCGCCCACCAGGGCGCCCCAGGTGCAGTCATCCAGCTGGAGGTTACGGCAGCCCGTGTCATAGAACTGGCGGATAACCTCCTGGTAGGCCTTGCCGATATCCTGAATCAGTTCCCCGTTCTCCGGATAGAACTTCCGGGTGGTTTCATAGTTGGCGGGGATGATCATCTGCTGGAACATCTGGGCGGGGGCGGGGATGGTGTATTTCGCCACAGTATTCTCATCCTCAAACTGCTTGAGGAATTTGAAGTATTCCACAAAGGGATGAGCCTTGGCCCGGACTTTGCCCACCAGGAAGGTGTCATCCAGCACGGCCAGCTCGTCATGGAAGGGCACGCCGTTGCCGGTGGCCTTGTGATCCACGCCTTCAAAACTCCACATGAAGTCCAGGTGCCAGAAGGTTCTCCTGAACTCGCCGTCGGTGATTACGTGATAGCCCAGTTCCTTCTGCTTGGCCACCACCTTGGTGATTTCCTCATTGACGATTGTATCAAACGCGGCCTGGTCAATTGTCCCGGCGCGCAGGGCGGCCTTCGCGTCCTTCAGGGCCTGTGGCCGCAGGAAGCTTCCTACATAATCATACCGGAAGGGTGTCTGCAGTTTACTCATTTTCCCGGTCTCCTCTCTCAACGATATCATGTACCGGATTGTATGCCTATCGTGATGATAGGTAAAATATATCTTTTCAGGGGTTTGCCATAGATAAAATCTATGAACAATGATATACTTGCATGGAATTCTATTTAGAGGGGAGAGGCAGTATGACCCTGAAACAGCTCCAGTATGTGGTCACGGTGGCCGAGACCGGAAACATCACCGAGGCGGCGAAGAAACTGTTCATTGCCCAGCCCAGCCTGACGGCGGCTGTGCATGAACTGGAGAAGGAATACGGTATTATCCTGTTTTCCCGCTCCAACAAGGGGATTGAGCTCACGCCGGATGGGGAGGAGTTCCTGGGTTATGCCCGGCAGGTGCTGGAGCAGGCCAACCTGATCGATGAGCGGTACGCGGGCAAGGGCCAGGGGAAGCAGCGCTTCTGCGTTTCCTCCCAGCATTATTCCTTCGCGGTGGAGGCCTTTGTGCAGCTGCTGAAGGAGCAGGGCGGCGACAAATATGAATTCCATATGCGGGAGACCCAGACCTATGACATCATCGAGGACGTGGCGCGGCTGCGCAGCGAGATCGGGATCCTGTACCTGAACCGGTTCAATGAAACCGTGATCCGGAAAACCCTGCGGGACAACAACCTGTCCTTCACCTCCCTGTTCACCGCCAGACCCCATGTGTTCATCGGCAAGGGGAATCCGCTGGCCGGAAAGAAAAGCCTGACCCTGGAGGACCTGAAGCCCTATCCCCGCCTTTCCTATGAGCAGGGGAGCCACAACTCCTTTTACTTCTCCGAGGAGATCCTGAGCGCCGCGGACTGCGACAAGGAACTGGTGGTTTGCGACCGGGCTACGCTGTTCAATATGCTGATCGGCCTGGACGGCTATACGATCTGCAGCGGTGTAATCAGCGAGGAGCTGAACGGGCCGAACATCATTGCCAAACCCCTGGCCGTGGATGACTATATGGAGATCGGCTATATCCTGCCGGGCTCCCTGCGGCCCTCGCCGCTGACGGCCCGGTATATTGAGATCCTGAAGGCTCTGTGTGGCTGAGAAGACGCGAAAGAAAACTATCATTACACTTCAGGTGTATTGATATAGATGGACACCCGCGGGAAACAGTCCCGCGGGTGTTTGTATTTAGCGGATCGTGACATATAATGAATTCACAAAATTTTTTTACACTTCGTGAACCGATGCCCCCATGAGCCCGTCTAATATGCGTAAATGCAGATTGGAGGAACCAAGATGACCGGCGAAGCCTTCGAGAGATCCGTAACGGATATGGTACAGACGCTGTACAGGGTTACGTGCAGCCAGCTGTCCGTTGAAGCGGATCGGGAGGATGCCATTCAGGAAACCCTGAGGCGGGCATGGGAAAAACGGAATTCCCTGAGAAATGAATCCTATTTCCGTACCTGGATCATCCGGATCCTGCTGAACGTCTGTCACGACATTCAGCGGGAGAGGCAGCGGATGATTCCGACGGATACTGTTCCGGAGCCGCTGCCTGGCCCCGGGAACAACGACATCGACCTCAGGGAATGCCTGCTCCGGCTGGATGAAAGGGAACGGACTCCGATTCTGCTGTATTACCTTGAAGGATATGACATTGGACAGATCGCGTCCATCCTGCGGATCCCGCAGGGAACCGTGAAGTCCAGGCTGAACCGGGGACGCAGACAGCTGAAGAGCATCTGCAGAGAGGAAGTGTTTGAAGCATGAAGAAAGCGGAAGATTTCCGGAAGGCCTTCGGGCCGGCAACTCCGGGATTTGAATCGGTGGTAAAGAAAACAATGAAGGAACTGCGGGCACAGGAAGTGAAGCCCGCAGTGAAGGAATGGCGGCGCTGGCGCAGGCCTGTGTTTGCTATGGCCATGGCATTGGTACTGTTTGTGGGCTTCGTGGCGGTCAACGGTACGCTGAATCCCTTTTCCCAGACGGACAGAATCCGCTCCGAGGAGGAAAACCTGTACACGGCCCAACCGATCACGACCGTGCTGTCCATGGGCGCCGGTCAGGAGGAAGGCGACGGGAATGGCGCGGAATCCGGTATGTCGGAAGGCGAAAACGCTGCCGCTGAAAACGACCAATCCGGGACGTATATCCGGGAATATATAAACAATTTCTTTATCGGCTGGGCACATACGCCGGGCCAGGTGATGTGCTACTTTACCACGGATTGGTACACCCGCGGTGAGGAATTCCAGGAGATCCTGGGGAACAAAAAGCCGGTGAGCTACCAGATTGAAAAAATAACCGGACAGGAGGGAGATCCGGTCCGGCAGGCTGTCTGTATCGCGGAAATGGAGGATGGGCAATATCAGCAGTGTATCATTGACTTCAGGAAGAATGATAAAGGAGTCTACAGCCTGGATCCTGAAAGCCTGAAGGAGAGGAAAACGGTTGAAGCCGGTCTTTCTGCGGAAAAGATTTCCCTGGCTGAAGCGGATATTATCAAGGCCAGGCTGGATAAGGAAACAGACGGGCTGAGTGAAAAACTGATCCCGATCAACCTTACCTGTGAGAAAAAGGGCATTCACGTGGAACTGGTTTCCGGCCTGGTGACTGAAACGGATTATTACTTTGTCATTTCCTTCCAGGACCTGGAGGGCAAGTATGCGGATTATGACCTGGAACCCACGGCTGAATGTAATATCGAAGTTATAAATGGTATAACCTATGGTTCTGTATATCGGAACGAAGCTGAACACAGGTCTGTCTATTTCATGAGGGGCAAACGCAAAGACGTTGCTTTGTATGCGAACCAGAATGTCAGGGTGGGAGTTGATGATTTCAGGGTTGAAGATAGAACAAACATTGACCTGATTCCACTTTTGAAACAGTATGGAAAAACCGTGGATGGCGTGGCACAGCCGGAACTGGAAAGAGCTTTGAACGAACCCGCTGTGCCGAAGGACCTGAAGGTGCTGGATTACACCCAGCCGCTGGATATCCCGCTGCTGGAGGATGTTTCCCTGTCCGGTATTGGCTGGATCGATGACCAGCTGCATATTCAGTATCACACAGGCAGGGATAGCATCCCCATGGATAATGGAGGCTGGTACTCCGGATGGAGTGTATGGAACTATGGAGGAAAAAAGATAGAGTACAGTCCGCTGCGGTGGGACAGTGACGGCAATGGTATAGCAGACTGCGAAGAATATATATTCGATATCAAGCCGGATCAGGCAGAGGATCTGGAGCTTGGTGGAGAAGTATATTACGTGAAAGAAGTCCTGAATGACGGGTGGATGTTTAAGGTTCCCCTGTTAGATATTTGCACGGAAGGACTGAAAGCAAACCTGCCCAATGAGAAAAATGCGGGAAACCAGGCATATCCGGAAATCCGGGAGGACTATAACCAGTACATCCTGTGGGAATTCTTCTGCCACTGGGCGGAAAAGGACGTGGATAACCTGCCGTACGATATTCTTCCTGAACAGAGAGTCGACGGCGGAAAGCTCCAGGCCCAAATGCGGGAGCTGCTGGACAGCGGGATACCGCTGAGCTATCAGATTAACGAGGAAAAGGATTATGCAGACAGTCTGTTGTATGACTGCACCATTCAGATTGATCCGGGTAATGGCGGTGAAATCCGGTATGAACGTGCGTCTATTTGCATGAAGAAGCGCGACATAACCCCGCTTATAGACCTGGACAGCCTGGCCGCCAGGGAACCGGCGGAATATGATCCGGCCATTCAAACAATTATCTTGTCCAGGGAAGCGATCATGAACGACCGCCTGGATTATTTCTACAGCGGAATCAGGGGACAGCTGAAGCCAATCGGCGTGAGCTGTGAAGCCAACGGAATCCGGATGGAACTGATTTCCGGACTGGTAAAGGAACAAGAAGCCTGGTATGTATACTCCCTGGAGGATTTGGAAGGAGCATATGAAGACTGTTCCTATAGCTTCTTCGACATAGAGGATACTGTAGGAGTACAGGATACATTCTCTTCCACGTGCCTGTACAGGGACAGGACAGAACATAAGGCGTATTTCATATGGAATCCTCAATACAAGTACCGGATCGGGACCGCTGACCGTGTGATTTCACTCAACACGGATTACATAACCCTGAACAAGAACGGATGGACGGACATAATACCACTGCTGAAGCAGTACGGGACTGTTACGGAGGGCATCCGTGCACCGGAAAACACTTATGACAGCGATTTTGACCATTCAGATAAACAGTGGAATCCGGAAGAAATCAGGATCCTGGATTATACAAAACCGCTGGATATTCCGCTGATGGATAACATAAGCCTCACCGGAATCGGCTGGGTGAATGATCAGCTGCATGTGCAGATCTGCAGAAAAATGAGCAGCGGTTATGGCATAATCTTCAATGAGGAACAGAACGGAACAGTATATGCGTCCGGAAAAATGCTTCAGTACAGTCCGCTGTGGTGGATCGATGAGATAGCCGGTACAGAATACATAGAATATATCTTTGACTACAAGCCCGAAGATATGGAAACGCTGAAGCTGACTGCCAGCATGACGATTGGGCAGAAGAACCTGAAAGGATCGTGGAAGGTTGATTTTCCGCTGAACCTGGTCTGCGAGAGCGTCGGCCCGGCAGAAGAACTGGACGAGGACTTTGGGAACATCAGCCTTGATGAGCGCGAAGGCAGGATCGTTTTTGACGCCCGGGCACAGGAAAAGGTCTATACGAATAATGAGATCGGCTATGCGCTTCGGGAGGACGGAACTGCGGAAGCCGTACCGACAAGCATCTATGCACCCTACCAGGAGGAGATCATTATTCCGGAACAGGTGAACGGCCATGTGGTAACGACCATAGGCACCGGTGCGTTCATGGGCTATAGCATGATGCATATCACCCTGCCGGAGACTGTGCAGGCTATCAGGAGCTGCGCCTTTGAGGACTGCGACAAACTGGTGTTCTGCAGGATTCCGGAAGGGGTGAAGCTGACTGCCATTGAGAATTCCGTGTTCTATAATTGCATAAGCCTGGAAGGCATTGTCATTCCGGATAGTGTGACGGTTATCGGGGACCAGGCGTTCTATAGCTGTCGGAGCCTGCAGGGAGTTATCATTCCGAAGGGAACGGTTTCCATCGGGGATTACGCCTTCCTGGGCTGTGAGGGAATGCCTAACATCACGCTGCCGGTGGGCCTGGAGAACCTGGGAAGCTATGCGTTCTCCAGATGCATCGGGCTGGAAGCTGTCGACGTGCCGGGAAGCGTAACCTACATCGGTCAGGGAGCATTCAAGGATTGTACCGGCCTGCAGATCGCGCGGATCCGGGAAGGCATCATATATCTCAGTGAGGATACTTTTGCCGGGTGCGGCAGCCTGGAAATCGCTATGCTGCCGGAAAGCATGGTGTCCATCGGTGACCGGGCGTTCAAGGGCTGCGGCAGCCTGAAAAAGATTGTTCTGCCGGAAAACCTGACATATATTGGCAGAGCCGCCTTTATGGACTGCACAGGCCTGGAAGAAGTGGTGATCCCGGCAAGCGTGACTGACATGGGAGAAAACGTGTTCAAGGGCTGCACGGGCCTGACCTGCACTGTAAAGGATGGTTCCTACGCGATGAAATACTGCGAAGAGAACGGGATTCCGTATGTTGTTAAGTAAGAAGAATTGACGTGGTGATCCGGCTGTGTTATACATAGCCGGATCATTTTTTTCATTTCCCAAAAGCAAAAAGGCCTCTTTTGTGTGTCTGTATATCAGATCGATCGAAAACGGAGGATGCGTGGATGGATCGGGAAGGACATTTCCTGGAAACGGTTCGGCAAACCAGGAACAGGATGTACCGGGTGGCAATGAGTTACCTGCATTCCGAGGCGGATGCCGAGGATGCGGTTTCAGCTGCGATCGAAGCGGCATGGAATCACCTGGGGCAGATCCGGAATCCGGATATGCTGGGAACCTATCTGGTTCGCTGCGTGATTAACAGTGCGAAGAACGAGCTGCGGAGAAGAAAACGGCTTGTTCCGCTGGAAACCGTCCGTGAGAGCCTGGTTGCGGAGAAGAACGGGGACCGGCTGTTTGAGTATATCTGCAATCTGGAGGATAAGTACCGGATACCGCTGATACTCAAAATGCAGGAGCGCATGACCGAGCAGGAGATTGCCTCCG
>Ga0265298_10010654_pt1 | contig 10851 bp, 8 predicted proteins | sample AusTroGonzalo_MG_3_FD_193486 | JGI IMG/M metagenome (GOLD analysis project Ga0265298, IMG submission 193486) | Bovine rumen microbial communities from tropical cattle in Woodstock, Queensland, Australia - Gonzalo_01 | ecosystem: Host-associated > Mammals > Digestive system > Stomach > Rumen ...
CGGGGGACGCCGCACCCTCAGGGAAACCACCCATAGGAAATCCACCTCCCATAGGGAATCCACCAGGGAATCCTCCGCCTGATGATTGTTTCTGCATTTCCTCAAACTGCTTCTGCTGTTGTTCTATCTGCTGCTTTCGTTCTTCGCTGACCAATAGCTCCGGATATGTCTGGAAGTGATGGTCTACAGCCTGTGCCACTTGCCGGGCATGGCTGTCGATATAGTCGTAGAGATAGTCCAGGCTAAGCACACCCTTTCGCAGTTGCTGATAGCGCTCTTTCACAGCACGGCGGAATACGGGGTCTTGCAGAAGCCGCTGCCATAAGGCGGGTGTAGGATTATTGCTGGCCCCCTCGAAACACCATGCCTCCAGATTATTGGCATTTGCGAAATTACAATTGCCGTAGGCCAGGTTATAGTCCCACACTGGGCCGGCGAATAGTTTCCCTCCTGTGCCGTCGGCATGCTGTTTTTCTTTGTAGAAATAGGCGCTACGCTTGTATCCGTCGGCATTGAGGCTTAACTCGGTGTGTATAAAGTAGTCTACGAAGGAGGCAACGTCGATATACTTGGCATAGCCTCGTTCAGGGTCTGCAAAGTCGTCGGACTGAATCACCTGCTCCACAGTGTCCACATAGCTTTCTATATATGCCATCTGTTCGGGCTGAAGGTTTTTCTTCTTGGGATAGATACACGACCATATAACCTGACTCGTCATGTTGCCCTCGCCAATACCAGGCACTTTCGAGGTGAAAGTGGCATCATCGTCATTAAAGGTATCTATGCGCAGCAGGTAGCCGCCAGTCACTTCGCGCCCGCTGATGTCGCTTTTCTTCAGCTTACTGATGTTCACTCGGTCTATGCCTCGCTTAATGGCCTCCGAGAGAATATAGATGCCGCGGTACTGTCCGTCGACGGTAAGCTCACACATCACTGTTCGCGGTCCCCAGTGCCCCATGTCGCGCCACAGTTTGAAGGCCAGCGGGTCGCGTACCATTGACACGTCGTTGTATGGCGCCAAGAGCACCCAATCGCTGTGGGCGGGCAATCCCAGCAGGCTCACGTCCATGTCTTTTCCGTTATCATCGCGGGTTTCAAAGGTGTATTTCTTCTGGTTGAAACCGAGCGAGCTGTTTCCACGCAACTTAATTCCAATAGCACCTTCGTAGCCGTTGGTTTTCATGTGTGCCGTAACTTTTTCCTGGGCATTAAGCTCGCTGTCGGTGGTGATAGCTATGGTGGGTAGTCCGTCACTGGCCATCACCGATGCAGCGATGCCGGTTACTTTCGGAGCAGCTGAATCGGCCTTTGGCAATGCCCATCCCATAGCGGCAAAGCATGCAGCCACAACGATGATTACTGGTTTCATTCTATTCATCACAAATAATCTGTAGTCAAAAAATGCGGCCAAAAGCCTGTAGTCAGAATACGATAGCTTCATAGACGTATAGCTCGGCATCGCGCCAGCCGTCCCAGCCCAGTCCCGCCTTGTCTTGTGAGCAATGGCCAAGAAACTCTTCCTTCGTCCAGTTCACTTCATCGGCCACCTGTGGCAGGAACGTACCGCTTTTGTATCCCTTGCGGATATAGATGCCATGCCGGTGCAGCTGGAACTCGTCTATGCTTTGTATGCGCCTCATTGGCGTAAGTACAGAGATTTCTATGTCGATATCGGCAAGCTCCTCGCGGCGTAAGGGCTGGAAGCGGGGGTCTTCGAAGGCTGCGGCTCGAGCCATCTGGGCAACAAGCTCACAAAGAGGGACATCTTCGCCGAAATGTCCGATACAGCCTCGCAGACGACCATGCTTATGTAGGGAGACGAAGGCGCCGCACTTCTCTCTCAGGGCAGATTCTACTGGTTTCACACCTTTCCCATCGAGCGAATCCTTGATGCTTTCGTATGCAATCTTTTTCAGTATCGCTTTATCATCATCAGACAGAGAGAAGCTTTTTTCTTCTCCTCGCAGGATAGCGAAGGCGTGGTAGCCCACCACGCGGTTAGGGTCGTGATTATCAATGTCGCCGGAGTTCTGGTAGAGCAGGTGTTTCACCTGGCAGTGGCTGTCGAGCATGAGCATGAGAGTGATGATAGGATACTCTCCACAGGCACTGGTGGCCAGGTTATGAATGCCACGTCTGGCATTAGCCTCAATGGCCGCGATAAACTGCCCCACGTCGCCACTCGCCACAGCATCGCCTGTCTTGGCGTCCACCTCGCAGGCATTGGCATACGACGGATAGTGGGAGAAGTCGCTACTGACGATGAAGAGATTGTCGTCGGTGAACCAAGGCTTCAACACCTCAGCTATGCGCTTCAGCTTCGTGAAATCGTTAGTAGAGATAATGACTGGCACGATGGGAGGTACCTCACCCAACCGCCGCTGCAGGAAAGGCAGCTGAACCTCAAGGCAATGCTCGCGGTCGTGAGCTTCGGGGCGATAGGAGAACAGGCTGTCGGCAGCCATGAGCTGACGGACAGTTTCACGGTCCACCTTCACCTCGTCCAATGGTGTGGCGTAATAGTCGGCCTCGCTGTTCACCGATGCCCCGTCGAGCCATTCATAATGACTGGGTCCCAAAAGGAACACGCGCTTGTACTGTCTACGGGGATTGAGCTGAGCATAGGCCGAGGCTGCCACATTGCCAGAAAAGTAATAGCCGGCGTGGGGAACAATAAGCGCCGCCACGTTCGCGTAAGCACTGTCGGGAGAAGCAGCGGATGTAGCAGCTGCAGAGCTGCTACCATAGGTAAAAGAGGTATGGCGGGCAAGAAGACTGTCTATCTCGTGGGATAGTACGTGAGGGTCGCTCTCATAGAAGCGCCCCGCCTGGGTAGCCGGTCTCACCACTGGCGCTGCGGTCGGGGTATGGCAAGAATTCATCATCGTCATGGTCATTATCATTATTAGTTGTGCAAACATCGGGAATAATGCTTTGTTCATTGTCCTGTTGTCTTTCCTTATAAACGCCTTTGCCGGCAGTTTATTATTGTGTGGGATAAAGAATGGCCATATATTCATCATAAGTAATGAAGCGTGCACCCATGGAGCGGAGATGGGGAGTCTCGAACTGACAGTCGATGAGTTTCCCGCCATGATGCCTGTACAACTTTGCAAGATGGATAAGTGCCAGCTTCGATGCATTAGGAACCAGCGAGAACATACTCTCGCCAAAGAAAGCACCGCCTATTGTCACGCCATAGAGACCGCCTACCAGCCGACGCTGGTGGTCGTCGGCGCTGGAGGGCTGCATATCCCACACTTCTACACTGGCGGCAAAGCCCTGACGGTGCAGCTCAGTATAGGCATTAATCATGGCAGGGCCAAGCCAAGCACCGTCTTCGGCATTTCGCTGCTGAGCAGTGGAGCAGCCACGGATAACAGCACCGAAATCGTTGTTCACCGTTACTTCATAACGCTGCCGTGCTATAAGCTGCCGCATGGAATGACTGACATGGATCTCGTCAGGGAAGATGACAAAGCGCTGCAGCGGACAATACCACATGGGCTGTTTCTGATAATGATAGGAGTACCAGGGAAAGAACCCATGGCTATAGGCCAACAGCAGACGGTCGACAGAGAGGTCGCCCCCAACGGCCACCAGACCGTCGGGCTCGCCTTCATGAGGGTCGGGGAACCAGAGTTTTTTGTCTAATTGATATACCGCCATCACTTATTGACGATTGACAGTTGTGAATGATCAAGTCCTATGACAACTCCCCCACCCTGCTTCAGGCTACCGAAGAGAATTTCGCGCATAAGCATCGGCTTAAGCTGGCGGGCAATGACGCGATCCATCTCGCGCGCACCATACTCTTTTGTAAATCCTTCTTTGAGCAGATGTCCAAACGCATCGTCGGTAAGCGTCATCTCCACCTGTCTGGCGGTCAGTTTCTCCTGTAGTTCGCGGAGCTTCTTTCGCAGGATGAGTGTCGCCATCTCACTATCCATGTCGCGGAACACCACAGCTCCCGACAGGCGATTCAGGAATTCAGGCTTGAAGGTTTTCTTCACCTGCCTGAGCATGGCCTCGCCACGGCTCACCGCTCCAACGAAGCCCACAGAGGCTTGTGAGGCGAACTGTGCACCGGCATTTGAGGTCATGATGAGGATCACGTTGCGGAAGTCGGCCTTGCGCCCTTTGTTGTCGGTTAGTCGCGCATAGTCCATCACCTGCAGCAAAATATTGTAAATGTCCTGGTGAGCTTTCTCTATCTCGTCGAGCAGCAACACGCAGTTTGGCGTCTTGCGGATGGCATCGGTGAGCAAGCCTCCGTCTTCGTAGCCCACATAGCCCGCAGGCGAGCCGATGAGCTTGGCCACGGTGTGCTTCTCCGTATATTCACTCATGTCGAAGCGCAGCAGCCCGATGCCCAGCTCCTGAGCCAGCACCCGTGCAACCTCGGTCTTTCCCACGCCCGTGGGGCCAACGAAGAGCAAAGAGGCCAAGGGCTTCTCGTCGTCAAGCAATCCTGCCTTCGACATCTGCACGGCCTCCACGACTTGTCGTATGGCCTCATCCTGCCCGTAGATTTTCGACTTCATGCGCGCCTCCAGCGTCTCCAAGCGCTGGTTATCCTGTTCGTCGCTCATGGCCAGCGCATCCACCTTACAGGTCTTGGCCAGAACATCGGCTATATCGGCCTTTGTCACGCTTGTCTTCTCGCTCTTGCCTGCCACCTCTATGCTTGCTCCAGCCTCGTCAATCAGGTCGATGGCCTTGTCGGGCAGGAACTTGTCGTTCACGTATTTAGCACTGACATCGACGGCAAAATCGATGGCCGCCTCGTCGTAGGTCACTCCGTGGAATTGTTCATACTGCTGACGCAACTGTCGCAGAATATACTTTGTTTCATCGGTCGTGGGCTCAGGAATATCTATCTGCTGGAAGCGGCGTACCAATCCCTTCGAGCGGGCAAAGTGACGGCTAAATTCCTCGTAGGTTGTAGAGCCGATAAAGCGGATAGTACCTGCTTCTAAGTACGGCTTCAGCATGTTCGAGGCATCCATCGAGCCCTCGCCCGTAGCACCAGCGCCAACCAGGGTGTGTATCTCATCGATATATACAATATTGCGGTCGCTCTCTTCCTGCACGCCGTCCATAATCATCTTGATGCGGTTTTCGAAATCGCCACGATACTGAGTGCCAGCCAGCAGCGTGCCTACATCAAGCTGATAGACACGACTACCCTTCAGGCGGTCAGGTACATGTCCCTCTTCTATCATCCGCGCCAATCCCCACACCAACGCCGTCTTACCTACGCCCGGCTCACCCACATGCAGCGGATTGTTTTTGTCGCGCCGACAGAGCACCTGAACGGTTCTCTGCAACTCCTGCTCGCGACCTATCAGGGGATTACGCTTCTGGTACAAGTCATTCATACAGGTTACCAGCTGTCGCCAGGCAGCCTCAGGCTTGATTTCGCCGAAGTCCTCCTCTAAATGGTCGTCGAAGTCACAGAAGTTGATGAGCTGGCTCATGAAGTTGCTCTCCTTGTCAGCCAGCGCGCTTTTCAGCAGATAACAGGCCCACGACTCATCCAAATGCAGGATGCCCATGACAAGATGGGGGATGTCCAGTGCCTGCGCATTGCTGCTAAACACCTGTTGACAGGCTATCTCAATCACCCTTCCCATCTGTTCCGACGCCTCCGGATCACATTCGCAAGCCGGAGGCAAAGACTCCATCTCCCCTAACCTCACTTCAACCTGCTCCGCCAACAGTTGCGGAGAATAGAAGATTGCGAGTGCCTTGTTGAAATTGAAACTGTCAATCAGCACAAAAAGCAAATGCTCCGGTGTAATGAATTCGTGCCGCCTTTTCTTGCAGCACTTCATCGAGTCGCTCAGCACCTTCGAGGCGCGCGCCGTTTGTTTTATCTCTGCCATAGTTACTCTGTCTTACTATCCTCACACTGTATCATCGCTCATGCGCTCAGGCTCCACGGTAAGCCGCAGCGGATAACCCTCCTCACGAGCCATCTCCGTTGCCTTGCGCACCTTCGATATGGCCACGTCGTAGCTGTAGATACCCACCACAGCCTTGCCTTCGTGGTGAACCTTCAGCATCAGCGTCTCAGCCTCAGTCTCACTCTTAAAAAACACCTGTGTCAACACCTTCACGACAAACTCCATCGTCGTAAAGTCATCGTTGAAAATCATCACTTGATAACGTTGCGGCTCGCGCAGGTCTGTGCGCTGACGCTCACGGATATTGCTCTGTTCCTTTGCCATTCTGGTCAGTGTTGAGGCTGCAAAGATACAAATAAGCAGGAAAAGTCCACCTGAATTAACAATCTTTATGGGGAAAACAACACTTTCCAACGCGCTTTTCCAGAATAATTTGTATCTTTGCAGCCGAAATGGTTGCGTAAACGGATGAAGCCAGTACCGTCAATGCGCCGCGATTGCTCACCATAAACAATAATAATAATGAAAAAGGTTCTATTTATCCTACTATTCATGGCTCTCGCCATAACGTCATGGGCACAAGGCAGCTCTGCCATCGACCAGCTGAAAGCCGATCCGAGGAAAGCCTACGGCACAGACTACCCCTATGAGTTTGCCACAGTCACACTGACCAAGGCACCACGCGGCTACAAGCCTTTCTATATCAGCCACTACGGCCGCCACGGCTCCCGCTACTACTGGAACGCCTTCCTCTATCGTGAAATGGACAGCCTGCTCACCACTGCCCACCGCAAGCAGCAGCTCACAGCCGAGGGCGAGAAGTTCTACCAGAAGTTCAAGGTTGCCAAAGACGAGCTGGAGACAGGCGTCAGCGAGCTCACCGACCTGGGTTGGGAGCAGCATCAGCGCATAGCCCGCACCATGTACAACAACTTCCCCGAAGTGTTCAAGAAGGGCGGCAACGTGCTCGCCATTGCCTCGCTTAGCGGACGTTGTGTCATCAGCATGTCGGGATTCTGCCAGGAGCTGGTACAATGCAATCCGAAAATAGAAGTGCGCGAGCAGTCGTCGCGCTTCACCCTCGACGGCGTAGTGCCTGGCGACCGCCAGAACCCTGTGAAGCACGACTTCCCCAAGCCCAAGCCCCGCTTCGAGCAGCACCGCGACCAGTTCAAGTACACCGACAACCTGCGTGAGACCGTCGTCGGCCGCACCTTCACCAGCACCGAGGGTCTGCCAGGCAGCATAAACCATATCGGCGACAATCTCATCAACCTCTATACCTCGCTGCCCAACATCGGCCACGAGGGCATGATGGGCAACCTCATCACCGACAAGGAGATTGCCGATCGGTGGGAAAACTCCAATCTCGGCACCTACTCCTGGCTGTTCCCCAGCCAGTATGTCATGATACCCATCCTGCAGGACATTATGCGTAAGGCCGACGCCGTAATCAACGGCAGCAGCGACCGCATTGCCGACCTGCGATTCGGCCACGACGACTGTCTGGGACCGCTCACCATTCTCATGGGCATCAACGGTGCCGACCTCGACCCCGAAGACCCCTACGAGATAAAAAACTGCTATCAGAACTGGAACACCTGTAAGGCCAGCAACATGCAGCTCATCTTCTATCGTGGTAAAAAGAGCAGCGACGACATACTGGTGAAGTGCCTGCTTAACGGCAAGGAGGCCAGCCTGCCCCTACCCTCCGATAACTATCCCTATTACAAATGGCAGGACTTCAAAAAGTTCTACACCAATCGGTGCGAAGCAGTAAAGAAGTAAACGAAAAACAGATATGAATTTCGAAGAACTATTAAAGCAAAAAAACAACCGGGGCGCCATCACCCAGCCCACACTCTTTGGCGCGCTGGTGAAGTGGAAAGGCGACGACGGCAAATACGTGAACGCCATTGAACTACGCCACGACCTGACCGACGCCGCCGGCTTTATGAGCGCCATCGAGGCCGAAGAGAAAGCCAACCAGAAAACCAACCACAAGCAGCAACTACATTTCGAGCTGCAAACCACCCCCACAGGAGAAGCGGGAGTGCAGATAGAGGCGGGAAGCGTGAGCACCATAGCCCATCTCATGGACGACAACCCCGCCATCGTTGCATCGAAAAACTTCTGCAAGGATATTATCGAGGGATTGCTCACCGTCACCACCTTCCTCAACGAGCAAGGCATATACCATCTGTGCTACTCACCCGACAACATCTTCCTGCGTCGCAACAGCAACATCCCCCTGCTGCTCCTCCACGGCTCGGCATACGCCACCCTGCCCGAACGCAACCGCCTGTGGAAGAACCACGACCAGTACATCGCTCCCGAAGTGCTCGAGGGCAGCGAAGCAACGCCAGCCAGCGACGTCTATTCCATCGGCCGCTTCATGGAATACCTCTACAGCTCGTCGGACATCCCCATAGAACTGCGGAGCGTAGTGAAGAAAGCCACAGCCGAGACACCCGCCCACCGCTACGAGAACGCCGGGGAGATGATGGCAGCCATGGGCAAGAAGCGGATGCTCACACGCATCGTGAAAATAGCGGCGGCAGCAATCATAGTAGCCGGCATCGTCTGGGCAGTATCGTCATCGCTCATGCCCCAGCGCTACGCCATGGACTACCTGGCCCCGGCACCTAAGGAAGACCCCGACTCCGCACTCAACAAAGGCTTCGACGAAAACATGGAGCTCGCCCTGCTCGTCGACTCGCTGACCACCAACGACGGCACCGCCCCCGGACAGCTCTCCGCCCAACAAGAGCAGGCATACAAAGAACACCAGTCCAAGGCCGAGGAAATATTCCGCCGACAATACACCAAGCAGGCCGAGCGCATACTGGCACGACTCTACGGCAAGTCGCGCGCCACCATGACGCAAAACGATTTTGTCACACTTAGCGCCACCGTCACCGACGAGCTCATGCGCGCCCAGCAGCAGCTCACCGAGATAACCAACCTCAGCCCCACGCGTAGCCAGCTCATTGCCAGCGACATCATCGACCAGGTGACCAACCGCTTAGAAGCACGCCAGCGACAGTTAGAGCGCAAGGAAGAAGAGCGGCTCAGGGAAGCCACACAGAAGAAAATGAGCAACGATGCCATAAACAACACCATACACGAGAGCATCAACCCCAGCAAAAACAATTCCCAGCCGACAAACAAAATCGACCAGGGACGCGCCCTCCGTGTAGAAGAAGAGCTGAAAGAATTAGAGCAATAACATCATTAACCGATAAACGCCATGCGATCAAGAACAGCAGAATGGTTTGAATGCAAGATACGCTATGAAAAAGTCATGGACGACGGCTTGCAGAAGAAAGTAACAGAACAGTACACCGTCGATGCCCTCAGCTTCACCGAAGCCGAGCAACGCATCACAGAAGAGATGTCGGCATACATCAGCGGACAATTCGAAGTAGCCGACATCAAGAAAGCAGCCTACAAGGAAGTCTTCTTTGCCGACGACGATACGGCCGACCGATGGTACAAGACGAAGCTCCAGTTCATCACCATCGACGAGAAAACCGATAAAGAAAAGCGCAGCAACGCCAACTACCTGGTGCAAGCCGCCACGCTCAACGGCGCCGTACGCAACATCACAGAAGTGATGGGCGGCACCGCCATCGACTACGTCATCGCATCGGTAGCAGAAACCACCCTCATGGATGTCTTTGAGTACAGAGATAGTCAACGCAAGCACGACGCAGAAGAATGAGCCACGACATAAAGACACACCTGCACCAGATACTCGACACCCTACCCCAAGGCGTGCGCTTAGTGGCCGTGAGCAAATACCATCCCGCCGACGCCGTTGAGGCAGCCTACGCCGAGGGGCAGCGATGCTTCGGGGAGAGCCATGAGCAGGAGCTGCGACAGAAACAGCCGCTGCTGCCCAACGACATACAGTGGCACTTCATCGGGCACCTGCAGACAAACAAAGTGAAATACATTGCGCCCTACATCGCCATGATCGAGACCGTGGATTCCATACGGCTGCTGCGGGAGATAGACAGGCAAGCCCAACGCAACAACCGCGTCATCGACGTGCTGCTCGAACTGCATGTGGCACAAGAAGACACGAAGTACGGCCTCACGCCCCACGACTGCCGACAGCTGCTCGCCGACGGCGAATGGCGCACACTCCACCATGTACGCATCTGCGGACTGATGATGATGGCCACAAACACCGACGACGAAAACCTGATATGCCAGGAGTTCGACACCGCCGCCGCACTCTTCGACGAACTGAAAGACCACTACTTTCCACACGACGATTACTTCTGCGAACGCTCGTGGGGCATGAGCCACGACTACAAGCTCGCCATCTGCCATCACTCTACTATCGTACGCATCGGCACAACCATCTTTGGGAATAGGGAGGTAATAGGGAGATAATAGGGAGATAATAAGGAGATAATAGGGAGGTAATAAGGAGATAATAGGGAGATAATAGGGAGATAATAGGGAGGTAATAGGGAGATAATAGGGAGAAATTAAGGAGATAATAGGGAGATAATAAGGAGATAATAGGGAGATAATAAGACGCTACATCAAAGGCATCGTAGAAAACGCAGGGATAAAGAACAACTTCATAGTAATGTCCTAATATCTCCCTAATATCTCCCTAATATCTCCCAAATATCTCCCCCAAAAAATAAAAATATTCAAGTTTCGCAAGCATGAAAATGCGCAGCCAACAGCCCTGTAGGGGCACGACAGAGATAGCCAGCCAACAGCCCTGTAGGGGCACGACAGAGATAGCCAGCCAACAGCCCTGTAGGGGCACGACAGGGATAGCCAGCCAACAGCCCCGTAGGGGCATGACAGAGATAGCCAGCCAACAGCCCCGTAGGGGCATGACAGAGATAGCCAGCCGTTTTAACGGCTGGGACAAGAACGCGAAGAGAATGCGTGCCGTAGGTACGCGACTTGC
>Ga0265298_10010657_pt1 | contig 10848 bp, 10 predicted proteins | sample AusTroGonzalo_MG_3_FD_193486 | JGI IMG/M metagenome (GOLD analysis project Ga0265298, IMG submission 193486) | Bovine rumen microbial communities from tropical cattle in Woodstock, Queensland, Australia - Gonzalo_01 | ecosystem: Host-associated > Mammals > Digestive system > Stomach > Rumen ...
TCTCGCATCAAAAACCTCTTAGTAGTTTAGCCTTCACCGATTTTGGTCGGTAGACAACTGCGGATTACGCCACAGCGAGCCACAAATTTAGCTTATCGCCCTTATCGATGATGAACGTGAAGGAACGGTCCTTACGAACGGTGCAAGTCTGCACATTACGCGTAAGATCGTCCGGAGTGCCGTATCTGGTAGTACCAGCACGGACATAGTCGTGCATCACAGAAATGGGGATACTATAGATTTTGATCGTTTTCTCCCCCGTCCAGTCGTACTTGTTATTCAGCGCGAGCTGGGCCTGAGAGTCCAAATACCAGCGTTCATCTCACATATGTTATCCTACCGGCTCTTTATCCGGTAGATCTCGCCCTTTCAGACGAGGTCAGAGCACATCTTCTTCTCACAGTAGTGAGAAGCCAGCCACTCGTGGAAGTCCAGTCTGTTCCCAGGTTCAACTTCTGCTCGTTACGGTGGTATGAGCTCTTTAGTTCTCATACTTACCTCGGTATTGGCATATCGAATTCGACTTAGCGTTCTACCGATTTTGGCCGGTTTCCTATCCTCGTCACCGAGGTAGGAGGCAATTTCTTACCACGCTGGAATATTTTGTAGCAAGGTTAATTCCACCAGGCATAATTAAATTTCTCCTTTATAGTTATGTCCTGCGGAATGCGACAGTCACGCGACTGTCAGGATATTAAATTTTACGAATTGAATCCTTTAAGGAACGGGTCCTCTGCTTCAATTCCCGTAGCGCCGCCTTTCGCGACGCCTCTGACAGGTGCGCGTTTGGCCGCCTCCGCATTTTGTTTTAGTGTTTTATTCTCCTTTTGGAGTCGGTCGTTGTCGGCTTTAGTCTGCTTCTGCAAGTACTTTGTATACGCAACAGTAAGCGTCTGCCCTTTTAAAGTTGCCTCTACAACCTCTTTCGGCAAAGTCTTCCCGCGCAACTCGGGATATGCTTCAAGAAGATCAGCAACTTCCGGAGAGAAATCCCTCTGACCCGCCTTAGACGGCGCCGGTTCTTCTTCCTGGGCCTCTTCAACTTCAACTGGCGCAGCTTTTCTATTTTTGGCAAAGCTGTCTTCAATCTCCCGGATCTTCCGAGAAACCGTATCCTTCGCAATAGTCGGATGAACTTTCTCGCTTGTCAGTCTTTCGATCTCGTTGTCTTCAAAACTTTGCTTCGCCGCAGCGAGCATAGCCTTTGCATTGTCATAGCCAAGAATCTTAGCCACGACTTCAGCCTCTTCCAGCTCAGCCGTCTTTTCATTCAGTTTCTTACGGAACTTTTCTGCTGCATATGCCTTTTGGTACAAGTCAGGCAGTTCTGATTGATCAATTTCAACGCTCTGAACCTTATGATTAATGTTCGCATCGAACTTGATCTTGCTTGGCTGCTCTACAGATTCTGGCTGCGTGGTAGGCGCTTCCTCTGTTTCAGCCTCAGATTCCCCGTTTTCTTCAGTTTCTGTACCCGTGGTGGGGGCCTCTTCTGATTCTTCCGTTCCGCTTTCCTCTGTTGCAAACACCTGCTCAAGCGTCGGCTCGTCAGCCTGATCACCAGCAGCCCATGCAAAGAAGTCTGTCGTCCCGTCCCAGCCGTCGGGCAGAATGGCATCCTCCTGAGTAGTCGTGGATTGAACCTGGTTTTCTTCGTTTTCCATAGACGAATAAATTTCCTTTCATGGTGAGAAAGATAGATTTATATCTACCCGCCGTGGTGAGGCGGAGATATAGTAAAATAAGAAACCCGACTATCACGGTTGCCCAGAGGGTGGACAGCGATGAATTCCAAATCTATGCGACGTTTTATCGTTGCTCGCCAACCACAGGCCCCTACGTCCTGTATCTAAAGTCCTCTCGTGGTCCGCATCGTTGAGAGGCGTGAGAGGCGCTAACTTCCCCACTTTATAGGCTGAGGAACACCTGTTAAAAATTCCCCTCATGGTGCGCATCGTTGAGAGGCGGGAAGGGATAATAAAGCTCCCGCTTTTAAGAGCAGTGGGGAATCACTGGTGGTTGCGGAGGTTGGCTCTGCCCCAACGTACTCCAGAGCATGAATCTGGCGAGATAAACTGGCTCCTCTACTCCGCGATATAAAAGAGACGAGTGCTGGTCGTCACACTCGTCCCTGAGAAGGAAGGATATATCAAACGGGGGAATTACTTCAGCCCGTGAGATAACTTTTAGGAATCTGCTGCTGCCGGTGCAGCTTCGTATTTAGTCCAAGTGGAAGTACCATCAAACACATACTTATCACCGGTATCGTCTTCAATGAATCTGGAACCGGCAAGAACGTTCGTTGGTTTAGTATCATCGGAATTACCACCAAGAACAATACGCAGACCGGCATAGCTGTCAGGCTCTTTTACCGGGCCAAGAATATCGAGTGTATACATTTATATTAAATCCTCCTACAATGAGCCCTTCTGAACCAACGCCTTCTGCGCTGATTTCGGGAGCTCCTGATATTTTGCCTGAATACTGGTAGGCATCTGGCCGATTATCTTCTCCGCCGAAAACGCCCCACCGAGTGCCGGGAATCCTGCGTTCTGTAAATCAGATCGCGGCGTCTGAGACATCTGTGGCTCAGGAGGCCCTTGTACCGGACCACCCTGCTGCTGTTGCTGCTGCATAGCCGCAGTCTGCTGCGCTACCTCTGCAGTGCGCTTCTTGATAGCCTCGATCAGATCCTGCTTCCTCGGAATCAGCTTATCCGGGATGCGTTCAAGATAATCGATAAGCTCTAACGTACCATCACGACGCAGGTTATCCAGAGTCTGGACCATTGCGATTTCAGAGTAATACGTAGTAGCACCGACATCAACACGGATGTTGAACCACAAACGCTTGAGCTGGGTGAAATCCCATTCCTCAACCACGCGCTTGGTTACTGTCTGCGTCATCATCTGGCCGGTCATCGGATCGATCATCGGCGTATTACCACCGTCCATCGAAAGATCTTCGAACGTCCTCTCCCTGACGATAGGCCGCTTACCGTAATACGTGCCCATCATATCAAGAAGGATAGCGCCAATACTTTCAATCCATTCGTGCAAGCCGGCCCTGGTATTCTCCAAAGGCACTTCAGCGGACGATTGCAAAACCATCAGAGCAGAAGTGTTATCCGGACGAACATTACCCATCTGGGCATCTGTAGCACCAAGGCAATCCCTTGTATACTGCATAACCCTGTCGATGCACATTACAATCTGATTGCTCATATCCGCCGGCTGAAGAGATGTCGCCACATCCCTCAATGTCATACCAGGCTGGAGATTATGCACACCGATGCTCGCGCCTACTTCACTGTTCCACTGACCAATCAAATCGGCATTGTAGATCGTCTTCGGGAACGACTGAAGCTGAAGATGGCGGAAGATCATAGCCATCATACTATTAATGAAGATTTGGTTCGGAACAATACCGGTAACCAAAGCTCTGCCGTGGTACTGGTTCTTCTGTTTCTCCCAGTTACCCCATGCGATAGGATACCGACTCAGACCTGTATCGACATCTTCATAGATGATTCTCGTCTTCGTAGCCTTCGTAACATGAACAGACGTAACCAACCTGGTAGCGCCTTTCATCTTATATACCGGTTCGCCGTTAACATCTACTATCGGGGTTCCGTCTTCAGTCTTCTCCTGAATAGGATCTCCATTCTCATCGAGTACCTGTACCTGTTCCTGCAACCCGGTCTCTTCATTCATAACCGGCTCTTCGGTAGTTACTTTCGTATACAGAATACCGTACAGTGCTTTCCCGTTCTTATCATCAGAACGCATAAGCTCAGTACGACCACCGATACCGGCCTGCCAGTTCCACTCGGTATCCGGAAGCATGCTGTCAATCACTAAATCTTCTTCGGGTTTCCCTCCGTGCTTATTATCTGATTTAGCGAATTGCTTTGCTTCCCACTTCAGATTCTCGATAGTGTCACGGCCCATGATCAGGATATACGGCTGACTCTCAACGTCTGCTGTGTTCGGGTTACCGAACATGACGTTGATACCATCAACCAGTTCCATCTCGATTTCGCCCTTATGTAAACCAAACGCCCCACCATACGGAGTAGCGTCAGGGTTCCAATAAAAATGAGCGCAGTAGTCGCCCGTCTGTGCCCCATCAAAAAGTGCTTCTCTGATCCGGTACTGCATCTTGAACTTGTCGAACAAGTTCCGCACTTCCGCCGTAGCAATCACAGCGGCATTGCTGTCCGGGTCTTTCATGTTATCCCCGTCAGCATAGGACAGAGAATCGAAGTTGATCGTTGTGTTAGAACTGGTAAGAGACGCCACGAACAATGAAGTGACACGCTTAATAATATTAAAGGTTGGCCGTGCAAGCTTCTGCATCGCCGGCGTCTCGTTGATATGTAGCCACTGGTTACCCGCAAAGAATTCAATGTTCGTGTTAACCAGTTGATACTGATTCGGTACTAACTGGTTATTGTATGATCTCCCCAGCTCGTAATAATGCCATAGGGCAGTAGTGTTGTTTTTCTCGTCACGCAATTAAACATCACCCACTTTTCTGCTCCAAGGTCTTCAGAGAATCGCCGGTAATCCCATACGCAGTAGCGGCGTTGTAATTCACAAGATCACGAAATGCTTCCTGCTCCTTAATCAACCGATCACGTTCCTCTTGAATCGCTTTAACCTCTTCCGGAGTGGGCTCTGCAGGATCTGGCAGTTTTGTTTCGTAGATGCTCTTCCCGAAATAAAAGCCAAACATAAAAAGACCGATGCCTACTAAAGCACCGATCATCCCCAATATAGCCCCCATAAGATTACTTCGCCTTCTTCTTCAGCTGATCGAGCATTGGCTCGTTCTCGATATCGAGCGGTTCCTCTCCTGTATCTTCTTCATTAAGCTCCGGTTCAGGAGTATTGACCTCTTCATCTGCTCCAGCAGGTCCACCGAGGGGTTCTCCGAGAATCCCTGGAAACTCTCCTTCGGCTTCAGCAAGCTCGTTCTCTTCCTCGACAGTTGTGTCAGCCCTCGCATTATCCAGGGCGGCAACCAGTTCTTCATCAGACGCACCTTCTCCCGGGTTGTACTCTTCATCAAGACGGAATGCCTCGGCCTTTGCATCAGCCTCAGCTGCTTCACCTTCAAAGATCCCACCGATCTGAAGACCCATATCATCCGGATCACCGTTCATGATACCTTCGGCATACGTCTCAAGTTCCGGGCGCCCATGACGCTCGACTACTTCATCCCCTACCGTTTCAATCGGCGTGAGGATAATTGCTTTATCGCCGGCTTCATTTGTGAAAGCCATAAAGAAATCAGACTCGGGGAGCGGTCTCGCCTCAATAGACAGATCGCCCTCATCAAACATGTTCTTATTCGCGGGAATAGCAAATCCCTTGTTCTCTTCATCCATAATGAAAACCTCTCCTTATCAACTAAAGAATTGTTCTGTCGTTCCATATGGATTGAACAGAACGTCGGGGTCATTGAATTGTTCCTCTTCGACCTTAGCAGCGATCTCCTGTTCAGTCGGAACATATTCTTCATACTCGCCCCGGAAATAAATCATCCTATGTAAAGCCTGTGACGCAGCGTCAACCATATCGTCATGAACTGCGTTAGGGAATGATGTAAACTGATCTATGAATTCATTCACCCATACACACTTATCCGGCATAGGCAAGAACACATGACCAGATTCAATGGCGGCGGAAACGGCATTAACTCGCGCCACTTTACCGCCTGAAGGATTAACCGGTATGACAAACAAGTCCGGATCATTCTGTAATGTAGAAACAATCGCAGGACCGTTTGCCTTGTCCTCGATCAGTATCACTCTTGCATTAGGATACATCACCCTCACTGTCCTGAGCATCTGCACAGTCTGAGGAAAATCGAGGTGTTTATTAAAACTCGCTCTTAGGTAGTAGTCGGATTTCCTTTTACCCCAAACCTGAATAGCCACAAAGTCGTTGGTCTCTTTTGATTTAAATGCCGCGTCAACGGAAATCAATTCAGAACCAAACATGATCGTGCTATCATCTGGATCGTAAAACCTCCACCAGTCGCGCTGGACGAGGTTACCGGCTTCCACCCTGGGCGAGCATTGATATAAGGCTGTCCATGAACGCATACCACCCTGAGCGTCGTGGATGTAAGACTCTTTAAAATCCTGCAGCCACCTATTATCTTTCCCCAGCTCCGGGCAGAGAGAATCGCCTACATTACGGCCGAGCGGATCATCCTCTTCAGCTTCAATCGGAAGTCGGATCAACCGGCTATTGCTCTCATTATCCAGAACACGGGAAGCGAGATCGTCGTAGTGCCACGGGGTCATTATGATAACAACCTTCGCTTTCGCAGCAAGACGAGTCTTCAATGAAGCCTGCCACTCTTCCCAGATATTAGACCTATACGTAGGAGAGTCGGCTTCCTGCATATTCTTAACGGGGTCGTCGATAATGATCAGGTTCGCCGGGTTACCGGTAATACCTGACATAATACCACGGGAAATCAGTCTCCCTTTGGCGTTGGACAGCTCGAACTCATCGGCACGGTCAATCGCGCCTATTGAGATATCAAAAAGATCCGTACCTATCGCACGGATCTTCTCTTTATTACGTCTACAAAATTTTTCTGCGAAATCTTTGTTATAGCTGGCTAAGATTATGTTGTTCGTCGGATACTTCCCAAGATACCAGGAAGGAAAGGACTCCGTGATCGTTGTGCTCTTTCCGTGCTGAGGCGGGCATTCAATCACTAAAATATCGTAAGCGTTGTCCGTAGGCGTCTCAACAAATCTCTGCACTTCATTTGCAAGATATTCACTGAGACGGGTACGCTTCCACGCCGGGCCCTGCACAACCGCGAGATACTCGGCAAACGAACGTTTAGCCAGCTCCCTCTGCGCCATCTCGGCATAGAGGTTAGTAAGTTCCTGATTCATAGGATAATCGCGCCTTAATACCCCTTAGCTAAAAATCATGCAGGTACATCGGGGTTGATATCCTCCCCACCGTCATCAACAGGAACGAAATGGTCTGCATCAACCAAAGCTTCGGTCTCGGTGTTCCCTTCATACGTAGCGTCCGTTCCGAAGATAACCGTGTAAACATCACTCACTACACCGATAAACGAAACTGCGAGATAAGCGATATCCAGCGCATCAGCTACCTCGTCATCATCTGTTACAGAAATAAGGTAAGTAAGTTTCCCTGCTTCAACCGCCGCACGAATATCCGCATACGACTTATCCAGTGTAACAGCATCGGTCTCTTCATCGACTGTACCGGTAACCACGCAGATCTCCGGAGGCTGAGGAGCAGCACCGGACCACGCGCCGTTATCGGATACGAGATTATCGCCGGAAGTTACAGCGTTGGGATTAGGAATACTGTTAACGGGCTGGGTAACAACCGTACCACGCACGTTGCCGGTAAGCTTATCGAGTTCTGCATCTGCAATCGGAGGGACCATACCACGGCCATTAACACCGTAGCTGTCTACCTGCTGTACATCATCCATCCATACGTAAGGCATATCTTTAACCCTCCTTCGGTACCAGTACCAGGTGTCTGCCGTGCTCGAAATCCACGGCCTCTACCCACACCATTTCAATCGGTTCGATAACATCATTATGACCAATCATCACAGGCTCAGCTTCGCTGACGATCTCCTGGACGACCTCTTCTTCAATCTTTTTCTTTCTAGGCATATCTCTTTACCCCCAAAATAAAAACCACCGCAGCAGAGCAACGGTGGTCGATTAATTTATTCTTCTTCAATTTTCTCCCGCTTCGCGATCATGGCCATAAGCTCCTCGTTCGAGAGTTTAGACAGATCAAGCTGCGTAAACGGTTTGTCTTCCAGGTTCCCGATCTGCATACTCTCCGTCGGTCTGTAGCCAGCTGTGTCTCTTACATACTTGGCCGCTTCCGTATCAGAGGAGTAGATCGCCTTCTTCAGCTGGCCCCAGAATACCGCAGTCTGGTAATCCGCGCCTTCGAACCCATGCGCCGCCAACTCGAGGGCCGCATCGTCCTCGTCTGGAATATCAGCCTCCATCATATACTTTGCCAGCTTGTGATAATTCTTGATCTTCTCGCGTTCCTGGCGTTTCTTCTCCTGTTTTGCTTTGTACTCAGGACTCTGGATCGTAGCGTTACGTTTCGCTATGGACTCCGGAGAATTCAGGCGCGCTCCAAGGGCAGCGCGTTCTTCGTCAGTATAATGAACCAATTGACACCACGCTCCTTTCCTATACTTATAACATCGGTAGCGTACACTATATAGTAATCTGAACTGTCAGTCAAGTTATGTAAACGGTTGCTTCATAGTTATGTAACAAATTGGAAATGAAAAATTCAAATAGCTGGGACCCGGAAAACGAAAAAAGACCCCCTACCCCAAGAAGGAGTATAGGGGGTCGGATCGCTCGTATGTTGATAATTAGGCGCGATTATCCAGGGGGATTGATAATATATGAGTAAACGAGATCGGGGCATGAGTAAATGAGATCGGAACATGAGTAAATGAGATCGGAACATGAGTGAACGAGATCGGAACATGAGTGAACGAGTAAAAAGGTGTTAAAGAAGACTAACTTCATTTTTCGTAGTTAGGTAATGTGCGAAATCAGTTATATATATATATTATATATGTACCCCCTCCCCCCGTGCGGGGGCATAGGGGTATCGGATGATCGGCGATTCGAGCGGCTTTCTACCTTTTAATCCTCTCAAAAAATTCTCGAAACGCACACGATTCCCCCCTATCATTCAAAACTGCATGAAAAAAATTTTCAGTTTCCTTTATACTATGCGCGCCATGCCCTGCATGTTGTGGCACGTCGATGAGATAGACCGACGGGGTAAGCTCAGCGAAAGCAAGACAGCAAGGGCATGCTGTCCTTCTACTATTGTAATATGTCACGGCAATGTCACACCATTGCAAGCACAAGACGGAGACCGCTTGTTATCCTGTTGTAATTCGATACGGCATGCTGTCATTGAATCGACATGCGCCATGTCAGGTCATAACTGAATGATCATTCAGTTATGACTTTTGATTTTATATGAGCGTTCATTCATATGAGTACTTGCTCATATGTTCCGAAAAGTAAACGCTCGTTCACATGAGCGAGTGTTCATATTTAATACAATTATATTTGATCAAAGGTAAATAGTCAAAAAGAATTCAAAAGCTTTTCAGCTTCCTGCTTCCTGCTTTCAGCTTCCTGCTTCCTGCTTCCTGCTTTCAGCTTCCTGCTTCCTGCTTCCTGCTTTCAGCTTCCTGCTTCCTGCTTTCAGCTTCCTGCTTTCAGCTTCCTGCTTTCAGCTTCCTGCTTCCTGCTTTCAGCTTCCTGCTTCCTGCTTTCAGCTTCCTGCTTCCTGCTTTCAGCTTCCTGCTTCCTGCTTCCTGCTTCCTGCTTTCAGCTTTCTGCTTCCTGCTTTCAGCTTCCTGCTTTCTGCTTTCTATCCTCTTAATTGAGAAGTAACAATCGATACACTATTTGCGCTAATCGATCACGCTAGATTTTCGTTACATCATAACAGCTTTGACATTCAAACGTTGATAGAATGTTGTGCATCAGCAAGCTGTTGCTTTTTGCCAGAGACATCTTTCAGTTTGTTTTAGCACATCCGTTAAGAAAATCAAATCACGTACAGTGCCCTAACCGTCAAATACTATAGCACAGGTATTACATGTTGTCAATACTTTTTTTTCATTTTTCAAAAAATTTTTTTCATCAGCAAATTACTATTTAAATGTATGGAGCGCAACAGATCACACAGCAAGGCTATTCGCTGAATTGCTATTTAAAATAGTAGAAAAAAATTTTTAAATTTTTGAAAAAAAAAGTCTTGACAATGTACACGGTCTGTGCTATAGTTTGCATCGTCGAAAGACCGTGTACACGGTTATCGAAATCAAATTTGAAAAGAGGAACAAAACAATGACGAAAGCAAAGAAAGCAACAAAGCGGATGACTAAAAAAGATATCTACGCAGAGTATGGTATTGAGTTTAGAAACAGCGATGGAAAGATTCTTGCCCCGATATTCGGATGGATAAATCCCTTGCTGATTAATGGCAATGCCAAAATCGGTAAAGGCGTATGGCAGTACTCATCCCTTCCTACGAATAAATGGTTTCACATCGATGTGAACGGCGAGCCAATTGAATGCAAGGGCACATGCGCATGCCATTGTGACGGATGTTATGCATGCACGGGGTGCTACAATTTCCACAGCACAAAGGTATCCCTGCTAAGAAAAACCATTCTACAGAGGCTGTGCTCCGACTTTGTGAAAAGGGCAATCCTTGCACAGATCAAAGCGGATAAAATCAGACTGTGCCGTATTCATGTCGCAGGAGACTTCGACCCTGAGAATAAGGAATACATCCCTATGTGGCATGCGATTGTCGAAGCTTGCCCTAACACATTGTTCTGGACGTACACCAAAGTCAACGGAGCGGAGCATGCATTCGATGACTTGTCAAACATCAACGTAGTTAAATCCGTCATCGAGGGATACGGTTTTAACTTCGGAAAAATTGAGTACGTTATCCGCCTGTACTATATCCTCAAAGATATGGGTAAATCAGTACACATCTGTCGCTGTGGCATTGATGAAAATCAGCATTGCGTAAACTGCAAAGGATGCGCCACCAATGACTACGTGCTGTTCATTGAACATAGCACAAACTACGTAGCAAAAGAAGACGTCTTGTATCCTGAGATTGTAAAGCTTATCGAATCACAGGAATCTATGACGGCAGACTTACTTGTGGCATGAATATAGGATATCTTGCAATAGCATTCGCAATGGTATGCAGTATCGTGTGTCTCATCGGAATGATACACGAT
>Ga0265298_10010659_pt1 | contig 10847 bp, 19 predicted proteins | sample AusTroGonzalo_MG_3_FD_193486 | JGI IMG/M metagenome (GOLD analysis project Ga0265298, IMG submission 193486) | Bovine rumen microbial communities from tropical cattle in Woodstock, Queensland, Australia - Gonzalo_01 | ecosystem: Host-associated > Mammals > Digestive system > Stomach > Rumen ...
ATCCAGAACAAACTCAATTCGCGTTATTTATGGAAAAGTATCGTAAAAATTAAGGAGGGAAAATATTATGGCTCTAACAAGATTTCCACTAACAAGTGCTAATAGCTATTCTAGCAAGTATCGCCCAGGCGAAAAGCTATATGCAACCTTAGAGCTAAATCAGGTTGCTTTCCCAAAGACTGGAATGGTAGTTTCCCAGACCCCACTATCCAATGAATTTACTATTAATGCTCCTTGTGAGAATGGTATGTGGGTAGTTGGAGATAAGGCCGCTGGTGCTATTAAGAAGCCTGCTTCTGCCACTTCTAAGCCTATTGGTATCGTTTATACTGCTGAAAAAGAATATGATGATTATCATTATGGTCTACAATACTTTGGCCGCAAGGTTGAGGGAGATTATCCTCGCGTAGGCTTACTAGGTATTGGTGACACTGTAACTACTAACTGCTTACAATATGATGAAGCTAATTCTGGTGATAATGCCTTTGCTAATTTTGCTGCTTTAGAGAGTGCTCTAAATGCTATCGGAACTACTCCTCTATATGTAGGTATTCCTGCTTCTGGTGATAAGGCTGTTCCTCAGATTCTAAAGAATCCTCCAGAGTCTGGCATTTATGGTAAGATTGTAAAATATTATACTGTACCTAACGGCGAAAAGGGCGTTAAGTATCAGATTATTAGTCTATAATGGAGGTGCGAACTATGAATAAACTACAAGTTCTAATGAATGGTGTTTTCGGTCGCAAGGTTCCTGCTGAGTTCGCTGCCGAAAATTATGACTATGAGGCTGCTCTTCGTGATGAATTAACTAAGTTACTTTGCGATGAAAAGGGCCGTTTAAATCGCTATAAGTTCGAGCGTAATAAGATTGATCTATTTGAATTACTATCCCAAAATCTAGAGGAAGTTTTACCACGTAATATTCAGAGCGCTCTAGATATGTTTACTGAAATTATTCGTGTACCACAAGGCTCTCGTTTAGAGTTCCGTGTAACCCGTGGTAAACAGCGCGGTCGCCAGTTTGTTACTCGTGCTACCGAATCTGGTAATTATGAGACCTTCCGTCTAGATCGTGATAAGTTTGATGTATATCCACAAGCTATCGGCGGAGCCGGCTATGTTGACTTCGAACGTTATCTTGATGGCTTAGAGAATATGACTGATATTTATGATATCATTCAGCAAGGTATTACTGACCGTATCTTTGAAATGGTTCAGGAAATGCTTCTAAGTTCTTGGAATATGGCTGGTCGCCCAGCAAAGAATAAGGTTATTGCTTCTAGCTTTGATCCTGCTTCTATGGTTAAGCTTTGCAATGTAGTTGCTGCTTATGGAGACCCAATCATTTACTGCACTCCTGAGTTTGCGGCAGAAATGGTAAATGCTATTGTTTATAATCAGACCACTAAGATTTCTGATCAGGATATGGTCGAAGTACGTGATCGTGGTTATATTGGCAAATTCCGTGGTGTTCCAGTAGTTGTAATGCCACAATCTTATACCGATGAAAAGAATGAAAAATTAGTTATGAACCCATCCTTCGCTTATGTAATGCCTGCCGGTAAGGAAAAGATTATTAAGCTAGGTTTTGAAGGATCTCCATATTTCCGCACTTGGGATGACCATGAGGGTGACAATCAAGTTACTTTACAGGGTTATCTAAGGGTTGGTGTAGGTATGGTTGGTACTCCAAATTATTGGGGCATTTACTACAATGCAGGTATTGAGGCTGATGGTTGGAAGGATTATAATGATAATCTAGACAATGCTATCGCTGCTGCTTATACTGCTGCACATCCAAACGGTTAATAATAATTAATATATAATATCAACAATGGGGTGGGTGAGAGTCTCGCCCATCCCATTTTTCTTTTAGAGTTAAAGGAGGAAAATAATATGGGAAAAATCACTTTAAAGAATATTAGTTCTGCTACTGTTGTTATAGGTACTTCTGATGGTTCAATAAAAAGTCGTAGTTTATCACCAAATCGTGTAATTACTCTTACTCCTACCGAGTATGAAGATTTAATGTATGAACCTGGTGTACAAAATATGATTCGTGGCGGTTATATTAAGATTGAAGGCGTACCAGAAGAGCGCGCCGTTATTGAAACTCCAACCAATGTTATGGAGAAGGATGAAATCATTAAGATGATTAATGATCGTGATATTACTGCTTTTGCTAAGTATATTAAGATTGCACCATCCGCCGCAAAAGATACAATTGTACAATATATTGTAGATAATAATATTACTGATAATGCTTTTACCGCTCTAATTAAAACATATTGCGGCATTGATGTTATTCAGGCTATTTCTGTAAAGCATCAAGCAGAAGAGAAGTAATAATATATGGCTACTCCCTTTCTCAAGGTATATGATGCCTTTTTAGCACGCATTACCGCGGATGAATGGACTCTTGAGGAAGAGCTGGCAATCGTTGAGCGGGATTGGCAAGAACTTCTCAAAATTGCTATTTTTAGATTTAAATATCCGCGAGTAAGTTTAGATATAGAAGAAGTAAATTTGGGGACAGAAATAGAAGAAAATATTCCTCAATTATAGACTTATCAATTTGTAGGGGATTTAACCAATGATGAAATACAACTTTTAGCACTTTATATGAAGCATGAATGGGTTAAAAGATGCATTGCTAGTTGGGAAAATATTCGTTAGTTGTATGCCGATAAAGATTTTTCGCAAGCAAACCATTTAGATAAATTAAATAAATTAGAAGCTGCGATTGAAACGGAAGTTCATCGCGCGGAAGGAGTTTACGACCGTTCTCGTCAAAAAACTCCAGCAGATTTATTTAAGAAATTAGCAGGTAAGAAAAATGCTTTACGATGAAACCTTTGAAGGTTATAAAAATAAATTAAAGGGACGTCTTTATGGGGTACTTTGCGAAAAAGAAAAAGAAAATGGAGATTGGGAAAAATTTTTAAATTCAATTTTAATTGAATTAAAAGGGCTAGAACCTAATTCAATTAATTATTGGTCATTAATTGGTAAATTAAATTCATTACGTTTTCTAAATTATGAATATTTTAGAAAAACTATTTTTGAATGTATGAATTTAATTGGCGGCCTTGAGGTTCCAGATGAATTACCTTGATGTATATTTTTCCCGAATAAATCATTTAGGCGAAACAACTTCTGAACGAATTAGAAATGGGGGCATACGTTCTTTTGAAAAATGGCTTGCAGAATCTCCTCATACAATTAGAAATCTTTCTGTTGAACGTGGTATTTATTTTGATGGGATTATTCTTACTAGTAAAGATAAAGAATATGAAAAAATAATGTTTTTAGAAGTTGCTAATGATATTCCTATTAAAGTTGGGGATATTATGAATTGGACTCTTGATGATGGAACTATTGAAAAATGGATTTTAATTCAAGAAGAAAAGAAAGTAAATGGAACTTTTAGAAGTTTTTGGATTGTAAGATGTAATTATCTTATGAAATGGATTGATAGTAATGGACATTTAAATCAATCTTGGGGTTATTTTGTTAGTTCTTTAGATAGTAAAATAAAAGGTAATTTTAGAACGTGGAACAACCTAATAACTCCACAACCAAATAAATATGCTGAATTATTAATGCCACGTTATCCCATAGATAGAGCTACGAATTTTATTGTGGAAGAAGAATCTTGGACAGTAGAAGAATATGATCATACTAGTGTTCCTGGAGTAATTTATCTTTCTTTGACAGAAAGTAAAATTAATACAATTTATGATGATGTTAAAAACAATATTGCCGATTTAGATAAATTAGCGCAATATTAGATTTCTATTCCAGAAGAAATACAAACTTTTGAAGTAGGAACTGAAATTAATATTAATTTTACTTTAACTAAAAATGGTATTTTAAGTCATGAAGCAGTTGAATTTGTTTCTTCTGATAATCATATTGCAAAAATTATTGATGGTAAATTAATGGCTGTTTCAGAAGGAGAAGTTGAAATTATTATTCGACTTAAAAATTACCCAGAAATTAAAAATTTTATTATAATTCAAATATCTGGGACTACTAATTTTTCTGCTTATATTGAAGGAAATGCTACTATTCGACTTGATCGCACTGCTGAATATAAGTTAAAAGCAACAAAAGAATTAAATGAAGTAGTTACTTTTTCTTTAAATACTTCAGAATATGCTACTATTATTAGTGCTGAAAATAATATATGCGTTATACGAGCTAATTCTAAAAATAAGTTAGGATAGTTTGTACTTCAAGCTGAATATGATAATAATATTTACACAAAGGAAATTTCTGTAATCCCATTATGGTGAGGTGAATAATATGAATTTAGAAAATACTTAGCGTCGCTTTTCTGTAATGGGTGAAAATACTTTTATAATTGCTAATAAATTGATGCAAAATTAGAGGTTATGTCGTTTATTAAAATACCCTACAAAAGACCCTTTTAAAGAAGTAGATCCTATTACTAAAAAATCTTAGCCAGATGTTGATGGGACAGATTTAATTAATAAACAAATACTTATTGTGCCTAAAGTATTTGATGATAGCACAGAAAAAATGTCTTATGTTATTTTTGTTTTTAATAATTTTGTAGTTAATTTTTTAAATCCAGATTTTAAAATTACTACAATAAGATTTGATATTGCTTGCCCTTATGATGAATGGCTACTTAATGAGTAGTCCTTGCGGCCATATCTTATTATGGAAGAAATAGATAAGATGTTTAATAAAACTAAATTAAAAGGTATAGGAAATCTCCAATTTCAAAGAGCAGATAATTTAACACTATCTCCTTGGATTGGAGGATATTCTATGTAGTATAAAGTTAATGAATTTAACTGATGATGATATTTTAAAATTTTAGAAAGGCACGCCAATTTTTTTAGAGGATATTTGTGCAATTTATCCAGCTACTATTGGGGAAATTGTTGATGAAGGATATAGTAATTTTGAAAAATATTTAAGTATTTTAATTGCAGAAAAACCGACAACCTTTGAAAAAAAAGACGAAGAATTAAAAGAATTACTTGGTCAATTAACTGACTTCCAATTTTTACTTTTCATGGCTTCAACAGATTTAGAAGTAAATACTACTTTAAAAAGGGCTTTTAAATTTTTTACTCATGAAAATGTTGTTTTTTCTACAACCCCAGCACAAATTATTTTAGGGCCATTAAAAGAACAACACCTATTAACAGAAGAGAAATTTTATGATTTTAAACGCATTTTAAAAAAGATGTATTTTCTTGATAGCGACGAAGAAGAGATTATTATCTATGATACTGATGACGCCGCAACAAAAAAAATTAAGATGAGGATGCGGGAAAATCGTGAAAAAGTTAGAAAAGCAAATGCTAAGAAAAATTCGCAAGGAAAATCTGACTTAAAATTCTCTGACTTAATTGGAAGTATTACTATAAATAATTGTGGATTAAATATGGTAAATATTTATAACATTACATATTATGCTTTTCACGACCAGCTAAAAAGAATGGGCTGGCGCGATCAGTTTAATATAAATAATCGCGCAGCTCTAGCTGGCGCAAAACTCAAGAAATCACAACTCAAGCATTGGATGCGTTCCATTGCGAGTTCTGACAAATCATGATTTAGGAGGTAACTCACATGGCTGTTAATATTTTTGATAAGTATGGTATTAAAGAGGTTGCCAATGTGTATTTTGAAGCCCTAGAAGACGATCCTCGCGCTGGCGTTTATAAGGGAGACGTTGTTCTATTCTTAGATACTCTAAAAACCTCTACTATTGAAACTTCTGCTGAGCAGACTGATGCTCGTGGCGGTTGGGGCAATCCAAAGCTAATTACTTGGGACTATGGTAAGGAAATCACCCTAACTCTAACTGATGCTCTAATTTCTCTAGAGTCTTTACGTTTCATGTTAGGTGGTGCTATTAAGACTCCAAAGACTGACGCTCCTGTTGTTGTTCGTCACACTGAGGAAGTTGTTGTAGCTTCTGATGGTTATGTACCACTACCAAAAGATCACTTAACTGATAAGACCCTAACTCCAGTTGCTAAGGTTGGTCATCCAATTCGTTTAATCAATCTAACCAAGGGTTATCGTACTCAGATTACTACTGATAGTGCTGATATTGCTATGAGCGCAAATGGTACTCAGATTACCTTTAAGAATCCTGCCGCTGGTGTTGACGCTGCTGGCGAAGTTGCCGCTGTTGGCGATCATATTCGTATCTTCTGGGAAGAAGTAATTGCTAACAACAATGGTGCGGAAACCGCTGTTGAAGTAACTATTTCTCCTGATACTTTCCCAGGCACTTATCGTGTTGTTGGTGATACTTTCATGCGTTCTCAGGAAACCGGTAAGGATGAAGCTTTCCAGTTTGTAATTAATAAGGCAAAGGTTGCTTCTAATGTAACTATTACTCTAGAAGCAGAAGGTGATCCTTCTACTTTTGAAATGCAGCTAACTGTTCTACGTTCTAACAATGAACGTGGTGAGAACGAGATGATGAAGCTAATTCGTTATGCTATCTCTGAATCTGCTGCTAGCGGTTCTGAAAATGACTACGGTTCATTAGCCGCTAAAGGTTCAGCCTAATTGAAAAATTAATATAAATTAACTAGGGACTATAGTTAGTCCCTAGTTTTTCTTTTAGGTGGTGAACTAAATGTTTGACCAATATTTTGGAATTAAAGAATTATATGAAGTGGTTCTTAAAGCAAAATATCCTATGCAGTTTGGTTCACGACATCTTGAAGCAGGAGAACCTGTATTATATTTTGAGAATATAAATATGGCTTTATTTAATGAACAAAATTCTACAAAAATGGCGCGGGGCGGTTGGTCCAATATGCCTCGTGTTATATGGGAAGATCGTTCAGAAGTTTAGTTTTCCTTAACTGAAGGTGTTATGTCTTCTATTAGTATGGGAATTTTATTAAGTGCTACTGTTTCTGAAAAAACTGAATTAGATGAAACTCTTTTAGTTCCTAAAAGAGAAGGGCCTTTTGATTTAGAAAATGGACGAATTTGGTTAAAGCATTATCCAGTAATTCGCCCTGATAAGAAGGTTTTTATTTATGAGTATTCATGTGATGTCGCTCAAAGAAAAGTTTATGGGGAATTTGACCCAGATAATGATAAAGTAAATACTTTTATGGATGAAACTTTAACCTGTATAAAGGTTTTTGAAGATAAAGAGAGAACGATAGAAGCGGACGCCACAAAACAATATATTGTGGATTATTATTATGAGTATAGTGATAAAGCTTTGATTTATACTATACAAAAAGAAAGATTTAATGGATTATTCACTCTTGAGGGTAAAATTTACTCCAAGGATGAAAATGATGGCTTAAATTATACGAATTTAATTTATATGCCAAAAGTAAGAGTTGTGAGTGATATTAACTTACGCTTGGGAGAAAGGGCTGATCCAACTACGTCCGTGTTCAACATAATTGGATTACCGGAAAATGTAGTCGGTAATAAGAAGGGTTTAATATTAGAGATTACTCATCTCAATGAAGATATAGATGAAAAGTGAGCCACTTCCTAAGTGTTAGGGAGTGGCTCTTTTTTATTTGGCGAGAAAGGAGAGTGAGAAAAATGCCTGGTCCAAATGGAGGAAATATTGTTGTACCAGTTGGTGTAGAGCTTGAATTAAAAAATGTTCAAGAAATTATTGCTAATTTGCAAAAAGCAATGAGCAATGTTAAACCAGACACTAAAGGTTATTCTTCAATTACGCAAGAATTAACAAAAGCGGAAAAGAAAGCGGAAGGATTAACTTCAAAATTAAAGTAGGGATTTACAACGCAATCAGGTATTCAAAATTTTACTAAAGGGTTTGAAGAATTAATTGCATTAGTTGATATGGCTAATAGTAAAGTTAGTAAAATTGGTTTTGATAATTTAATTTTAACACCTGATCAAACTGCGCAAATGGCTGCTTTTGCTCAATAGGTTTAGGCCGCGAAAGATGCCTATAATGCGATAGAAACTGATAAAATCCAAGAAGCTGTTAAAAATAGTCAAGAATTAAAAGCAACTTTTGATAAATTAAAAATAAATGCGGACACAACAACTTTAGATAATGCAATAAAGACTGTTAGAGATAAAATTGCAGATTTACAAAAAGATATTGATAATAGTGAAAGAAAAGCAGTTAACAAAGAAACATAGGTGGCACGTCGTCAGGCTGAAATGGATCAATTAACTGCGTTAAAAAAAAGTTTAAAGAATGGAACATTAACACAAGATTTTTCTCAATATTTTGATAAGAATGGTAATTTTAAAAGTAATGGTAAACAAGCTTTTATTCGTTTATTAGAGCAACTGGGTTTGGATGATGCTACTGTTGATAAAGTAAAAAGTACTGCTGGTAGTAAAATTAAAGAAATTCAAGATGAAATAGAAAAAGCTATTGATGCTGCAACAAAAAAGAAAAATAGATCTCGTATAGACGCTCAAAATGCAGCGAATGAGGCAAGAGCTGATATCGCAACATATACTAAAGATAAGGCTGATTTAGAATCTTCTTCTAAAAATTTAGAAGATATTAAAAATAGTCAAGATTTAATTGATGCTAATAATCAATTATAGGATTCTTTAAGACAAACTGCAGATGCTCGACGTGAATATCAAAATGAAGTAGAAAAAGGTGCAAAAGATAATACTGGTATAGATGCTGCTAATAAATTAAATGATGCACTACAAAGAGTTCGTGAAAGTGGTGGAGCTGCAGCAGGCGCATTAGCTGTATTAGATCAAAGAACTAGAAACGTTGATTCTATTAAGCGTTCTATTTCTATGTGGATGGGCTTCAATCAAGTTGTTCGTCTTACTAAAACCACTATTAAAAATATTATTAATGATATTCGTGAATTAGATAAAGTAATGACGCAGATTGCTGTTGTTACTAAAATGACACAATCTGATTTGTGGGCGCAAATGAGTACTTATTAGCAAATAGCTAAAACTTATGGAGTAGCCACTTCTGGTGTATATCAAGTATCTCAGATTTATTACCAACAGGGTTTACAAACTGCTGATGTAATGGCGCTTACAAATGAGACTTTAAAAATGGCAAAAATTGCTGGATTAGATTATAGTAAAGCTGCGGACTATATGACTGTTGCTATTCGTGGTTTTAAAATGGAGATGACAGACGCTTAGGATGTTGTTGATGTTTATTCTAATTTGGCTGCAAAGAGTGCTGTTAGTACAACAGAATTAGCAACAGCTATGAGTAAAACTGCTTCATCTGCTGCCGCAGTTGGTTCTAGTTTTGAAAATACTTCTGCTATGATTGCTATGATGGTTGAGACTACTCGTGAGTCTGCGGAAAATATTGGTTCAGCTTTAAAATCAATTATTTCTCGTTATGGTGAAATGAAAAGTGATCCTGCTAAGTTAATAGATAGTGAAGGAGAGGCATTAAGTTTAAATAAAGTTGATAAAGCTTTGCAATCTATTGGTATTTCTTTACAAGATACTAATCATCAATTTAGAGATTTTGATGATGTTATTTTAGAATTATCTTCTAAGTGGGATACTTTAGATAAAAACTCACAGCGTTATATTGCTACTATTATGGCTGGTAACCGTTAGCAATCTCGTTTCTTAGCATTAGTTAGCGATTATGATAGATTGTCTGAATTATATGATGAAGCTGCGAACTCTGAAGATGCTGCTTTAGCATAGACATTAAAAACTATGGATTCTTTGGAAACAAAGATTCAAAATGTTAAAAATGCTTTTTAGGGTTTCTATGCAAATTTAGGTTTAGAAGAAGTATTTAAAGGCGCTTTAGATATTATTACTAAAGTAATTAATAGATTAAATTCTATGCCTAAATTATTTGGTAAAATTCCAGTTGCTGCAATTGGAATGGTAAGCAATATTGTTAATGTTATTAAATCTTTAGGGTTAACTTTAATTGCGCAAATGAGTGCAACTTGGACTCAGATTAAAAATATTATTAGTAATAATATTGCTGAAGGTGGTAAGGAAGGAGCTAATAGAGCTGATGCTTATATAAGGGGTAAACTAGGACAACAAGGTACAGTAAATACTAAAACTAAAATTGGTTATGGGGCTGGATTAGCTTTAAGTACCGCAGGAGCAGGAGTTTCAACATTAGCTTTAACTAAGAGTGATGCTCAGGCTAAAGAACGCGGTGGTTTACAATTTCTTGGTAGTGCATTAAGTGGTTTTGGTTCTGCTGTATCTACTGGCGCTTTATTAGGTGGTGGTATTCCTGGAGCGATTGCTGGTGCAATTTCTGGTATTACTGCTGCTTTACCTGGCTTGATTAGCGGTATTAATGATTTAACTCATGTAGAGGAATTAGAGTTAAAAGCTTCTCGTGAAGAAGCACAAGAATTAAAAGATAAAGCTACTTTAGTAAAATCTGAGGCAAAAGATTTAGAAAATACTGTTGATAAATTAGAACGTTTAAGTGAAGCACGATTTGAATCTAATGAAGCGTATCAAGAATGGTTGGATTATATTAATCAAATAGCAAATAATTATCCACAATTAATTTCAATGTATGATAGTGAAGGTAACGCTGTTATTGATATGGCTGCTGCTTATGATTTATTGGCGGCAAGTCGTGGAAAAGCTACTGAAGCTGCATTAGAGGCACAAAAAGCTCAGTTAAGAGTAGAACAACGAGAAATTAGACGAATGGCGAATATTGCTGATTCTTTTGTTGCAGTTGAAAAAGCAGGTGACGAAAGAGGAAAAGGTCTAAGAAATGTTGGGTCTATGTTTAAAGATTTATCTGACGATAAATATACAGTTTCCTTTACTTCTGGTACTGCGGCACATTTTACTAAAGATCAAATAGATAAATTATTTTCTCAATTAGT
>Ga0265298_10010662_pt1 | contig 10844 bp, 12 predicted proteins | sample AusTroGonzalo_MG_3_FD_193486 | JGI IMG/M metagenome (GOLD analysis project Ga0265298, IMG submission 193486) | Bovine rumen microbial communities from tropical cattle in Woodstock, Queensland, Australia - Gonzalo_01 | ecosystem: Host-associated > Mammals > Digestive system > Stomach > Rumen ...
ATCTGTGCGCTGCTGAGCGATAAACTCGGAATTCCGGGAAGCGCGGTTTATGTGACGTATCATCCGGTCAACGACTGGGGTTGGAACGGAAGAAACTTCTGACGGAAGAATTTTCGGCGGGATGTGATCAGTACCGTCATTCTGCTCAGGATAAGGAGGTTCATCTGCTGTGGAATTGTTTGATCTGTACACCGCAGACCGGGTGAAGACCGGCCGAACAATGGTACGGGGCGAACAGACACCGGAAGGCTTCTATCGGCTTGTCGTTCACGTTTGCATTTTCAATTCGGAAGGAAAGATGCTGATCCAGCAGCGTCAGCCGTTCAAAAAAGGCTGGTCCAATCTATGGGATGTCACCGTGGGCGGCAGCGCCATATCCGGCGACAGCAGCCGGTCAGCAGCGGAACGGGAAACACTTGAGGAGCTTGGTCTTTCCATTGACCTGACCGACATCCGTCCGACAATGACCATTTATTGGGAGCACGGCTTTGATGACTATTATGTTCTGACGCAGGATGTGGACCTGGACGCATTGCATCTGCAGTACGAAGAAGTGCAGGCAGTGCGCTGGGCTTCACTGGAAGAAATCCTGCAGATGATCGATGACGGCCGTTTTATCCCCTATGAAAAGAGCCAGATTGAGCTGCTTTTCTTCCGCAGGAATCATCGCAGTTCGCATACCAGAAGTGATCCGACAATCGATTGAGGGAGGTGCCAAAGGCATGCACATCGCCTACAGGAGACTGGTTGAGGACGATCTTGAGACGTTCATCAACATGCGGATTACTCAATTGCGAGAAGAAGGCGCAACAGAAAAACTGAATCTGGTTCCGGCGCTGATGGATTATTATCACAGGCATATGGCTGACGGAACCTTCGTGTCCTGGCTGGCCATGGACGGCGATAAAATTATCGGGACAAGCGGAATGTCCTTTGTGGAGAAACCGCCGTATTTCAGCTGCCCTACCGGAAAGATCGGGTTGCTGTCCAGCATGTATACCGATCCGGGTTATCGCCGTCGGGGAATCGCAAAGGAACTGCTTCGCAGGGTTGTGGAAGAAGCCCGCAACTACGGCTGCGGATCTGTTCAGATCACGGCATCCGATATGGGCGTGTTGCTGTATACGGATTTTGGCTTCGTGAAGAACGGAAACTTCATGCAATATAAACTGTAGGAAGAAGGAACGCCAAATGGATTATCAGGCGATCATCGTGGATTTTGACAGGACGTTATTACATACGGATAAAACCATATCCGATTATACTGTCAAAGTGCTTCTTGACCTGCAGAAATCCGGTGCCCGTCTTTTTGCGGCCACCGCACGGCCTGAACGGACGATCACAGAATACTGTAAGATGATTCCCTTCGACGCGATTACAACCCTGAACGGCGCACGAACGATTACCAGGGAAAAAGTCTTTGAGAATCCGATGGACGCGCACAGCACGGAGGAAATTCTCCGGCAGCTGGACAGCATTGCCGGGACGGTGATCTCCCTTGAAACGGGAAACGGCCTGTACGCAAATAAAGATATTCCGATCTGGAAGCCGACGGTCACTGACAAAATCTGCGAACTGGCCGGAACGGAAAAGATCTATAAGATTCTGGCGAGCCATCCAGACATTTCCGCAGAGCAAATCAAAGTGAAGCTTCCGGAAGATACATACATTTCTGTTGCCGACCAGAAACTGATACAGGTCATGAGCGTTTCAGCGACAAAGTGGAACGGCATTCAGAAAATGCTGGAATCCTATGATGTTACGCCGGATCAGGCTATTTATTTCGGTGACGACAATGATGACATCGAGCCAATCCGGTGCTGCGGCTGCGGTGTGGCAGTGAGCAACGCCCTGGAATGCGTCAGGGACGTCGCGGATTATATCACAGAAAGCAATGACGAGGATGGTGTGGCCAGATTCCTTGCAGGTCTTGTTTATGGCAAATGATCACTGATGAAAACTGTTCTTCTTAAAAACATCGCAAAGATCGTGATATCATTCTTTGCCGGGATTGGCAATTCGGACAAAAAAGTGTCTTTCATCCTGCCCGACAATACGTCCGCCGTTATGAAGCATAACATGGAGCGAAGCGGGGTTATCCAGATTGACCCGCAGGTAGATTTCTTCCTCCGGGATGATATCCTTTGCGATCTGAATCGTGAGCTTCAAACCGGCGGTTCCGTAACCTTTCCCCCGCTCGTCTTTCCGGATGCTGTAGCCGATATGCCCCGCACCATTCCGGAGCGCTTCTGTCAGGTGGTGCCGTATTCTGAATTCACCGATCAGGCGATCATCATCCCACAGATAGTAGTATGTTTCCGGAACAAACCAATCCGGCATATTGACCGGGTGCTCATAGGAGATCAGCGTCGGCAGAACGGTTTCAGTGTACTCCTCAAAGGAAACGCCATGATATGGATTTGTCAATCCATTTTCATCCGCAGGCAGATCTGTTGTGTATTCCCATTGTGCAACCGCATCCTGCACATTGATTTTGCGTAATTCCATGTCTTCATATCCTCACAATCGTTTTCTGGTGATGAGCATCCCATATTCCTTTGGAACATACAGGAAGATCATTTGATCGCAACAGCTGCAAGCTCACCGGACAGCGCAGGATCTGTTATACTTCACCGACAGCCAGCAGATTATCCTTCCCCATCCCGCAGACATATTTATGAAATCAACCCTCCGTGGAAGTAGCATTCATAGATCAGTTTTCCCTGATATTCAATCGTTTCCTTTCCCTGAAACCAGTCGAAGCTTCCGTTGACGTCACAATGGTAAGCGTAGTCTCCGTTTACATAGACCTGTGGCCCGCGATAAGGCTTTTCTTCCGGCACGTGGAGCAGCGCCTCCTTCAGGAAATCGCCGCTGAAGTGCTCGCCGGTCACCCGTCCGACATAATTCATGCTCCAGTACGGAGTGTCGGAAATCCAAAGTGCTTCCTCTCCGGCGAACTTCTCACCGCCCAGGTAGGTATCATAATACATATAAGCCCCGTCTCTGTATACCAGATCATGGGACTTTACCCGGGAAGAGGTCGTCTCAGTGCCCTTGCCGGCATAGGTTGCCTGTTTTGCCTTGATCAAAAAGCTGACAATTTGTTGATCCATTTTCCTACACTCCTTCTGTCAGGCTTTCCGTTGAGCCTTCCATTTCATCAGATGATACTTCGAGCGGTCATCCTCAAAACCTACAGATCGATATAAGTCATAGCCGTCTGCTGTGGCTTTAAGCTCAATAACATCAATATTCAACTCTTTTGCATCAGCAATCATGGCATTCATGAGCATTCGTGCATATCCTCTGCGTCGGTAAGCTGGGAGGGTATAAACATTCAGGACAGTAGCGGTTTTTCCATTTATGAATGCAGGGCTCATGGGTTTCATAACGATCAACAGAAAAGCACAGGAAACGATGGTGTCGTCCTCCCGGATGACATAAGCAAACAAGTCTTTCTTCAGATGCTCGCGGATATAGCCGGGCAAATTGTTCCTGATCATTTCTGCGTCACTATGCTCAAGCGAACCATTGTCTTCGATGAGGTATTCCAGCCTGAGTGTTGTGAGTGCATCAACATCGGCAAAACCTGCTTTTTCGATACGCATAGAAACATCCTCCCGGATTACTGCATAATCAAATCTGCGACACTGTCAGCTGACAGCCTGCTGGTATCAATGGTGTTTTCCATTGAAGCAAAGTGCGGCAATGACTTTAGACTTACAGCAAGCCATTGATCTGTTCTCCATTCACAGTCATGATCATTCTTCCACCGCCTGATCAAACTTTCCTGATCGCATACCAGGGTAACGCATTTTGCTTCCGCCTGCAGGGCATCGAGCCCGTCCATGAGTCTTTGGAGTACCCACTCATCGTCCATCAACCAGACAAGCACGACCATCTTGCACTCAGAACAGTTCTGATAGTTGCCGATCATATGGAGAATGTTATCGACGGCCATGGCTTTTGTTTCGTGGTTTCCGACAAAAGGGTGCAGATCCATGCACCAGTCGCCGTCGATGAAGGCGGTGCCCGGATTCTTTTCAGCGATCAGCTTTCCGGTGACTGTTTTCCCAACACCCATCGGGCCGTTGATGATGATGACTTTCATATCGAATCAGGGCGCCTCCTTTTCCGTCAGAATCACAGGATCCCAAAATGAAGATACCCGACTCTTGCCTCAGATCATACCATAAAAGCAAAAAGAATAAAAGTTTACATTGCGTTCACATAACTGCGTTGAAACACTGCCATGAATCGTGTATAATATGTGCATTGGAGCTGACATTGGCTCCTGAGATTGAAACGGAGGATATTAAGAATGATGAAGAAACTGCTTGCGATCCTGCTGGCGCTGGCCATGCTGCTGTCCGTATCGGCGGTCTTCGCGGAAGGCGAAACCGCCGCAGCGGCCGAGCCCGCTGTGGAAGCAACCCCTGTCCCGGATACCCTGCTGGTCACCGTGAACGGCCAGGAAATCCGCGAAAACGATGAACAGCTGCAGGAATACCTGTCTAATCTGCTGGAACAGATCGATACCTCGAACGGAGATATGCTGCGCGTGGCCCAAATGTATGCCATGAGCTACCTGATGCAGGAGATCATGCTCCGTGAAAAGGCCAACGCCAGCGGCCCCATCGATGAAGAAGCCCTTACCAAAACCGCGAAGGAAGAGTGGGCCGGCATTGTGGATCAGTTCATGGAAGGCCTGTACGGAATTACCGCAGAATCCTCGGAAGAGGATAAAACCGCTGCCCGCGCCGATGCGCTGAGCTATCTGGAAGCCAACTACGGCTATACTGAAGACTCTTATGTGCAGGAAGTTGTGAAGGGTCAGCCCTTGAACGACGCTTACACCGCTCTGCTGGAAGAAATGAAAGCCTCCCAGCCGGATCTGGCGGCCACGGATGAAGACATTCAGAAACTCTACGAGGAGACAGTCGCCGAAGAAATGGAATCCGTCGGCAATGAAGCTTCCACCTATGAGTTCTATCAGAACTACTACGGCTATCAGTTCCATTACGTTCCGGAAGGCTACCGCGGAATTATCCATATTCTGCTGAAGGTGGACGAGGAACTGATCACCAAGTGGCAGGATCTGGCGGCCCGTTACGAAGAAAGCCTGATTGGTCAGGATGAAACCGAAAGCACCGGCGACGCCGAAGCAACCGAAGCTCCCGCTGAAACCCAGGAACCTGTCACCGCGGAAATGGTCGAAGCCGCTCGTCAGGCGATTCTGGACAGCCAGAAGGCCACGCTCGACGAAATCAAGGCCAAGCTGGAAGGCGGCACTTCCTTTGAAGATCTGATCGCCGAATATGGCTCCGACCCCGGCATGAGCGATGAGAACAACCTGAAGAACGGCTATTCCGTGCATCCGGACAGCATTACTTACGATACCGATTTCACGCAGGCTGCCGCCGCGTTGGAAAAAGTCGGCGATATCAGTGATCCCGTCGTGTCCCAGTTAGGTATTCATATCCTGAAGTACCTCCGGGATGTTCCCGCCGGCGCGTTGGAAATGAGTGACGAAGAAAAAGAAACCCTCCGGGCGGAAATTGAGGACGAACGTCTCCAGCTCGCTTTCAGCGAATACTATGACGCCTGGGTCGCCGCGGCCGATGTTGTGTGGACCGCCGAAGGCGAATCCTGGAAATACGACCAGACCTTCATCAACGAGGTGCAGTACGGAACTTATGCGGAAGGCGAAGCCGTCGAATCCGGCGAAGAAGCTCCTGAAGCAGAACCCGCTGCCGAAACTGCGGCAGAACCCGCCGCTGACACCGAAGCAACCCCCGCTCCCTGATTCATCGGAGTACGAACCAGCCCGCTGCCATCGCAGCGGGTTGGTTTTTGCTATAATCCATCAGGTACTGTAATCTCCGTCAAATGATGATTGGAAATCCCACAAGCTTCCCCTATATGTCCGGCATATATCCATCAACGATTTTGTAGTCGATACCCGCCTTACGGGCCTGCTGTGTTTGGAAACGGCGCGGGACACGGTACATCCTGCCGTCTTTTATAAAATATGCCCCGGTCTGGTGAAACTGAAAAGGTACGCCTTTATTCATACACTGGCGGCGCACATCCAGCACCCAATCATAGTCAAGCGGCCGCACATTTAAGCCCGATTCACCTGAGCAAGCCACCTCACAGATACTGCCGTTGAGATATTTCTCAAGTTCAACGGGGCCAAGCATAGGACCGATGATGACTGTTTTATTCTTTATCGGGAGCTCTGTAAAAATAGGCAGTCTGTAATCTGCTCTGTCCTGGTTTTCACAGGTACAGCCCACGATGACATTGTCATATCCGTCGCCCCAATCCTCCGGAACGCACTCCATAAAGCGTTCAATTCGCTTTGTAAAAAAGTAGAACATACAGTCTGAACGGCTTTTTATCATTTCCCAGCATTCTCCGCGCCATTCGTCCGCTTCCTTCAGCAGAAAATCGGAGGTAAAACAAGTCATAACCATAGAACCGGGCTCAACCTTAAAGTTTCCGTCACGCTTCTTTTTCACAGGCAGATTAAAGTTCTGCGTTTTGCGGCATTGTTCCGATGAAACCGAACTGCCGTATGCCTCATCCTGTCTGTAGACGTAGCAGTAACGGCATCCTTCGGAGTACTTCGTACAGCCGTGCCAGGGGTTCCATGTTACATATTTCTGTTCACTCATTCCTTATCCTTTCGGCCGAATATTGCGAAAACTGCAGTCATTTCAATACCCGCTCCACCGGCACCCATCCGACTGTTCTCAAACAAGCCAATCTTCAAGAACCAAACCCGGAACCCGGCTGAATTCACCTGTATTATGTGTGACCAACGGGATAGAAAGCGCACGGGCGTGGGCTGCGATCAAAGCATCACGGTCGCTGATTGGTTTGCCGATTGTTGCGAGATAAGCCAGAACATTGCCGGCTTCATATGCGGTGGCTGTATCAAAGGGAAGAATATAAATACCGGATAACAATCCATGGACTGCCTGAATATTTTTTTCATAGTCAGTGCTGTGTTTTGCCCCATATACCAATTCCGCATATGTAACAGAACTGATGCAAAGATTACCGCCGTATTCCTGACAAATCCGGCTGCACACTGGATCATCTGGATGACGGATGGCACGGACCAGAATGTTGGTGTCCAGCATGTACATTACAGTTCATCCCTCTTCGCATCAATTTGAGGAGGACGGCCATCTTCCATGAAATCATCCGTAAACATTCGCAAACTTTCCGCAAAAGACTCCTTTAATTTGCTGACAGGGGTCAGGGTGATTGTATGACCGATCCGATTCACAAATATTTCTTCGTCAGGAAGTCTGTATTCCTTGGGAATCCGGACAGCTTGGCTTCTTCCGGTCATAAACGCATGTGTTGTTGACATTTGAGTTCACCTCCGCAAATAATATATACCATGGTATATTGCATGTCAATCCATTTTATGTTACTTTGATCCTGTCGCCGGCTCATCGATTCGTTTCTCCCGGAAATACACAAAAAAGGAAGGAACGATGCCCTTCCTTTATCCTTTTGATCTGTTCTCTCAATAGGCTTCCTCGCCCCGGCTCCGGGCTTTGGCCCGCAGGGAATGATCCAGCTGGCGCTTGCGCATCCGCAGATGCTCCGGCGTGATCTCCAGCAGTTCGTCGTCGTCGATGAACTCCAGGCATTCTTCCAGTGTCAGGGGATGCACGGAGATCAGGCGCATGGCGTCTTCGGAAGCGGAAGCGTTCCGCATGTTCGTCACGTGCTTCGCCTTGCAGACGTTCACCACCAGGTCACCCGGCCGGGCATTCTGGCCGCAGATCATGCCCATGTAGACGTTCTCGCCCGCGCCGATAAACAGCGTGCCCCGTTCCTGGCTGTAGAACAGACCGTAGCTGGTCGTGACGCCGGTTTCAAAGCAGATCAGGGCGCCGGCGTTCCGGTGCGGAATATCGCCCTTGACAGGTTCATAGCGTTCAAACACGGAGGACATGATGCCCTCACCCCGGGTGTCGGTCATGAATTCACTCCGGTAGCCGAAAAGGCCGCGGGAGGGTACCAGGAACTCCAGACGCACCCGGTCCGCGCCGCTCATATGTTCCAGTGTGCCGCGGCGGCGGCCGATCTTCTCAATCACGGCACCCGCGGAAGCCTGGGGCGTATCCACGATCAGGCGTTCCACCGGCTCGCATTTCACCCCGTCAATCTCTTTGTAAATAACCCGGGGCTTGCTGACGGCAAACTCATAGCCCTGCCGCCGCATATTCTCAATCAGGATGGACAGATGCAGTTCGCCCCGGCCGCACACCTCGAAGGAGTCCGTGCTTTGGGTATCGTTCACCCGCAGGGATACGTCCGTCTGCAGTTCCCGCATCAGGCGGGCCCGAAGATGGCGGCTGGTCACATACTGGCCTTCCCGGCCCGCGAAGGGGCTGTCGTTGACGGAGAAGGTCATGGTCACCGTGGGCTCGGAAATCTTCACAAAGGGAAGGCCTTCGACCTGTGCGGGATCGCACACCGTGTCGCCGATGGAGATGTCCTCCGCGCCGTAGAGGGCGACGATATCGCCCATGCCGACTTCCGTGGCGTTCACGCGCTTCAGTCCGTCGTACTGGAACAGTCCGCCCAGCCGCCACACGGGGCTGGTGACGCCGGTTTCCAGGTTGGTATGCACGACGTTCATGCCTTCGGTGAACTTGCCGCGAACCACGCGTCCCACACCGATGCGGCCCACATATTCGCTGTAGTCAATGGTGGAAATCAGCACCTGCGCCGGACCTTCCGCGTCGCCTTCCGGCGCTGGAATGTACTTCAGGATCGCGTCGAAGAGCGGCTGCAGATCCGTTCCGGGCTCTGCCAGATCCAGCGTCGCGGTTCCCTTCCGGGCTGAGACGTAAAGGATTGGATTCTCAATCGTGCTTTCGTCGGCTTCCAGGTCGATCAGCAGATCCAGAATCTCGTTGACGACTTCGTCGCAGCGGGCGTCCGGCCGGTCCACCTTGTTGATCACGATCAGCACCTTCAGCTTCAGATCCAGTGCCTTTTTCAGCACGAAACGGGTCTGGGGCATGGGGCCTTCAAAGCTGTCCACCAGCAGCAGCACACCGTCCACCATTTTCAGCACGCGTTCCACTTCGCCGCCGAAATCGGCGTGACCGGGGGTATCGACGATATTGATCTTGTGGCCCCGATAGTGCACGGCCGTATTCTTGCTCAGGATGGTGATGCCGCGTTCCCGCTCCAGGTCGTTGGAGTCCATGACCCGGTCCACGGTCTGCTGGTTTTCGCGGTATACGCCGCCCTGTTTCAGCATCTGGTCCACCAGCGTGGTCTTGCCGTGATCCACGTGGGCAATAATCGCAATATTTCTGATATCTTCACGAATCATATTTCAATCAAACCTCTTTTGTTATCTCTCCGCGGTTTCCTTCAGTTCCAGCCCTTCGTTGTTCTCACAGGCCAGGCGGATGCTCCAGTCGTTTTCGAACAGCAGCACGTCCCGTCCGTGGCTGTCCTTGGCCCGGCCGGAGGTGGACGTCAGTTTCAGATCCTCCACGGGCTTTGGCGTTTTCGCCACCCAGCGCACATGCCGGAAGGGCATGCCTTCCATCACAATCTCCGTCTGGTATTCGGTTCGCAGCCGGTGTTCAAGCACTTCAAACTGCAGCACGCCGACCACGCCGACCATAAACTCTTCCCGGCCGGTTTCCGTGCGGATGAAGGTCTGGATCGCGCCTTCCTCGGCCAGCTGGCTGATGCCTTTCTGGAACTGTTTGCGCTTCATGCTGTCCAGGGGACGTACGCGGTTGAAGAATTCCGGTGCGAACACGGGGATGTTGGCGTAATGGAGCTTCGGTCCCGTGCTCAGCGTGTCTCCCAGGCGGTAAATCCCGGGATCGAACAGGCCGATAATGTCCCCGGCCCAGGCTTCCTCCACGGCTTCCCGCTCGTCGGCCATGAACTGCTGCGGCTGCTTGAGGGCAACGGGCTTGTTGGTCCCGCTGTGCCACACTTCCATGCCTTTTTCAAAGGCGCCGCTGACAATCCGCATGAAGGCCAGCCGGTCCCGGTGAGCGGGATTCATGTTGGCCTGAATCTTGAAAACAAATCCGGAGAAGTACGGTTCTTCCGGCGATACCATGCCCTGGTCGCTTTCCCGGGGCAGGGGCGGCGGCGTAAAGCTGAGGAACCGGTCCAGGAAGGGTTCAACACCGAAGTTGGTCACCGCCGATCCGAAGAACATGGGGGTCAGCTCGCCGCTGCGGACCTTTTCCAGGTCAAAGGCGTCTCCTGCTTCGTCCAGCAGCTCGATTTCCTCGCTGAGACGGTCGCGATAATGCTTTTCCAGGGCTTTTTCCAGTGCGGGATCATCAATGGCAATATCCGTCTTTTCAACCATCTTCTTGCCGTGGTCCCCGCCGGTATAGAGTTCCACCATTTTCGTGTCCCGGTGATACACGCCCTGGAAATCCCCGTCTACGCCGATGGGCCAGTTGATGGGGCAGGAACGGATGCCCAGCACCTGCTCCAGTTCCTCCATCAGGGAGAAGGGATCTTTGGCAGCCCGGTCCATCTTGTTCACAAAGGTGAAGATCGGAATGTTCCGCATCCGGCAGACCTTGAACAGCTTGATGGTCTGGGCCTCGACGCCCTTCGCGGCGTCCAGCAGCATAACCGCCGCATCCGCCGCCACCAGAACCCGGTAGGTATCCTCGGAGAAGTCCTGGTGTCCGGGTGTGTCCAGAATGTTGATCCGATAGCCGTCGTAAACAAACTGCATGGCAGAGCTGGTCACGGAGATGCCGCGCTGTTTCTCAATTTCCATCCAGTCGGACGTCGCGTGTTTGTCCGTT
>Ga0265298_10010663_pt1 | contig 10844 bp, 8 predicted proteins | sample AusTroGonzalo_MG_3_FD_193486 | JGI IMG/M metagenome (GOLD analysis project Ga0265298, IMG submission 193486) | Bovine rumen microbial communities from tropical cattle in Woodstock, Queensland, Australia - Gonzalo_01 | ecosystem: Host-associated > Mammals > Digestive system > Stomach > Rumen ...
CTGGAGTTCAGCGCCGTGGGTTGATACTGTGAAGTCTAACATGATAATAGATTTCTCGACAAGCTCGAAATGACAAGGGTGACAGGAGATTCCGGGTCAAGCCCGGAATGAAAAAGGGGGCAGGAGATTCCGGGACAAGCCCGGAATGAGGGGAACGAGATGCCCGATCAGGTCGGGCATGACGGTCGGTCCTCCCGGGTATGAGGGTTATCCTTCGTTAGCCAGTTTGAGTAAATACTGGCCGTAGGGGTTCTTGATCATAGGTTTGGCTAAGTCTTTTAGTTTTTGGGCGGTGATCCATCCATGTTGGTAGGCGATTTCTTCGAGGCAGGCGACTTTGAGGCCGGTGCGCTTTTCGATGACCTCAACAAAGGTGGAGGCTTCGGCCAGGGAGTCGTGGGTGCCGGTGTCCAGCCAGGCGAAGCCGCGGCCCAGGGTCTGGACCTTGAGTTCGCCATCGGCCAGGAATTCCTGGTTCACGGTGGTGATTTCCAGTTCGCCTCGGGCACTGGGCTTGATGTGCTTGGCCACCTCTACTACCTTGTTGGGATAGAAGTAGAGGCCTACCACGGCATAATTGCTCTTGGGCTCCTTAGGCTTTTCCTCGATGGAGAGGCAGTTGCCGTCTTTGTCAAATTCGGCTACGCCATAACGCTCAGGGTCATTTACCCAATAACCAAAGACCGTAGCTTTGCCTTTGTCGGCATCGGCCACCGCTTTCTGGAGCAGATCAACGAATCCGCTGCCGTAGAAGATGTTATCTCCCAGCACCAGGCAGGCCGTATCGTTGCCTATGAATTCTTCACCAATGATGAAGGCCTGGGCCAGGCCGTCCGGCGAAGGCTGCTCCGCATAGGAGAAGTTCACACCATAGTCGGAGCCATCTCCCAGCAGCCGCTTGAAGCCAGGAAGGTCTTGCGGAGTGGAGATGATGAGGATATCCCGAATTCCCGCCAGCATGAGCGCGCTGATGGGATAGTACACCATGGGCTTGTCGTAGATGGGCAGGAGCTGCTTGCTCACACCCTTGGTGATGGGATAAAGACGGGTGCCGGAGCCGCCGGCTAAAACTATTCCTTTCATGACTGATAGTATTCTTTATACCACTGGGCGAACTTGCGAAGGCCCTCGCGGAGGGTTATCCTGGGAGTAAAGCCGAAGTCCCGTTCCAAAGCGGTGGAGTCCGCGTAGGTAGTAGGAACATCCCCCGGCTGCATGGGAACGAGTTCTTTATGAGCCTCAAAGTCGTAATCTTCAGGCAGTACACCGGCCCTTACCAACTCTTCCTGAAGGATGCTAACAAAGTCAAGAAGATTCTCCGGCTGACCACCGCCAATGTTGTAAATGGCATAAGGGACGTCCCCGGAGGGAGCCTTACCCATTACCCTGACAATGCCTTCGACGATGTCGTCCACATAGGTAAAGTCCCGGCGGCAGTTGCCATAGTTGAAGATCTGGATGGTTTCGCCTTTCAGGAGTTTGTTGGTGAAGCCGAAATAGGCCATATCAGGCCTGCCGGCAGGGCCGTACACAGTGAAGAAGCGAAGACCCGTGGTGGGGATGCCATACAACTTGCTGTAGCAATGGGCAAAGAGTTCGTTGCTCTTCTTGGTTGCTGCATAGAGAGACACGGGGTTGTCCACCCGATCGTCCGTGCTAAAGGGCACTTTCTTGTTACCGCCGTACACGCTGGAACTGCTGGCGTACACAAGGTGCTGAACTCCCTTGTAGGGATCCCCGGTCAAGCCGGGGATGACGTCGTAGGAATGCCGACAGGCTTCAAGGATGTTATAGAAGCCAATTATATTGCTCTCGATATAGACGTCCGGGTTCTCGATGCTGTAGCGTACGCCAGCCTGAGCGGCGAGATTGACGACAATGTCGAACTTGTATTCAGAGAACAGCTTGTCTATTAGGGCTTTGTCTGCGATATCGCCTTTAACGAAAGTATACTGGAGATTCCGGGTCAAGCCCGGAATGAGGGGAGCATACTTCTCTTCAATTACTTTCAGCCTGTACTCTTTCAGCGACGGATCATAGTAGTTGTTCATGTTGTCCAACCCTACAATCTTCATAGGCTCATTGCTTTGCAATAGCCTGAGAACAAGATTGGAACCTATGAAACCGGCGCTACCGGTAATTAAAATTGTCTTCATATGAGAGGAGATTCCGGGTCAAGCCGGGAATGACGTAAAGGTTCGTTGGGCTTCTTCGTAGCTTTCAAGGTTGCCTATGTCAAGGCGGGCGCCGGGCATGGGCCAGGCGTGGACAGGGGTGCGGGAGCAGAGCCAGGCGATGAAACTGCCGGGTGCGTCGGTGCCGCAGCCTTCGGCGATGCCCTGGTCCACAAGCTTCAGGTCTTCTTTCCTGTAGTAGTAGAACGGCGGACAGCACCAGTGGCTCTTGGGGTTGGCCGGTTTCTCTTCCATGGAGAGGATGAGGTCGTTGTCATCCACTTCCGCAACACCGCACTTATGGAGTTTGTTTTCATCGGGCTGATAGAAGCGCATGATGCAGGTGGTGCCTTTGGCCCGGGCGTAGTCCAGGAAGCCTTGCAGGCTGAAGGTGAGGAGGTTGTCCCCGGCCATCACCAGCAGGTCATCGTCGATACCGCGGGAGCGAATGCCCAGGGCAATGTCCCGGACAGCACCAAGGCGGGTTTCATTGGTAGAGGTCCCGTCGTCAATGACGGAGATAGATGCCCGATCAGGTCGGGCATGACAAGAAGGGCAGTCGGGATGACGGGACTCGTCATTGCCGGCTTGACCGGCAATCTCCATTGCCCAGTCCTCGAAAATGGGGGCGAACTTGTGGTTGGTGACCACGATGTACTCGTCAATCAGGCCGGTCTTGTCCAGGTCTTCTATGAGCCAGTCCAGGATGGGCTTGTCCCCTACCTTGAGAAGGGGCTTGGGAAAATTCTCTGTTAACGGATACAGCCGCGTGGCATAGCCGGCGGCCAGAATCAAACACTTCATAGGCTCACACCATCTGCACTTTCGCAGATAAATACTCCATACTTGCCTTTCATTTCGGGGAAGGCCTTCAGGTACTGTTCGGTTACGGTTCTTGAGATGCTCTCTTCAAACGCGGGGTCGATGAGAGCCATGCAGCAGCCCTTGAAGCCGGCGCCGCTGAATCGGCCTCCATAGATGCCGTCCGTCTGGGTCATAATCTCGTACAGGCGAATCTGCTCCGGGGCTCCGGATTCCCAGTTGTGGATGCTGCTCCAGCCAGATTCAAAGGACAAACGTCCGTATTCTTCAATATCTCCCCTTCTCCAGGCCTCGGCCCCTTTTTCTACGCGCTCGAATTCCGTATACCAGTGTTCGCAACGCTTGGCCCAAGGCTGAGGCAATCGGCCCTTAAACTCCTCATATACTGCGCGCGGCACGTTGCGGGCCATGGCCTCTTTGAACTTGCCATACTCCATACCGGCGAAGGCTTGAAGGGCATACACGCCGGAGCGGAGCTCGTCCACGCGCATGTTGAACTTGGAGCCGGCCAGGCTGTGCTCCAGTCCGGAGAAGAAAATGGCAATCTTGTACGGATTCATGGCCGGATGCTGCGGGATCAGTTCATACTGTCCGTCACGGGTATCCAGATACAGGAGGTGATTCTTCTTGCTGAGCACCTCGCAGCTTTGATCCAGCTTACCCACATTCATGCCCACATAAGTGAACTCGGCATCAAAAGCCGTATCAATCATCTCCTGCTGGCTCATCGCAATCCCGTTCACCTGGCAAAGTGCCTGAAGGAAAGCAATAATCACAGCGGCCGATGAAGAAAGCCCGCCGATGGGCAGCGACCCTTCGATGACGCCGCAGATACCCACGCGCAGGCGGTAGTTCTTCTGCAGGGCCCAGGTGGCACCGCGGAGGTAATCGGCCCAGTCGTCCTGCTTCTGCGAAGGCACGGAGTCGATGTGCCACTGCGCCCGCTTGGGGAATTGCAGGGACAACATCTCCACCACACCATTCTGCTTGGGGGCATAGGCAATGTGGATGCCCTTGTCAATGGCCAGGCCGGTAATCTTGCCCAGATTGTGGTCTGAATGAGCGCCGATAGGGCAAACGCGGTAAGGGCAGAAAGCCACGCCTTCCGCATCGCGTCCGTAAACCTCGGCAAATCTCTCTATGGCTTTCATATTAGTCGCGTTTAAAGATATCACGGGTGTAGACCTTGCTCTGGACATCGTCCAGGGCGGGGTCATACCGGTTGGCTATGATGGCATCGGCCTGCGCCTTGAAGGCAGCGAGGTCGTTGACAATCTTGCTGCCGAAGAAGGTAGTACCGTCCTCCAACGCAGGTTCGTAAACGATAACCTTGGCGCCCTTCGCCTTGATGCGCTTCATAATTCCCTGGATGGCCGATTGGCGGAAATTGTCGGAGTTGGACTTCATGGTGAGGCGGTATACGCCAACCACGACCTCTTTCTCCTTGGCGGTATCATAAGCGCTGTTGGCACTGTAGTACCCGGCTTTCGCCAGAACCTGGTCGGCAATGTAGTCCTTGCGGGTGCGGTTGGAATCCACGATGGCCTTGATAAGGTTCTCCGGCACATCGTTGAAGTTGGCCAGCAGCTGCTTGGTATCCTTAGGAAGGCAATATCCGCCATACCCAAAGCTGGGGTTATTATAGTGAGTGCCAATACGAGGATCCAAACAAACCCCCTCAATAATGGCCTGCGTATCCAATCCCTTCATCTCCGCGTATGTATCCAACTCATTGAAGTAGGACACACGCAGAGCCAAATACGTATTTGCAAACAGTTTCACCGCCTCCGCCTCGGTGCTGCCCATGAACAACACCGGCACATCTTCCTTAAGAGCGCCCTCTTTGATCAGCGCCGCAAATGTATGCGCTGCTTCTTCTAATAAAGCATTATCAAAGCCCACGATAATACGGCTGGGATAGAGATTGTCGTAGAGCGCCTTGCTCTCGCGGAGGAACTCCGGGGCGAAGATGATCTTGGGCACCACCACCTTCATCTTGCCATCGGCCTGCCTCTCCCTGTACGAGAACTTCTCGCGGGCGTGGCAAGTGTAGCCCACCGGGACGGTGGATTTGATCACCATCACGGCGTCGGGGTTCACCTCCAGCACCAACTCAATCACCTCTTCCACGTGACTGGTGTCAAAGAAGTTCTTCTTGGGGTCGTAGTTGGTGGGGGCGGCAATGACCACAAAGTCGGCGTCCTTGTAGGCTGCCTTGCCGTCCAGCGTGGCTATCAAGTTCAGAGGCTTCTCCGCCAAATACTTCTCAATGTACTCGTCCTGGATAGGGCTGATCTTGTTGTTGATCTTCTCCACCTTCTCCGGAACAACATCCACCGCCACCACCTGGTTCCGCTGAGCCAGGAGGGTAGCGATACTCAAACCCACATATCCGGTTCCTGCAACTGCTATTTTCATATTATCTGTTTTTGTACATGTCTTCGTAGTACTTCTGGTAGTCACCGGAAGTTACGTTGTCCATCCAGGGCTGGTTGTCCAGGTACCAGCGGACGGTCTTTTCTATACCCTCTTCAAACTGGAGGGACGGCTCCCAACCCAGTTCCTTCTGGAGTTTGGTGGAGTCGATGGCGTAACGGAGATCGTGACCGGCACGGTCCGTGACGTAGGTGATGAGGTCCATGTCCTCCCCTTCTTTGCGGCCCAGCAGACGATCCACCGTGTTGATGAGCACTTTGATGATGTCGATGTTCTTCCACTCATTGAACCCGCCAATGTTGTAGGTATCCCCTATCTTGCCCTCGTGGAAAATGAGGTCGATGGCGCGGGCGTGGTCCTCCACATACAGCCAGTCACGCACGTTCTCGCCTTTGCCGTACACGGGCAGCGGTTTGCGATGGCGAATGTTGTTGATGAACAGCGGGATCAACTTCTCCGGGAACTGGTAGGGTCCGTAGTTGTTGGAGCAGTTGGTCACGATGGTGGGCATGCCGAAGGTATCGTGGAAGGCCCGCACAAAGTGGTCGGAACTAGCCTTGGCGGCGGAGTACGGGCTATGAGGCTGGTACTTCAGGTCTTCCGTGAAGAACTTCACACCGTAGGCCAGGTGATGCTCCCCGCTGGAGGCCTTGGTGGTAAACGGAGGCTCAATGCCTTCCGGGTGGGTCATCTCAAGAGCGCCGTAAACTTCGTCGGTGGAAATGTGGTAGAAGCGGCAAGGGACACCGTCACCCCCGGCTTGACCGGGGGTCTCAGATGCCCGGTCGGGGCCGGGCATGACGTAAGCAATCGGCTCCCAGCAAGCCTTGGCTGCCTGGAGGAGGCTCAGGGTTCCCATCACGTTGGTCTGGGCGAAGGTGAAGGGATCCTTGATGGAGCGGTCCACGTGGGACTCGGCCGCCAGGTGGATGATGCCGTCCACGTGCTCCTCCTGGAGGAGGTTCAGCACACCCTCGAAGTCACAGATATCCATCTTCACGAAGCGGTAATTGGGCTTATCCTCGATGTCCTTGAGGTTGGCCAGATTACCCGCATAAGTGAGCTTATCCAGGTTAATAATCTTGTACTCAGGGTATTTGTTCACAAAGAGCCGGACCACGTGGCTGCCGATGAACCCGGCGCCGCCGGTGATAAGGATGGTTCGTTTCATGATTAACGGGTTAGTGATGGTACAATTCTCTAATTCCCCCTCCCCGCGACATGGTACGCAGGGGGAGCGAACGAAAGGGCGTGAAACGTGTCTTGTTTCGAGAGGCGCTACTGATCCAGCGAGCGCACAGGCTGCCCTGTCTCCGTTATGAGTCGGATCAACTTTTCAAATATAATAAATATTTCTCACAAAACCACCATTCTGTAAGGAATATTACCCTAAAGGGTAAAAAAGAGATGCCCGGCTGTGACCGGGCATCTGAGATTCCGGGTCAAGCCCGGAATGAGGGTTTACAACCAAATGGTGAGTTTACTAGCGAATCTTGTAATCGTACGGTATTCTGGCGTACATCCTTCCGGGCTCGTAGTTCAGGAAGACGGAGATGTCTTCTTTGTTTCCTCCGAACTGCTCCATGATCTGCTGCATGAAGGTGGGCGGGGCGGGATAGCCAACCACAGAATAGGCGTCGGAACTGGTCAGATCGGCCAGGGCGGCGGCGTAGGAAATAGCGTCTTCCAGCGTACCAATCTCATCCACCAAACCAATTGACAATGCGTCAGTTGCGGCCCAGACTCGGCCCTGCGCGATGGCGTCAATCTCCTCTGTCGTCTTGCCACGGGAAGAAGCCACCAGGTTAACAAACAGCTCGTAGATATCCTCCACGGAAGCTTGCATGTAAGCGGTCTCGGCAGCGTCAAAAGGACGCATCAGGGACAGCATGTCGCTGTGCTTGTTGGAGCCTACGGTCTCAATGCCCACGCCCACTTTCTTGGCCACCTGGGAGAACTCCGGAATCATGGAGAATACGCCGATGGAGCCGGTGAGGCAGGTAGCATCGGCATAAATCTTCTGGCAACCGCTGGAAATCCAGTAACCGCCGGAGGCAGCATAATCGCCATAGGAGGCAACCAAGGGCTTCTCTGCCATGAGTTTGTCCAGTGCGGTACGGATCTTCACGGATGCGGAAACGCTGCCGCCAGGAGAGTTCACGCGGAGCACAACGGCCTTCACGTTCTTATCCTTACGGACCTTCTCGATGATGCGCACAAAGCGGTCTCCAGACACTTCGGAGGTAGCGTCGCCATCCACAATTTCGCCCTCGGCATAGATGACGGCCACCTTGTCTTTAGCCACACCTTCACTCACCTTGGCATCCACGTAATCTGCCAAGGGAACGAGGTGCACTCTCTTAATATCTTCTACTTGAGCCAGGGTGCAAATCTTCTTCTCAAGGTCCTCATGGTCAACCAGTTCGTCCACCAGTCCATGCTTCTCAAAATCTTCCGGAACCACGAAGGAAAGTTCGTCAATCAGCTGGTTAAACCGCTCAACAGGGAGGTCGCGGGAGGCGGCCATGGGAGCGGCCATAGCAGCCCACATGGAGTTGATCATCACCTGGTTCTGCTCGCGGTTTTCGGGCGAGGAGCTGTTGCGGATGAACATCTCGCCGGCGCTCTTATATTTGCCATGACGGATAAGCTGAACATTCACGCCCAGTTTGTCCAAAATGTCCTTCAAAAACATCAACTGGGTAGACAGTCCCACCAGCTGATACGTGCCGCCATGGGCCTTGCCCATTAGGATTTTATCGGCCACCGATGCCAGGTAATATGAACCGTTGGAAGGAGACTCCGTGTAGGCCAAAATAGGCTTTCCAGAGGCCCGGAAGGCAACCAAAGCTTTGCGGAATTCTTCCAGCTGGGCGATGCCGGCCGATGCAAAATCGGCCCGCAAATATGCAAATGTAATGGCGGGGTCGTTGGCCGCTTCTTCCAGTGCTTTCACGGCGTCGCGGATGCCCACGGAAGCCATAGTGGTGCTGATGCCGCCCATGAGCGAGAACTGTGGAACGGGCTCGCTATTGGTCTGCTCGGCCAGGGTAAAATCGGCCATATTCAAATCCAGCACTGCCCCGGTCTTGGGAATGGCCGGAGTACTGCTTCCCAGCGCCGCACTACCTAAAAACAGCAGGAAAAACAAAAAGCGGAGAATGCCCATGACAATAAAGGCACAAATCACCGCCAGCATCATTTTAACAAAATCCTTCATCGTATCAGTTGTGTTTCATTATTCCATTCAACGTAGTTCTTGTAATAGGCTTTCAGGGCGTCGTCTCCGGAGCTGGGCATATAGACCGACAGGCCGCAGACGCGGTTAAGCCATAGAGACATAAAGCGCTCTGTATGGGCCTCATACAAGATGCAAGCGTTCAGCGCTGCATCAAGCTCCCCTAATTCATAGGCCGATGCCCCGGCCTGAGCCACCATATCCCGGAGATCGAACAGGTGCTCATACCGGCGGTTGAAGCCCGTCCGATAATACCGCTGCACCTCCGAGGTGGAAAGCTCGGCAATGGCCGACCGATAGCGCTCAAAGAATCCCTTGCAAAGATCTGCCAGCGGCTGCAATCCATCCGTATCCACCAGCGTAATGGTAGCGTACGGGCTGCTCTGGGTAGGGCTTGTATACTGCCCAAAATAGTCCTGACAGACGCCCACAGCATCGGGTTCAGAAGCCAGAAGCCGCTGACCCAGAGTGAGATAGTTAAAGCCGTCGGACATGATCTCCGTAGGCGAGAAGCCTATTACTTTGGCCTTATCTTTCAGCGCCCAGGCAACCTCTACAGACGCCATGAAACAGGCGTCCAAAAGAATGTACTCCAGCTTATAAGGCAGCGCATCCGCAAAGTCCGGAATCTCCATTTCCAGCACGCGGTCCGTATCAGCATCCTGGCCGATGGAGTTAAGCCTTACCTTGGTCTCCTTTTCCTGCGGAAGCCATGCCGCCCCGTGGGAAGAAAGAACCAGACCATAGCCCTTGGCCGGATACTTGTCCCGCGCAAACTCCATCACTTCCCGCAATACAGCCGGATCGCACGCCTGGTCCTCCGGCTTCCACCGCAGCAGAGTATCCCGCACAACCTCCCCTTCTTTATCTTGATAGAGCCGATAGAGAACTGGAGCCATGGGCTTACTGTAACCTGAGTAAGTCTGACGCGAAAACACCAGCAGAATATGGTCTCCGCGCGATTGCGCCGTAGGAACAAACCCGTCCTCCAGCTCGCGAAGGTCAGTGCTGAGCGCACCCGACAGGCTGTTGAAACCGGCCGAGTACATGATCATAACCTGCCGAGTCTCTTCCGAAGGAAGGCGCCCCGGCTGCTGATGACTGCTGGTCTCCCCTGCTATGGGCGAAAAATCGGCATCCTTGAAACAGGATGTCGCTGCCATCAGGGTAAGAAGGACCCAGATTCCTATGCGCGTTTTCATCATAAATACAAATATAGAAAAAAAAGTTAATTTTGTAGAAAGGTTCTAATTATTAGAACCCGAGTGATTAGGATATTTTATCCTTTTGTGATTGCGCAGCCAATTGATTGAAATGATTAAAGACTACAGAAACTACCTCAGAATAGAGCGCAGGATGTCACCCAATACGGTAACGTCCTACTGCCACGATGTAGAGGAGTTTCTGAAGTATGTAGATTGCGAGTCCGCAAAAGTCACAAGCGAGCAGATAACGGAGTACCTGGGATTCGTCACTTCCAAGGGTCTTTCCAAGCGGACCACGGCCCATATACTAAGCTCTTTAAGAAGTTATTTTGACTGGTGTGTGCAAGAGGGCGAAGTGAAGGAAAATCCGTGCGACCGGGTGGACGCCCCCAAGCTGGGAAAGTACCTTCCGGCCGTCCTGAGCCTGGAAGAAGTCACGGCCATCCTGGAGTCCGTAGACCTTAAAAAGCCCTTCGGCAAAAGGGACCGCGCCATCCTGGAAGTGCTCTACGGCTGCGGTCTCCGCGTAAGCGAAGCCGCCAGCCTCCGCATCTCGCACGTATATCTGGACGAAGGCTTCGTCAACGTCATCGGCAAGGGCGACAAGCAGCGCCTCGTCCCCCTGGGAGAGGTAGCGGCCGATGCCATCCGCGCCTACCTCCCGGATCGGCCCGCCCCCAAAGAGCGCAAGTACGATGACTATCTCTTCCTCAACCGTTTTGGCACACCCCTCAGCCGCATTTCCATCTTCAATCTGGTAAAAGACCAGGCCATGGCCGCCGGCATCCAGAAGGAAATCTCCCCCCACACCTTCCGCCACTCCTTCGCCACCCACCTCATAGAAAACGGCGCCGACCTCCGCATAGTCCAGGAAATGCTGGGCCACGAGTCCATCCTCACCACCGAAATCTACACCCACATAGACACCCAAACCTGGCACCAGTCCGTCCTCCAGCATCATCCGAGGAA
>Ga0265298_10010665_pt1 | contig 10843 bp, 6 predicted proteins | sample AusTroGonzalo_MG_3_FD_193486 | JGI IMG/M metagenome (GOLD analysis project Ga0265298, IMG submission 193486) | Bovine rumen microbial communities from tropical cattle in Woodstock, Queensland, Australia - Gonzalo_01 | ecosystem: Host-associated > Mammals > Digestive system > Stomach > Rumen ...
GTTCGGGGACGATTACTATCTGGAAGTGATGAAGCACAAGACCGAGGTTCCCGGGGTCGATGACGACGTATACCGGGCCCAGATGGAGGTCAACCCCGTGATCTTCTCCCTGGCTGAGGAGCTGGGTGTCAAGGTGGTGGCCACCAACGACGTGCACTTCATCCGCAAGGAGGACGGTCCGGCGCACGACCGCCTGATCTGCCTGACCACCAACTCCGACATCGACGACCCGAAACGGCTCCGTTACACCCAGCAGGAGTACCTCAAGAGCGAGGAGGAGATGGCGGCGTTGTTCCCGGAGCACCCGGAAGTCATCGCCCGGACCCTGGAAGTGGCCGGAAAAATCGAGAGCTACAAGATCGACCACGACTACATCCTGCCGAAATTCAAGATCGACGAAGACTTCCTGCGCGATATCGACCGCTATCTCGAGCAGTACAAGCCGTATATCGACGCCGGCAAGAACGACCCGAAGGGCAACTACCGCGGCGACGATTTCTGCAAGTCCGTGGCGTATCTGTGCCATCTCACCTACCAGGGTGCACACATCCGCTACGGAGACAAGCTGACAGCCGAGCAGGAGGAGCGCATCGACTTCGAGCTGAAGACCATCGCTTCGATGGGCTTCCCCGACTACTTCCTGATCGTGCAGGACTATATCCGCGCCATGCGCAAGGAGGGCTGGCTCGTCGGGCCGGGACGTGGTTCCGCCGCCGGCAGCGTGGTGGCGTACTGCCTGTGGATCACCAACCTCGACCCCATCAAATACCAGCTGCTGTTCGAGCGTTTCCTTAATCCCGAGCGCATCTCGATGCCCGATATCGACGTGGACTTTGAAAATCTCGAAGCCGCGCACCGCTATGTCGAAGACACCTACGGAGCGGACCACGTTTCCCGCGTGATCACCTTCGGCACGATGCTCGCCAAGGGTGCCATCAAGGACGTGGCCCGCATCAGCCACGTGACCATTGACGAGAGCAACCGGCTTTCGAAGATGGTGCCGGCCCGCCTGTTCGAGCGCAAGAAAAACGAGAAGGGCGAGATGGAGGAAAAAAGCGTCAAGATCACGCTGGCGAACTGCTTCCGCCTGGTTCCCGAATTCAAGGAAGAACTCTCCAAGGAGGACAATGCGCTCAACAAGGAAGTGCTGGAATACGCCGAGCAGCTGGAAGGCAGCATCCGGCAGGTAGGCATGCATGCCTGCGCCACTATCATCGGCCCCGGCAACCTGAGCGACTATATCCCCATCTGCCTGTCGAAAGACAAGGATACGGGCGAGGATGTCTGGACTTCCCAATATGACGGACACTATATCGAAGAGTGCGGCCTGCTGAAAATGGACTTCCTGGGCCTCAACACCTTGTCCATCATCCACAAAACCCTCGACTTGATCAAGGAGGGGCACGGTCTGGACATCGACATCGAAGCCATTCCCATCGACGACAAGGCGACCTACGAACTCTACGGACGGGGCGATACGACCTCGATCTTCCAGTTTGAGTCGCCCGGCATGAAGGAGTGGCTGCAGAAACTGCAGCCCGAGCGCTTCGAGGATTTGATCGCTATGAACGCGCTCTACCGTCCCGGCCCGATGGATTACATCCCCGATTTTGTCGACCGGAAGCAGGGGCTCAAGCCCATCTCCTATGATACTCCGGAGATGGAGGAATACCTGAAAGACACCTACGGGATCACGGTCTATCAGGAGCAGGTGATGTTGCTGTCGCAGAAGCTGGCCGGTTTCACCAAGGGCCAGGCCGACAAGCTCCGCAAGGCCATGGGCAAGAAGAAGATCAAGGACATGGAGGAGCTCTATGTCAAGTTCATGGAAGGAGGCAAAGAGCACGGGCATTCCGAGGAGCTGCTCAACAAGATCTGGCAGGACTGGCGGGCTTTCGCGGAATATGCGTTCAACAAGTCGCACGCCACGTGTTATGCCTGGGTGAGCTACCAGACCGCCTGGCTGAAAGCCCATTACCCGGCTGAATTCTTCGCCGCCAACATGAGCTGCAACCTCAACGACATGGAGGAGATCACCAAGATCATGGACGACTGCCGCCGCTGGCAGATCCAGGTCCTGGGGCCCGATATCAACGAGAGTGCGACGGAGTTCACGGTCAACAAGGCAGGAAACATCCGTTTCGGCATGGGCGGCATCAAAGGCGTGGGCGCCAACGTCATCAACGCCGTGATCGCCGAACGCCAGAAAGGCGGACCCTTCACCGACATCTTCGACTTCGTGGAGCGCATGCCGCTGGGTGTCATCAACCGCAAGGTCGTCGAGTGCCTGGTCTATGCCGGCGCCTTCGACGGGTTCAAGGAAATGACCCGCGCACAGTATTTCTTCGAGACGGGAAAGGACGAAAACTATCTGGACGTGCTGCTCCGCTATGCCTCCAAGTTCCAGAGCGACACGATTTCGGCGGGCGGCCTGTTCGGTGACATGGACGAACTGAAGCCGGTCAGGCCCGCCATCCCGCCCAAGGTCGAGACCAACGAGATGGAACTGCTCAAAAAAGAGAAGGAGTGCGTGGGCATGTATCTTTCAGCCCATCCGCTCGACCGCTTCCGCTTTGAGATCGACCAGTTCGCCACGATCGACATCGCCCGGCTCGACGAGATCGACCGGACCATGCAGACCGACAAGTCGGTGCAGAACAAGGAGTATTATGTGGCAGGCCTGGTGTCGGAATGTGACGTGCGCTATACCAAGAGCGGCAACAAGCCCTGGTGCCGCTTCACGCTGGAAGACTACACGGGCAGCCACACCTTCTCCCTCTTCAGCAAGGACTACGAGACCTTCATGAAGTACATGCAGGTGCACACCGCCCTGCTGATCAAGTGCTGTACCCGGCAGCGCTTCCACAAAAAAGACGAGAGCGCTTCGGAAGACAACTATGAACTGCGCATCCTGAGCATGACGTTGCTCTCCAACACGAAAGACGCCTTCATCAAGGAGCTGCATGTCGAGTTCCCGCTGAACGCCTACACGCCGGAACTCCACAGCGCCCTGCTCAAGGAATGCAAGCACCACAAGGGGAAAGCCCGCCTCTACATGGACGTGCTCTTCCAGCATGACGGGATCGACGACCGCCTGACCCTCTTCTCCAAGAAGTTCACGGTCGAACCCGGTTATGACCTATTCAATTTCCTGGAAAAGAAAAACCTCCGCCACCACATGGTGACGAAGGTAGAACTGTAAGTTTGGTCGGCCTTCTCAGGCTTGTTTGTCCTTGAGGCTGTCGATCTTGTCTTTGGCCTTGTCCATCATCTCGGCGGCTCCCTTTTGGGCCTTGTCCATGATTTCGGCGGCGTTGCCTTTCATTTCGTCGAAGACTTCCTTGGCTTTGGGCGCTGCCTTTTCATAGAGATTCTTGGCGTTGTCGACCATTTCACCGGCCACTTCGCTCATCTTTTCGCTGGCTTTGCTGGCGGCATATTTGATTTTCTCGTCGAGGGAAACCTTTCCATCGGCGTTCAGATCGCGGGGATCTTTCAGGGTTTCTTCGCTCATGATATGTGGTTTTAAAAGTGTTAGGCTTAAATCAGGGATTTTCCAGTCATGGCCGCAGGCTGCGGGATGCCCATGATCTTGAGGATGGTGGGAGCGACATCGCAGAGCGCGCCGTCTTTGACGCTTTTCACTTCCGGACCCGCACCGATGACGACGAACTGCACGGTGTTGAGGGAGTGGGCGGTGTTCGGCGTGCCGTCGGGGTTGACGGCGAAATCGGCGTTGCCGTGGTCGGCGGTCAGCAGCACCACATAGCCTTTGGCGAGCGCTTCTTCCACCACGCGGCCCACCAGGCGGTCGACGCACGCCACGGCGCGGGTGATGGAATTGTACACACCGGTATGGCCCACCATGTCGCCGTTGGCGAAGTTGAGGATGATGAGGTCTTCCTTTTCACTCCGGATGGCGTCGATCAGTTTTTCGGCCACCTCGGGGGCGCTCATCTGCGGCAGCAGGTCGTAGGTGGGTACCTTCGGGGAGTTGACCAGGATGCGGTCTTCGTTTTCGAACTGCGTTTCACGTCCGCCGTTGAAGAAGAAGGTGACGTGGGCGTATTTCTCGGTCTCGGCGATGCGCAGCTGGCGCTTGCCGGCCTTGGAGACCGTCTCGCCCAACGTATCCTGGACCAGATCTTTGTCGAAGAGGATATGGACACCGGTGAAGGATGCGTCGTAGGGCGTGAGGCAGCAGTAGTACAACGGAATCGTGTGCATGCCTTCATCCGGCATGTCCTGCTGAGTCAGCACGGTGGTCAGTTCGCGTGCGCGGTCGTTGCGGAAGTTGTAGAAGATGATGGCGTCGCCTTCCTCAACGGTAGCGATCGGCTTGCCGGCTTCGTCGGTGACGACGATCGGCTTGATGAATTCGTCGGTGACACCGGCATTGTAGGAGGCCAGGATGCCTTCGCCTGCGGAAGTGAAAGCTTCGCCCTTGCCTTTGACCAGCAGGTCGTAGGCTTCCTTGATGCGGTTCCATCGTTTGTCGCGGTCCATGGCATAGAAGCGGCCGCAGACCGAGGCCACACGACCGGTCGTCTCAGCCATTTTGTGCTCCAACTCGGCCACGAAACCCTTGCCGCTGTGCGGGTCGGTGTCACGGCCGTCCATAAAGGCATGGACGAAGACTTTGTCGAGGCCTTTTTCGGCGGCGACACGCAGGAATTCATAGACATGGTCGAGGGAGGAATGGACGCCGCCATGCGAGGTGAGCCCCATCAGATGGAGTTTTTTCCCGGAGGTGGCCACATAATCGAAAACGTCCTTTATCTCTTTATTTTCCAGCAGTTTATGCTCTCGGCAAGCGATATTGATCTTGACCAGGTCCTGATACACCACGCGGCCGGCGCCCAGATTCATGTGTCCCACTTCGGAGTTGCCCATCTGGCCGTCGGGCAGGCCGACATACTCACCGGAGGCCTGGAGGTGTCCGGCGGGATATGCGGCACGGATGGCGTCAATCTGCGGCGTTCCCTGGGTCCAAATGGCGTTGGAATAATCGTGGCGGCCTTCTCCCCACCCGTCAAGAATCATTAACAATACTTTCTTCTGCATAATATTTATTAATTTTGTATGTACAAATCAATTGCGCAAAATTACGGAATATATGGCAACATCGAAACGGAAAAGCTCCAAAAAAGAAAAAAACACTTCCAAGCCGCGGGAAGGTGCGCTCAAGCGGGCGAAACGCCTGGCCCGGGGTGGACAGGAACCGGTCTTTTCCCGGGAACGCCGTTCGAAGAGCCTGGAGGAATTCGAGGGGACGGTTTCGCTCTCGCGCGACGGCTTCGGTTTCGTGAAGGTGGAGGGGCTCAAGGACGATGTCTTCATTCCGATGCGGAAGCTGCATTTTGCGCTCAACGGCGACTTCGTGAAGATTGCCGTGTCGAAGCGCCGCATCCAGGCCGGCCTGAAGGGTCGCAGCCTCGAGGGGGAAGTGGTCAAGATCATCCATCGCAGCACCAAGCCGCATATCGGCGTGCTGGTGGTCCGTGGCAGACAGGTCTGGGCCATCGTCGAAAGCAAGAACATGCCGTATGACATCCGCATCGATGTCGACGGCCCCGACGCCCTCCCCGAGATCGGCGGCAAGCGGGCCGAACACGGGATGAAAGTGGCCGTGTTGGTGACCGACTGGCCCAAGCGCAGCACCGAACCGTTGGGCCGGATCGTCGACGTGCTGGGTGTCCCCGGCGAAAACGACACGGAGATGCATGCCATCCTGGCCGAATATCAGTTGCCCTACCGCTTCGAACCGGAAGTGGAGAAAGCCGCCGACAAGATTCCCGACGCCATCACGCAGAAAGAATTGGCCGGCCGCCGGGATTTCCGCGGCGTGACCACCTTCACCATCGACCCGACCGACGCCAAAGACTACGACGACGCTCTTTCGTTCCGCAAGCTGGACAACGGAAATGTCGAAGTCGGTGTCCATATTGCCGACGTGACGCATTATGTCACGCCGGGATCCGTACTCGACAAGGAAGCGTTCGCCCGCGGCACCTCGGTCTATCTGGTGGACCGCACCATCCCGATGCTGCCTGAAAAACTCTCCAATAAACTTTGCTCGCTCCGTCCGCACGAAGACAAGCTCACCTTCAGCGCTGTGTTCGAGCTCAACGCCAAAGCCAAGGTCATCGCGCAGTGGTTCGGCCGCACGGTCATCAATTCCGACCAGCGCTTCGATTACGAGCAGGCCCAGCAGATCATCGAGACGAAGCAGGGTCCGCTGGCCGAGGAGATGCTCGCGCTGCACGAACTGGCCTCGATCCTGCGCAAGCAGCGTTTCGAGAAGGGGGCCATTTCCTTCGAGCGGCCCGAGATGAAGGTGCTGGTGGATGAAACGGGCAAGCCGGTGGATGTCGTGCAGAAAGAGAGCAAGGAGAGCAACTGGCTCATCGAGGAGTTCATGCTGCTGGCCAACCGTTGCGTGGCGGAGTATGCCACGAAGAAGTGCAAGGCCAAGAATCCCACATTCGTCTACCGTATCCACGAGAATCCTGATCCCGAGAAGATCGACGGCCTGCGCAGCTTCGCCAAGATGTTCGGGCACCAGCTGGGAGATACCTCCAACCCGTCGGCGGCTGCCGGCGCGCTCAACGCGCTGATGAAGGAAGCCAAGGGCAAGCCCGAAGAGAATGCGCTGCAGCTGCTGGCCCTGCGCAGCATGGCCCGCGCCCGCTATTCCACCGACAATGTCGGCCACTACGGCCTGGCTTTCCAGTACTATACGCATTTCACGTCCCCCATCCGCCGTTATCCCGACATGATGGTCCACCGCTTGCTGGCGATGTACATGGACGGCGCCAGCTCTCAGGACAAGTTGTATTACGAGGATTGTTGTGAGCACAGTTCGGTGCGGGAGCAGATTGCCACCGACGCCGAGCGTGCATCCATCAAGTACAAGATGGTGGAATTTATGCAGGACAAGATCGGCCGGGTGTTCGACGGGCACATCAGCGGGTTGACTGAGTGGGGCATCTATGTGGAGATCGAGCCCACCAAGGTCGAAGGGATGGTGTCGCTCCGCGAGGTCCGTTCCGACTGGTTCCAGTTTGACGAAGAGAAATATGAAACGCGGGGCAAGGCTTCGGGCCGGGTCTATCATCTGGGCGATCCGGTCAAGATCCGGGTTTTACGTGCTAATCTTGAACAGAAAATATTGGATTATGAATTGGTTGAAGAATAACGGTCGCTACGCGGCTCGGGTTTCCGTTATGATGGCACTTCTTCTATGGGCTGTCATCCCGCTGCGGGCACAGGAGAAGGAGTTGTTGTGGACGGGGGAATGGCATCACGAAACGGTGGCTGAGGGCATTGTCCTCCATCAGGCTTCTTTTGCCGGTAATCTGTTTGGCGCCAATCAGTATCTCTGTGTGCTGGAGGTAGCGCCGGGGGCGCGTTTCGACATTGTCCCGGCAGAAGACCGCACGCTGGAAACCACGACGGCCCTGGCGGCGAAGACGGGTGCCGTCGCGGCGGTCAACGGCTCTTTTTTCAACATGGGGGCGCCGTATGGTTCCGTCAATTATCTGCGGGTCGACGACGTCGAGCTGGCGCCGAATGCGTACGATCCCTATGAGAACCCCGGCCGGGGCCGCAGTACGCGGCAGAAAGGGGCGGTGGCCACTTTCAAGGGCGGTCTCTACGTGCTGAAAAGCGATAATCTCGCGCGCTGGGAACAAGACATCGAGGCAGAAGATGTCGTGACGGCCGGGCCGGTGCTGCTCGCAGGCGGCGAGGCGGAGGAGATCCGCGTCGACGACTTCAATACGCGGCGCAATCCGCGCACGGCCGCCGGCCGCCGCGCTGACGGCACGGTGCTGCTGGTGGTAGCCGACGGACGTAACAAGGAAGCCGCCGGCCTCACCATGCGGGAGCTCCAGCAGGTGATGGCCGCGCTCGGCTGCCGCGATGCGGTCAACCTCGACGGCGGCGGCTCCACGACGATGGTTGTCCGCGGCGCCGTGGTCAACCATCCTTCCGACAACCGCCGTTTCGACCCCGCCGGCGAACGACCTGTCGCCAACGTCATCATCGTCCGGGAAAAATGATTACTTTTGTGACACTATGTACACCCTTGACGAAATCGACCGCATCGTAGAAAACTGCTCCAAGCTGAAGCTTGTGCACGAGGAGCCGTCCAACCTCTATGAACCCCTCTCCTACATGATGTCCATCGGCGGCAAGCGCATCCGCCCCAAGCTCTGTCTGCTTTCCTACAACCTGCTGAGCGAGGACATGGGCAACGCCATCATCTTTCCGGCCATGGCCCTGGAGGTTTTCCACGAATTCACCCTCATCCACGACGACATCATGGACCGTTCCGACACGCGGCGCGGCCATCCCACCGTCTACAAGAAGTGGAACGAGGAAGTGGCCATCCTGTCGGGAGACGTGATGTCGATCCTGGCGTACAAGTATCTGTCTTATGCGCCGCAGGATATCCTTCCCAAAGTGATGAACCTTTTCACCGAGACGGCCATGCAGGTGTGCGAGGGACAACAGTACGACATGGATTTCGAGCGCCTGCCTTTCATCACGAAGGAGGACTATCTCTCGATGATCGGGCTGAAGACGGCAGTGTTGCTGGCTTGTTCCACCAAGATGGGCGCCCTGATCGGCGGAGCTTCCATCGGGGTTTGCGACGCCCTCTACAAATTCGGTTACATGCTGGGAATCGCGTTCCAGATCACCGACGACTACCTGGACACCTTCGGCAATGAGAAGGTCTTCGGCAAGAAGATCGGCGGCGACATCATGAACAACAAGAAGACCTGGCTGCTGGTGGAATGCTTCCGCCGCTGCGGCAGCGAGCAGAAGATGCAACTCGAAAAGCTCATGCAGATGGGCGAGGAGGAACGCCAGTTCAAGGTGGACGCCGTCCGGATGTTCTACGAGGAAATGGGTGTGAAGGAAGCGGCGGAAGTGGAGATCCTGTCCTGGCACCGGAAAGCGCTGGATGCGCTGGCACAGGCCAGTTTCGCACCCTGGCAGACGCGCAACCTCGAACAGTTTGCCGAAAGCATCATCCATCGTGAGAAATAAGCTCGAGATCATGGCGCCCGCAGGTAATTTCGAATGCCTGCAGGCTGCCATCCAGGGAGGTGCTGATTCCGTGTATTTCGGGATCGGACGCTTGAACATGCGCTCGCACTCCGCCAACAATTTTGCGCCGGAAGACCTGCAGCAAGTCTGCCGCCTCTGCCGGGAAAACGGCCTGCGCAGTTACCTGACCCTCAACATCACGCTGTTCGACGAAGATCTGGCGTCAATGCGGGAAGCCTTGGACGCGGCACGCGAAGCCGGCGTCAGCGCCGTCATCTGTTCGGACATGGCGGCCATCGCCGCCGCCCGCCAGCGCGGACTGGAGGTGCATATTTCCACGCAGTTGAGCATCTCCAACTTGGAAAGCCTGCGTTTTTACAGCCAGTTCGCAGACGTGATCGTGCTGGCGCGCGAGCTTCGGCTCGATCAGGTGCGGGCCATTGCCGAAGCCATCGAACGCGAAAACATCTGCGGGCCTTCGGGCCGGCCGGTGCAGATCGAGATGTTCTGCCACGGGGCCTTGTGCATGGCCATCTCCGGCAAATGTTACCTGTCGCTCCACGAGCACGCTGCTTCGGCCAACCGCGGCAACTGCTATCAGGTGTGCCGCCGCGGCTACCAGGTGACCGACCTGGATTCGGGCCGGCAGCTGCAGATCGACAACCAGTATATCATGTCTCCCAAAGACCTGTGTACCATTGAATTTCTCGATAAGATGGCGGCGGCGGGCGTGTCGGTGTTCAAGATCGAAGGGCGTGCCCGCAGCGGGGAATATGTCAAGACCGTGTCGCGGGCCTACCGCGAGGCGGCGGATGCCGTCGAAGCGGGGGCCTTCACGCCGGAACGGGCGGCTGCGCTGAAGGAGCGTCTGCTCACCGTGTTCAACCGCGGTTTCTGGGACGGCTATTACCAGGGCGCCCGCTTGGGCGAATGGAGCAGCGTCTATGGCAACCAGGCTTCCCGCACGAAGGTCTATCTGGGCAGGGTGACCGATTATTACGCCCGGCTCGGCGTGGCGGAAATCCAGATGGAGACGGGCTCTTTCCGCGTGGGCGACCCGCTGCTGATCTGCGGTCCGACCTCCGGCGTGGTGGAAGTTTCCCCGACGGAGATCCGGCTTGACGACGCGCACATACTGGAAGAGGCCGCCAAAGGCGACCTCTGTTCCATACCCGTCCCGGAAAAAGTCCGGCGCGGCGACAAAGTCTATTTGTTCAAGGCCCCGTCATTCCCGGCCTGACCGGCATCCAGCCACTTTTCAACGGCCTGGCGGAGCTGGTTGTCGTAGCGCAGGGACACGGGTACGCTGGCCCGGTTGAAGTAGTAGCAGGTCACGATTTCCTGTTCCAGCAGCGGCAGGATTTCGTCTTTCTTGGCCCGCAGCACAGTCTCCTTATCCATGTCGACTTTTTTCTTCAGCGCTTCGATCTCGTCCTTGTAGTTGTCGTACAGATCTTCGGACTTTGCCGCTTTGATCAGTTGGTCGAGCGCGGTCTGGGCGGCCGTGCGGGCATCGAAGTCCTGGGCCGCGGCGTAGTGCACGAAGTCTTCATATTCGGCGTCGCTCAGGTGGAAGTCCCGGTCGATGCGCTCGTGGGACAGGTAATATTCGATGGCGTAGGAGCCGATGATGTCATAGTATACGAGGGAAGCCGTGGGACGGCTCATCAGGGTGCCGGGCACTTCGATGTCAGGCGCGATGCCGCCGCCCGGATCCTTGTCGAGCGAGCCGTCTTCGTGACGGTTGCTGTAGTCGATGGCCTGCACGCAGCGGCCACTCGGCGTG
>Ga0265298_10010666_pt1 | contig 10842 bp, 10 predicted proteins | sample AusTroGonzalo_MG_3_FD_193486 | JGI IMG/M metagenome (GOLD analysis project Ga0265298, IMG submission 193486) | Bovine rumen microbial communities from tropical cattle in Woodstock, Queensland, Australia - Gonzalo_01 | ecosystem: Host-associated > Mammals > Digestive system > Stomach > Rumen ...
GGCCTCAACGGTGAACTGGAGGGTTACACGACCCTGAACACCATTTTCCTTAGCGATTTCCGGATAAACCAGACGGGAGTTAACCCACTTGGAGAACTCGTTGGCGTCGCCACCCTGGAAGGACGGCTTCTTTTCTACGAGCTGGAAAGGAATGGCTTCTTCTTCCACTTCTTCCTCTTCCACAGCGGCCTCTTTGTAGTCCTGGATCTCGAAAGCCTGGTTGTTGTCTTCCAGGTTCATGAACAGATCGTCGTCCAGTTTGATGTCATCGTCCACGATGTCGATCTGGTCGCTCAGGACGGGAATGCTGGGAGCCTCGGGCGGGGGCGGAGGGAGCTCATTCTGGATAGCCACCATCTCTTCTTCTACGACAGCCTGGGTGGTGTCTTCGAGAACGGCTACCTTGGCGTCTTTGGAAGAGTAGTTGAAGGCCAAATACACGATGCCAAGAGCAACGACGAGGCCGATCTCGGTGAAGAGCAGGCGCTTGTTCTCAAGGCTGGCTTTGGGGGATTTCTTTACTTCCATGTTATTGAATTTTTGGGTTAATTTTCTCTAATGCAAAGATGGGAAGGATATTTTTGAGCACAAAATATTCCTTAAAAAAGAATCTCGCATTTTTGTTTCATTAACCCCTTGAAGATAAGCCATTTACCACGGACCCGCCGAAAAACATTCTCGCAATTGCCCGTTTTTATGCCGAAAACCCGTACTTTTCGCCCGTTAACCACCGAAAACGGATTAACGATCCAAACAGGCCAGGAAAAGGCCTCTATCCGTGCTTTCACAGGCTTTCAGGCGCTCTTTTAGGCGATACAGGCGGTTATAGACGTAGGGTTTGTCCTTTTCAAGCAGGGTAGAAATGGTCGTGGAAGAGAAGCCGGAGGCGGCAAAGAGGTAGAGCAGGTAATCTTCTTGTTTCAACTTCGGAAAAGTGTTCCTCAGCTTGATCATGACGTTGTCCGAGCTCTCGTTGAGCGCCTGCTCCAACTGTTTTTGGACGCCTTCATCGGCCCTCAAACCTTCCACTATGGAGCGGACTTCCTTCAGAATGCGAGGCTGCAGGTTGTCGGTCCCTTCATAAATATAATACTGCTCGCAAAGACGATCTAATGTATTGAGCTTGTGACTGTTGGCGCGCTGGTGAAGGGCGCCCAGGCGCGCCTGCAGGTCCTCTGCGATGGACATGATACGCTCGTTTTCCTCGCGTTCTTCCAGAAGCTGCTTCTCCAGCTGGGCTTTACGGGCCCAAAAGTAGAGGACCAGGGTGGCCAAAATGGCCGTAATAAGCAGAAAAAGCGGCCCATAATCCTGACTATCCCCCCGCGCACAAGAGGCCGAGAGGATAGTCAAAGATGTGATTACGAGCGCTTTTCGCATAAATGTTACAGGTTGCGGAGGAGATTGGTCAGGGAGACCTTCTTCTCAATCATGGAACGGAGGTCTTCGATCTTCACACGCTGCTGAGTCATGTTGTCGCGGTCACGTACGGTAACGCATCCGTCGTTCAGGGAGTCGTGGTCCACCGTCACGCAGAACGGCGTTCCGATAGCATCCTGACGGCGATAGCGCTTGCCGATGGAGTCTTTCTCGTCGTACTGGTAGGAGAAGTCGTATTTGAGCTCGTCGACGACCTTCTGAGCCAGTTCCGGCAGACCGTCCTTCTTCACAAGAGGCATCACAGCCACCTTGATGGGGGCCAGCGGGGCGGGAATCTTCATTACAACGCGCTCCTCGCCATTTTCCAGCTGCTCCACCGTATAGGAGTGGGCCAGAACGGCCAGGCACATACGGTCTACGCCGATGGAAGTCTCGATGACATAAGGAGTATAGGAGGTATTCTCCTCAGGATCAAAGTATTCAATCTTTTTGCCGGAGAACTTCTGGTGGTTGCCCAGGTCGAAGTTGGTGCGGCTGTGGATACCTTCCAGCTCCTTGAAGCCGAAGGGGAAGTTGAACTCGATATCGGTGGCGGCGTTGGCGTAGTGGGCCAGCTTCTCGTGATCGTGGAAACGGTAATTCTCGGCCCCCATTCCCAGGTTCACATGCCATTTCATGCGGGTTTCCTTCCACTTTTTGAACCAATCCAGCTCGGTACCGGGCTTGATGAAGAACTGCATCTCCATCTGCTCGAATTCGCGCATGCGGAAAATAAACTGGCGGGCGACAATCTCGTTACGGAAGGCCTTACCAATCTGGGCGATACCGAAAGGAATCTTCATTCGGCCGGTCTTCTGGACGTTCAGATAGTTCACAAAGATGCCCTGGGCGGTCTCCGGACGCAGATAAATGAGGTTGGCGCCGTCGGCCGTGGAACCCATGGAAGTGGAGAACATCAGGTTGAACTGGCGAACTTCAGTCCAGTTGCAGGTGCCGGAAATAGGGCACACGATGTTGCAATCGATGATAATCTGGCGGTACTCGGCAAAGTCATTGGCTTTCTCGGCGGCCACATAACGGTTGTGAACCTCGTCGTATTTGGCCTTTTCGCGCAGCACGTTGGGGTTGGTTGCCCGGAACTGGGCCTCGTCAAAGGCGTCCCCGAACTTCTTTTTGCCCTTAGCCACCTCTTTTTCAATCTTTTCCTCGATTTTGCCCAGGTAATCCTCGATAAGGACATCGGCCCTGTAGCGCTTCTTGGAATCCTTGTTGTCGATGAGGGGGTCATTGAAGGCTCCTACGTGACCGGAGGCCTCCCAGATGCGCGGGTGCATGAAAATAGCGGAGTCAATGCCCACAATATTCTCATTCAGGCGGGTCATGGCCTCCCACCAGTAGTTTTTGATGTTGTTTTTGAGCTGGACACCCATCTGGCCATAGTCATAAACGGCGGCCAGACCGTCGTAGATCTCACTGGAAGGGAAGATAAAGCCATACTCCTTGCAGTGAGCTACAAGCACTTTAAATAATTCGTCTTGTGTCATATAGATAGTACTTTATACTTTCAGAAAAGCCTGCAAATTTACTCAAATATTTCGGGAAACGTCTCTCTGACGGCGGGTTTCGAAATTTCCAGCAGGGGCTTTTTCACAAAATCCCTTTGGCCGATAAGCGGGTGGGGGACCGTAAGCTCGTCTGTATTAATAATTTCCGTTCCGTAGAAAAGAATATCGATGTCTATGGGCCGATTGTGGTAAATCCGCTTGCCATCGGCATCAAAAATAGCCTCCTCCTTCCTTCCCAGGGCCTTTTCTATGGCTTTTACCTGGTGAAGTATTTCCGTAGCATGCTCCTGCGGCGTTCCTTTGCGCGGAAGGCGGTACAGGACGCACAGATTCAGGAAATCCGGTCCTTCAAACCCCCAGGCGGGTGTGGAAACAATGCGGGATATGCGCTCCGGGTGCGTTCCAAAGGCCTCATCCATCAGATTCATGGCCTTCAGAAGGTTCAGATCCCGGTCTCCCTCATTGGAGCCCAGCCCCAGAAACACATCTACCCTTTCCATTTAGTCGTTGAGTTTGCTGTAATCGTCCTCTTCGTAATCCAGGCCCAACTCCACGCGGGCCTCCTCAGAAAGCATGCTGCGGTCCCAAACAGGGTCAAAAGTGAGCTCAATGCTGCATTTGGTAACCCCAGGGACGCTTTCTACGCCCTGCTGGACCTCCATCATCACCTGATCTGCCATGGGACAATTGGGTGCGGTAAAGGTCATCAACAGGGACACTTCGCGCGCCTTGTTGATGGTAAGCTCGTAAATGAGCCCCAAATCGTATATGTTCACGGGGATTTCGGGGTCGTAAACCTCTTTTAAGGCCGATATAACCGCCGCATAGATGGGTTGCAACTCCTTCACGTCTTCCGCCGTCAAAACTTCTTTATCTGCCATTTTCTGCCAATCTCTTAATAGTATCAATCATGGAAACCAGGCCATTGGCGCGGGTGGGGGAGAGATTCTCCTTAAGGCCGATTTCTGCCACAAAGCCAAAGTCGTCACCGGCTATCTCCTCGCGTGTACGCCCGGAATAGACGCTTATGAGCAAGGAAATAATGCCCTTGGTGATGATGGCGTCACTGTCAGCAGTGAAATAAAGCATTCCGTCCCGCTCATCGGCGTCCAGCCAAACGCGTGACTGACAGCCTTTTATGAGGCGGTCCTCTGTTTTTTTCTCCTCCGGGAATGCCTCCAGCGACTTCCCAAGCTCAATCAAGTATTCATACTTGTCCAGCCACTCGTCGTAAAGGGAGAATTCCTCTATGATTTCCTGTTTCTTTTCTTCTAACGTCATGCTACAGCAACATTTCTATGGCCTTTTGAAGGCTTGCTATGAAATACTTAGCCTCTTCAAGTGTATTGTATGGTGCGAAGGAGGCCCTCAGCAGGCCGGTTACGCCCAGGTAATCCATCAGGGGTTCGGCGCACATCTGTCCAGAGCGCACCGCAATGCCCATTTTATCCAAAATAAGGGCCAGATCTTCATGGTGAACGCCTTTGACCGCAAAGGAGAAGAGGGGAATCTTCGCTTCTTTCGATGTTCCATATAGAACAATGCGGGAATCCAGCATCAAATGGCCATACACATAATCCAGAATTGCCCTCTGCTCCGCCTGAACCGCAGGGTTTTCTCGGGCCGATTCGGCAAAATCAAGCGCCGGTACCAGCGTGGGGGCAGAGTTGAAATTCTGCGTGCCGGCCTCGAATTTCATGGGAAGGGGAGCGTAGGTTGTTCCGCTAAAGCGCACAGTCTCAATCATTTCACCTCCGCCCATATAGGGAGGCATGGCCTCCAGCCACTTTCGCTTCCCATATAAGACTCCGGTTCCGGTGGCAGCATAAACCTTATGACCCGAAAAAGCGTAGAAATCACAGTCCAGATCCTGAACGTCCACTTTCTCATGAACTATGCCCTGGGATCCGTCAACCAGCACGGGAACACCAGTCTCGTGGCAAATTGCGACTATTTCCTTAACGGGGTTAACAACACCTAAAACATTGGAAATGTGAGCAATAGCCACCATTTTAGTGTGTTTTGTCAGGACCTTCTTCAATCTCTCCGGGCTAAGCCGCCCATCCTCTTCAACATCCAGAACCTTCAGCACGGCACCTTTGCGCTCGCAAAGGAGTTGCCAGGGAACGATGTTGGAATGATGCTCGCAAACCGTTACGATTATCTCATCTCCTTGATTTACAAAGAGTTGCCCATAAGAAGAAGCTACCAGATTTATGGACGCGGTAGCACCGGAGGTAAACAAGATCTCCTCACGGGCGGGAGCGTTGATAAAGGCTTTTACCCTGTCACGAGCCGCCTCGTAAGCATCCGTCGCCTGGGCGGCCAAATGATGTACTGCCCTGTGAATGTTTGCGTTAGATTCTTCTACGAGTCCCTTCCAGCAAGCAACAACCGACCGGGGCCTCTGGGCCGTAGCGGCGTTGTCCAAATACACAAGCGGTTTTCCGTACACACAAGTGTCCAGAATAGGGAATTGGCTGCGTATTTCGGTAATACTCATTTGCTTTTGATAAGTCTGCAAATTTACATATTTTTGTAGAAATAATGTCATAAAATCAGATCCTTCGGCCTTCGGGCCCAGGAAGACAGACCAATAGACTTATGATAGACTATATTAAAGGACAAATCGTAGAGCTGACGCCAACGGAACTGGTTCTGGACAACCACGGAATTGGTTACAGCATCCTGATTTCGCTTCAGACCTACGAGGTTTTTCAAGGCAAAGCAGAAGCCGTCGCTTACATTCACCACTACATTCGTGAAGACGAAGAACTCTACTTTGGTTTTGCCACAAAAGACGAGCGGGAGCTGTTCCGGCTGCTCATTAGCGTGTCCGGAATTGGCGTGGCATCGGCCCGCATGATGCTGTCCACGCTAACATCGGAGGAAATACGCCAAGCTATTCTGGCTGAGGACGTTAACAAGATTAAATCTGTAAAAGGAATTGGGCTCAAGAGTGCGCAGAGACTGGTTCTGGAACTCAAAGACAAGGTGGTCAAAGGTGAAGGAAGCGCAGAAGCCGCCCTCTTCAAAACAGACACCAACGCCCTCGTGGAAGAAGCCACGACCGCCCTGGTCATGCTGGGTTTCTCCAAAGCCAACATCTCCAAGGTCATGCCCGCCATCCTCAAGGACAATCCTACTGCCAAAGTAGAAGACATAATTAAAGCCGCATTAAAGCGGCTATAAAGAAAAGAAGCCCGGCGCTTGCCGGGCTTCTTTGTTCCACATGGAACGTTATCTTCCAAAATAAACCAAAAGGACTGAGATGTCCGCAGGAGAAACTCCTGAAATCCTTGAAGCCTGAGCGATAGTCTCAGGCTTATACTTTTTCAATTTCTGGCGACATTCTATAGTCAGACCTTGTAAATTGTCGAAATCAAAACCTGCCGGGATTCGAATAAACTCAAGACGATTGTTCTTCTCCGCTTGGAGCTTTTCGCGCTCAATGTATCCAGCATACTTAATAGAGACTTCTACGGCCGTAATTTCGTCCTGCGAATAGTCTGATTTTGTTCCACGTGGAACAAAATTCAATAATTGTGACAACGTAAGCTCCGGCCTGGAGACCAAATCAGATAAGTGCTTAGACTCTGTAAGAGGAGTAGAACCAACAGAGACAAGAAAATCATTAACTCTATCGGCCCTAATCTTAGTAGAGGAACAAGTTGCGGCTAGCTCTGAAACAGCGTCTTGCTTTTTCATCATAGCGGAATAACGCTCCTCAGAAGCCAGCCCAATCTGGTATGATAGCTCGGTAAGTCGGAAATCTGCATTGTCTTGTCTTAATAGAATTCTATACTCGGCACGAGAAGTAAACATACGATAAGGCTCGTCAACACCCTTATTAATGAGATCGTCGATAAGGACACCAATATAAGCCTGATCGCGGTGCAAAACAAAGGGCTCTTGTTCCATGAGGAACAAATGAGCATTAATTCCTGCCATAATGCCTTGTGCGGCCGCTTCTTCGTAACCAGTAGTTCCATTTACCTGACCGGCCAAAAAGAGATTAGGAACAACTTTAGACCGTAAAGAATAATGAAGGTACTGAGGATCGAAATAATCATATTCGACCGCATAAGCCGGTTTAAAGAAAACGGCATCTTCAAGTCCCTCGATTGCATGAACCGCCTCCAACTGGACTTCTAAAGGAAGCGAAGATGAAAAGCCCTGAAGATAGTACTCGGGAGAACTTGTACCTTCTGGTTCCAAAAAGAGCTGATGAGAATCTTTACCAGCAAAAGTGCGAAGCTTATCCTCAATGCTTGGGCAGTATCGCGGACCACGGCCGTGTATCATACCCGTAAAAAGGGGCGAACGGTCAAAGCCTGTACGAAGAATGTCGTGTACCTTCTCATTAGTATGAAGAAGGAAACAGTCCATCTGTGCTCCGGAGTTTTGCACAGCAGAAGGGATGTTCAAAAAAGAGAATCGCTCGGGATTCTGATCACCGGGTTGCCGCTGTAGTTTAGATGTGTCAATAGAACGAACATCAATTCTGGGTGGAGTTCCGGTTTTCATTCGGGCAGTCGGAATTCCGAAAGAAGCCAGTTGGTCAGAAATTCCATATGCCGCTTTCTCGCCAATACGCCCACCTTCGAAAGAATGCTGACCAATATACATCTTGCCGTTAAGGAAGGTTCCAGCGGTCAAAATAACGGCCTTAGAATGGAACACAGCCCCGGTAACAGTACGAACGCCGGCAATTACGTCATTCTCAAAGAGAAAACCGGCCGCGAAATCTGCGTAAATATTTAATTTACAATTACTTAAAAGGGTTTTAAGCCACGTGGAAGAAAAGCGCTGTTTATCGCATTGGGCACGTGGACTCCACATGGCCGGGCCTTTTGAACGGTTAAGCATACGGAACTGAAGAGTGGATGCATCAGTTACCAAACCCGAGTAACCGCCCAGCGCGTCAATCTCTCTAACGATCTGTCCTTTGGCAATGCCACCAACAGCCGGGTTACAACTCATCTTGGCCAATCCGTTTAAATCCGGGGTAATAAGTAAAACGGAAGAGCCCATATTGGCGGCAGCCATCGCAGCTTCACAGCCAGCATGACCACCGCCCACAACTATAACATCATACTCACTGTTCATATCTGACTCCTCTGAGAGAGATAGTAATTCTCTTTGGCTCTCATAGTTGCGATGTCTTCCTCTGTATGATCATCATAACCAATCAAATGAAGAAGCCCATGCACAATAACCCTATTAAGTTCATCGGCAAATTCCGTCCCATAAAAAGAAGCATTTTCTCGGACAGAATCTACACTGATAAAAAGATCTCCAGAAAGACGGTTACCCTCACAATAATCAAAAGTGATGATGTCAGTATAATAATCGTGTTGCAGATATTTTATATTGACATCTAGTATATAATTATCGGAGCAGAATATTACCGCAATATCTCCCAAGCGCTTGGCCTCACTCTCGGCGACAAACTTAAGCCAACGCGATGTTAAACGCTTCTCCTTGAAAGCAAAAGCGGTATCCTCGGCAAAATAAGAAACCATCTTACTCGATGTCGAAAATGGAAATGAAACCGGAGATATTCAGGACGTCGCGAATGACCTCATTGACATCCTTAAGAACCACACGGGAGCCAACAGACTGTGCTTGCTTAAGAATGCTGAGAAGCACACGAAGACCGCTGGAGGAAATATATTCCAGTTCTTTACAATCGAGCACTATCTCTTTTCCCTTACTATCCAGAAGGGGTCTCAGAGCAACCTCGGTTTCCTGGGCTGCTGCCGTGTCTAATTCACCTGACAGGGTGGCAATGAATCTCTCGTCTGTTTCTTTAATAGTTGTGATCATAGTATATTTTTGGTTAAAGATAATACATTTTGCCCATTTCTACGGGTATAAGATATGCTGTCCATAAGACGGCGCGAAAGCAGGATCCCAAGGCCTCCTATGGGCCGATTCTGGGCATCCAAAGTAGTGTCCGGCTCAAGCATGGCCGTGGGATCGAAAGGAACACCCGTATCAACAAGCGTAAAACGAACCTCAACGCCGTTCGTATCGGCCAGAACGGAAACGGTCCCTTCCACTCCGTCAGGATAAGCGTAATCTATCACGTTGACAACCGCTTCTTCCAAGGCCAAACGCATGCCGGATGCACTTTTTTTATCTAATTGTAAACGCTGGAAGAACTCCTTGACAAAAGCGCTTAATTTGGTAACTTCTGATTCGTCGTTTTTAAGAACAAGGCTGTCCCGGATTACGTTTTCCGGATTAAAACGGACGGCCAAAATAGTCAGGTCATCGCTTTGGGGCGCTTCACCGGCAAATTGATGGGCCGACTCGCTCAGCGAAGAAACCAGATAGTCAAGAGACTGGTTTTCTCCGGAAACAAAGCTTTCCAAGAAAGCCTGAATACCTTTACGACCATACTCCTGGCGGGCGATATTCTTAGCCTCTGTAAGGCCATCCGTATAGAGAAGCAGAGTAGCTCCTGGCTCCAGCTTACAAACTTGCTCTTCAAAATGGGTATTAGGAAAAACGCCAAGCGGAAGATTGGACTTGGCCGGCAACTGTGAGACGCCGTTCGAAAGCACAAAAGGCCGGTCGTGACCTGCGCTGGCATAGCTTAACTCTCCGGAATATAAGTCCAAACAGGCGACAAAATAAGTCATGAACATGTTGCTGTCGTTACCACGACAAAGCTCGACATTCAACGCCTGAAGGATGCGGGAAGGACTCTCCTCCTTCTTGGAAACCATCCGGAAAAGAGCGTGACTCATGGATACAAGCATGGCAGCTGGAACGCCTTTACCGGAAACATCGCCAACACAGAAGAACAGCTTTCCGTCACGGGTATAAAAATCGAATACGTCCCCACCGACTTCGCGGGCAGGCTCCAGGGTACCGTACACATAAGAAGGGAAAACCGTAGGAAGCATTTCCTGCTGAATTCGGCTGGCCACAGCTAATTCACCACCTATACGCGCCTGCTCTTCAGAAGCCTTCAAAAGTTTTCTCTCATTCCTTGCGTAACGGTTGATGACAAAACCCAGGATGAACAGGCCCAGGAGAACCATAATAATCTGCTGGCGGCGCTGGCGATGCATTCTGGCATAGACTTCATTCGTATTGTACACCTGGGCCAACTGCCAGAAAGGATCTTTGCGAAGGGTGGTCTTGAGAATGGACAAACCGGGAAAGTCCGATTCCGAAAGATCGCCATTGATAATGGAAACCGCCTTTTGAACTTCATCCGGCGAGATACGGTCCGCAGGGGGTCCAGCCACCAGTTCTCCATTCGGGGTGAGCAAGAGGCAATAGGAAGAGGCGAAATGATGATGGGCATTGAGCGTATCTCCCAGCCAGGAAAGGTCAACATCCAGACCACAGAGGGCAACTATTTCGCCCTTGGCATCTTTGAAAGGATAAAGATAGGTGGTGAATGAGACGGAGTCCGGACCATATTTGTAAGGGTCTGTCCAACTGGGCTCCTGATGGTCCATAACCCACACGTACTCATCGTTCAGGGTATAGTCGTGGTCCGGCCCTCCTATTTGCTCGACGCGGCAAGTCCCATCAGCTTCCTTACTGGCGTAGGGCTCAAAAAGACGGCCTTTGGAGGGATAGTAATAGGGAATAAAAGCCAGGCAACTTCCACGAACCTCCGGATTGTTATCGATTAGCCGGACCATGGCTGGAAAGACGGAATCGGGATGCTCCATGCTACGTCGAACATCCCAAATATTCTCTCGCATGGTTATCTCCGTGGTTTCCAAGGTATGCTGAATCTTATCGGACAACCGCTCCAGAACCAGATGTCCGCGGCTCTTCATCTCTTCCTGCATGATTCCACGAACCCGCTCGTACTGCGCAACGTAGATCAACTCCACCAACGCAGCGGCGAGAACAACAATTCCCA
>Ga0265298_10010667_pt1 | contig 10841 bp, 8 predicted proteins | sample AusTroGonzalo_MG_3_FD_193486 | JGI IMG/M metagenome (GOLD analysis project Ga0265298, IMG submission 193486) | Bovine rumen microbial communities from tropical cattle in Woodstock, Queensland, Australia - Gonzalo_01 | ecosystem: Host-associated > Mammals > Digestive system > Stomach > Rumen ...
AGGGCTTCCTATTGGTATTGCTCATCGTGCTGGCAGGCCAATGGCTCATCGTTACCTTCGGTGGCAAGATGTTCCGCACCGTACCACTGTCGTGGCAGATGTGGGTAGCCATCATCGGAGGTACCTCCTTGGTACTCTGGGTAGGAGAAATATACAGATGGATTCAACGCTTATGCAAGAAATAGGATATGTAGCCACGATAGGTATGTTCGATGGTGTGCATCGCGGACACCAGTTCGTTCTGCAGCATGTTGTTGACGAAGCACAACGACGTGGACTGCAGTCGATGGCTATTACCTTTATCAAGACAGCACCACAGACGCTGACACCACTTGCTCAGAAGCGTGTGCTGCTGACAAAGACGGGTATAGACCGTATAGAGGTGCTGACCTTCGACGATGCCTTGCGACAGATGACGGCCTACCAGTTTATGCAGCAGGTGCTGAAAGAGAAGTATGGCGTCAAGGTGTTGCTCATTGGCTATGACAACCGCTTCGGCTACAACCGTACGGAAGGCTTTGAAGACTATGTGCGCTATGGCAAGGAATTGGGAATAGAGGTAAATAGCCTACCCCCAGCCCCTTCCCAAAGGAAGGGGAGTTGCGTTAGCAGTTCGCTTATCAGAGAACTGATAGCCGATGGCAACATCAGCGAGGCCGACGAGCTGCTGGGGCATCCATATACGATAGCAGGTCGTGTGGAGCATGGCGAGCATATCGGCACGAAGCTGGGATTCCCTACGGCGAATATCGTGGTGAGTGATGAATATCAGCTGATACCTGCTGCTGGCGTGTATGCTGTAAAAATAAGGTTGGAGAATAGCATGGAGTGGAAGCATGGTATGATGAATATCGGCATGCGCCCCACCTTCGACGGACAGCATCAGACACTGGAGGTAAATGTATTCCGACTGAAAGAAAACCTATACGGTCAACAGCTGGAGGTGGCATTTATAGAACGACTGCGTGGAGAGCAGCGCTTTGAAAGCATCGAGGCGCTGAAAGAACAATTACGGCAAGATGCAAAAGCAGCAGAACGACTGCTAATTGAGAATTGATAATTATGAAGAAAGCACTTAGTTATACATTGATTCTTATTGGTCTCCAACTGATTGGTGGAGCCATTGTAACCAACCTTTGGGCACTCATCACGGGTAGTAGCGACAGAACGGCAGCTATGCTCATCACCACGACAGTGGTGGTGGCTATACTGACCATTGCGCTGTTCTTGTGGAGACGCTATGCAGAGGTATCGCCTACCTGGTTGCGCACACGTCCTTGGACGGTACTTACCTGGAGCGTGATAGCTGCCTTGGGAGCCCTTATCCCCTCAGCATGGATACAAGAGCAGATGCCCGAATTGCCTAATATCGCAGAAAAGGAGTTCGACACCATCATGGCTACTCCATGGGGCTATCTGACCATAGGACTGTTGGCACCGCTGAGTGAGGAGCTGGTGCTCCGTGGTGCTGTACTGAAAGAACTGTTGAAGTCGGAGAAACTCTCCACGTGGACGGCTATTGCCATCTCGGCACTGCTCTTCGCACTGATACACATGAATCCCGCACAGATGCCTCATGCCTTTGTTATTGGTCTGCTGCTGGGCTGGATGTACTACCGCACAGGCAGTATTCTGCCAGGAGTAGCCTACCACTGGGCCAACAATAGTGCTGCCTTCGTACTGTTTGCTTTCTATCCTGATCCGGACATCAAACTCATCGAGATATTCAAAGGCTCTGAGATGCACGTCTATATGGCGGTAGGCTTCTCACTATTGATACTTCTTCCAGCCTTGTATCAGCTGCATCTGTGGATGCGCCGAGCTTCATAATCCAATAGCGTATGTTAGCAAGTCATTATTATACGGGTAAGGTTGAGGCTGGCTGCGATGAGGCTGGTCGTGGTTGTCTGGCAGGTAGCGTCTATGCTGCTGCCGTCATTTTTCCAGAGGATTACCAGAACGATGAGTTGAACGACTCTAAGCAGTTGACAGACAAGCGTCGTAAGCAGTTGCGTGAGATTATCCAGCGCGATGCCATCGCATGGGCAGTGGGTATCGTTACTCCTGAAGAGATAGATCGTATCAATATCCTTAACGCTTCTATCCTCGCTATGCATCGTGCACTGGACCAGTTGCAGGTGCGCCCTGAGGCTGTCATCGTAGACGGCAACCGCTTCAAGCCCTACCAGCAACTGCCATATAGTACCATCGTCAAGGGTGATGGCAAGTATCTGAGCATTGCGGCAGCATCGATATTGGCTAAGACCTATCGTGACGACTATATGGATGAGTTAGCCAAGGAGTATCCGCAATATGACTGGCTGTCAAACAAGGGCTATCCCACCAAGAAGCATAGAGAAGCAATACGGCAGTATGGCATTACGCCATACCACCGTAAGACTTTTAACATGCTGGGCGATGGCCAGCTGTCGCTAAATTTTGAATATTAGTAAGCCGGCTTGCCTGCTTTAGCGAGTGATAATCAGTCCACCCATGGGCTGTATCGCTACCTTCGCCATACCTTTCTTATCAACCTTCAGGGTCTTCAGCACGGGTGTGCTGGGCATACCCTTCTTCTTGCCTGGCTGGTCGATGTAGCATTTTACCGTCTGTCCGGCAAACATAGGCAACGACAGTTGCAGGGTCTTTGTCTGCTGGGTACCATTCAGACCGGCCACATACCACTTATTACCTGTACGGCGAGCCAAAACCACATATTTGGTGGGATAACCATCGAGGAAACGTACCTCATCCCATGTGGTAGGCAGCTGCTTGAGGAAGTCAATCTCAAACTGGGGAATATCCTGCAGGTTGTTGGGATACATAGCCACACAGTTGACACTGGTCTGTAGCACGATACCTGTGGCCATCTCAAAGATATCTGTTGTATAGCGACGATGACGACTCTTGTTGTCGCGCGAGATGTGGTGGTTCATAATGATGCCACCCCAGTCGAAAGAGCCTACCGCATTACGGGCAAAGGGATGCATGGTGAGTTCGAAGCCTTCCTGCTTGGCATGATATTCACTGAACATGATATTCTCTGATGCCAAGGCTGCCTCAGAAGCAACGTAGTTGGGGTACATACGCTCCCAGCCACGAGGAATGGTGCAGCCGTGGAACACCACCTGCAAGCCATAGCGGTTAGCGTCAGCGAGGATGTCCTCGTAAAGCTTCATATTCTCCTGCTTGTCACTACCCAGAAAGTCTACCTTGATACCAGCTATGCCCAACTTCTTCAGCCATGCCATCTCACGATTGCGAGCCAAGGCAGTATTCATACAGTGCTTAGGCGTCTGGGGTGCATCGTTGGCATAGCCATTGCTATTATACCACAACAACAGCTTAACGCCCTTGCTGTTGGCGTAGCGGTTCAGCTCGACGATGCGGTCGCGGCCAATCTGCTTGTCCCACCAGTTGTCAACCAGCACATATTCATAGCCCATAGCGGCAGACAGGTCAATCATCTTTACCTGGTCATCATAGTTGACGCTCTCATCCTGCCAGATGAGCCAGCTCCATGTATAGCGGCCAGGCTTGTAGTCCTGAGAAGGCTCGTAGAGCGGGTCTACTACGTCATAGGGAATAGTGGTCTCTACGATGGGCTTCAGCGTGGTGCCCAGCGTGATGGTACGCCAAGGGGTGCTGCCTGGCAATGGAATACCAGCCCACGAACTACCAAGTCCCTGCATCTCTCCGATATTGGGGAAAGCGACGGTGTAACCGCTTCCTGCTACATAATCGCTCAGGTGACTGGCGCAGTAGTTAGAACCAACACCCGTCTCGCTGACGAGTACCCAACCAGCAGGAACCTTAAACAGACAAGGAAAGGTGAAGCCTTCGCCAAATGCTGAGCGCTCTGTCATGGGCATGTCAGCCTTGTAGTCTTCCTCGTATGATGGCTTGGTACGCTGCCAACCCACCATCGGCAGACTCTGTGGCGTCAGGAAGGTTGTCGTACCTTCAGGGAAATTGAAGGATGATGCCTCGTTATAGATGACAGCACTCAGTCGGCTATCACCTTTGGGTTGTAGGCTATACTGATAGGCAATGTCATTGTTGGAGACACAGAAGGTAACGGTCATGGGCAGTCCCTGGCTATTTGTATAGGTAAGGTCTGCCTGACGGGCTACATAGTGAGCTGATGAGGCCTTGGTACGAGTCATCGTGTACGTCTTGTCGATGTTATTCTCCTTCATTTCTTTGAAGGTCAGACCACGGGTGAAGTCACCAATATCCGTCTTCAGTCCTAATGCTGAAGGCTTCAGCATGGTTTGTCCCATGTAGCTGACACGATAGGTTAGCAGTCCCTGTTCATCGTCAACAGTAACCACTAACTTACCGTCAGGTGATTTTACATTGATTTCTTTTCCACTAACAGTGAGTGCCATGCACGCCAGCATGAGCGATAATATTTTTCTCATATACTTATTCTCCTTTTGCAAATTGTCCGAAATACTTAAGGCAGATGTCACGCCACTCGCGGGCATTCTCTACCTGGTGCTGCAGGCGTTCGTCAACCTCACGCCAGCGCTGCTCATCGATATAGTGACGCATCTTGTTGTGCCAGAGATTGTAGGTACCTTCTGTCCACAGAACGCCCTCGTTGTAGTGGTACTGCAGCGACTCCCATAGCGTGGTGCCATCCTTCATCTTATAATCCCAGGGCACATGGTGGAACCACAGCAGCAGATTCTCAGGACAGGTCTCGATATTATCATAGCGACGTGCCACCTCTGGACGATACTGACTGACAGCATCTGTTCCCTTGCTGCTGCGGTCGAAGCCCACGCCATTTTTGTCTGCCTTGTGGTAATAGACAGGACACCACTCCAAAGGATAGCTCTTGATGAAACCATCGGGTTCTGGACCATAGTGGTGGTCGAACTTAAAGATGTGGTGCAGACCCAGTGGCATCATATAGTCAACGCAGGCCTCACGACTCTCAAGCATCATCTTCGTTACGCGAGCTCGGAAAATGGGATTATCGGTAAATGTCAACGTCAGCCACTCACGGGCTATCTTGTCACTGGTCAATGAAGGGTTCCATGCCAAACGACCAAAAGCATACCAGTTGGCCTGTGAGAAATGGTGACCACACCAGTTGCGGTCCAGTCCGATATTGGCCACACCGGCAATACCTTTCAACTCTCTGGGATTAACCTGTGAGAAGAACTCTCTCCACATGGGTGCCAGATATACCAGATGGCGCGACTGACCGAGATACTCCTGAGTAATCTGCAGCTCTACCATGTTGGGGGTCTGCTTAATCTGGTCGAAGATAGGACTGTATGGTTCACGAGGCTGGAAGTCCAGCGGACCGTTCTTCGTCTGCAGAATGACATTGTCGCGGAACTGACCATCGAGTGGTTTAAACTCCGATACAGCCTGCTTCACGCGGTCTTCGCCCTTATGGTTGGCACCATAGACGAAGCAGCGCCACATCACAATGCCTTTATAGGGTTTTAGCGCATCTGCCAACATATTGGCACCCTCGGCATGCGTGCGCTTGTAGTCGCCAGGACCAGGCTGCCCCTCACTGTTGGCCTTCACCAGGAAACCGCCAAAGTCGGGGATGAGCTTATAAATCTCCTTAGCCTTCTTCTGCCACCATTTAGCCACCGATTTGTCCAGCGGGTCAGCCGTCTTGGTCTCCTTCAGCGCCATCGGTGAGGCAAAGTTGATAGACAGATACACCTTAATATTGTAAGGACGCAGGATGTCGGCAATCTTCTTCACCTCTTTGAGATAGGGAGCCGTCAGCATCTTGGGCGACGCATTGACATTGTTGAGCACCGTACCATTGATACCAATAGAGGCATTCGCACGAGCGTACTCTTTTATCAGTTGAGAGTTGAAAGTTGAAAGTTGACCGTTCATTGTCTTCCAGAAAATACTTTCGCCAGCATAGCCGCGCTCAATACTGCCGTCGAGGTTATCCCAATGGTTCAGCAGACGTAGCGAGAAGGCGGGGTGAGACTCCATATTGGTGTCGCCACGCAACAAGGCGTAAGCGCCATAGAGCAGACCAGCCTCACGACGTGCGGAGAGTGTACTGCCATCGAAACGATAGCCATCGTCATCGGGCATCGTGGCATCAAGTTTCAGGGCAATCTCTGCCCCCGTATAGTAGGTTTCCAATTCCTGCTTGGCAATCTGCACCGTCGGTGACTGACTGTTGCAGTGAACTTTCGCTTTATTGACAGGCTGATAGCGCAGCCATAACTGATGGCCATCCTCAGCACTCATGCTGACGGTGGCCATGATAGTGAATAGTGATAATAGCAGTTGCTTCATGATTGTGTGTTATTGCTTCAATAATTTGAGTGGCTGCTGTGGAGCCAGCGCCTGAGAGGTTTTCTCCGTATATTCTTTCAAGGTGAGAGGCAGGGTGGCCTTGATGTCACGACTTGAGAAACCGATGCGGAAGGTGTAGGTGCCAGCTTCCGTGAGCCACTGTGAACCAGCCTCGTCGAAGCTGGCCAGATCACGCACTGGGATTGTCATCGTCAGCGTCTGGCTCTCACCGGCTTTCAGCTCACGGGTCTTAGCAAAGGCTTTCAACTCCTGAGCAGGCTTCTCCAGTTTGCCTTTCGGTGCCTGAACATATACCTGTACGACTTCCTTACCGGCAACACTACCTGTATTCTTCACCGTTACAGTGATGTCAACCTGGTTGCCACGGCTCTTTACCGTAGGCTTAGACATCTCAAAGGTGGTATAGCTCAGACCATAGCCAAACGGATAAGCTACCTCGCGGTTGAAGGTATCGAAGAAACGATAACCTACATAGATGTCCTCTTCGTGGTTGGTATAGGCATGACCGGGAATGGGAGCCTTGTTGCCTACCATCAACTCAAAGGTATAGCTGTCCAGATTGCCTGGGAAGTTCTTTGTAGAGGCATGGTCGGTAGCAGCAACAGGCCATGTCATAGTAAGCTTAGCTGAAGGATTCACCTTACCAGTCAGGATGTCGGCAATAGAGTTGCCACCTTCCTCACCAGGCTGCCAAGCACAGAGGATGGCGTCGGGATAACCGCTCCATGATGCCGTCTCAATGACAGAACCACTATTGATAATGACGATGACGGGCTTGCCTGCTGCGTGGAATGCGTTGCAGACATCAGTGATGAGGGCACGCTCCTCAGGAATCAGGTTGAACTCTGTCTCAATATCGCGATCGATGCCCTCACCAGCCTGACGACCAATGGTGATGATAGCAGCATCGGCAGCCTGTACCTCCTTGTTGATGGCAATGGGCGACAGTCCGATTTCCGGATATTTCTGCTGACCCATCATCTCTGTCTGGAACCACTTGGCGGGGTGACGCTCAGCCTGGAACTTCACCTTGGCATATTCGATATATTTGCGATAGATATTGGTCAGCGTGGGCGATGCCTGAATACCAATATTCTTCAGACCCTGAAGCATGTCAACCACATAGGGTGGGTGAACACAGCCTGAGCCCGTACCGCCACTGAGGAAGTCGTAAGAGTTCTCACCAAAGAGTGCCACTGTCTTGACAGTACCAGACTTCCAAGGCAGCACGCCATTGTTCTTCAGCAGTACGATACCCTCGGTAGCACTCTGACGTGTAATCAGGGCATGGGCCTCCAGGTCAGGCTTGTTAGTGGCAGGATAATGGCGGAAGCTGGGCGTCTTGACGATATACTCCAGCATGCGGCGCACGTTACGATCTACATCAGCCATACTGAGCTTGCCACTCTTCACACCATCGATAATCTCCTGAGTCTGTGCGGGCTGACCAGGTTCCATCAGGTCGTTGCCTGCCTGTACCTCAGCAATGGTGGGCAGTCCCTCACGAATACCAATCCAGTCAGTCATCACGATACCCTTATAACCCCAGTCATCACGCAGAATCTTGGTCAGGAGGTCGTGGTTACCCATAGAGAACTGACCGTTCACCTTATTGTAGGATGCCATGATGGTCCATGGATCACTCTCGCGAACAGCAATCTCAAAGCCACGCAGATAGATCTCACGGGCAGCACGCTGGCTGACACGCTCATCAACACTGGTACGGTCGGTCTCCTGAGAGTTCACAGCGAAGTGCTTAGCCGACACGCCAGCACCCTGACTCTGTACACCCTGGATATAGGCGGCAGCAATCTTACCCGTCAGCAGGGGGTCCTCACTATAGTATTCGAAGTTACGGCCACACAGCGGATTACGGTGCAGGTTCATGCCTGGTCCGAGGATGACGTCGCAACGGTATTCCTTGGTCTCATTACCTATAGCCTCACCTACCTTCTTTACCAGCTCCGTATTCCATGTCGATGCCAGACAGGTACCGATAGGGAAGGCAGTAGCATAATAGGTCTGATTAGTACCCTTACGGGTGGGGTTGATACGCACACCGGCAGGGCCGTCAGTCAATACGGTGGCAGGAATGCCAAGGCGTGGAATGGCTGGCGAAGTACCAGCAGCACCTGCCACGAGGTCGGCTTCGCCACCCACTACGGCATTGGCGCCAAAGAAGTTGTTGGCACCACCAACCAATAGTTTGGCTTTCTCTTCCAAGGTCATCGCCTTCAATACCTCGTCAATGTTGTCAGCGCGCAGTTGAGGAGTTTGTGCATTCATTGTTGTCGTTGTTAGTAAGGCCGTTAGGCCGAGCATAATTAGTTGTTTGGGGGTCATATGAAAAGTTGTTTGGTTTTCGTCACGTCAGAGGTAGTCACGTTATGAGTTTACAAATGTACGCTTTTTCTGCGACATGGCCAAATTTTCAATGTTTTATTTGTTTTTTTCCACGTTTTGAGCTACCTTTGCGCTGCAAAAGAAATACTACCAAAAAGCTATGAATAAGAAAATACTACTCTTTACCATTCTGGTGGCAGCAGCCACAGCAGTACAGGCTAAATTACGCCTCCCTCACATGATTAGTGATAATATGGTGATTCAGCAACAAAGCGATGTGCGTCTGTGGGGCTGGACAAAAGCTGGCAAGAAAGTGACGGCCACGGTGTCGTGGTCAAACCAGAAGGCTGAGGCCAAGGCAGACAAGGAAGGCCGCTGGCTGCTGACGGTAAAGGCCCCTGCTGCCTCCTATACGCCCTTGAGCATCACGTTTGACGACGGTGATGAGAAGGTGACAGTCAATAATGTACTCGCAGGTGAGGTGTGGGTATGCGCGGGACAGTCGAATATGGAGATGCCCGTCAAGGGTTTTGGCATGTGTCCTGTTAAGGACTACAACCATCATGTGGTAGATGCCATCAACTCCAAGGGTGTTCGGAGCCTTAAGATTCCCAGCATCATGAGCAGTAAGCCATTAGACGATGCTCAATGTGAGTGGCGCCCGTGCTCTCCTAAAACTGTTGGTGAGTTTTCTGCTACGGGCTACTTCTTTGCTCGTCTGGTGAGCCGCACACTTGATATTCCTGTGGGCATCATCGAGGCAAACAAGGGCGGTACGCGTGTGGAGAGCTGGCTGACCAAGGAGAATCTGGAGAAATATACCAGTGATCCTACTGATTCGGTGGCTATCTGTAAGAAATGGCCTGAGTGGGACTATCACCGTTCTCTGCTGTGGGGAAATGGTACCTTCAACCCCATTCTGAACTATACGGTGAAGGGCATCATCTACTACCAGGGCTGTTCGAATGTCGGTGATCCTGGCGACCAGTATTCACAGCGCATGAAGCTGTTGGTAGAGCAGTGGCGCAGTCAGTTCAGACTGGGTGAGATACCCTTCTACTTCGTACAGATAGCGCCTTGGGCTTATGACGATGGTGATGTTAATGCGGTGAGTGGTGCCTTGCTCCGCGAACAGCAGTTCAAGGCTGCTCAGATGATTCCCAACAGCTCGCTGGTATGCACCAATGACCTGGTCTATCCCTACGAGTATTCCCAGATACATCCTGCTCAGAAACAAGCAGTTGGCGAGCGCCTGGCTTTTACGGCACTCAACCGTGACTACGGCTTCGAGACCATCCAGTATAAGAGTTCGTCATACAAGGATATGACCATCAAGAATGATACCGTCTTCATCCATACCCAGGACAACTACTGGTGTGATGCTCCCTTCGAGCAGATGCAAGGCTTTGAGGTGGCTGGCGAAGACCGTGTGTTCTACCCTGCTGAAGCGAAACATTTCTGGCAGGCAGGCGGAGGCTATTGGGATGAGGCTATTATCATTACCTCTCCTAAGGTCAAGAAACCTGTGGCCGTGCGCTACTGTTTCAAGAACTTCCAGCTTGGCAATGTCAAGAATGGTGGCAATCTTCCCTTATTCCCCTTTAGAACCGACAACTGGTAATGGAGCATCCATTAGAGAAATTCAAATACTGTCCGGTATGTGGCAGCAGTCATTTTGAGGTCAACAACTTCAAAAGCAAGAAGTGCAGAGACTGTGGATTCACGTATTACGCCAATCCGTGTTCTGCCACGGCAGCCTTTATCGTCAACGACAACAATGAGCTGTTGGTGGTGAGACGGGCCAAAGAGCCTGCCAAAGGTACTCTTGACTTGCCGGGAGGCTTCTGTGACATGTATGAGACGGTAGAGGATGGCATGCGTCGTGAAATCAAGGAAGAGACGGGCTTGGAAGTCGATGATATTCAGTATCTTTTCTCCTCTCCCAATGTCTATATGTATAGCGGCATGGGTGTTCACACCCTCGATATGGACTTCCTGGTACGCGTTCATTGCGATTCAGTCCCGGTGTCTGCTGCCGACGATGCTGCCGAGGCACTATGGATACCTATTAACAAAGTTAATCCTGCCGAATTTGGGCTCACCAGCATCCGTAATGCCGTCATTCGTTTTCTGGCTGAAACGTTAAGAAAATAAAAAAACTACTATATATATAAGGTGTA
>Ga0265298_10010668_pt1 | contig 10841 bp, 7 predicted proteins | sample AusTroGonzalo_MG_3_FD_193486 | JGI IMG/M metagenome (GOLD analysis project Ga0265298, IMG submission 193486) | Bovine rumen microbial communities from tropical cattle in Woodstock, Queensland, Australia - Gonzalo_01 | ecosystem: Host-associated > Mammals > Digestive system > Stomach > Rumen ...
GTACAGCTCGGCACCGTCGGCCCATTCCGCATAGCGGGGCCACGGAGCCTTCGCACGCGACATCCCGACAAGGAGCGTCATGCGCCCATTCTCTACTGGAGTAGACCACATTCCCCACGGCCCCAGTTCCCCTTGCGACACGGGTGGCAGGCTATCGAAATACCCCGACGGGAACCCAGCGAGGCTCGCCAGCAGGGCTGATTCCGCCCGGTAGACCTCGGCGACGCTTTCCGCCTTGCGGTGCGCATACCGCGAAACAGCAAACGGCATGCGCAGAAGCCCCGACAGCATCAGCGTAACCACCAGCGCGACACCGAGGACAACCGAAAGCACCATTCCCCGCTTACTCCTCATGTGACACAACCACCCTTTTCCCGCCGCACTTGAGGAGCACTCCATCGCGACCGACGGAATCCACAACGAACGCCCCAACAGAATCGCCGGGGCGGTACCAACCCAACGTTCCACCGACATCGCCTTGGAAAAGGACACCCTGTACGACGCTGCGCAACTTGAGCGGTGGAGCAGCGCACTTCGCTTTGAAATCAAATTTATAGTGCGACCCACGATGAAAGCGGGATTTTTTGTGCCAGCGAGCCCGATACAATGTATCCCGGACTTCGTCTGCGGCAGGCACAAGCGCGGGCGGGTCTGCAAGCGCGATATCATAAGGCACATTCTGGCCATGGTCTTCTGCAAAAGGGCCATAGCGAAACAAGGCCGCAAAAGAGCCTAGCGCACAAGAAATCACCGTCACAATCAAAAATGCGAGTGCGGCCCGCCGAGCAAGCGGGCGCACCCTCGGGACATTGTCCAAGTCCAGCCCCCGCCAGAACGGATCCCGCGCGGCCCTGCGGAACTCCCCCTGCATCGTTGCCGGGTCCACCCGTTCCCGAAATTCACTGTACAGGCAGCCCCGAGCCAAATACTCGTCACGGGCAAGGAAGCGCCGGAACCGCTCCATTCGCTCGGCATAGGCTCTACCGCCGAAGCCTTCTTCGTAGCCTTCCTCTTCGGACCAATGGCAAAGCCTCCCCTCGCAAAACACGAGTATCACCAAGCGACTTCCGCACAAGAACGAAAATAGCGCATTCCCATGCGTGGCATCGCTACTGCGGATAATGCGGTCGGCCATTCCGTACAGGGCGATTCCCTCGGGCAATACGCGGTCAAACTTACGACGCATTCCATCGACGCCCGCAGCCACCGCAACAAGGTAACGTACTTTCCTTCCCGAATCCCCGTTGAAGGCGACCATCTTCCAAAAGCAGGGGCGGCCGCGGCCAGACGACTCCGGAAATTCCCGCGCAAACTCTTCGCGGAGTCGGGCCTCCCTAGGTTCATCATCGAACGGAACCGACACTTCCCAGGTAAACAAGGGAGCCCCGACACCGCCCACGCGCTCCAGCGCAGCGACCAGCCTACGGTACATCGGAGCCTCCCGCAGGTGAGGGTTCCACTTCGGGCGTTATGAAGATAGCCAGTTCGCTCAGTTCATCCTGCGTGGACGTATAACTGAAAAGCCACCCCACCAGCGGGAGACTCCCCAAGAACGGCACTGCCGTGCGCACTTCCGACTTATTCTTGCGCATCAGACCGCCGAGGCAGAGCGTCTCTCCGTTGCGCAACACCACGGATGTCTTGAGGTTCCGCGTACTGATGTCCCGTGGGCCGTCACCGGAGCTCCGCCCGGCCGTCTTGATTTCGGGCGACACCTCCAGCGTGATGCTCCCCTCCCGCGTCACGACAGGGGTCAGTTCCAGCGAGATTCCGTCGTTGAACGAGCGGTAATCCGTAATCGGGTAGCCGTCCGCCGAGACTTGGCTCACCAGGTAATAGACCGTATTCGTCACGTTCAGCTCCGCCTTGCTGCCATTCAGCGTCGTAAGCCTCGGACGTGCCAGCACCTCAGCCATGTTGTTCTCCTCGAGGCTCGCAAGTTCCATCTCGAAGCGGTCCGGCAAGAATCCGACCTTCCCGAACGCCCCCGACTTCGACAAGTCCTTCCCCAAGAAATCAAAGAAGCCACGGAACCCGACATCCCCCGCGGCAGTCTTCCGGGCGTTCCCTCCGCGCAAGCCAATCTCGAAATTCTTACCACGCTTGATTTCCACGATGATGCACGAGAGAGTCACTTGGAGCGCCGGCATGTCCACCTGCACTAGGAGCGATTCGGCCATCGCGATTTCTTCTGGCGAGCCACCCAGAAGCAAAGCGTTCTGTTCCTTGACCTCGGCGGCAACGAAACTGCTCCCGGGCATAAACTTCGAGAGGTGCGCAAGCGCCTTCTCCGAATCGGTATACTTCAGCGGATAAAGGCGCGTCTGCGAAAGCGCATTGCGCACCCCCGTCTCGGCAACAAACAAATTTGCAGAATCCAGCACGTAGGCGTAGCGACTCCCCCGAAACACCGCCCCGACGAGGTCCCGCAGCGGAACGCGGTCAAACTTGAGACGCACCGGCTCCTGCATGTCGCCGTACATCGCGAGGTTCAGCCCGGCAGCCACCGCGATCTCGCGCAGGACGCTCGCCAGGGGGACTGCGGCCAAGTCGACGGAATACAGGGAATCGTCGCGGAACACAGATGCACCTTCCGGACCCGCCCGGTCGCGGCGTACCGACACCCGCAAGCAACCGCCCTCGGAGCGCACGGCAAACCCCTGCGACTCCATCAGCGCCCGGAACGCCGCCACGGCGGGCATGTTCCTCAGCCGCCCCGACACCTTGCCCTGCACATCAGGTTCCACAAGGATATTGAGCCCCGTATTCGCGGCATACTCCGACGTAAACTCAACCACGTCCTTCCCCTTCACGGCCAACGAGACGCCGGAATCCGACACCGCGAACTCAGATTCGCCACGCTCTCGGACGCGGCGGATATGCAGCACGCGGCCGTCCTTGACCACCTCGAGGCTGTGCGCCGCGCAAACCACCGAAAGCCCTTCCAGCAGCCCCACGCTGTCGAGGTGCAGCGTCACCGGCACCTCGGCCCCCTCGTCAACGACGATCGGCGTATCATACGCCAGCGAGAGGCTGCGCGCCACGTCCGAAAGCGTGGCATCGACAAAATCGAGCGAAACAGTGCCAGTACGCGCAGGAACATCGCGCGACGGCGCACACCAGCCCCCAAGGGACATTTTCGAACAAAGTAGCGGAATAAAGAAAAGCAGCGCCAATAGCACCAATGGGAACCGGAACACGGGAGCCTCCTAGAAAAAGCATACCCGCCGTGACCGTTAAAGGCCGGCAGCCCCTGCCCGGGATGTGCAAATGCACCCAAAGGTGCACAGGACATTCGCCTGTACATTTTAAAATATAAAAAATTGCATTTTCAAATTTTTCGGTATGCGCTAAATCACACCCCTTTCTTTATCCCCTCAAAAATCACGACATTTTATTAGCTTTTACCATTACAAAAACAAAAAAGAGGAGATATCATGCTCAAAAAAGTCATTCTTGCAACCGCCCTCGTGGCAACAGCATCCTTCGCAACCTGGGACAAGTTCCCGGTGCTCCCAGAACACAAAGGCCAGGCCAAGGTCGGCGATGTCTACGGAATGCCGCGCGACAAGGTCAGCACAGACGACATCTATGTCGGTGCACGCTACACCATTATCCAGAATTTCGAATTGGGAACCATCTTCAAATACAAGATTTTCACCGACAATGACGGTGTCGATGGTTCCGACGGAGTCTTCAACCTCCCAATTATGGCCCGTTACCAGTTCATGCCCATCATGAACGCCTTCTTGGACTTAGATCTCCCCATCGGCGAAGAAGAATTTAACCGTGACGGTTTCGGCATCCACTTCGGTGTCCAATACTCCCAGACATTCGGCCTTGTCGCTCTCGGCACTGAAGCCGGTCTCCAGATGGAAACCCAGGGCGACGACAAGTGGACCCCGCCTTGGACCCTCAACCTCGGTGCAGAAGGTGACTTCGCCGTGAACAACATGCTGACCCCGTATATCGGCCTCGACTTGAACATTTTCATCGGCAAGAGTTCATACGACGGCAAGAGCCAAGGCGAAAACAGAACCGGTGACCTCGGTGTGGAACCGTACCTCGGCATGGCCATCACCCTCAACCAGATGCTCGCCCTCGACTTTTCCGGCAGATTCAAGTTCGGCGAAGACTACTATGGTCACGACGAAGCCGAAATGTTTTTCGATTTCCACCTGAACATCAACTTCTAATTTTGCTTAAAAAACAAAAAAGGCTGTGTCCGACGGACACAGTCTTTTTTGTTACTCTATCGGCCAAGTTGAAGATACGGACAATCTTGGCGGAATCGTTGCTTTATTCGGTCTTTACGCAGCGGATGCTGCCATAAATGACGTTAGCGTCATAGCCATTATGGAGAAAGGTCTTATTTTCCACCGTTGGATTGATTACAAAGTAGCGTTGCGAATTACCTGGAATATTGGCCCACATAAAGGCATTCAAATCAATGTTCTTAAATTCTGGGCCCAATTTATATCCGGCAGGTAAAAAGGAGAGTCCATATGTATCTTTTCCAGCAAGGATGGACACTGAATCGTTACCCCAGCCCTTCGCCGACGTCAATTCTCGGAAGGAGGGTAATGCCAAATTGTTCAGTTCCATAGCTTCCTCCTTTGACGGAATATGCCACCCTGCTGGGCAAGCACCCTGAAGAGGATCAGCCAGATTGCAATTTGTATTATACCCACACTCTGTAGAATTCATCGCTGCTTCGCGGGAATACAGTCTACCATACAGTTCGCAATTATTATCTTCATTCCCATAGCAAAGAGAATATTGTTTCTGAAGCGGGAAATCCACGTTGCCTTCAAAATTCAGGTTCTCGGCCATCCAGGTTCGCCCCTTGACCACAACCGTCTTATAAATCTTGCCATCACGAGAATCAGTCATAGTACCGTATTCAATATCGGGGTTAAACTGCTCGTCCTTTTTCGTTATAGGCGTAGATAATTCTCCGATGGAAAAACTGCTGTAAGGACTACTGGAAGAACTACTCGACAGAGCCACCGCACCCTCCACGCAGCGAACGGGGAGAGCGACATAAGAAGCGTAATCATGAATAAACGCCATACCAGATTCACTATTCAAGACCAAATAGCGCTGCTTGCCGTTTGGCTGGTAGACCCACATGAACGCCGTAGAATCTATATGTTCATAATCATTGATACCTTCTAGGCCTGCCGGTATAAAAGACATACCGAAATCATCACCATTCGATCTGTCAATTGCCCAACCCTTACTTGCCACCCAGGAATTCATACTTTTTCCTAACAATCCCATAAGATCATTCGTCTCCGCTAACGACGGAATATGCCAACCATTCGGGCAGACACCTTGAACAGCAGGGCCCAAGTTGCAGGTTGCATTTGTTCCACAAGTACTCGAATTCATCGCGGCCTCACGGGTATACAGACGTCCGTATATTTCGCAAAGGTTGTCATCATTACCGTAACAGGAAGACTTACCCTCTTTGTTGCCGGCAAAATTCAGGTTTTCGGCCATCCAGATTTGCCCGTTAATCTGGACCGTCCTGTAAGTCTTGTTATCGCGCGGGTCTGTCATGGTGCCGTATATAGCATTCGGATTGAAATGTTCACCCTTTATCTTCAAGCGCGGCCCAACACTGGATGAGCTTTGCGAGGAACTGCTCGAAGAACTACTTGAGGAATAGCTAGACGAAGAAACGCTTGAAGAAGACGAGTAACTGCTGGACGATTTCGACTTAGACTTCGAGCTGCTGGAGGATTTTGACTTTGAACTGCTAGAAGACTTCGACTTTGACTTCGAGCTACTGGACAACTTCGACTTTGAACTGCTAGACGATTTCGACTTTGACTTCGAGCTGCTGGACAATTTCGATCTTGAACTGCTAGACGACTTCAACTTTGACTTCGAGCTGCTGGACAGCTTCGACTTTGAACTGCTAGAAGACTTCGACTTTGACTTCGAACTGCTCGAATATTCCTCATCCGAACTGCTGGAGTCTTCGTCGTCCGAACTGCTAGATGATTCCGCCCGGTGAAACTCACTGCCCTCGGCTGAAAGCGTATCGTTTTCGCCCACCCAGATATAGACGGAATCCTGGCTGTCAAAAACACACTCGTAGAGGTCTTTTTCACTACCAACCTCGGCTTTGCGGCCATCGCGGCTTTCGTTGCACGGAGTTTTTGACAAATCCTCCGCCGACGCGTACGTATAGTCGGAACTGTGACTTTTCTCTTCCGGAGAGAAACTATCGTCGGCTCCACAACCGGTAAGGGATGTTGTTGCCACACAGATCCATAAAATTGCCTGCATGCCCAAAAGAACTCGTTTGTAACCCATTTTTGTATCCTCATGAAATCCCCCCCAAAAAAATGGCACCAAATATAAAAAAAACGCATATTTTCGGCATGGCAAAACATGAAAACATCGGCCTTTTTCAAAATACCGAGGTCGATATATAATAACCCGACAGAGCAAAAAAAGAGTGAACACTAGTGCACTAGCTAAAAATTTTCTATATTATCCCCCGTAAAAAGTTTAAAGGAACCTCATGGCAGCCAAGTATACAGAAGACAGTATCAAATCCCTCGAATGGCACGAACACATCCGGCTCCGCCCGGGTATGTACATCGGCAAACTGGGCGACGGCAACAGCCCCGACGACGGTATTTACGTTCTGGTCAAAGAAATTATCGATAACTCCATCGACGAATTCGTGATGGGAGCCGGCAAGAAGATCGAGATCGACATCGAAGACCGCTCCGCCAGGGTCCGCGACTACGGGCGTGGTATCCCTCTGGGCAAGGTCATCGACTGCGTTAGCAAGATTAACACCGGCGGCAAGTACGATTCCGAAGCGTTCCAGAAATCCGTCGGCTTGAACGGCGTGGGTACCAAGGCCGTAAACGCGCTTTCGACCAAGTTTATCGTGAAGAGCTTCCGCGACGGTCGCATGAAGCAGGCCGAGTTCTGCCGGGGCGTGCTCATCAAGGAATACAGGGAATGCGCCACCACCGAGAAGAACGGCACCGAAATCTATTTTGAGCCAGATGCGGACATTTTCAAGAACTACCGCTACCTCCCGGCCTACATGGAAGAGAAGGTCTGGAACTACGCCTACCTGAACAACGGGCTCACGCTCGTCATGAACGGCAAGACATACACTAGCCCGAACGGCCTTTTGGACCTGCTCCAGAAGCACGTGGACGACACCATCCGTTACCCCGTCATCCACTTCAAGGACAAGGATATCGAGTGCGCGTTCACGCACGGCAACCAGTACGGCGAGCACTACTACAGTTTCGTGAACGGCCAGCACACCACCCAGGGCGGTACCCACCAGCAGGCCTTCCGCGAAGGTATAGTCAAGGGCGCCCGCGACCACTTCAAAAAGGACCTGGACCCCTCCGACGTCCGCAACTGCATCATCGGCGCCATTTCCGTGCGCATCCAGGAACCGGTTTTCGAATCCCAGACCAAGACCAAGCTCGGCTCCACGACGGTCGCCCCCGGCGGCGCCCAGCTGCGTACTTGGGTAGTGGACTACGTGGCAAGCCAGTTTGACAACTACCTGCACAAGAACCCCGAAACCGAGAAAGCGCTCCTCAACCGCATCAACCAGAACGAGCGCGAACGCAAGGAAATCGCGGGCATCAAGAAACTCGCGAACGAACGCGCCAAGAAGGCGAACCTGCACAACCGCAAGCTCCGCGACTGCAAGGTCCACCTCACCGACACTAAAAACGCGCTCAACCGCGAATCCATGATTTTCATTACCGAGGGTGACTCTGCATCCGGTTCCATCACCAAGGCCAGGAACGTGCAGACGCAGGCCGTATTCAGCCTGCGCGGTAAGCCACTTAACAGTTTTGGCATGACAAAGAAGGTCGTGTACGAGAACGAGGAATTCAACCTGTTGCAGCATGCGCTCGACCTTGAAAACGGGCTCGAGAACCTGCGCTACGACAAAGTGATTATCGCGACCGATGCCGATGTGGACGGTATGCACATCCGCCTCCTCCTGATGACGTTCTTCTTGCAGTTCTTCCCGGAACTCGTGGAACAGAAGCACCTCTATATCTTGCAAACCCCGCTATTCCGCGTGAGGAACAAGAAAGAGACCCGCTACTGCTACGACGAATCGGAAAGGGACAAGGCCGCAAGCGATATTGGCAAGACGGACCTCGAGATTACCCGATTCAAAGGTCTCGGTGAAATCAGCCCCGAAGAGTTCGGCCAGTTCATCGGCGAAGACATGCGCCTTGAAACCGTGAACATCCCGCCCGACGCAAGCCTCGGCAAGATGCTCGAATACTACATGGGCAACAACACGCCCGCCCGTCAGGAACACATTGTGCAGAACCTCCACGCAAACGCCGTGGAAGAACTCTAACAAATCATTTCCCGATATTATCTGCCGCCGGGGTCACCACCCTGCGGCTTTTTTTATTTCTTCAACTCATTGTCCATCAAGCCGTTAACACAACCAGCGCAAGCAAAAGGTATTTTAGATGCCATTTTCTTCGTTTTTAAGGGCTTTTTTTATTATCTTTGTCATGTATGGTACAAATGAGTCAGACATCGTGGCAAGACTTTTCCCTGGCAGACGTTAAGGAAATTCTCACATTCGCCCCCCTGAACCTGGCTATCGGTGCCAATCCCGTTTTACACTACACCCTCCCTAGAGAACTTGCCGCCGGCGAAAAAATCAAGTACACCATTGTCGCCGGATTCAAGACTATTTCTTGGACAGGCATCATCGGAGCCGTCACTGGCGATAAGCTGATGGTCCGTCTCGAAAAAGGCCCGTTCCGCGGCTTTACGGCAACGCATTGGTTCGAAGCCGAAGGCAGCTACACCGCCTGCTGCGACGAGTTCACATTCCAGGGATTTACCGATATTGCGGAAAGCGAATTCAAGGACCTGATTGACAAGACACACGTCATCTACGCACTGAGGTCCCGCAAGGCAGCCCAAGAAATCGAACTCGCTGTCGAAGCGAAAAAGCAGACCCAGTCTTTCGAAAGCCTAGATTCCAGCGCAACCGCGGGGTAGGCCCATGTACACCTCCCTCGAACAGGCCCTGCTGGATCTTGAAAAAGCGGGGATGCTGAAAAGAATCAAGGAAGAGGTAGACCCCAATCTCGAAATGGCAGCCATCGCCCGCGAGGCGTTCGCCCGTAAAGACAAGGCCATCTTGTTCGAAAAGGTCAAGGGCTCCCGGTTCCGCGCCGCATGCAACATCTTCGGCACCGAAGAACGCATGCAATACTTGTTCCGCAAAGAGGTGAAGTCGGTAACGGATGCCGTGGCGTTCAAGGCCAACCCAGCAGGCTTTTTCAGGAGCATCAACCCATTCCGCTGGTACCGCGCGGCAAAGGCCGGCAAGGCGAGCCTCCCCATCAAAGCCGGAAGCATCTACGATTTCGAAGAATGCAACCTTACAGACTTGCCGCAAATCCAATGCTGGCCCGAAGACGGCGGCGCATTCATCACACTGCCGCAGGTAGCCACGCGGCCATCGCCCAAGGCACGCATATTGCAGACTAACGTGGGCATGTACCGCATCCAGATTTCGGGGAACAACTACCTGGAAAACGAATGTGGGTTGCACTACCAACTAGGCAGGGATATTGCAAGGCACCACCAGGCCGCCATAGAGGCAGGCAAGCCGCTCAAGGTGAGCATTTTTGTAGGCGGGCCTCCGGCTCACACGATAGCCGCCATCATGCCTATGCCCGAAAATCTTTCGGAACTGGTGTTTGCCGGTATGCTCGGTGGCAGGCGATTCCGCTACTTTATCCATGATGGCTATATCGTGTCCGCGGATGCAGATTTCTGCATCCTCGGCGAAGTTGCTCCGCAACTTAAGCCGGAAGGCCCCTTCGGCGACCACATCGGCTATTATTCCGCTACGCACCCCTTCCCCTACATCAACGTGAAGAAGGTGCTTTGCAAAAAGAACGCCATCTTCCCTTTCACTGTCGTCGGTCGCCCCCCGCAAGAAGACACCCTGTTCGGCAAGTTCATCCACCAAGTAACAAAGCCAATGGTGCCCGCCTCGGTGCCCGGCGTCCACGCCATCAACGCAGTCGACGATGCCGGAGTCCATTCCCTTTGCCTAGCCATCGCAAGCGAACAGGAATGCCCGTACCAGAAAAACCGCGAGCCCCTGGGAATCCTGAAAATTGCAAACGCACTCCTCGGTTTTAACCAGGTGAGCCTTTCCAAATACCTGATTCTTGCGGCTAAGCAGGACAATCCCGAGCTAGATGTAAACAACATCCCCGAATTTTTCACCCATATTCTCGAACGTATCGACTTCGGGCGGGACTTGCATTTTCAGACATCCACAACCATCGATACGCTGGATTACACGGGCTCCAAGCTGAATCACGGATCCAAGCTCGTCATTGCTGCCGTTGGCGAACCCCGACGGATTCTCCGCAACAACGCCCACGATTTAGATTCGCTCCCGCTGCCAGGCGGCTTCGACAGCCCAAAGGTGATTCTGCCAGGCACCATCGCCATCCACGCAAATGCGGATGCAGATTTGGAAGCCCTCCGCAAGGCGCTCGAAGGCTGGGGGTATCGTGAAAACTATCCCTGGGTGAGCCTTGTCGACACAACGGAAAACATCAATCTGAGGGATTTCCTCTGGATGACCTTCACACGCTCCGACCCGGCACAGGATGTACACGGACTGAACGAGGAATTCCGCGACAAGCACTGGAGCATCCAGGCCCCGCTCATTCTCGATGCCCGCATCAAGCCACACCACCAGAAACCCCTCACCGTCCCTGACGCCATCACAAGCTGCGCAAGGGCAATCCTCGATAGGGCCAAATGACGCG
>Ga0265298_10010669_pt1 | contig 10840 bp, 5 predicted proteins | sample AusTroGonzalo_MG_3_FD_193486 | JGI IMG/M metagenome (GOLD analysis project Ga0265298, IMG submission 193486) | Bovine rumen microbial communities from tropical cattle in Woodstock, Queensland, Australia - Gonzalo_01 | ecosystem: Host-associated > Mammals > Digestive system > Stomach > Rumen ...
CGGCCAGAGCCTTTCGAACCGAAAGTGGCAAACGTTGTGATGACTGCCAATACAATGGTTGGCACGGCCAACAACTGGAACAGACGTGTATATACCGCTGCCACGAAGTCAGCTGTTGCGTTGAGCCATTCAATACCTAACAGTCCTAAAACGGCACCCGCTACGAGTGCCCCTATCCATATCAGTGTTCTTTTCATCTTATAATGCAAACGTCAAATTCATGTAAATATTGCGTCCTTTCTGAGGAATATGGTTCCAGTCGGCATAAGTGGCATATTGCTTGTCGAAAAGATTCTCGATGCCAAATCGAATGATGAATTCCGAATTCCGAATTCCGAATTGATACTGTGCCGAGAGGTTGCAGATAACCCATTCACTGGCTGGCGTCTCGCCGTATTTCTCGCCGTAATTGCTTTGGCGTGTATGACCCTTCACAACAGCTTGTGCCTGCAGCCGTTGGTATTGGTATTGTAACTCCGTCTGCCAACTGACGGGCGAGATAAGTGGCAAGGGGTCGCCGTCGGCATCACGTCCGCTGCTGTAGCTTACTTTACCATTCCAGTGCAGTTGTTCCGTCAACTGCCACTCAGCCGTCAGCGAAGCATTGGCAATGGTGGCGTGCGAGATGTTGCCATAGACTTTGACACCCTCAGCACCAACGGTCATAGGCGACAGACGCGTCTCGAACTGTCCAATGATGTAGTTGCTAAATAGGAATACGTTACCGTCAACGCCAATTTGAAATTCGGAATTCGGTATCCAGAATTTCACAGCGCCGTTCAACTCCACTGCCGACTCGTTCTTCAGCGAGGGATTGCCTATGTAGTCGTACTGGTCGAACGTGTTGTTCAGATAGTAACCGTAGGCCTCCGTTACCGTAGGGGCGCGACTACCCCAACCGGCTCCGATGGAGAATTGATAATTGACAATTGATAATTGATAATTAGCGGCAATGCGACCTGTGGTCTGATGATAGGCATCCGTCATACCAGGGAAGAATACTTTCAGGGCATGATAGCCCTCTTCGTTGTTCAAGCGTTGCTGTTGCCAAGCGACTTTTGCCGACAATCGTAGCGACTGGTTGCGAGCAATGCGTACATTGTCCGTTATGGCCACACCTGTATTCAGCGTTCCCACATCAGGCCACGTTACCATATACATCGGCGCTGCACCGCCAGGATACATCGTCATATCTGCAAACAGGCGGTTGTAATACAAGTCATAGTTCAGTGCGAGGTCGTGCTGCTTGACTGATGTCGTCAACAAACTATAGACACCTGCCGTCCAACTCTTACCAGGCATGTCCATGTGTATAGCTACGTCAGGGCGCTTGGTGTCGTCCATCTCGTGGGTAATGTGATTGTAGTACACTTTCGTCTCCCAACTGACCTTGCGAAAAAGATGCTTATATGACAGCGACGTAATCAGACCCTCAGCCTTCGCCACGTCCATGTTCAGGGCAGGATAGCCCACATCAGTAGCACGGTCAAAGATAAATGTTGCTTCCAACATATCCTTCTCGGCTAATCGGAATCCAGCATTTGTAAACACATTTACCTTCTGGAATTGCGAGAACTGCAACTTGTCGCCACCGCCCACCTTGTAGTTGTCGGCGTGACGATAGAAAGCACCTGCGTTCAGATACGTCCTGTGACTGCTCAACGCAGCATCGGCACCATACACCTGCACGTGACCGTTCCATTCATGACCTGCAGAAGCACTGGCATGAAACGGATCGTTATCGAAGCCCGCCTTACGCAGTTTCAGGTCGAGGCTACCGCCGATGTTGCCCGTAGCTTGCGGATTACCATCAAGACCGCTGTTTAGGCTGATGCTCTGCAGGTTACCGCTTTCCACATAGCTGGTCACTGGGTCCATCTTGTCAGTGCAGGCATAAAATATCTTCATACCATCGATGGTCGTTGAGAGGCGTTCCGTCTGCATGTTGTTTACTACTGGCTCCCAAGCATACGAGCCTCGACGTACGAGACTCACATGACGCAGTTCACTCAGATGTTCGTCGATGCTGGCCACCTGCCCCTTTACCGATCGTTTCCGTCCTCGCCCCGCCTCTGAGACGATGACCACCTCATCAAGGTTTTGCGCCTTTTCGGTGGTCACCGTGTCGGACATTAATATGGTTGACAATAATACTCCTAGCATAACCTCAGCACGGTAGCAAATTTTTCACTTTTCACTTTTCACTATTCACTTAGATAGTGACTTCCCAATACAGCGAACTATAACCTTCGCTGAGGTCATCGCCACCAGCTACGACGTTACCCTGTGCGTCCTTTATGGCAAGGTGTATGCGCCAGCGACCAGTCATCGTCAGGTTTACCGTGCCTTGATAGCTGCCGTCAGCCTGACGGGTCAGCGCCACGTTATCAGGCGAAGTATGGTTACCCATGTCGGGCATGCGTGGGTCAATCTCAATGGTAAACTGCTCCTCGGCCAGTCCGTAGGGTGTCGTGGCAGGTGTATTCTTCTTCGACACGTAGGCCGTGATGGCGTTCTTGCCAGTAATCCAGTCGGTGGGATTAACTAACGAGAGATAATAGGTGTCGTCGCCCACCTTGAACGACTTCAGCCATTGCTGACCCGCCGGCAGTTCATCTACCGTGATGTCAGTAGCCTCGATGCCACCGTTAGCCCCCAGCACACTTGCATGATATCCTAATGTCCATGAGCCTGCCTCGCTGGTGTTCATCACAAACGACACCCACGCACGTTTCACAGCCAGATAGTCGTTGTTGAACGACACGGCGCTACCACCCACAGGCGTACTATGCTTCATGTTCATTTTTACCATCAGCATCAGTGGCGACAGACCATCAATATCGTAGTTCTTGATGTAGTTGCCGTTCTTCTTTTTCGTGGCTACAAAGTAAATCTCGTTGTAGCCTGTGTGGAACGATCCTGTCTTCGAATAGGCGAAGACATTATACTGTCCGTCCACTACCGTCGACAACTCTGGAATGATTTTTACCGTCTGCAGGAAATTATACACCTGTAGTGCCTCCTCTGCCGAGCAGCAGTCAACGTCGCCATCTATTGTAACACCTGGAATCTCAATAGCCTGACTTCCAAAATCATCATTCGAGTTGCAAGAGGTCAGTCCCACCAGGACTGTCGCTGCCAAAAACAATCTCATTACCTTTTTCATATCCTTACTATATAAATTAATAAATAATGTTGAATTCTCTCTTTTTTATAGTGCAAGGTCAGTGCAAGCCGAATGCAATCGAATTTATTCGAATTGCTGAGGCGCCGCCTGAGCTCGCTGACGAATCTTAAATTCGTCGGCAAAGGTACGGCGATTTCCGCGTTCCCACAATCGCTATTTCATGGCATTCTGCATACCATGTATGGGGTATAACGAAGCAGCGCATCCCTATGAGGATGCGCTGCTAGTAGGTTCATGAGTCAAAATGGTCTGATTGATTAGTAGCCTGGGTTCTGTGCAATGCCGAGGTCTTCGCCCTGCAAGCCGTTGGGTATGGGCTGGCGGTAGTGCTTACCACGCACGTTGTTGTACTTAGCCACAAGGTGGTTGTGTACCTTCTGGAAGTAAGCCTCTTGGTCGGCAGTAAAGGTCTGCTTGTCCTTCCAGTCGTCGGCGAAGTGCTTGTAGTTCTTTACCTGCTGCACACTGCTGATGAGATTCTTCCAACGATAGCTGTTCAGCACAGAGAACTGCTCGTAAGTGAACTCGTAATCCCACTCACGCTTGATTTGGTCGAAGGTGGGCGCGCTGACCTCGGCGATGCCAGCACGGCGGCGCAGTTGGTTAAAGGGCTCGGCAGCCTCACTGTTACGACCCAGCTGCACAAGGGCCTCAGCCTTGATGAGCAGCACCTCGGCATAGCGAATCTCGATGCGGTCAACAGAGTTCTGTTTGATCTCGAGGTTCTCAGCGTCCTCGTAACTCTGGTCTACACCCTTGCCGTTGATAGGCGTATAGACGGGAGAGTAATAGTGGTGCGTGAGGCCGGTTGCGGGGTTCTTCAGCTCCACGAAGTAGGTCTTGGCCAGGCGCTTATCGTTGGGCTGCTCGCGTTTCCAGTCGTCGTAGAGGTTGTCGTCAGCCACCTCAGTATGGTTCTGCTTATAGCCATTATTGTTCTCGCCGTTCAGGAAGGGATACGTCCATGAGCAGTGGGTCTGGTGGTTGCCCTGGGCATCCAATTTATCACCGTCGTGAGCAATGGTGAAGAGGTGCTCGTTGGTGTTGCGCTTGTTGCTCTCATACTCACGTCCGAAGAGTTTCGAGAAGTCAGGGTCAAGGGCCAGACGACCACTCTTGATGACTTTGTCAGCATACTCGATGGCCTTCTGCAGACGGGCGTCGTTCTTGGTAAAGGCAGGATCGGTCTGCGTGTTGGCGATGGCGGCTACTTGTTCAGCAGTCAGTGGGTTGTCGCCCCATACCAGATAGGTACGTGCCAGCAGCGCCTGGGCAGCCTGCTTAGAGGGCACACGGGGGTCGCCACTATAGTCGAGCAGCAAGCTCTCGGCATCGGTCAGGTCCTTGACAACCTGTGTCAGTACGTTGTCGATGCTCTGACGCTCGGTGGTGCTACCGCCTTCCTCAGTGAAAACGGGTATCTCACCCCACAACTGAGTCAGTTTCAGATAAGCCAAGGCGCGCAGGAACTTAGCCTTACCCACGGCAGCGTTATAACCATTCTGTGTCACCTTACCCAACTTCAGCGAGTTGGTGACGGTGGTGATGGCCTCATTGTCCTGAGCAATACCCAGCAGCAAGTGGTTAAAGATCTTCACCTGATACCATGTCGTTGGCTCCTGTTCGAAACGACTGTTCAGCGGGCCTTCCTTGCTCTCGGCACCTTCAAACGAGATGAGCTTGTTGGAGTTCAACTCGATGATGAACGAGAACGATGACGAAAGTGGCTGCCAGTGGCTATAGACACCGTTTACGAGAGAGAGGGCCGAGGCATCATTGTTCACCACGTTCGTCTCGTCTATTTGGTTACCTCCGCTGGTGTTTGAGTTGTCATCACTGTCATTTGAGCAGGCTGTAAAACCTGTTGCTGTTGCTACTGCCACAAGGGCTGCAAGAAGTAATTGTTTCTTTTTCATACTGAAAATCTCCTTTTACCTTTAATTAATACTATGTTTTGTTGTTGTTTATCGAGTTGTGAACTTTTCACGGTGCAAAGGTAGTGGGTTTTTGCGAAGCGTACAATCGCCTTTTCGTGGCATTCTGCATACCAAACGTTTGGCATAGCTGCCCATTCCGCCTGTTTTTCTACACTTTTAAGGGCAAAAACGAATAGCTGCAGGAGAGGCTTCACGTACAAACCGTGAAGCCACATCACTTTTTTTTGAGGAAATTAAACTGGCTGGCTAAAAGATTGAAGTCACATGGCAACCACGGCGGAGCGATGGATATACAAGCCTTTCGAGGTTGGTTTGCCCACGAGGCGGCGTCCGTCAATAGTGTACCACACATCAGACATCTTACTGCTAACATCAGATATCGTTTCGATGCCCGTATCATCACCCTTCATAAAATCGAAGGAGATGGTGCCGTCGTCGGCCAGATATATGTTGCTGATGGGCTTGCCCATGAACTTGCGACCGTCGGCAGCGGCGGTGAAGAGCGTGGCAGCTGGCGACGACTCGTCCGTCAGACTGTTGTTCACCGCCAGCGTCTCGGGGTCGGTGTAGGAATAGGCCGAGGTGCTGAGATAGCTGCTGCGCAGCCAGTTGTCCTCGGTCCATCGGGTAAGATCCTTGCCATTGTTCTGCGGGCACCAGGCGCGGAAGTCCTTGCCCGAGGCATGGAACAGGCTGTAGCGGTCTTTTACGTCGGTGTTCACACGATTCTCCCGCCACGCAGTCTTATCGAAATCGACGTGGAAGATGAGCAGCCCGTTGCCGGGACAACCGTAGTCCCAGCCCGTCTGACGGCGGTTCTCCAAGAGATAATACTCGTCGCTGTTGCCAGTGCTGCGCACCAGATAGGTCTTGCCGCCTTCGCTCAGGGGTTTCATGCCCTCAATGCTGGTGGGTTCCGTCAGTTCCTCGGGCATCGCCCAGCCTAAGTACATCCGCTCCATCGCGCTGAAGTTGGGCGGGCACCAGCCATAATTAGTAAAGTTGCCGCCATCCATCAGGTCCCACTCATCGACGGTAGAGAAGGCGGTGCCGGAGCCGAAGGGGTAGAGGTCGGGCAGTCCGAGGCTGTGGCTGAACTCGTGGACGATGGTCCCTATGCCGCTGAGAAAGTCGCCATGTATACGCTCGCAGACGAGACTGTAGTAGTAATAGTCAACGCCGCCGGGCAATTTCGTGTTCGGAATCTGGAAGTAGGAGCCCGGCCCCAGATAATAAGTCCCATTCATCGTGTTGCCAATCAGGCCAGCGGCAACGAATACCACCTCGTTGGCTTTACCATCGCCGTCCCAGTCGTAGACGCTGAAGTCGGCATCGGTGGTTTCCGACAACAGCTCGAGGGCTTTTCTCATATCCTCCCAGCCATCGTTGTAATAGGCGTGGCTACGCGCTCCTATGTCAATCTTCACGGGGCCGTAGATGTCGAACGCCAAGTTCAGGCGGCCTGCCGACTGCTCGCGGAAGTAGTCGGCCACGCAGCCCTGTCCCATGCCCTCGTTGAACCCTTTCTCGTTGAAGAGGCGGTCGTAGTACGCCGCGGGATTGTCCATCGAGAAGTCCAGGTCGCTGAACGAGAACAGCACCACGGGCACACGGTACGTCTTCTGCGCGTTGAAGTCGTATGGCTCAGGCAGCATGTACGAACTGCTTGCCCGCGTCGTGGTGCTACGATGAATACAACCCCTGCGCTGTGCCTGAACGTTTGTGACTGCCATCAAAGCGGCAACGGTCAGCAACAATATCTTTCTCATATATTTCTTTTCAGTATTACTTTCAATCCACAAATCTGTGTGCAAAGATACTAAAAAAAATATAAAAACAAAAGCAATTATGGTCTTTTAATGACATCACAACGTTACACTCACGCCGAAGGTGAAGGTGCGCGAGGCCGGATAGGCACCCGTATCGGTACCGCTGCTGACCTCAGGATCATAGCCTTTGTAGGGGGTGATGGTGAAAAGGTTCGAGGCAGTGGCGTAAAGACGCACACTTTTAACTCTCAACTTTAAACTTTCAATATTAAAATTGTAACCGATGGTAAGGTTGCGCAACTTCAGATAGCTGGCACTCTGCACATAACGGCTGTCGATGTAGTCGAAGGGGCGGACGGTACTGGCCAGAGGAAGCGCATTGCTACCGTTCTGAGGAGTCCACGAATTCTTCACGGTGGCAAGCACATTGTAGGAATCGGTTGTCTGCTCCAAGCAACGCTGCAAGGCGTTGTAGAGTTTGTTGCCATAACTGCCTGCAAACGATGCAGAGAAGTCAAAATTGCGATAGCGCAACTGCGTAGAGAAACCATAAATAAGGTCGGGCTGGGTGCTGCCCAGGATAACGCGGTCATTGCCGTCAATCTTGTTGTCGTTGTTGGTATCAGCGAACTTCAGGTCGCCTGGTTGAGGTATCTGACCATTGATGGTGGGCAATTTGCTGACATCTTCGCCCTGCTGAACAATGCCTGAGAACTGCAATCCATAGAATGCACCAAGCGACTCGCCACGACGCAGAATCTGCTGCTTGTCCGAGCCTTGAATGACATCGTTCGTGGTACCCATATCGGTAATCTCATTCTTATTATAGGCGGCGTTGGCACTAATGATCCACTGCAGGTTCTTACGCTGCAAAAGAGTGGCATTAACGGAGAGTTCGAGACCCTTGTTGACGACGTTACCCACGTTCTGCAACTGCGTGGTAACGCCACTGGAAAAGCCCATAGGCACAACCAGCAACAGGTCGCTGGTCTTCTTGTAGTAGGCATCGAACACGATATTCAAGCGATTCTTCAGCAAGCCGAGGTCGAAGCCGAGGTTATACGATGCTGTCGTTTCCCACTTCAGATTATCGTTGGCCGTGTTTTGTTTGGCGTAGCTGCTGGAACCACCATAGCTGCCTGTGGCATAAGAAGTAGAGAAGGCATAGTCGGGAATCTCCTGATTACCCACCAGACCGCCTGAGAGGCGCACCTTCAGGTAATCGATGGACTCAACTTCGCGCAAAAACGACTCCTTGTCAACGTTCCATGACAAGCCCAGTGAGGGGAAGTAACCCCAGCGATGGTCCTTGGAGAAACGGCTGGAGTTGTCAGCACGGAAGGTGGCGGTGGCGTTGTAGCGATCAAGCAGCGTGTAGTTCACACGGGCAATAATCGAATTAAGCGTAGATTCCGAGATACCCGTCTGCGGTGTGTAAATGCCAGAGCCGTCGCCAAGGTTGTACTGCTTCAGTGTCTCGTTGGTAAAATGGTTGGTGCGGATGTTGCTATATGTTGAGGTTGAGGTTTGACGTGTGTAACCGACCAATGCGTCAATAAAGTGATGCTCGCCGATGTTACTGTTATAGGTAGCGGTGTACTCCTGCTGCCATACGTCGGTCTGACGGTTGCCCGTGCCACCGATACCCTGAGTAGCCAAACCTAATGAGGTGTAAGCACCAGAGAAGTAGTTCTGCGTCAGTTTCTCGCTATTCAGACCAATGGTTGCCTTCAGCGTCAGATTGCCAATAGTATAGCTTGCCCATACATTCGACAGCAGGTAGTTGTTGATGTTCTCGGCCACACTCTCCTTGAGGTCGTAAACAGGATTAGCGGATTGGTCACCGATAGCGAAATAGGCGTACTCAAAGGGATTGTTGAAATTATAGGAACCGTCAGCATTATAGACGCTGACGACGGGCGGCATCAGCAAGGCATAGACAAAGCTGTTGGTGATGCCTGCCGAGTAGGGCGACGAGTTAAAGACCTGTTCCTCTGTGGTTGTCAGGCCCTGCTGTTTCGAACGGCCATAAGTGGCATTGACGCCAAACTTCAAGTCTTTCTGCAGTTCCCACTCTACGTTAGTGTGGAAGTTGTAACGCTGGAAACCAGAGTTCAACAGGATACCGTCCTGGTCAGTATAGTTGGCCGAAAAGGCATAGCGACTCTTCTCCGTACCACCCGTGATACTCAACTCGTGGCTCTGCTGTAGAGCGGTGCGCAACACAGCATCCTGCCAGTCGGTGCCCTTGCCGAGGGCGGCTATCTGGTCATCTGTATAGCCGCCCTTGTTGGCCCAATAGTCTTTTTGGAACCGTGCCCATTCGGAGGCGTTAAGCAAGTCGAGCTTTTTACTGATGTTGCTAAAGCCAATATTATAGGTATAGTTAATGTGTGCCTGTCGGTCGCCACGCTGCCCCTTCTTCGTCGTGATGAGAATGACACCATTGGCACCACGCGAACCATAGATGGCGGTAGCACTAACGTCTTTCAGTACCTCGACGCTCTCGATGTCGTTAGGGTTGATGGTAGCCAACGGATTAAGGCTGCCCTCAATGCCACCCAACCCCGTAGAGCTGGCACTGGCATCCTTGAAATAGATAAAGCCGTCGATGACGTAGAGTGGTTCGTTTGAAGCATTTACAGAGTTACCACCACGGATGCGGATATGACTATCAGCACCTGGCTGGCCGCTGCTCGCTGTAACATTGAGACCTGCCACCTGTCCGCTTAGAGCACCGTCAAGCGTTGCAGACTGCGACACCTCAAAGATGTCGGCCTTTACCTTTGTTACACTACCCGTCAGCTGTGTCCGCTTCTGCGTGCCATAGCCCACGACAACAATCTCGTCGAGTTTCTGACCTTCCTCTTTTAGTGACACCACTAAATGGTCGTCATCATCACCTTTCAAGCGAATGGTCTGTTGCTCGTAGCCCACATAACTTATTTTGAGTTCCGAGGGGAACGTCACCACATCGATGCGGAAGTTGCCCTCTGCATCGGTTATCACGCCAATATGACTGCGCGCGTCGTAAATGGTTGCACCAATGATAGCCTCACCTGTTCCAGCGTCGGCAACCTTACCACTTATGGGGGTTGCCAAGGCAACATAACTGAAAACAATGGCTAAAGCAAATACTGTTAATCGTATCAACTGAAAACTCTTCATACCTTCTTATCCTTTTAAATTGTTTTGATGGGTGCAAAGGTACGGTGGTTTTCATGTTCTCACAATCGCCATTGTGTGGCATTTCGAATACCAAACAAAGGGTATTCGGCGTTTTCTATTGAACTTCTGCCACTGCTCAAACTATTTCGCATGAACCAGCAAAGTCTCAACAGCAACCCACAGAACCAGGGCGGCGGTCCGTTGAAATAACTACGAGCCGACGAAATAAACTGATTTAGCCTTGCTGCCATCATAGGTAGCAAGGCTAAATATTCATATTTACGTCTGGATAAACCTTATCTTTCGACGGTTGTCCTCTGGCCTTACCGCAAAGTGTACCCAGATGCTCTTCGAACTCTTCTCGATGAGCAGTTCGTCAAACTCTTCCTTCGACTCATCGCTAATGTCGAGTAGGGTAGTGGCATATCGTAATGCCTGCTCGATACCATAACATCGAATATCCACCGCACATCCCGTCAAGTGGTTCGAATTCGGTGCGCCACCCACCGCCTTATTCACTTGCGGACTCCTGTATCCACTATTAATAATAATCGGAGTCTCTTTGTATCTACTCCCCTCGCCCTTCGGAGAGGGGCCGGGGGTGAGGCTGCTTTTCTCTCTCAACCGCTCCAGCCAGCCACAAAGGCGTTTTAGATTCTCGATATGTACGTGCGAAGGGATGTTCCCATCCGCTGTCTTTACACTCGTTTTGCAGAGCTCAGCGAGCGTAAAATGCTCGCTGAGTCGTGCTTGTTTGTTAATTGTTACGTTGTTCATTT
>Ga0265298_10010672_pt1 | contig 10839 bp, 6 predicted proteins | sample AusTroGonzalo_MG_3_FD_193486 | JGI IMG/M metagenome (GOLD analysis project Ga0265298, IMG submission 193486) | Bovine rumen microbial communities from tropical cattle in Woodstock, Queensland, Australia - Gonzalo_01 | ecosystem: Host-associated > Mammals > Digestive system > Stomach > Rumen ...
CGGGGATCCAGAGCGGAGAAAAGACGCTGACGGTGATGGCGGGGGACACGTTTGTGCCGGCGATCGAAGTGATGCCCGAGGACGCCACCAACCCCGCGATCCAGCTGACTTCTTCCGACGAACAGATTCTGTCCGTCGGGGCGGACGGCAGGGTGACCGCGCGGGAGCCCGGGAAGGCGATCCTGACCGCCGCGGCCGAGGATAATCCGGTGAAAAAGATCACGATACCGGTTACGGTGACCAGGCTGATCGGCAGGACAGACAAGGAGCTCACTTTTCTGGGCATACCGTGGGAAAGCGACTGCGAAACCTGCATCAAAATACTGATGGAAAAGGGCTTTGTGGCGGAGGACGCAAGGAGCCGGAGCAGCAGTACCGATTTAGCATGGCACTGGCCGGAAAATGATCTTTTTTTCAGCAGGAACAGCTTATGGCGGACACTGCCCGTTGCCTTCTCAGACAGCGAGACCGGCGCGGGGCGGACATCGCTGAAGCCGCTGAAAACCGTGGGCGGATACATGCCACAGACGGCGACGCTGATCTTTCTCAACGGGATCGGGGAGGACGGACAGATCAACCCGGATTCCACGCGGCTGATCGGAGTATACTTTAATTTCGACAACCGGCATGAGAAAGGAGCGACGATCTTCCGCGAGCTGCTGAAACGGCTGGAAGAACAGTACGGGGAGTTCAGACGGTACCTGTGCAAAGATATCCAGCGGTACTATCCGGAACTGTACGCGGAGATCGGGGAAGCGATGACGGATGCGACGGAGTTTTCCGTGGAGGAACCCGGGATTGACGGATATCTCGGGGAATACGCGATCTGCACTATCCGGGGAGCGGACCGGACCGGAATCATGCTGAACGTGGACACAAACGAATCGGTGACGCTGTTCTACGGCAGGACGGACGCACCGGAACTGATCGCGGAGCTTCAACAGCATATGAGTGACAGCTCAGAAGCGCTGGAAGATATAGGCGTATAAGGATACGAAACCATAGATCGAGGAGGCAGACAAAGATGAAAAAACTGATCGCCCTGATGCTGGCGGTGCTGCTGTGCGCGCTCTGCGCAGGCGGGATCGCGGAAGGAACGGACGCAAGCGAAGAGACCGCTTTTGTACAGATTAAGGAGGGCGTGACGGCGGAGGTCTTCACGAAGCCTGGAGATGAGAACGCGACAGATTCGCTCGCGGGCGGACAGCTGTGCGGACTGATTGACGAGACAAAGGAAGCGGGCATTGACTGGTTCCTGGTGTTTTACCTGAACGCCCAAAAGAAGGGCACCACCGGATACATCAACGCGGAAGACGCGAAAAAACTGACCGGGGAAGAACTGAAAGCGCTGATGGAAGATCCCGCTACGCTGAACGAGATTCTGGACCTGATTGACGCGCTGGATGACTATCTCAGCACGGGCAGCACCGCCACGACAACTACGAACAAAACCGGCACGGAAAAGGAAGAAAGCGGAATAACGGCGGAGAACGGCGGGTTCAAAGCGTTTTACGACCGGGCGATGAAGGAACTGAAGGCCCTGTTCAGCAGGAATCTTACGGCGGGAGCGAATGCGGTTTCGGCAACGGGCAAAGATCTCGTCGGGAAGACGATTGACGCCGCGAGTGATATCGCAGGGAAAGCGACGGACGCCGTGAAAGATCTCGCAGGGCAGGTAACGGACACCGCAGAAAACATCGCGGACCAGGCAACCGACACCGTAGCAGAGATCGCCGTGAAGGCTATTGATGCCGGGGCGGACATCGCCGGGAAGGCCATTGACGCCGGGACGGATATCGCCGAGACGGCCGTGGAAGCTGTCTCAGAGAAGCTGGACAAAGACCCCGAGGCGATGAAGGAAGAGATTAAGGAAATCGTCGCCGAAGGGGAAGAAAAAATCGGAGATCTGGCGGACGGCATGACGAAGGCGGCTGACAAGATGCAGGACGGCATCACCAAAGACGAGATCCAGGAACTGATCGACAGTGTCAACAAAGCCGTCGGCCTGCAGGACAGCAAGATCGATATGGTTGCGACACTGGAAAAAATGGAAGACGCGCTGAAAGACATAAATAAAACCCTGGGCCAGGAAACAGGGAAAGCGATCGACAACGCCGATAATGCCATGAACAATACTAAAAAATGGTTTGATAGCAATAAGTTTACCAAACTCAACAGCGCGGTGGAAGAACTGTCCAAGAAATTCAAAGATGAAGGATTCTGGAAAGGCACAGGCGGCACCGGTGACTTCATTAACAGTATCAGGGACGCGATTAAAAAATAATGACCGGAGCAACAAAACCGGCGGAAGCGGGAAGGACCATCCTGAGCGTCCGCAACCTGGTCAAAACCTACGGGAAAGGGCAAAGCCTGGTGCGGGCGCTGGACGATGTGAGCCTGGATATCCGCGAAGGGGAACTGCTGGCCGTTCTGGGGTCCAGCGGCAGCGGGAAATCCACGCTGCTGAATATGCTGGGCGGAATGGACCAGCCGGACAGCGGGAGCATCCTGTTTTCCGGGACGGAGCTTTCCGGGGCCGGCGACCGGGAACTGACAAGATACAGGAAAGAGCACGTCGGCTTTATCTTTCAGAACTTTAACCTGATCCCGGAACTGACGGCCCTGGAAAACGTAGATCTAACAGCGGACAAGACGGAGGACCCGAAGATTTCCGAGCATATGCTGGAACTGGTGGGGCTTCCGGACAAAACGGAAGCCTATCCCTCCCAGATGTCGGGCGGGCAGCAGCAGCGCGTATCCATCGCCAGGGCGCTGGCCAAGCGCCCGTCCCTGTTGCTGTGCGACGAGCCGACGGGAGCGCTGGACTCGGAAACCGGACGGCAGATCCTGATCCAGCTGGAGGAACTGGTCCGGATTCACGGGCGCACGGTCGTGATCGTGACCCATACCCGCGAGACGGGCAGGATGGCGGACCGGATCATTGAAATCCGGAACGGAAAGATTGTCAGGGAAGAAAAGAACGGGCAGATAGTATCAGCCCGGGAAATCGCATGGTAAATCATGAAAGTCAGCCTGATTAAAATGATTTTCCGGAGATACCGGAGGATCACGGTTTCCCTGGTGATGATTGCCGCGCTGGGCGTCGCGCTGACGAACGGCATGTTTAACGCATGGGAATCGCTGGATTTATCCCTGAAGGCCTATCTGACAGAATACGGGATCGCAGACGCGGCGATCTCGACGGATATTACGGAAACAGCGGCGGCGGAAAAGATCCGGCAAGTGGACGGGGTCGCCGAGGTAATCGCACGCCTGACCGGCAGCAGTCAGGTCATTACCCCTTCGGGGACAATGCTGACAGCCCAGATCATTTCCATGGACAAAGAGGACTTCCTGCAAATGTATCACTGGGAGGACTCAGAAGAACCGGCCGGAGATTACATTCTGGCCGACTACTGGTTCGCCGCGAATAACGGGATCGCCGTCGGAGACACGGTTAAGATCCGGACGGGCGAGGATGAATACCGTCCTTTTACCGTGGCGGCGGTGGTATCGGCGCCTGAAACCATGGAGAGAACAAAACTGAACCTGGGCGGAAGGTATTACCCGGATTTCGGCTTTTTGTACGCGCCGATCTCCCTGCTGGAAGACGAAACGGAGAAGGAAAAGCGCCGCATGACGGCGGAATGGAAAGAAAAGGAAGACGAATACCTGCAGGCGAAGAAGGAGCTTGAGGAAAGCTGGGACGAAGGGCAGGCGGAGCTGACCAAAGCCCGGGAAGAGCTTGAAAAACAGGAAAAAGAGTTTGAGGAAAAGCGGGCAGAACTGAAGGAACAGATCCGGGAACTGACGGAAGGCCGGTTTCAGCTGATGCTGGGCAGAAAAGACCTGGACGACGCGGAAGGGACCGCGGAGGAACAAAAAAAGACGCTGGAGGAACAGCTGGACCGCGCTTACGAACAGCTGCTGGCACAGGAGGACAAGCAGGCGGAACTGACAGAGGTCAGGAACGACCTGAACACGCTGCTGGTCCGGCTGGAGGACGCGAAAGGCCGCCTGGGCGCGGCAAGGGACCAGCTTACCAAAAAAGAAGGCGAACTGCAGGCGACGCTGACAGCATTGAAAACCGCGCGAACGGTTTGGAACCAGGCGCGCTCTTCCGTAGCAGAAGACAAGGTGAACGAAGCGGAAAACGTGCTGGCGAGCAACGGGATCACGCAGGCGAACCTGAACAGCTGGATCAGCCAAGCGGAAAGCGGCATCAGCCAGATCGTCAGCGGGAAAAACAGGATCCAGAACGGAATCGCGGAGATCAACCGGGACTATCTGCCGGAGATCGGGGCCTATCTGGAGGAGACGGAACAGGGACTGGAGACGATCGCGGAAATCCATGAGATCCTGCAGAACGGGATCGCCGAGATGGAAACAGCTCTGAAATCCATCTCCGACTTTGAACAGGAAGCGCCGGAAAACCGGGACGAAATCAACCGGAAACTGCGGGAAGTGGAGGAAGGGTTACAGGCGATCTATGACGGACTGGACGAAGGCGAGACGGCGCTGACAGAAGGCCGAAAAGAACTGGAGGAAAAAAGCACGGAGGCCGACGAGGCGCATTCGGAAGCGGCAGACGAACTGGCCGAGGGCGCGAAGAGCCTGCAGGAGGCCTGGGACGAGCTGACGGCCTGGGAAGGCTACACGCCGATGCGAAATGAGTTCCTGATCTGGTTTGAGAAAGATGTGACCGACCGGAGAGCGGTGCTGAAAGCGGCGGAAGCGGCGCTGGACGTGCCGGTGCAGAACAGCGAGATTTATGAAGATTCCCGAGTGGCTGAGATCATTGAAGATAATCTGGTTCCCATGTGGTCGATGTCGGTGACGGTGCCGCTGGTGTTTGTCGGGATCATGATGCTGGTGCTGTTCCTGTTCCTGTCCATCATGATCCGCCAGAGTCGGCAGAGCATCGGAATCCTGCGGGCACTGGGCTTCAGCAAAGCCCAGGTGCGCCATGTTTTCAGCATCGCGTGCGTGATCCTGATGATCCTTGCCTCGCTGCTGGGCGGCGGGCTCAGCGTGGTCATTACCAGACTGTTCAACCGGTATTATCAAAAGTTCTTTTTACTGCCGTCCTATACGCATGTGTTCAACGGGTCGGTGTTCGCGCTGACCGCGGCGGGATTTATCCTGCTTGGGTTGGCCGCGGCGGCGCTGTCCGCCGGTTCCCTGAGCCGCATCCAACCGGCGGAAGCGGTGGCCAGGACGGTTTCGACGGCACCGAAGGTCGGGTACATTGCCCGAACGCTGCTGCGCAGGGTGGAGCCGCTGTCCAAATTCAGCCTGCTGAGTCTGCGGCGGAATCCGTTCCGTTTTATCACTTCTGTCCTCTGCATCTCGGGTGCGGTCAGCATTATTTTTGCCGCGCTGAGTTTTATTGTGTCCAAAAATGAAGTTCTGGCAGATACTTTCGACAGGAAACTGCTTTATGACGCGCAGGTATTTTTTAACTCAGAAGACATTGAGGAGGAAACAGAGGAGAGCATCCGGCAAATCGAATCGATTTCATGCGCAGACCGTTTCTGGGCCAGGGAGGAAGACATTTCTTACCGGGACAGGTCGATTCGCGGAAAACTGCTGTTTCTTGAACCGGATACGGATATGGTTACCCTGACGGACCTGCAGGACAGGCCGATGGATTATCCGCGGGAGGGAATCGTTCTGTCCGGCAGCTTCGCGAAGGCCCTCGGCGTGAAAGAGGGGGATGTTGTGACTGTGGGAGAAACGGAGACCCCGGTGTCAGGCATATCCCATCAGATGACAATGGATTTTCAGTATCTGCCTGCGGCGGAAAGAGACCTGTACCGAAAGCCGGAACAGACCGGATGGATGATCCGACTGAAGGACGGAGCGGACGGAACGGAAATTGTTTTCAGGCTTTACCGGGAAAAAGGTTATGTGACGACGCTGATGAAATCCGTGATGAAAAAGGGATTTGAAGATATACTCAATCAATTTGATCTGTTCGCATGGATGCTGGTTGTGCTGTGCGGCCTTGTCGGACTCTTTATTGTTGTGAATACCGGATGGAACAATCTGCATGAGCAGAAGCTTTCCCTGAGCGTCCTGCGTGCCATCGGATTCCAGCAACGGCAGATTTCTGCCCGGTGGTTCCTGCAATCGCTGCTGTATCTGGTCCTCTCCCTGCTGATCGGCTTCGGGATCGGGCAGATCGTCGCGGTCAAAAGCATGGACCTGATGAACAATTCCATCCGGCATCTGGAGTATATCCCGGCCCTTTTCCAGTATGCCTGGACAGGAATCAGCACCTTTGTGTTCATCCTGGCGGGGCACCTGATCATGATGCGAAGCATGAAGAAATGGAACCTGGTGGAAAACACCAAGGGCAGAGAATAAGCGGGGGGAGCAGAGGCTCAGTTCCGGAGTTTCAGGATCACCCGGTTCGGATACTCTTCCCTGCCGGACGCCGTCAGACGGATATCCGGGACCATACTTTTCAGGACTTTGACGGACAGATCATCCCCGTGCTTTGTGACGTCATAGGCGGGTCCGTTATAATCCACGGTCATATCCGCCTGCTCCCTGTCATGGGAATACTCAATGACCACGAGGGCCTTCGGGGCTCCGGCGGGAGAGGCCATAAACTGGTGAACCATTTCCTCAAAGGCCAGCTGGATCCGGATGGAAAGCCTGGGCGTCATCTGGTTTTTGGCGCAATAGCGGCTGATTTCATCGGTCATGGCCGCGTAATCGTAATTCCGCCCGTCGATCTCAAGGTTCAGGACTTTCAGGTGCCGGATGAAGCGGCGCGTGTTTTCCTTCTTCGGGTGGTCAAAAATCTCCTCCGGCGTCCCGTCTTCGTAAATCCCGCCTTCATCCATATAGAACACCCGGTTGCAGATGGCCCGCGCGAAGGCCATCTCATGGGTGACGATCATGAGCGTCTTGCCCGTCTGCGCGAGGTCCTGAATGACTTCCTGCACTTCGCCGACCATCGTGGGATCCAGCGCGCTGGTAGGCTCGTCCAGCAGGATGATCTCCGGATCCATGGCCAGCGTCCGCGCGATGGCGATGCGCTGCTTCTGGCCGCCGGAGAGCTCGTCCGGATAGTTCAGCTTCTTATCCGCCAGGCCCACCATGCGCAGCAGGCGCATGCCGTTGGAATAGGCTTCCTGCCTAGATGTGCCCAGGAGGTCCATCGGCGGACGCATGACGTTCTCAATCGCCGTGAGATGTCCGAAGAGGTTGAAGGACTGGAAGACCATGCCCATCTTCAGGCGGACCTTGTTCAGGTCGCATTTGGGATCCGTGATCTCCGTGTCATCCAGCCAGATTTTTCCGGAAGTGGGCTTTTCCATCTGGTTGATACAGCGCAGGAGGGTGCTTTTGCCCGTGCCGGACGGGCCGATGACGGAAATCACGTCGCCGTCCCGGATTTCGGCATTCACGTCCCGAAGCGGCGTCGCGTTCGGATACTCTTTTTTCAGATGCTCAATCTTAATCATCGTCCGTCACCCCTTTCAGGATTTTCTCCGGTTTGCGGCGCTTCGGATTGATATTGAACCCGATCCGGCTGATGAGCCAGCCGATCAGGGCTTCCAGAACGAAGTAAATCACCGTGATCGCGATCAGCGGGAAAAACGCCTCATAGGTCCGGCTCCGCACGATATCGCCCATCTTGGTCAAATCCTGGACGGCGATATATCCGACGATGGAAGTCGCCTTGATCAGGCCGACGATCTCGCCTTTATAGGACGGCATCACATGGGGCAGGGCCTGGGGGAGAACGATGGTATAGAAGGTGCGCCGGTTGGAATAGCCCAGGGCGTAGGCCGCTTCATACTGGCCGGCGTCCACGGCGCCGACCCCCATCTTCAGCAGGCCGAAGACCGACGCGCCGAAGGTCAGCGTAAACCCGATGACCGATACCGCGATGCCGCTGATCGCGAACTTACTGAAGATGATGTAATACAGAATCATCAGGAGCACGACCATGGGCATGCCCTGGATCAGCCACATGCAGAAGCGCGTAACGGCATTCGCCACCCGGTTTCCGTTCCGGCAGAGGGTGAAGACGACAAAGCCGGCGACGGTTCCGCACAGGACGGACAAAAGGGTGATCAGCCAGGTGGTCAGCACGCCGCGGGCGAACAGTTTCCACCGGTCTTCCCGGATGAAGGTCTTGTTGAAACTCTCCTTGATGCGGTCAAGAAAGCTTCCCCCCGCGACGGCGTTGAGCTCCGATTTCAGCACGGCGAGCATCGTTCCGCCGGAATAATACGGATCCGAGAAGTTGACGCTTTCCTTCCTTTCCTCCGTGACGGAGATGGCAGAAGAGCCGAAATCCGCCTTTTCGGCCTGGACCGACGGGAGAATGCCTTCGAAGTTCATCGCCTCGATGGAAAGACCGTAGCCGTTATCCTCGCAGAAGCGGGCCGCCAGATCGATTTCCAGGCCGACGAGCTCCTTGCCGCGGTAGTAATTCATCGGCGCATAGGCGCCCTCCGTCACCATTTTGAGGGTTCCCTTCGGGGCGGGGAACGCTGCAATGTCCGGGACGACTTTTTCCTCCTCGGGCCCGCCTGTCCATTTTTCAATGAGCTGATCCAGCTCGCCGCTCTCCTTCATGCGCGCGAGCCAGGCGTTAAGCTCATCCCGCAGGCTTTCGCCCTTAGCCGTTTTCGGCAGCACAAAGGCGAAATCGAATTCTGCCAGGTATTCCTCCACAACCGCCAGCTTGTCGTTTTCCGAGGCCATGAGCCGCAGCATGGGCTCATCGCCCGTGAAGGCATCGATTTTATTGCTTTCCAGGGCGGCGGCCAGATCGGAAGTATTGTTAAAGTAACTGATGACGGCATCTGGAAGGGCATCCAGCACAATCTTGTCAAAAACCGATCCGGTCTGGACGCCGACGCGCTTGCCGTTCAGCATCTCCAAAGCGGAATCGCTCCTGACCATGATGCCGATCGGATGCTCATACAGTTCCTCGGAAAAGGGGAGCGCTTCCTGACGCTCCGGCGTTATGTTCAGGTTGGCCATGATACAGTCCACGTCGCCGGTGACGGCGGCCGGCAGGATCGCGCCGTAGTCGTACACTTTGAAGGTCACGTCCGCGCCGAGCCAGGCGGCGAACCGATAGGCCAGCTCGATATCCATGCCGGTCAGCTCCGTGCCCGCATAATAGCTGTAAGGCGGCACAATTCCCGAAGTCGCCACGGTCAGATGAAGCTGCGGATCCTGTGCCGGGGGGATTTCGGGCATGGTTTCATCGCCGAGGGTGACCCAGCGATTGAGCATATCCTCCAGCGTGCCGTCCGCCTTGATCTCCCGGATAAAGGTGTTCAGCCGGTTTTCCAGGTCCGGGATGGACGAAACAGGCGAAATGCCAACGCCGACGATGATGCTTTCATCCAGGTTTTCATCCAGCAGGCGCACCCCTTTCCGGCCGCTGTCGATGGCCTTCTGCATCTGCTCGCGCTCAAAGACATAGGCGTCGATTTTGCCTTGCGCCACGGACTCGTAGGCGATGGTGTTCTCTTCCAGATAGACAATCGTCGCTTCGGGGAATTCCTTTTCCGCGGCCAGCATGGAAGAACTTCCCGTGCTGACGCCGACCCGCATGCCCGGCTGATTCAGCTGCTCCTTTGACGTGATCCCGGCTTCCCCGAAGGCGCCGGCGGCCAGGAAGACAAACAGAAGCGCCAGCAGCAGGAGCCCGCCTGTTTTCTTCATTTCCTTCGCCCCTTCCTCTCAAAATATCTGAAAAAGCTCCGGAGAAAATGCTTCCGGAGCTTTTGCGTATTCAACTGCGGGATTATTCGGCGCGGACGTAATAAATCAGGATGCTGCCGGACGTCTGCACCATGCTGCCATCCTCCGTCAGGACAAAGTTGGACCAATGGCCGTCGCTGTTGACCTTCAGGATGCCGTTGGCGATGGACAGCTCCGCGGTTTCCGGGAACAGATAATCCGGGCTCTTCTGCCCGTCCAGGGTCACATAGTATGTGTTTTCGCCGATGAACGCCCCTTCGCCATATTCACTCATGTCGTAATCTTCCCCAAGGAGCGTGAACTTTGTCTCTTTCCAGAGGCCGTAGAATTCCTCAACGCTCCGGGCAGCCTTCTTGCCGGGCACGCTGTCGCCTGTTTCGGCTTCGGCTTCCTTATTCAGCCTTTCAATCGTTTCCTCGAGGGTTTCGCCTTCATCAGCCGTTTCTCCAGCCATATCTCCCGTGGACTTGCTGCCGCCAGCCAGGAGACCCAGGAGGGAGCTCACATCCATTTTGTCGCTTTTGGCCAGGCTGGCCGCCAGCTTGGTGACCAGGGAGGAAAGCTTGCTGTCAGGATCCGAAAGCTCCTTGAGGACCTTTTCTTTCAGCTTCGCCCCCAAGGCGGAAGCTGCTTCCTTCGCCTCTTCCTTGAGCTTTTCCGCCAGGCCGGAGAGCTTGCTGCGCAGGCCGCCTTCCTTTCCTTCACCGCTTTCGGACCCGCCGAGGAAACCGGAGATCAGGTCTTTCAGGCTGCCTTCTTTTCCTTCACTGTTTTCAGATCCGCCGAGGAAACCGGAGATCAGACCGCCCAGGCCGCTATCCGTTCCTTCACCGCTTTCGGACCCGCCGAGGAAGCCGGAGATCAGATCGCCCAGGCCGGAACCGGACGGCACTGCTCCGCCTTCGGATTCGGCAAAGACAGGGAAGGCAGCGAGCATCATGCACAGAACCAACATCAAAGCAACGATCTTTTTCATTTGTTATTCCTCCATCACAGTCATGTATCAACCGGAAACATTTGCGCGGTTGTTTGCTCTATTTTATCACCCGACAGGCGCCGGGTCAAACACAGAGGGAAAAAAACAGGCCGGACCTG
>Ga0265298_10010673_pt1 | contig 10839 bp, 7 predicted proteins | sample AusTroGonzalo_MG_3_FD_193486 | JGI IMG/M metagenome (GOLD analysis project Ga0265298, IMG submission 193486) | Bovine rumen microbial communities from tropical cattle in Woodstock, Queensland, Australia - Gonzalo_01 | ecosystem: Host-associated > Mammals > Digestive system > Stomach > Rumen ...
AACGTCATCCAGCTTGGACATATCGACCTTGATGACGTTCTCCACGTACTCATGCGGAATGGCGACCGCCTGGCGCGGCGTCTTGCCTATGGAACCCGGCCATCCTCCCCCAACGACAAAAGCAACCAGTTCCTCAAGCGAAGGGCTTTTTGTCGTCTGTACGCCGATGTCCTTGCCCGCGCAGACGTCGGACACAGCAACGACCCCTGAAGACTCCCCCCTCTCGAACAAACTCATCGGATGCATGGCGAGACTTGCAATCCTGCCGGTGCCGGAGTGGACAACGCCTTTCTTCGGCGGGGTGGACGAACCCGTAAGAATATAGCGACCGGATTCCGTGGACTGATCAACGGAATAGCGGACGGCATCCCATATAGACGCAACTTCCTGCCATTCGTCTATAAGATGGGGTGACTCGCCGACAAGAGCCTTGGAAACGTCCATCTTTGCAAGTTCTCGATTCGCAAAGTTGTCCTCAGGGTCGGCTAACATAAACGCACTTTTAGCATGCATAGTGCTAGTCCATGTCTTGCCGCACCATTTTGGTCCTTCAATGCATACCGCACCGAAAGTAGAAAGATAGAATTCCACCTTTGGATCTATCAACCTTTGTCTGTATTTGCTTTTATCCATAATTTTTCGATAACTTTTGAGCGCATTATAGCATCTTTACTCTGAATCTGTCAATCTGACTGATAGATTTTCGGAACTTTGACTGATAGATTTTCGGAACTTTGACTGATAGATTTTAGGACGCTGCTCAGCATTGCGATGCCCTGTTCAGTAAATGCATATGGACAAGACCCCGACCCACCCCAACTTGATATCACAGATATCGTCGGAATATGCGGTTGGTGAGGCAGGGAGTGAGGCGGTGGAGCGAAGGTCCGAGCGAATGGATACGGCGTATTCGCCGAGGGTCCATGAGGAGGAGCCTTCGGCCAACGCCTCACGAATCATGCCGCGCTTTCCCGCGTGGTTGAGGTATGGTCGAAGAAGCGGTTGGGGTTGGTGAATTGCGATTGTAGGATGGCCGAGTCGAAATTAGATTCTCAAAATAGGATAACAGGGCAAAAACACCTAAATTTACTCAAATTCCGCAACGTCGCGAGGGGGTCTCTCCGGCTATTCGATTTACTAAACTTTTCCGCATTAGATGTCATAGTTGAAGCGCGGGGTGTCAAGCGGCGGGAGTATGTCTGCTGGCACATCCACCAACTCGAAAGGCTTCGCCGTCTTCCATCCGCCGCGTGTGAAGTCGGGGATATCCACGGCCGCCGAGCGACTCAGCACCGAACGAGCCGTGAGCTCGACAAGGGAGCTCCAGGACGCCAGATCGTAAACGGACAAGTCGAGCGGCAGACCATTCTTGAGGCAATACGCCCAGCGTAGGTCCATGAGGAAATCCATTCCGTCATGGCCGCCATCCAGCGCGCGGGCATGTACCCCGGCCGTCTTCCAAAGAGGGTGCATGTACTCCCTGCGGACATTCTCGGCCTCTTTCTCGCCAAGATAGCCGATCATGCCGTCCTGCGGCGGCACGGTTTCTAACGCAAGGCGGAAATCGGGGAATATCCGCAACATGCCGTGCGTGCCACAAAACTGGCCTATGCGGCTGTATGGGCGCGCCAGGCCTACGTCGTGCTGCACCATTATCGTCTTGCCCTTGACCGTACGCACAATCGACGTGTTGAGGTCTCCGTGTCTCATGCGGACATCGCGCTTGGCCGGATTGTCCGCAAAGCGGCGCAGCTGGTACTCGCGAAACGATATGGAGTCGGTCTCGGCTGAGACGAGGTAGTCTAATCTGTCGCCGCGGTTTATGTCCATGGCAACGGCAACTGGTCCAAGTCCGTGCGTGGGATACCAGTTCCCCGTACGGTTCACGGTGTCCTTCGCACGCTCCGGCATCCGGCGGAAGAGATCGCGCTGCTCGTGTATGTAGCCGCAGTCTCCGTGAACGACCTCGCCAAGGCGGCCGGCCTTCGCTAGGCTCATGGCGAGCAGCTCGAATTCGCCGTAGCAGCAATTCTCGAGAAGCATGCAGTGGCGGTGCGTCCTCTCGGATGTCTCCACCGTCTCCCAGCAGCCGTCGACGGTCATTGCGCCAGGAACCTCCGTCATGACATGCTTGCCGGCGCACATGCCGTAGAGGTTGACCGGCAGATGCATCTCGCGCGACGCTATGTTGTAGACAACATCCACGTTCGGATCGTCGCAAAGCGCCTTGTATGCCTCTGGGCCGACGTACTTCTTCGGCGGATTGAGCCCGTGATCGAGGGCGAACTGCTCACAACGGTCGCACTTCCAGTCGTCGACGTCGCAGACGGCTGTCGCCTCGAGGTGCGGGATGAGCCACGTGCAGCGACGATAAGCTGCATAGCCGCGCTTGCCTACGCCGACAAATCCTACGCGGATGCGGTCCATCGGCTTGTCCGCATAGCCGTACATGGAACCGCCAGCCCCAGCCGAGCCAAAGCGCCCCGCCGCACAGCCCGCGATTGCCGTCACCGCGCCCAACAACATCGAATCCCTCAGGAAGTCACGTCTCGTGTTCATGTCTGCCTCCTTTTGATCGCAAGACTCCTCTTGTGCTCATCTGGCGTGCTTCGTGCTGGTCTCGCAGACTGTCAGCTCGAATCATTCCACCTTTCAATCCTCTTTGTCGATAAAGTAAATTTCGTCACCCTTGGCACCGCGTATCACGTTGCCATCGACGCCGCGGATTCTCCAGCCCTTCGGCAGGTCAATCGTCGCCTTATCGGTCGGATTCCAGAAAAATACCGCGCCGCCGCGCCGTCCTGTCCATACGGTGCCAAACGCTGTTTCGCGGACGAACGGCATACCGCAGATGTCGAGCGCCTCGTTAAACTTTCTCGTGAACGAGTCGGCGCGTCGTGCACGCATCACCTCGCCAGGAATGCGGTCGAAGCCGAATGCCACGCCAGCATGCTCGAACCGTGGGAAACAGGCATACATCCCGGTGCGGAATGCGTCCAGCGAGAGACCAGCTGACAGAAGGCACCCGGGGATCTCCCCTACCATGCAGAACTCTTTTCCTGCGAAGGAGGTATACTTCTCCCTGCGATACCAGTACTCGTCGAGAACAAGCGGATTCATGCCCTCCACGCCGACGCACATGCCATTGTTGTGGAAAAAGCGATAATACCAGATTTGCTGCTTTATGCCTGGCTGGCTCTCTGGCTTCGCGTAATCCACTACACCCGCCGCCGCTCCATCCATGTCACGGTAGACCCAACGGACGCCCGCGTTCTTCGCATCGGTCATGATGTTCGTGAACCAGCTGCAAAAACTGTCGTTGAAGAGGTCATAGACTGGATAGGAGCTCCCGTACTGCATGATCTTGCCCTCCTCGTCCCGCACGAACCACTCGGGGTGTTCCCGGACCATCCGGTTCTCTATTCCCTGCGTATAGCTGCCGGCAGTCCATATGCGCACGTCGGCGCCGGCCGCCTTGATGCGGCGGTACTCGTCCATCCGCTCCTGACTGTTGATGGACTCGATTGGCGTTTCGGGCGACGGCGGCATGACGAAACGATACCCCTGCTCGACCGCATACTTCGTCACCGCCATCTTTTCCTTCTCCGTAAGCTGGTAGCCGTATTCCGCGACCGGGTAGCCGGGAATCTCCTTGAGGCCGTAGCGCTGGCGAAGCTTCTTGCGTACGAGCTGGTACAGCGCCAGGTACTCGTTATTGCCGCGCTCGGCGCCCTCGGAATACCAATGCCACCAGAACTCCGTCGCACAAGGCGCATTGATGCGGCCGAGCCCCGAATGGCGGGTATTGACAATAGCATCTCCGCCTTGTCTGCGCTGCATGCGCAGAGAGACCGGCTCTGCGCCCGTCGGCGTACCTGCGTAGACGCCGTTACCGCAAACAAGAAGCTCAAAGGGCTGACCCGAGCCGAAGACTCCCCAAGCAGATGTGTCAGCGTCCGTGGCACCTGTCATGTCAAACTCACTGTAGCCACGCGGCGGCAAATAGCACGAAAGACGCCGCGCAAATCTCGGATCTTCAGGGACAAGTTCGGCCTTGAAATCGACACCGCCCACGAGACCAGGACACTTCACTACGGCAAGCGCATCTGCAAAACCCTGATAATCGCGCCCGTCCAAATGCAGCACTCCGCCTTTGAACGCCCATTTCATCATGGCACCACCGTCCGCCTCGTACCTGACGACCGCACAATAGCCACTTGTCGTGAGAGAGGAGAACTTCCAGTCAAGTTTCGCGTCCTCGCCAAAGTCCTTCGCCCCGGCCATTTCCGCCGCGTTTACATCATAGGCCGGCGTCGCTTTTTTCGAGTGCTTGATAGTTGGAATCTCAAAACGCCGTATGATCTGCCTACCCTTCGGCCAAATCGCGCTCACCGCGCCGTCGTCGAGGACCTCAATCCTAAGCCCATTCGTGAACGTCGCCGTCCGCCCCTCTATCTTCGGCTCCTCCTCATTTTCCTGGACACACAGCACTGGCGGCAGTACACTCGCCCACGCCTCCTCGACTGGATGTCGCTCAGGGATGGGATCAAGCCGTTCAACGCACTTCCCTGCGTCAAGACTCAATCCCGCCGCCTCTGCCGCAACGGCGGCGACTAACGCCTTGGCGTGAGCCCAGTTCGAGAAGTCCAGAAAATGCGTGGGATTCGTCGGCTGGAAGTTGAAAAACGTTGCCGAACCACGGCCAATCCGAAGTCGCGCGACAAACGGGGCAAGCTCCTTGCCTGCATCATCTCGGATCCACGAGAGCACTTCCGCACCATCGACAGGGCGACATGCGCGATAGCCGTCGAACACGGGAATCTTCTCCGCGAACATCTCGAATCCGCGCGTCGAGGGCCGATCAGCGTGCATGGCAACGCCGCTGCACACCGCGTCACCGAGCAAGACCGGTGAAAGCCCGTCTCCGAACTTGGCCGTAGCCCAGCTGGAAAATGCGACATGACCGCCGCCAGCTACATATCTCTTCAATGTGTCGAGTCGTTCAGGCGTGAAAAGCCTGTCCTGCAGGCCGCTCGGTATGTGACTGACCAGCACGAGGTCATATGCACCCAGGCCGGAAAAAGCAGGCGTGACGCCATCAAAGGCAACGGGCTCCGTCTTGTCAGACATATGCGGTTTTATCGAAGCGCCGCCAAGTCCATCGAGATACACACTCGACAGCTCGGTCACGCAGGCTCCGGCATTCACCAGGTTCTGCGCAAAGCCGTGCGACACCCACGGACGTCCACCGTGAAGAAGCAGGATCCTAGGCCCATCCGTCGGCCCAACCGTCTTGCCAGGAAGCCGTAGCTCGCCTGCAGCCGCAGAAACAACGGCAAGAGCCGCCGCAAGACATGTCATCATTCTCTCCATCGTCTTTTCCTTGCTGAAGTCCAAAATCAGAATAATACCAGCACGAAGCCTTTCGGCGGCACGCGCAGTCGACGGGTGAAGGACTGCTCGCTGACCACGCCGCCCGTCACGATTTCAAATCTGAAGTCGTACCAGCCTCCCATGTTCCTAAACTTCTCCTGCCAGGCGCGTTCGCTGTCACCCTCATCCAGGATAGTAAACGCCGACGCATCCGGCGTCTCCGCGTCAGCAGAGGCGACCGCGGCATAGCTGACGCGCGCCAGCTTCGTCGCGGACGTCTCGCCGCCCTGTTGCCACAGGCACCCTTCCACGAACGTCTCCGTGTTGTTTCTTGTAAACTGCGGAATCTGGCCACGATTCTTATAGGCCAGGTCTCCCGTCCGAGTGTCGAGCACTACTGCCAGCTGATCCTCAGACATGCGTACGGGAACCTGTGATACGACCTCATACGTCGCAGAAACCTCACCCGCATAGTCGCCGATGCCCTTCGCCGTAACCGTTGCAGTGCCGACATTGAAGTTGTTCGAGTAAACGAGCACATAGTCATCCCCCTCGACCAGTTCGCCTCCCTGCGGATCTGTGAGCGTCACCTTGACCTTTGCGCCATCGCTCGCTGCAGACACCGCAGACACAGTTGCCACAATAGGAAAGCCGTTGATGGGGCTGCCGTCTGGAAGCCCCGCCGTCCCTCGGCAGTCATAGTAGGCGTACAGCGTGTCCGTACCATTGTCGTACGCAAGACGGAAAAGCCCGTGTCTGTCCGGCTTCCAGTCTATTGTCGTCTCGGCGTTCGTCTCATAACGAGCCGCCTCCCGGCCCACGGTCCACGTCGTTGGATCTGACGGATCGTCGCCAATCATAGCGTTGCAGACAAGCGTCGAGTCATCCGCATCCAGCATGGCGATCGGCAGGACTTCGTCCGTCGTCGCGATAACGCGCACTGCGTCCGACCGCAGGTCGAATGCAATGTTCACCATGTCGGCCGACACCATCTCCCGTGCAGCCAATGCCTGTAGAGCTGTAATGGACAGGAAAGCAAATGTCTGAATCTTCATTCTCCGTCTCCTTTCCTCACTTTACCGTCAGCGCGTAGCGAAAGCCGTTGCGATATGCGTTGTTGCTCGTCGAAGTGCTTGGAACGGCCTGCCGCTTCCCCGAGGCTATCACGTTCCAACCGCCGTCAAAGCATCCACCGCGCAGGCAGTGGATCGTCCCCGTCTCGGGCCCGGTCGGATTGACTAGCGGGTTCGTCTCGTCCCATGCCATCCCTTCTGGCGGGGCAGGATAAGCAGCATACCAATCGCTGCACCATTCGGCGACATTGCCGGCCATATCGTAGAAACCCCAGGCGTTAGGCGCGAACTGCCCCACCAGCGCATGCCCCTGCCCATTCTTGGAGACTGTCGGTCCATATGTATCGGTATCAGTACACATACAGAAGTTGCCATACATCGTTTTGTCTGCGGCTTGCTGCCCAGTGTAGTTCTTCCCGTTGTAGTAAGTCGTCAACGCACCCGCACGGCATGCGCATTCCCACTGCGCCTCGGTCGGCAACGAGAAGCCTGAGACCTGCCGCCCGCGGCAGGTCGCCCTCGTCGACAGGTTGTTGAACGGCTGGTCGGGGACGGTCTCGTTCCAGAACAAGCCGAATTTCGGAGCAGTAGCGGAGTCTTTAGTCGCAAGACTAGTGCCCACGATGAGCTTGTACTGCTGCGCCGTCGTCTCGAAGATGGCGAGATAGTAGTCTTCGGTGAGCTGCACGTACTGCCGCGACACACCAGACCATTCCGTTATGTTGCCATAGCGGTCGACCGTCCATTCCGTTGTGCCAACGCCCATCCAGAACGATCCGGCCGGCACACGCTTAAGGACAAGACGCGAGGTCTTGTAGAGGTCTTTGTTGAAGACGCTCGTCGGCATGTCCGTGCGGATGAAGCGGACAGGATACGGTCCGGCCGTGCCGGCCGAAAGGTCGACTACCATGTAGGTCGAGTCCGAAAGCGTCCCGATGTCATACGTAAGGGATGCTTTCACCGAACCATCCGGAACCAGTGCGGCATAGCCGTCCGCCACCGTATTCCACGTCACGCGATGCGATCCATTCGCGCTCGGCAGGTCGCACCCGGCGTACGTGAGGAAATTCGAACACACAGCCGTCACCCCGCCGGTCGTCACCGAAAACGAGACGAAGTAGTCGTTCGCATCGTCCGTCGCCTCGATGCCGGAAACGGTGTAGTCTATGTCAACATAGCCGTTCCACGGATAGCGCTGCTGCACGCGGTCTATGACGATCTGCGGGGCGGAACATGCCACCATTGCCGCACAACAGGAAATGGAGAAAATGAGTCTTTTCATTACAATGCCCCCTTTCATCAGTTGTTACCTGACAGCGTCAGCGCGACGCGAAAGCCGTTACGGTAATGGTTCGAAGATGTCGGCGTACCAGGGTAGTTCTGCCTCTTTCCAGAGATTATGACGTTCCAGCCCGAATCCACGCAGCCTCCGCGGATGCAGTGGATGGTACCCGTCTCAGGCCCTGTCGGATCGACGAGCGGATTAGTCTCATCCCATGCCATTCCTTCCGACGGCGCCGGATAGCCCCCGTAGAAGTCACTGCACCATTCACAGGCGTTGCCATACATGTCGTAGAATCCCCACGGATTCGGATCGTACGAGCCGACTGGGCGGTACCCCGTTGGCTCGCTAGTGCTGCAGGAGCACAACACGTAATTGATTGCGGTCGCGTCGGCCTGACAGCTGATATCGACGCCAGTATAAACGGAGCTCAGCGTTCCGGCGCGGCACGCGCGCTCCCATTGCGCTTCGGTTGGCAGCGAGAAACCACTCACAGCCGCGCCCCGACACGTCGCCCTTCCTGAAAGCCGGCTGTTGAAATTGGCGATGGCAGTATCGATAGTCGATCCGCAGAAAACGCTCCGCTTGGGTTTCTTGTCCGTCGTCGCCGTGCCGCCGCACACCTGATAGTACTGGGCAAGCGTCGTCTCGAAGATTGCGAGATAGTAGTCCTGCGTCAACTGGACATACTGACGCAGGGCGTCGGCAGGGGCAACATTGCCGTTCCTGTTGTTAGAGGTGTTGATAACGCCCTCACCCATCCAGAACGAGCCGGCTGGAATGCGCTTGAAGACGATGCGCGTCGTCTTGTAGAGGTCTTTGTTGAACTGACTCGCGTCAACTGCGTCCAATGCGTACCGCACTGGATATGTCGCAGCCGACGGGCCGACCGAAACGTCGACGATCATGTACGCCGCCTCTGAAGCAGTGGTCGCGTCGCGGTAGAGCGTCCCCGTGAACGACACGTTCGTGGAAAACAGCCCGCGGCAGCCGTCGTCCACGCCATTCCACGTGACGCGATGCGAGCCAGCCGTGCGCGGCAAGTCGCACGAGGCGTATGTCTGAAAGTTGGCAAGCGTCTTGCTGACAGCCACGCCATTCGTCACTGTCGTGAACGAAAACACGACCGTGTAGTCGTTCGGATCAGCTTCGGCGCCATAGCCGGAGATCGTATAGTCGATGTCGACGGATCCGTCCCATGGATAGCGCTGTCGAACGCGGTCGACCGTAAGCGACGGCTCTGCCGCCGAAATGACCGGCGCAACCACAAGCGCCAATAGCACTGGCTTTATCTGTTTCACGTTTAACCTTTCATTTGCTGATTCGTGTTTCCTGGGTATCACCCATTATCTCGCATCTAGAATGGTCGGGCTTCCATTAGCGATTGACACCATAATGACCTTCATGGCTGAGACGCGTTTGCATCTACATAGCGATACGTCTCAATGTTCAAGTCGAAGAAGTCGAATTCGCACGACACGGACGCGGGGTCTTTCGACATCTTCGTCGTCGCTCTGACGAACCGCCGACCGTCGCGGCGCATTGACCGCGGCAGCATGTCAAAGCCCTGATTGCAAGTCTCCGTGGCTGAGCCGAGAACATTGAGGTTCTTGTCGAAGAATACGACATCGGGAGACCCATCGACTGAATAGAACGACGCGACAAGGCGCTCGCCGTCGAAAACGATGTCTTGAAAACCGTATTTTGTCTCGTGTCCATAGTCGAATTCAGCGCGGGGAGCAATTTCCTTTAGGGTCTTGGCATCGAATCGTCCGATTATGTTCACACGGTGCGGATTTTTCGAGGGCTGTTCCATTGCGCCCATACCTACGTAAAGAACGCCATCCGCATAAGTGATTCCGTCAATCGTCCGGTCTATGGCCGTTTCGCGCAGAAGCTTTAGGTCCTTGTCGAACACCTGAATGCGACCTTCCTTTCGTTCGGGATATACGGCCACGGAAGTGTACAGTTCGCCATCGTGCCAAGCAATATCGCCGGTATGCGACTGCACTGAGCGCGTTGCCAGGATTTTTCCCGACCAATCTACCTTTACAAGCCTCGTCATCTGCGCGATATAGAGCGCGTCGTTGCTCGCCGCGATTCCCTGTATGTGCCCGCCTTGCGGATCGAAAGCATCCGGACCAACGGTAAATGGACTTGGACAGCCATCGCAACTCGCAGACGCAGGGCGTGTGTCAACGTCGCCGAGATGCCCGTAGCCGTCCTTGAAGTAGTTGTAGATGAACCTTAGGCATACTTCCGCACCTTGGGCATAGAATTTGCCGTGGGTCGAGCCGAGCGTCGTCTGCGATCTCATCTCCACATACGTATGAGCAACGCCGTTTGCGGAAAGGAGTTCGTGCAACTGACGATTGCAGCCAAGGAAAAAGTCCTCAGTGCCGACGACACTGACAAGTTCGACCTCTCCGTTTTTCAGCGACTTCGCAACATTGATAACAGAATGCTCTTCCCAGCTTGTCATATTCGCATCACGCGGACCGAGACGTTTGTCGATTTCCCATCCACTCGACCACGACCACGGAACAAGATCAACCCCGCCGTAAATGTTGCCGATTGCCCCGAAGATGTCTTTGTGCCGCATGCCAAGATAACACGCGCCATGACCACCCATAGAGCCCCCCATTATTGCTCTCTTGGATCGTCCGGCTACGGTCTTGTAGTTTGCGTCGACGTACGGCACGACTTCGCGGACCACAAAAGTCTCGTATTGATACTTCGGGTCTATCGGCGAGTCGAGCCACCAGCTCGTCTTCCCTCCGTCCGGACAGACCGCGATGAAACCGTATTTATCGACAAGCTGCCTGATTACGCTCGCAGACGCATTCTTCTGCCCAGAGCCATTCGCGCCATGGAGGACGTAAACACTCGGATAGTGCGTCTTGGCCTCAGGATTGTATCCACTAGGAAGAACAATCGAGACAGGGATGTCCCGCTCCATTTTCTCCGACCGCACAACCAGATTGGTCAATGTGCTAGCCGAGGCGCTAGCGGAGAGGATTATCACCACCACTCCACTCGCAAAAGCGATTATTGAATTGGACATTCCATCAGTCCCTTTCTTGCTTGGCCGCAACCATACTATCCCAAAAA
>Ga0265298_10010674_pt1 | contig 10839 bp, 7 predicted proteins | sample AusTroGonzalo_MG_3_FD_193486 | JGI IMG/M metagenome (GOLD analysis project Ga0265298, IMG submission 193486) | Bovine rumen microbial communities from tropical cattle in Woodstock, Queensland, Australia - Gonzalo_01 | ecosystem: Host-associated > Mammals > Digestive system > Stomach > Rumen ...
CACGGACTGGGCGTACGCAGACCTCGACAGTCAGATACTGTCGGACGATCCCGATTTTTCGGTCACGGGCAGGGGCTTTGAGTACCGCGGCGGCTATTTAGGCGTTGATCGCGACGGATATTTCGACGTCGCCGTCAACTACGAGCCCGGACCCGACGAGAGCTTTACGTTTGAATTTGATTATTACGCAAAGGACGACGGCGCGCTTTGGCTCGGCTTCTGGCTGTACGGCAAGGACAGCACGCAGGGCGACGGCACGGGCGGAGAATGGATAAAATTAAGCGCCGGCAAGCTTGAATTCGACGGCAAAACGTTTGATCTTCCAAAGGACAAGGCCGTGCGAATAAGGCTTTGCGCCGTAAATAACGGCTTTACGCTGTACGCTGACGGCGAGAGCGTCATCGTATCGGATCACGGTGTTCAGAACGGCGGCGGCGCGATAAAGCTGCGGTCGGACAAACCGCCCGTTTACATTAAAAATTTAGCGTTCCGGTTGGGAATATGATTATGAAAAAGGTTATTATTTTTGATACCACTTTAAGAGACGGCGAGCAGTCGCCGGGCTGCTCGATGAATCTGCAGGAAAAGCTCGACGTGGCGCGCCAGCTTCAAAAGCTCGGCGTCAGCGTTATAGAGGCGGGCTTTGCCGCGTCGTCAAAGGGTGATTTTGACGCGATCGCGGCGATATCGAAGCAGGTCAAGGGCGTTACCGTCTGCTCGCTTGCGCGATGTTTGAAATCCGATATAGACGCGGCGGCGGAGGCGCTCAAAGACGCTGAATTACCACGCATACACGTTTTTATCGCCACGTCGGAAATACATATGAAAAGCAAGCTCAAAATGACGAAGGAGCAGGTCTTGTCCACCGTCGCCGAGAGCATTTCGTACGCCAAAACGAAATGCAGCGACGTACAGTTTTCGGCAGAGGACGCCACGCGTTCCGATCGGGATTTCCTTTGCGCAGTCCTTTCCGCCGCGATAGAAGCGGGGGCGACGACGGTCAATATCCCCGACACGGTCGGCTATACGACGCCCGCGGAAATGGCGGAGCTCATCGGCTACGTCAAAGAGCGCGTAAAGGGTATCGAAAACGCGGTCATCGCCGCGCACTGCCATAACGACCTGGGCTTAGCCGTCGCAAATTCGCTTTCCGCCGTGTCGGCGGGCGCTTCTCAGATAGAATGCACCGTAAACGGCATAGGCGAGAGGGCGGGCAACGCCGCGCTTGAAGAGATAGTCATGGGCATAAAGGTCAGAGGCGACGCGATAGGCGCGTACACGGATATAGATACGACGCAGATATACCGTTCAAGCCGCCTCGTTTACGGCATTATCGGCTACCACGCGCCGAAAAACAAGCCGATAGTCGGCGATAACGCGTTTTCGCACGAGGCGGGCATACATCAGCACGGTGTGATGAACGACAGACGCACGTACGAGATAATGAAACCCGAGGACGTCGGCATAAACCGCGACAATATGGCGCTCGGCAAGCATTCCGGCCGCCACGCGTTTGAAAGCAGATTGAACGAGCTCGGCTACACACCCGACAAAAAACAGCTCGATATATACTTTGAAAAATTCAAGGAACTGGCGGACAAGAAAAAGGATATAACGGATAAAGACCTTGAGGCGATAGCGTCGGAGCATATGCGCGACATACAGGTATATACGCTCGACCGCTTCGCCGTACAGGCGGGCAACAGGTCGACGCCGACGTGCGTCATAAGGCTCATCAAGGACGGCGAAAAATACGAGGACGTATCGATAGGCGACGGACCGGTCGACGCGGCGTACAAGGCGGTCGACAAGATAATCAACCCGCCCCCGCACGAGCTGTACGATTACGCTATACATTCGATCTCCGGCGGCAAGGACGCGCTCGGCGAGGTCACGGTAAAGCTGAAAACCGAAAACGGGAACGTAACGGGCAGAGGACTGTCAACGGATATAATAGAGGCAAGCATTTTAGCGTATATAAACGCCGTGAACAGACTGCTTGACAGGACGGAATGAAGATGAAAAAGATCGAAATATTTGATACCACGCTGCGCGACGGAGCGCAGAGCGAGGGGATATCCTATTCGCTTGAGGATAAGGTAAAGATAACGAAAATACTCGATAACTTCGGCATAGACGTGATAGAAGCCGGATTTCCCGCGTCAAACCCGAAGGACGAGGAGCTTTTCGCGCGGCTTAAGAACGAAAAGCTGAACCACGCAAGGCTCGCGGCGTTTTCCTCAACGCTTCATATCGGCGAGGACGCGGAAAGCTCGGTTTCAATGAAAAAACTGCTTGATGCGGACACGCCCACGGTCGTCATTTTCGGCAAAGCCTCCTCAGTTCAGGTGAGGGAAGTGCTGAAAATAAGCGGGGAGGACAATCTCGTCATAATAAAGAAGACCGTTTCATATCTTAAACAGGCGGGCAAAGAGGTCATATTTGACGCGGAGCATTTCTACAGCGGAGCGCTGTCGGATAAGGAATATACGTATAAGGTGCTCGACACCGCCGCGGAAGCGGGCGCGGACGTCATCTGCCTCTGCGACACCACGGGCGCGGTCCTGCCGTCCGACGCGGAAAAACTGACGCGGGAGGCGGTATCGAGATACAAAAAGGTCGCCGTCCATTTCCACGACGATATAGGCTGCGCCGTCGCAAATTCGCTGCTCGCCGCGGAGGCGGGCGCGTCGCAGATACAGGGGACGTTCCTCGGAATAGGCGAAAGATGCGGAAACGCCGATCTGTCCGTCATAATGCCGAGTCTGCAGTTCAAGCTCGGATATGAATTTGACTGCGATATGAAGTATTTGCGCAAAACTGCAAACGCCATATCCGAAATATCGAACACGAGGATAAGAAACAACAAACCTTACATAGGCAAAAGCGCGTTTTACCACAAGGCGGGGATGCACATAGACGCGGTGAAAAAATATCCGCCGTCGTTTGAGCATATAGACCCGTCGCTTGTCGGAAACGAGCGCAAATTCGTACTTTCCGAGATATCCGGCAGGAACACGCTGCTTGAGCGCGTGCGCCAGCTTGTGCCGGAGGCGGACAAAAACTCGGACGAGCTGATGCGCGCCGTGACGGTATTAAAGGAAAAGGAGATGTTCGGCTACCATTACGAGGCGGCGGAGGCGTCGTTCACGCTGCTTTTGCGCCGCGCTCTCTACAAATACGAGCCGCATTTCAACATAGTGCTCCATAAAACGACGGACGATTTCCCGTCCGCAAACGGAGAGCTGACGTCCTGCTCGGTCGTGCAGATAGAGGTCGGCGGCAGGACGGAGATGGGCAGCTCGCTCGGAAACGGTCCGGTCAACGCCCTCGACAACGCCCTGCGCCGCGCGCTTTCGGTGTTTTATCCGGAGGTGAACGACATAAAACTGCTCGATTTCAAGGTCAGAGTCATAGACGCGACGACCACGACGGCGGCAAAGGTGCGCGTGCTTATCGAATCAACGGACGGAGAGGACGTCTGGACCACCGTGGGCGTGTCATTTGACGTTATAGAGGCGAGCCTGCAGGCGCTTTTGGACTGCTATGAATATAAATTGTTGAAATCTTTTTAAAAAATACTTGCAAAATACAAAAAAAGGTGTATAATATACATATATACAAACCGAAAGGAGCCGTAAAATGTCGGAGAAAGATAAAACAATTACTTTTTCTCTCGTACGCGAAAAGGAAAAAGAGACGAGAGATATACTGATACAGGTGTATCAGGCGCTCAAAGAAAAGGGGTACAACCCCATAAACCAGATCGTCGGCTATATTCTTTCGGAAGACCCGACGTATATCACCAACTATAAGAACGCAAGAGGTCTCATACGCAAGATAGACAGGGACGAGCTGCTCAACACTCTCGTGCGCGAGTATTTAAGAATTGATAAAAAATAAAAAATATTGCAAAAAACCCCTTGACAATTCGGGTAAAAAGTGATATTATAACAAGGCACCGAAAAAAACGGTGCAATGCGCCATTAGCTCAGTGGATAGAGTGCCCGGCTACGAACCGGTAGGTCGCAGGTTCGAATCCCGCATGGCGCGCATAAGCAAAAGAGGCGCATTAGCGTCTCTTTTGCTTATGCGCCACACTTCATGTGCGGGATTCGAAGCAGCGTTAAGAAAACGGTCCGGTGGACCGTTTTTAGCGGTGACCGAAGGATTTTGCAAGGCACGCACAAAGAAGTCTGCACAAATTGCCTTGCAAAATCCAAGAAGAATCCCGCATCGTCCCTTTTGCTTTGGCGCTTAACTAAATGTGCGGGATTCGAAGCAGCGTTTTTAAACGGTGACCGAAGGATTTTGCAAGGCATACACAAAGAAGTCTGCACAAATTGCCTTGCAAAATCCAAGAAGAATCCCGCATGGCGCTTTGCGTCCGAATTGCGGCAAATCCTTCAATATCAAGCATATTCAGCGTAAAACCTATTGACTATCCGATATTTTTATGATATACTGTCTTTGTATAATTGAAGTTTTATATGCATTCACAAACTTTCATAATTGGAGAAATCAATGAAAAAATCTGTTATTCTGACTGCACTCATATTGATACCGGCGGTTCTTTCCGGATGCGCGGGCGACCCCGACGTAACCACATCTGCCGATACGCAAATCAACGTTACAACGGCAGAACAGATATCTGATACGGAAACAGAATACGTAACGGAAACGGAACCGACAAAAATAAATCTTAAGGAAACGGACGCGCAGCTTGACGTGTGGTATAACCACGCTTTCAATAAAACGGCTACGAATAAAAATCCCGCCGGGATCCGCAGCGCAGGTACGGAGGATTATACCGTATATATGGCCAAAAACGAGTATGAAAACGCTCAGCTTTGGTTATACGCCCCTGCAGGGATAAACGGTATATCCGTCGAGCTTTCCGGTATTAACGACAGATACGGGAATTCTCTTCAAACAGATATCTTTCGCGTTTATTCCGTGTCGTATTCGGACGGTCGCGAATATCCCGATATTATGGTCCCGATAAACGAAAAAATCGATACGATAGATATCAAAAAGAAAAACAGTCAGGTGATAATAGTCCGCATAAGAACGGAAAAGGAAACGAAGCCGGGAGATTACAGCGGAGATTTGATAGTAAAACAGTACGGCGAGCCTGTGCGTGTATGCCCGCTTTATTGTCACGTGTGGAATTTTGAAATTCCCGATACGCCGAGTTCAAAAAGCGCGATGGGAATATGGGATCAGATAAAGAATTACGGTAACGGTACTGATTATAAAGAGCTTTATAAGTCGTATTATGATTTTGTGATAGATTACCGTATATCGCCGTATTATCTGCCGTATGATGTTACGGAAAGTCAGGCTGACGCGTATATGAGCGATCCGAGAGTAACCTCTTTCATAGTTCCTCAGACGACGGCGGTATATAACAAGCTGAAGAAAAACGACGATTGGATCAACAAAGCGTATTTCTATGCGGTGGATGAGCCAAGTGACAAAGCAGCGCTTGACAAGCTTGCAGCTGTTTACGGTAAGACGAAAAAGAACTTTCCGATGATCCGTACGATAGCGCCCTTCTACGTCAGCGCCGTATATGATGAAAATACGGACGGGATCGACTTTATGCGTGATTATATAGATATATGGTGTCCCGTAGCCGCGGGCTTCACGGAAGGCGGCGTTGCCAACGGCAGGGATATTGTTTCCATATACCCGACGGAGGAAGCCGCGCAAAAATACCCGTGGCTCTGCGAAAGAATGGCTGACGTAACGAAGGAAAAGGGCGAATTGTGGTGGTACGTATGCATTTACCCGACGATAAAAAAATACTGCAATCTGATGATAGATTACACGGGTTTGCAGAACAGGGTGCTTTTCTGGCAGCAAAAGCAGTATAACGCAACCGGCTTTTTGTACTGGGCGTGCACGTACTGGAACAAGGATCCGTGGGAAAGCAGGGATTTCAACCGCGACGGTTCGCTTTTGGCTTACGGAAAGGAAGAACTCGGATATACGGGACCGTGCTCGACGCTGCGTTTTGAGGCGGTACGGGACGGACTTGACGATTACGATATGCTCTGTATGTGCGAGAAGCTGTGCGGCGCTGATAAAATGAATGAAATACTTAATAAGGTAACCACAAATATCCTTGAATACACGGACAGTGACGCTGTATTCGCCGCCGCGAGGATAGAACTCGGATTTGCCGTCGAAGCGGCTCAATAAAAAGTGAACCAACCTCCAGATCTGAACCGTCAGTGTTCGGTTGAAGGCTGGTTTTCTTTTGAAATTCAAAAAAAGCTTCGCCGCTTTTTGATTTATTTCCGCCGACAGGAAAACATAAATATTGAAAACAGAAAAAGTGTATTTCAAAAGGGAGCTTTAAAACGCAGGTTCAGAAATTGTGAACGAAATCTTGAATTATTCACGTTTATGCGATATAATACAGATAGATCCAAGCGGTTTCAGCCGTAAGATACAAAGTGAATTTTTACCGTTTGATTACAGCCTTTATTTACAAAAGAAAGAGCAGGTATTGTTATGAAAAAGAACAGGTCGGTCGCGTTGGTCGAAAAAACCGTAAAGACGTGCGGCGGCGATTCGAAAAAGCTTTCTCGCGAACTTAAGCGGCTTGTCAAAGAGGGAAAGCGCTCGGGCGATTATATTCTTGTCGGCGCGGCTTACTGTTTTCTATCCGAAAACTGCTACGATACGGGCGATTTAAGCGGTCTGCTTGCCAATTCCATAAAGGCGGTGGCGCTGCTCAAGGACAGTGAGGAATACGAGCTTATCGCAAGGTCGTATATCTGCCTCGTCGCCGCTTATACGAACCAGGAAAACCACAATATGGCGCTGATAAGCGACGAGATAGTCCTGGACGTTGTCAGAAAGCACCGCATAAAAGGCAGCATAAGGCTGAGTATTTTAAACAACATCGCCGCAAGCTATCATATGATGGGCGATGTCAGAAAAAGCATACGAATACAAAAAGAATGCCTTTCGCTCTTTGAAAAGCTGCACGAAAACAACGACGACGACCTTGCAATGTATCTGATTAACTTAGCCGAGTATTACAAGTCAAACGACGAGACGGGCGAGGCGCAGGACGTCTTTAAAAAAATGGCGCCGTGGATAGACGCCATATCCTTTAAACCGCTTATCTGCGACTACTACCTGCGCCGTGCGATTATGTCATTCACGCTGGGCGATACTAAGGCGGGCAAAGCCGATACGGACAAGGCGCTGACGCTGATACCCGATAACCTCTATCCGCTGCCGATATATGACGATCTGCGGCAGATATCGCATTTCCTTTCAGTTGACAAAGACAAAGAGCGCGCGGAAAAGCTGCTAAACCTCATGACCGTGTTTGCGGAAAAGAACACCGGCGCGTTTGAGCAGATAATCGCCGTCCGCACGATGGCGGATCATTATAAATGCTTCGGCGACTGCAAGCTCGCGACAGAGTATTACGCAAAGTACGAGGAATTGAACGACAGGCATATGCGCGAGATGAACGAGCTGCAGATGTCCCTGCACAAGACGACGAAGAACGCCGAGATAGAGATAAGAAAACTCAAGCAGAAGATGAAGAAAAACGAGGAGCTTGCCTCGCAGGAGCCGCTGACAAAGCTGCTCAACCGCTCGGCGCTGCTGCGCGTATCGTCGGAATTCATTGAAGAAGCCGCAAAGAAAAAGCAAAAGGTCGGCGGTATCTTCATAGACATAGACTTTTTCAAGCAGTGCAACGACAGCTACGGTCACGCCAAAGGCGACGAGATAATCCGAGAGGTCGCACGCGTCTGCCGCAGGCAGGAGACGGGCAGCGTCCGCTTTGCCCGCTACGGCGGAGACGAATTTTTCGGCATCACGCGGGGTCTTTCTGACGACGAGGTCGCGGAGATCGCCCGCCGCATCTGCCGTGCGATCAGAGCCGCGGATATACCGAACGTGAACAACCCGAACGGCGGCAGGATAACGCTGTCCGTCGGCGTAGTCAACGTGACGATAACGGACAAAACGAACACCGTGCTCGAGGTGATAAACTACGCCGACAAGGCGACGTATTACGCGAAAAACACGGGCAAAAACGCGATATACAAGCTCGACCACGGCGCCGGCGCGGACAATAAAACGGGCAATTATTTTGTAAAAATAGATTTTTAGAAATTTGATACAGTATAAGCCGGAGCGTTTTGCGCCCCGGCTTTTTCAATATCCGATTTCCTCTTGACAAATCGTTATTTATATGATACAATGAAATTGCAAACCTCCGCGTAACGGCCGTCTTCACATATCAAACTCAAAGCGCCGGAGTAAAAATATCGCGATATAAAAAGGGTTTAAAATGAAAGTATTGAGAAAAATTCGTAACTACATAATGTACTGCGGAATTGAAAAGGAGGAATACAAGGTCTTAAAAAAGGACGCTTACGTTTCCAACTTTGAGGTGTGGCGCGTTCTTCACTGTCTTATGACGGTCACTTTTTCAGCCTTGTTCATCAGCTCGCTTTTCGTTGACATGATGGTCACAAACCGCGTGTACTATCTGAGCGGTCTTGTTTATTCGATAGGCGGCACCTGCTTCTTCTTCGCGTTCAAAAAGGATTCTCTTATCGCGCAGTTCATCATTTATCTTTCTATATCCATGCTGTTTCTGTTCGGCGCGTTCATATCTGCCAATAAACCGGATATCCCCGCCGTCACGTTCATAGCGTTCATCATTATAACGCCCATGTTCATGATCGACAAGCCGTATTTCATGGCGATAGAGCTTGTCGCCGCGTCAACCGTATTCCTCGTCTGGATGCACGGCGTAAAGCCGCCCCAGATCTGGAAGATCGACTGCGGCAACATTATATCCTTTTGCTTTATCGGCATTTTCATACACATTATCGCCAATTCGATACGTATAAAGGAATTCGTCCTCCGAAGAAAGATAAATATCCAGAAGGATACCGACGAGCTGACGGGACTTAACAACAAAGCCGCCCTGACAAGGCACATAAACGACCATCTGACAGACGCGTCAAAAGACAAGGGCATTCTGTTTATGATAGATTTCGACCGCTTCAAGGCGATAAACGACAATTACGGTCACGACACGGGCGACAGCGTGATAAGGCAGTTCGGCGAGTTCCTTCACGACGAATTCAAAGACGGTGAGATAGTCGGGCGTTTCGGCGGCGACGAATTCATAGTTTTTATAAAGGACACAGACGATCTGACGTTCGCCGGAGACGTTGCGCAGAGGATAACCGAAGGCGCGGCGGCGCGTGTCAGGCTGCCGGATGAAAACGAGAAGGTAAGCGTAAGCCTCGGCATAGCCGTATATCACGGAGAGGAAAAGAATTACTCCGAGATATTCAAAAAAGCCGATATGGCGCTGTATAAAACCAAATCCGACAGAACGGTCAAATATAACTTCTATAACGATACGATGAAAAAGGATTAAAAGCAAAAAAGGTTTCTAAAGCATTTCAGAGTGAAGAAAAACTCCCTCTGCCGCCTGCGGGAACCCCCAAAGCTCTCAGGCCTTTCCTCTCAGCCTTCCTCATTGAGGGAGGCGTTACGACAATTTGCCGTGACGAAAAAAGTTATTTGTCAAAAAACACATTATCTGCAAATTAAGATGTCACCGACATCTTTTTTTGTTTATTTTGCGGTATGGCAATCCCTTATATTTACTTGACATAATATAAAAAATATGATATAATAAGAAAAAAATTACGGGGGTCTTATTATGGATTACAAAGGCAAATATTTCTCCGTCGTAGGAGATTCGATAAGCACGCTTATAGGCTCTATCCCGGACGGTTACGCGGTATATTACGAGGAAAACAACAAGAAGCTCGCGGGTATCGAAGGCGAGGGCGACACGTGGTGGGGACAGATAATCTCACGCCTTCACGGCAAGCTCTTGAAGAACAATTCCTGGTCGGGCAGCACGGTCAGCTATCACGCGGAATTCACGCCCGGCAGCTTTGCGTATCTTGACGAGAGGATGTCGCTGCTCGGCGACGGCGACAAAAAGCCCGACGTCATAATGATATACATGGGCGTAAACGACTGGGCATCCGGCACAAAAATCGAGGCGGAGGGCGATATGGAGGAGCGTCAGTCCTTCTGCGGCGCGTACCGCATTATGCTCGACCGCATAAAAGAGCATTATCCCGACGCGGAGGTGTGGTGCATTTCCCCCGCGATCTCAACTCTGCGCGGCGAGCCCGGCTGGGAATTCCCGTACTGCTTAGGCGGCAGACACCTGGACGAATACGTCGCGGGTATAAAAAAGGTCGCGGAAGAAAAGAACTGCGTTTTCGTTGACGCAAATAAGAATACGACGCCCGTTGACGCGCTCGACGGCATTCATCCCGACAAAAAGGGTATGAAAACGCTCGCCGACGAAATACTCAGAGCAAGAGGATTATGAAAAAAATTGCAGAACTATGGAAGACGCTCGGGCGGCCGATATACGTCGGCAAGCGTCTTAAAAACAACCTCATAGCGCTTATCTCCGTCAGCTCGTTCACCGCCGTGCTCGGGCTGGTGCTGATAATAATAGACGTAGTTACAAACAGGATCTCCATGCTCGTTCCGTCCCTGGCGACGTTTTTGGGCGGCGTCAGCTGTGCCATTATCGCCGGTGTATTCAAAAAGCGCGAGATAGCGGTGCTCATCCCCACGCTTTTCTGCGCCGTGGCGTTCACTTATTACGCAATAACCGGCGCGGCTGACGGCACGGCGGTGTTCTGGTCGTTTTTAATGCCGATCGGCATCTCATATTTCGTCAGCGTCAGATACGGAATAATTTTATCGGCTTATTACACCGTATTCTTTTCGGTTTTGTTTTACTCG
>Ga0265298_10010675_pt1 | contig 10839 bp, 12 predicted proteins | sample AusTroGonzalo_MG_3_FD_193486 | JGI IMG/M metagenome (GOLD analysis project Ga0265298, IMG submission 193486) | Bovine rumen microbial communities from tropical cattle in Woodstock, Queensland, Australia - Gonzalo_01 | ecosystem: Host-associated > Mammals > Digestive system > Stomach > Rumen ...
CGCGGTTTTTTGATTATAAAAACCAAGTGACGTATTCTAAAATCGAACGGGTCAACCAAACAGACGAAATCGCACATCCCCTTGTGCGGAATGCCATGAAATATTTAGATATGCATGAACTGATTATCACGTATGATGCGGATTTACCGGCGCGTACGGGTTTGGGTTCCAGCAGTTCGTTTGCGGTAGGGTTATTAAATGCTTTTTATGCCTTAAAAGGCAAATATGCGGATAAAAAACGGTTGGCGGATGATGCTATTTATGTGGAACGGGAATTGTGCAAAGAACACGGCGGATGGCAAGACCAAATAGCCGCTTCGTTCGGCGGGTTGAACCGTATTGATTTTACGGCGGACGGATACCGCGTTTCTCCCGTTATTATTTCTCCGGTCCGTAAACGGCTGCTTAACCGGCGGTTAATGTTATTTTTTACCGGTTTTTCTCACTTTTCAGCAGAGATTCAAGCATCCGCCAAAAATCAAATTAAAAATAAAAAAGACCAATTGTGTGAAATGAAACAATTGGTAGATGAGGCACAACAAATATTAAGTGACTCAAGAGCCGATTTAGATAAATTCGGTGTTTTGTTGGACCATACGTGGCAATTAAAACAACAAATCAGCGATAAAATAAGCAACGAACATATTTGCCGCTATTATCAAGCCGCGCGCCGTGCGGGTGCATTGGGCGGCAAACTGTTGGGTGCGGGCGGCGGCGGATTTTTACTCTTTTATGTGCCCGAAGAAAAACAGGAGGCCGTCCGCAACGCATTAGAAGGATTATTGTTTGTCCCGTTTGAATTTGAAGACAGCGGTACCGAAATTATTTATTACTCTCCGGAAGAATATTTTGTAGAGGGTACTAAATAAAATTTATTCGTTTTAGGAGGAAACAGATGACCCAAAGAGCATTGATCACAGGAATTACGGGGATGGTGGGTTCCCATTTGGCGGATTTTTTATTAGCGCAAACCGATTGGGATGTTTATGGCGTATGTCGTTGGCGCAGCCCGTTAGACAATGTGGCCCATTTACTTGGCAAAGTAAATAAAAAAGAACGGATTTTCTTTGAATATGCAGACGTAAATGACGAAATGTCGTTGCTGCGTGTTATTCGGCACGTCAAACCGGATTATGTATTTCATTTAGCGGCGCAAAGTTATCCGCTTACTTCTTTTTCGGCGCCCGTAGATACGTTAAATACCAATATTTTAGGAACCTGCCGTTTGCTAGAGGCCATCCGTTTCCTGATGACGGAAGATTCGGCGTATCATCCGGTCGTACACGTATGTGCTAGTTCGGAAGTATTTGGGAAAATTCCTCCCGAGAAGAAACCCGCCACCGGCATTGACGAGGAGTGTCAGTTTCATCCGGCAAGTCCTTATGCTATTTCAAAAGTCGGCACGGATTTGCTAGGCCGTTATTACGCGCAAGCATACGGGATGACGGTGATGACTACGCGTATGTTTACCCATACAGGTCCCCGTCGGGGAGATGTCTTTCACGAATCCTCTTTTGCCAAGCAAATCGCGATGATAGAGGCCGGTCTTATTGCCCCGCAAGTGAAAGTAGGAAATTTGGATTCGTTGCGGACTTATGCGGACGTACGGGATGCGGTGCGGGCTTATTATATGCTCGTTACCTGTAATCCGGTGCCGGGGGCCTATTACAATATCGGCGGTTCCTATACGTGTAAAGTGGGGGATACTTTACAAACGCTGCTTTCGTTCAGTCCCAAAAAAGCGGAAATACAGGTCGTACCCGACCCGCAAAGATTCCGTCCGATTGATGCGGATTTACAAATCCCGGATTGCCGCAAGTTCAAAGCCCATACCGGTTGGGAACCGCAAATTCCGTTTGAAAAAACGATGAAAGATTTACTTGATTATTGGCGCGGACGTATCCAAAAAGGCGAACAGTTTTTAACTAGATAACACCTTTTCTGCAAGCGTGAATTTACCGTTGCAGCACCGCATTATTTAAGCGCGGTGACTGCCGGCGTGCCTGACTGTTTCCCCGATTGGAAAGTGAGGACTAACAACATAGCCGATGCGGCCAAATTCATGGCTCCGGGTGTGAAACCGGGAATATAGAAAGGGTTTAACACCAAGATAAAGCAGATAAAAAAGAAGATATCCCGTTTATCAAAGGAGGATTGGTTGAAGAATAACACAATCGGTGCAAACAAATAAAGTGCGGTATATTCCCCGCTATTAGAGGGCAGTACAGCAAACAGGAGTACTAGTTGCAACACCCGTTGCCATTGGTGCGCTAACAAACGGTTGGTAAAGAGGGCAACTATTGCGATGGAGAGACCAACTATGGTACCGCAGAAGTAGAAAACATGATATACCCACCATCCCGTATCCACTCCGCTCAGCCAATACCGGAAATTAAAACGGACAATAGGTATCCAATCATATACGATGGTATTGAGCCGTAAGTAAGAAAGCCATGTAGGCAAGATGCCGAATCCTCCCTGAACCGTCAAGAAAGGGAGGAAGAAAAACAAAATTCCGTATATAACCAACCGGACGGCTTCTTTGTAACGCCGTTCTTCTAGTAACAAGAGCCCCAATACGGCGGGTGTCATTTTGATGGCGGCGGCACAAGCCAGCGCGAGGAAAGAAAATTCCCTTATCCATTTATTCTTATGGTTATAATTAAAGATAAAGAAAGTAGTACACCCGGCCGACAACAGAATAATATTGCCCCGTTCCAACGCAAACATAAAAATAGAAGATAAGAATAAAGTAAAAACAAGGAAATGCGCATACGGGGCTTTACACCCGCCGGACAGGCCCGCAAATAAAAATAACACACAATAAAGCATCCAAAGGGACTCTACCAAATGATAAAAGTCGGGGGGAAGTGATTTGGCTTTATGGAGTAATTTGTCTATTTGATAAGCAATCATAAATACAAACGGCGGTGCCACCCGTTCCGCCCGGGCAGAAGACGAATAGGGGGCGGGCGTGTCATGAAAATACGGATCGTTATTTCCCGCATATTTCAGTACATTACGGTAATCCGCACGGTAGTCGGCGGTTTGTCGGAAAAAGAGGGGCGATTGAGCCTCGGGGTTGTGCCATAAAGAAATCAAAAAGCAACCGAATAAACAAGCCAAAATCACAGAAAACCAAATAGAAGGATGTGCTTTCATGATAATTATTATAGCAGATTTATGATATAATCTAAATACTATGAAAGTTTCCATTTTGCTTCCTACCTTAAATGAAACGCAATCATTTATTGAGACGGTGAAGACAATTTTGGCTACCTGTAATCCCGGTGATATTGAGGAGTTTAGAGTAATTATCTGTTCCCGTACGACGGCGGAAAGTCGCGCGGCAATAGCGCAAGCCGGGCAATGGTGCCAACCGTACAAAATTCCTTTTGTCGTCATAGACCAACAACTACCCTTTGCAGGCGGCGCCGTCCGCGATGGTATTACAACCGCACAAGGCAGCCACATTTTGATGATGGCCCCTGATTTGGAAACCGATCCGTCCAACGTGTGTGATTTTATTGCACAAGCGAAAAAATATCCCAACGATATGATTACGGCCAGCCGTTGGTTACGCAAAGATTCTTTCCGCGGATATAATCCCGTAAAATTATTTTGCAATTTTTGGTTTCAAAAGATTTTTTCTTTCTTATACGGCGTTCACTTAACGGATATTACTTTCGGTTACCGTTTAGCCCCTGCCGCTTTATTGAAAAAAATAAAGTGGCAAGAAACGAAACATCCTTTTTTCTTGGAAACAATACTAAAACCGATTCGCCTCGGTGTACGGATTCATGAAATTCCTACCCGGTGGCGTGCCCGCGTGGAAGGGGAAAGCCAAAATTCATTTTGGGCTACTTTTAAGTATGTTCCCTTGGCCTGTAAAGTCCGCTTTCAACGGCCGAAAGAGATGGTTTTAACAAATTTTCCGTCGGAGGAGATGAAAAACGTATGTTAAAAGTAGCGGTGTTGGGGGCCGGGGTTTCCGGTTTAACAGTTGCCCGTAAATTGCAGGAAGCGGGGGCGGACGTTACCGTATATGAGCAAGAAGATACGGTGGGTGGTCTTGCCCGTAGCAGAATTACGGACGGATACACATTTGATTGTCATGGCGGGCATATTTTTAATTCCAAACATCCGGAAGTAGTAAAATGGGTTTTTTCCTTATTACCTGCCCGCCGTTGGAAATACAATATCCGTAATGCAAAAATATTGTTTCATAACCGGTTTGTTTCCTATCCGTTTGAGTTGGCCCTCAGTGAAATAAATCCCGATGATGCCGTTTCTTATTTTTTGGATTTAGTAGCGGCCCGCAAAGGCAAAGAACCTTCCAATTTTCACGATTGGTTACTGTGGCATTTCGGTAAAGGGATTGCACAGGCCTACATGATACCCTATAATTCAAAAATATGGCATTACCCGTTGCGCCAAATGGAAACGGGGTGGATGCGGGGTAAAATGCCCGTATTGGATCCGGCGCCGATTCTCAAGGCATTGATTTCGCAAAATGCCTCCGAACGCGGCATGGTCCATTCCACCTTCTATTATCCGTTGCGGGGCGGGATTCAGACCATGGTCGATGCAATAGCGGCCGGTTTACGGGTGCGTTTATCCTGTCCTGTATTTTCCTGTGAAAGGAGGGGAAATAAATGGCTTATCAATAAAGAAAGCACCTATGATAAAGTCATTAACACCCTTCCGTTGCCGGAATTACGGACGATTATGCCTTCGTTACCCGGTAAAATCCAACAAGCGTTAACCGGCTTACGTTACAACAGTTTGACAACGGCTTTGTTTGCCTGTCCGTCCACGGATATTAGTTGGCTTTATATTCCCTCCCAGGCCTACCGCATGCACCGGGTGGGTTTTCAAAGCGCGCTTACTCCGTATGCAGTGCCGCGCGGCAAAGGCGGCAGCGGCGCTTTGGAAATTATCGGCTCTCCGTTTAAGGTGACGTCGCAGATTATTCACCAATTGCCCCCTTTACTGAAAGCAAAGCGGTTGATAGACAGCCAATTTACGAAGTATGCTTACGTGATACATGATATGCACTACCGGGCCAATACCACCGCCATACGGACGTATTTTAACGGCCGGAAAGGGTTTTATTTGTTGGGCCGGTGGGGATTGTGGAATTATAAAAATATGGATTTATGTATGTTGGATGCATTTGAACTGGCCAAACGCATCCTGAACGATTCAAAACACAACGCTTGAGTTTATTTATGGCACAACTTCGCACTTCTCCACTTATATCCCTGATAAAACAGTACAAGCGTACTTTTTTTATCTATATTTTTGTCGGCGGCGGTTGTGCCCTTGTTAATTGGGCTGTATTTTATGGGTTGGTTACGTGGCGGATGCATCCGCTTTTAGCGGGTGTTTTGGCTTTTTTAGTTTCTTGTACGGTCAATTTTATCGTATGCAGAAAGGTTTTTACTTCCGCGGGCAGGAAGAAAAAGGAAGAATTTATCCTGATTCTTTTAGTCAGCACGCTTGCCTTATGTATTGATTTATCTACCATGTATTTTTTGGTTTCCTGCGTTTCTATGAACCTCATGTTGGCCAAAATACTCGGTACGGGAACGGCTTTTTTAGTGAATTATAGTTTCCGGCAGTTTTTTATTTTTTCTCCCTTAAATTCCGCCGTTGCGAAAAGATAGACCATCTTGTCCGTAAACGTAGAGGCGTATATTGCCGAAATGCCGGTTGTAGGTGTGCGGGAAAATGGCGATGGGAAAAGGGAAATTGCTATAATAAATAGCAGAGGTGTATTATGGCAAACCAAACCGCGCCGGCGATTGTGTACCGTTTCGGGCAGGGGGTCTATATCAATTTGACCAACCGTTGTCCGAATTTATGTGTTTTCTGCATAAAAACGAAATGGAAAATGGATTTTCACGGGAATAATTTGAATTTACAGGGCGGTGAGCCGTCTGCGCGGGAAGTGTTAGCCGCGCTTGAAAAGGAACTGCGCCGTGCGCCGTTCCGCGAGGTAGTTTTCTGCGGTTACGGTGAGCCGACTCTGCGGCTAGATGAATTATTATTTGTGGCCCAAACGCTGAAGGGATGGCGTGCGCAATCCAAATTTCCGCCCTTTCACATACGGCTCAATACCAACGGGTTAGGCAGCCGTATCCACCATAAAAATATCGTGCCGCTTTTGCGTAACGTGCTTGATGAAGTAAATGTCAGTGTCAATGCGGAAAGCGAAGAAGTATGGCAAAAACTTGTGCGTCCGCAACAAGCGTATTTGGACGGGTTTGAAGATGTGTGGGATTTTTTACAGGATTGTGTAGAAGCCGGCTTTGACAAAGTAACCGCCAGTTGTGTGGATAAAACCGGTTGTAATCCTGCCGCCGTAGAGGCACGGGCAAAACAGTGCGGTGCCGCATTTTATTTGAGGAGTTTTTTAGATGACCCCAACACCTAGACGGCCGGGCGTGTTGTTTCCCGTTTTTTTAGTATTGTTGATTATTCTGCTGACGTTTTTTTGTTTTGAAGCGGAAGATTTTTATACCTTTACTTCTTCCACCTTGGAAACGGCCTCCTCTGTCGCGCCGTTAAGCAAAGAAAGCGTTTTGTCGGTGATGGACCGCAAGCCCGAAGCATTTGATACGGAAGTAAAATACCGCACTTTCTTTTTGACGGTGCCCGGTGCTGCGCGCGTGGAACTGCTCGCCGATTTTAACCGGTGGGGGAAAGATCCCATTGTACTGCGTCCGTACAAAAAAGGGTATTTTGAAACGTCCGTTGCGTTGACGGGCGGCGAATACAAATATGTATTTTTAGTGGACGGCAAACGCGTGTTGGATCCTACCAATACCGACCGCCGGACCGTCAACGGTAACGAAGTATGTATTAAAACGGTGCGCTAATGAAAACAGCCCGGATTTTTTCTTCTTCCCGCGAACAAACCCTGCAAATGGCGCAAACTTTTTCCCGTGCGCTGCGCGGGGGGGAGATTATTTTTTTACGCGGACCGATCGGTGCGGGCAAGACGGTTTTTGTCAAAGGGATTGCGGCGGCGTTGGGATTGAAAACTTCGCCGACGAGTGCAAGTTTTTCGTTGATGAAGGAATATAAAAATAAATCCGTACGGCTGTTTCACATTGATTTATTCCGTTTGGAAGAAGGCGAAGTGTTCAATTTAGGTTTTGAAGAAATGTTGGAAGACGAACACGCCATTATTTTGGCCGAATGGCCTGATCCGGTTGCACGTTTATTGCCGCAAGACCGGTTGGAAATGAATTTTATTTTACACGAAGGCGACCGCCGCACGGTGGAACTCAAAGCGGACGGGCGCGTATCGGAACGATTGTTGGAGGCCTTATGCAAAACGGTACAGTAACCCTCGTGATGGATACATCCGCCTCGCCGTTGCTGATTGCCGCCGAAAAAGACGGCCGCACGGTATGTGCGCACCGCAAGGGCATCAAACAGGAAAAACTGCTTTTCCCGGTGCTTGAAAGAGTCCTCGGTAAATTGGGAGCGCAATTAAAAGATATTTCCCGTATTTGTATTGTACGCGGGCCGGGGCGTTTTACAGGGATACGTATTTCGCTGACGTTTGCCTCTCTTTTGAAAGAACTGAACCGCACGCGTGTGTACGGCGTTACTGTTTTTGAGGCGTTATACCGTCAAAACAAAAACAGCCGTGCCTTTTTGAAATGGCAACAAAAACATCCAACCGGTGTGATGGCGGTCATTTTGCATGCGTTTCGCGAAGAATACTTTTTACAAATTTTTGACGCGGAAAATTCCGCTCCCCGGTGGCTTTCGCGCGCGGAGTTGCAGACTATTTTGGCCGGCTGTAAAAAGCCGCTTTTCATAGCGGGCACGGATAAAAATTTTATGCCGCTTACCGAATTGGCGGGCGCGTACGGCACATTAGCGCCGTTTACATCGTGCCGTGTCAGTGCCCGGCAGTTACTCGCTTGTTGCGGGGATGAAACCTGTGCGCAACAGGCGCTTGAGCCGCTTTACTTAAAGCCGGCCCGTTTTGAATTGGTAAAACCCGTATGATAACACTGCGCCGCGCGCACGGAGCCGATATGGACGGGCTTTTTGCGGTGGAACGGTCCCAACCGCAAAGTGCCAATTGGGGGCGTGAGGGGCTGAAAAGCGAATTGGCCAATCCGTCCGCGCAGATTTGGTGTGCGCAGGAGGACGGAAAAATTTGCGGTTTTGTATCGTTCCGTTTAGCGGCGGGGTTGGCGGAAATTCTCAACGTGGCGGTGGACGTGCAACACTGCCGGAAAGGCATCGGCTTTGCGCTGTTACAAAAAGTAGCGGACGTGCTTAAAAAAGAAGGGGCCGATACCGTTACGTTAGAAGTAAACGTCCGCAATATTGCCGCCATCGGCCTGTACGAAAAAATGGGTTTTTACGAAGTAGGGCATCGTGAAAAATTTTATCATTTTACGGATGATGCCCTCATCATGGAACGGAAATTATGAAAACATTACTTCTCTTTTTATGGCTGACGGTGTGTAGCAGTTTGTTTGCGTTGCCGTTATCACCGGACGGGCGCAAGGAAAGAGATGCGTGGATGGAATTTTTATCCGTCGTGTATGACCAACGCGCCGGGGACAAAAAAACGCTTTCGCGGTTGGAGAAATTAGCGGCCGCCAATCCGGAGTCCGCTTACTTAAAACGGTTGGTGGTGGCCGAAGCCGTCGCGCAAGACCTGCCGGACCGTGCTGCTCCGTATGTTGGTTTTATAGAACAGGAAAATCCTTCTGTGGACGATTATATCGTTTACGGTATGTATTTGGCTTCCAAAGAAGATTTGGAAGGCGCGTCGGATGCTTACGAAAAAGCATTATCGTTGGATTTTGAAAACGATGAACTGTTAACTTCTTACGTAGCCATTGTGGAAGGTTTTCCGGTGGACGAAGCCGCCGAAAAAATCAACCGCTTGGCGGAAAAATATCCTTCTCTTGCGCCGGATTTTGATGCGGAAATCGGCCGTTTATATTTGCAAAACAACCGTTTGGATACGGCCCTTTCTTATGCGAACAAATCGCTTTCCCGTCAAGCGCAGCATCCGCGCGCGCTTTTAGTGCGTGCGGGCGTGTATGAAAAACAACAAAACTATTTTTTAATGCTGCACGATTTGGAAACCTTGGATCAATTGGGCTACGGTAATACGTCTATTTATTCGCGTATGGCATCGGTGTATTTGTTAGTGAAAGATCTTCCCAAAGCCGAAACGTACTTTTTGAAAGTAAAAAAAATAAGTCCGCACGATGACGGTGCCAACTATTTTTTGGCGTTACTTGCCGAAGAGAAAAAAGACTATCTCACCGCTGCCCGCTACGTGCAGGACAGTGCTTCCTACGCCCAATCTTCCAAATTGCAGTTACAAGCGGCCTATTTCTTGAGTTCGGCGGGAAAAAGCGCGGAAAGTTTAGCCGCGTTGGCGAGTGCCTACCGCTTAAATCCGGACAATGTGGAAATTGGTTTTTTCTACGGCCTTGCGCTCAATGATGATAAACAGTTCAAGCAAGCCGCGCGCGTATGGAAACAAGTATTGCAAAACAGTCCTTCGTACGAGCAAGCGCGTTTTCATTATGCGTTTACGTTGGCGGAATTAGGAAGATATAAGGAAATGGAAGAACAAGCCAAATGGTTACTAGAGAAAAACCCGCAAAATGCGCCGATTTTGAATTTATGGGCGTATGTGTTGGCAGAACAGGGCAAGCGGTTGGAGGAAGCGGTCGGATATGCGGCGCGTGCGTTAGCCGTTTCGCCGGGGGATGCGGCCTATATAGACACGCTGGCGTGGATTTTTTACAAACAAGGCAAACTCAAAGAGGCGGATGATATTTTATCAGCGATTCCCTTACACATAATAGAGCGCAACGCGGAAATCGCTTATCATTTAGGGGCGGTGCGTTTGGCGCGGGGCAAAACCGAGGATGCAAAAATATATTTGCAGATGGCGCAAAACGAATATCCGCCGGCCGCTAAACTGTTGCGGAAGTTAAAATAAATATGAAGAAACTATTTTTTATAGGTTTATTGGTAGGCGGTTTGTGTGGGTGCGGGGTCTCCTTGCCGGAAGATACGTTACACCGGGAGAGCAGTGATGTCATTTCTTTTTATTATCAGCAGCCGGACTTGGAAAAATTATTGGATGAGTTGACGTATTTAGACGAGCAACCGGAGTTGGACCCGAATATCCTTGCGCCGCTACTGGGTTTTTTGGCAGGGCTTTCTATTTCCCAGCCGGAGCAGTTTGAAGTGCTGACGCAACATGTCACGTGGCAACGCAATATGCGTCCCGTCATGGAAAAAGTGATACAGGTCGCCTCGGACTTGCAAAAGGATATTTCCGCGGGGAAAATGCCACATGCCGCCAAAAATCCGGCCGGGCTTGATTTTATGTGGGGGGCCTTTTCGGCCACAGGGGACCCGCAATTTGCCGAAGTAGTTTACCGCACCTTGCAAGACGAACAAACGGATTCTATCACACGCGCGGCGGCTGAGTGGTCGCTTGCCTCCCAACGCGAACAACACCCGGTGCTTGAGGAATGGTTTTCCAAGAAAGAGACTTCCGGGAATGAGTCGCTTGCTGTTCCCTCCGTTGCCCAATAAAAGTAACTACCCTTTGTTTGTTATCCCGTACTTGATACGGCCTCTCGTTGTTCTATGAACGGTTTTACCCGCCACTCGTCATCCCGCAATGTAGGCGGCCTGCAGGGTCGGGATATACACGCTATACCCCACTTTTGCCACCCACAGGGCCCTGACAATGGCCCGTTAGGGACATAGAGGGGTTGTTTATCATTTTTTGTCGTTATAAAAAAGGATTGTCATTTCAATTAC
>Ga0265298_10010677_pt1 | contig 10836 bp, 9 predicted proteins | sample AusTroGonzalo_MG_3_FD_193486 | JGI IMG/M metagenome (GOLD analysis project Ga0265298, IMG submission 193486) | Bovine rumen microbial communities from tropical cattle in Woodstock, Queensland, Australia - Gonzalo_01 | ecosystem: Host-associated > Mammals > Digestive system > Stomach > Rumen ...
CCCGGCCGCACCGGTGCCAACTGCGAGGCGGAGACCACCCTGGCCCTGGCCCGGGACATCCCCAATATCGTGGCGGTAAAGGAAGCTTCCGGCAAGATGGAACAGATCCGTGCCATCCTGGCCAAGCGCCCGGAGGGCTTTTCGGTCCTCTCCGGTAACGACGACGATACGCTCACGGTCATGAAGGACGGGGCCGACGGCGTGGTTTCCGTGGCCTCCAACGTGTGCCCCAAGGAAATGGCAGCGTTCGTGCACGCCGCCGCGGCGGAGGATTGGGAGCAGGCCGATGCCTGGGAGGCCCGGCTGCACCCGATGTTCGAGGCCCTGTTCGTAGAACCCAATCCCATTCCCGGAAAGGCCGCCATGGCCCAGCTGGGTTTGATGGAAAACAGCCTCCGGCTGCCGCTGGTGCCCGCCCTGGACCAGACGGAAGCCCTCATGAAGAATGTAATGGACGCCTTATGGAAGAAATAAGCCTGCAGAGATTCAACGAAGTGATGGACGCCCTGGAGCGCGGAGAAGTGCGCGTTGCCCAGAAGGTGGACGGGGAGTGGAAGGTGAACCGCTGGGTGAAGGAAGTGATCCTGGCCGGTTTCAAGCTGGGCGCCGTCACCGATATGTCGGAGGGACAGTTCTCCTTCCTGGACAAGGATACCTTCCCGCTGCGCCGATTCAAGGCGGCCGACGGTGTGCGTATTGTCCCGGGCGGCAGCAGCATCCGCCGCGGCGCCTACCTGGCGCCCGGTTCCATCGTCATGCCTCCGGCCTATGTGAACGTGGGAGCCTATGTGGGCGAGGGCACCATGGTGGACAGCCATGCCACCATCGGCTCGTGCGCCCAGGTTGGGCGGAACATCCATATATCGGCCGCTACCCAGATTGGCGGCGTGCTGGAACCCGCAGGCGCCCTTCCCACCATCATTGAAGACGGTGCGTTCGTGGGCGGCAACTGCGGTATCTACGAAGGCACCATCGTGCAGGAAGGCGCCGTCATCGCTTCCGGCGTCATCATCACCTCCTCCACGGCCCTGTTCGACACAACCACCGGGGACTTCGTTCCCCGCAATGCCGACGGCCGTGTGGTGGTGCCCCGCAACGCCGTTGTGGTGAGCGGTTCCCGCCCCATCGTCCGAGGCGGAAAGGCCCTGGAAAGCGGCGTACATCTGTACTGCCCGGTCATTGTCAAATATCGCGACGAAAAGACCGCCGGCAGCGTGCATCTGGAAGAACTATTAAGGTAAACCAATAAAACGAACGAACAATGAGAGTAGCAGTTGTGGGAGCCACTGGTCTTGTAGGCTCCAAAATGATGGAAGTACTTGAGGAAAGGAACTTTCCTGTAACGGAACTTTTGCCTGTTGCGTCGTCTCGCTCCTGGGGCCGCAAGGTCACTTTCCAGGGCAAGGAATGGACGGTGATGAGCGCCGACGAGGCCATTGCCAAGAAGCCGGTGCTGGCCATTTTCAGCGCCGGTGGCTCCGCTTCCGGAGAACTGGCCCCCAAATTTGCCGCCGTGGGCTGCTATGTGGTGGACAATTCCTCCTTCTGGCGCATGGATCCCAACGTGCCGCTGGTGGTTCCGGAGATCAATGCCGATGTCCTCACCCCGGAGGACCACATCATCGCCAATCCTAACTGCTCCACCATCCAGATGGTGCTGCCCCTGGCCCCCCTGCACAAGGCCTATGGCATCAAGCGCATCGTGGTGAGCACCTACCAGAGCGTAACGGGTGCCGGCCAGAAGGGCATCATGCAGCTGGAGGCAGAGCGTGCCGGCGGTTCGGGCGACAAATTCCCCCACCCGATCGACCTCAACATCCTGCCCCACATCGACTCCTTCCTGCCCGACGGTTACACCAAGGAAGAGATGAAGATGGTGAACGAAACCCGCAAGATCCTGCGGGACCCGTCCATCGCCGTATCGGCCACCACCGTGCGCGTGCCGGTGAAGGGCGGTCACTCGGAGAGCGTGAATATCCAGTTCAACAAGCCTTACGAGCTGGAAGACGTGCGTCGCCTGATGGCGGAGATGCCCGGCGTGATTGTGCAGGACGACCCTGCCAACAACGTCTATCCCATGCCGCTCTATGCCTGGGGCAAGGACGAGGTGTTCGTGGGCCGCATCCGTCGCGATACTTCCGTGGAGAATGGTCTCAACATCTGGTGCGTGAGCGACAACATCCGCAAGGGCGCCGCTACCAACGCCGTCCAGATTGCCCAGGTGCTCCTGGCCAACGGCTGGCTGGGATAGGTTATGGACTTCGGGTTTTTCAGGGAGCTGCTGCAATTCGATTCCACTTCCGGCCGGGAGCGGGAAGTGGCGGAATGGTTGCTGCAGCGCCTGGAAGCTCCGTCCAAACAGGCATTTGAGGTAGGCGACGGCACCCTGAACCTGCTTTTGAGCTGGGGCACGCCCAAGCTGGTGTTCTGCACCCACATGGACACGGTTCCGCCGTACATTCCGCCGGTGTTCCCGGAGAAGATTATCTCCGGAGACACGTCCCTCCGGATAGAAGGACGGGGAAGCTGCGACGCCAAAGGGCAGCTGTTTGCGCTGTACACGGCCTGCAAGGCCCTGGAGGCCGATGGCTGTTCGGGCTTCGGCCTGCTGCTGCTGGCCGGGGAGGAAACCGGTTCGTGGGGGGCCAAGGCCTTCTCCAAGACGGGTTTCCAGGCACCGTTCCTCATTATCGGCGAGCCTACGGAAAACAAGATGGTAACGGCTTCCAAGGGCACCAAGTCCTACGACCTGGTGTTCACCGGCGAAGCCTTCCATTCCGGCTATCCGCAGTACGGGGTTAGCGCCGTGGACCTGTTCAACCAGTTCTACAACGCGCTCAAGGCCCAGGATTTCGGCCAGGACCCGGTGCTGGGGGATACTACCTGGAACATCGGCCTGCTGCACAGCGACAATCCCCAGAACATCCTTTCCCCGCAGCTTACCTGCCGCCTTTACTTCCGCACCACCTTCGTGAGCGACCAGGCGGTCCAGGACTGGATGTCCGGGATTAGCGCTTCCCTTCCGATGCAGGTTACTCCCCGCGGGGGAGACGCGCCTTCGCACTACGTCGCCTTCGACGGCTTCCCCTCCGGCCCGGTGGCGTTCGGCAGCGATGCGCCGCACCTCAGCGGCTTCGGCCACAAGATTATCTGCGGCCCCGGCAGCATCCGCCATGCGCACCGCCCCGACGAACATGTGCTGGTAAAGGACCTGGAAACCGCCGTAGGACAGTATGTGCGAATGTATCACGTGATACAACAGTATATTTAGATTATGTTTCTCCCTGTGACCCCATACACAGGGAGAAATGTTTAACAGCTTAATACAGAAGCAAATGACCAAAGTTATTATCAGCGGCTATGGCCGGATGGGACATATGATCGAGAAGGAGCTGCTGCGGCGGGGGATTCCGCTGGTGGAGGCCAGCGAGGACATCACCGCTACAGACCCGGCCGTTGCCAGCGAGTGCGTTTGCGTGGACTTCACTACGCCGGACGCCTTCCGGGCCAATTATCCCTTCATTGCCAAGCATTTCAAGGCGGCCGTGGTGGGAACCACCGGGTGGAACGATATAGAGGCCGATGTGTTCAAGGCTTTCGAGGAGGCCGGCACAACCCTCATTTATGCATCCAACTTCTCCCTGGGCGTGAACGCCCTCTTTGCCGCGGTGAAGAAGGCATCAGCCCTGCTGAAGGGTGCGGGATATACCCCTTCCATCGAGGAGGTGCACCATATTCACAAGCTGGACGCTCCGTCGGGAACGGCCAAATCGCTGGGTAAGCTGGTGGAGGAAGGACTGGGAACCACCCCGGAAATCACCGCCATCCGAGAAGGGGAAGTACCTGGTATCCATACGGTTACCTTTGAATCCTCCTGCGACAAGCTCACGTTGCGTCACGAAGCCTTCTCCCGCGAGGGGCTGGCCGTGGGCGCCGTAGTGGCCGTCACCCTCACCGAGGGGCTCAAGGGCGTCCACGAGTTTGGAGATTTACTGTAAAGAACGCTGCCGCGCCGGGTCTATGTATCGAGTCCTCAAATTCGGCGGGTCTTCCGTCGCTTCCGCCACCAATATTTCCCGCGTGCTGGACATTGTGGGAAAGGAAAGCGAAAAGGGTTGCGTGGTGCTGGTGAGCAGCGCCATCAGCGGTTGTACGGACGCGCTGCTGCAGATAGCCGACGGCCATCCGGAACCTCTGGAGGAGCTCCGGCGGCGGCACCGGGATATTGTCACCCGCCTTTTCACCGGGGCGGAACGCCGGGGCCTGCAGGACAGGATGGACACCCTTTTCCAGGAAATGCTGTCTGCTCCCGACGAAGAAAAAGTGACCTACGGGGAAATCTTCTCCACCACCATCCTCACCGCCAAACTGGAGGCCGACGGCTACCGCAGCTGCTGGCTGGATTCCCGGAAACTGGTGATCCAGGGCAACCGGGGTCTCACGTACCGGAACATAGCGGAGGCGGTGCGGGAGAACCGGGCCGATATCTTTGTGGCGCCCGGCTTCATTTGTGGTACGCCGGAGGGTCGGGTGAGCACCCTGGGCCGCGGCGGATCCGACTACAGCGCCGCCCTTTACGCCGCCGCCCTGCAGGCGGAGTCGCTCCAGATCTGGACCGACGTCCCCGGCATCATGACGGCCAATCCCCGGCAGGTGTCCCGGGCCCGCACCATTCCGGAAATGACTTACGAAGCCGCCCGGCAGATGGCCCTGCGCGGCGCCAAGGTGCTGTATGCCCCAACGGTGGCCCCGGCCATGGAGGCGGGTATCGGCATAGAAATCCTTAATACCTTTGCTCCGGACGGGGGAAAAACCCTCATTTCCGGCGCAGCCCGGTCGCGGGAGACCGTGGGCCTGGCATCCCTCAGGCGGGACAGCGTGGTGGAGGTGAGCGTGGTGGGAAGCAGCGCCACAGAGGCGGTTTCTGCAGCCCTTACGGGTGCCGGCATCGCTCCGCTGCGCCTTTGGGAAGAAGAGGGCAATGTGCTGCTTACAGTGCGTCCGGCGGTGGAAATCCCCGCCCTGAGGGCCCTGCACCGGGCTTTCTTTGAGACGCAGCCCATTGAACAGATCAACATTTTCGTGGCCGGTTACGGTGCTGTAGGCAAGGCCCTGCTGGCCATGGTGGGCCGCACGGCCGCCACCGTGGCGCAGCGCACCGGAAAGGCTGTACGGGTAGCGGGCGTCGCCAATTCCCGCCGGTACAGCATCGACCTGGGCGGGCATCCCGGTGCTCCATCGGCCGAGGGAGATTTCGTGGACGCCGTGTGTGCCGTCGCCCCCAAGGGGTCGGTCTTTGTGGACTGCACCAACAGCGAGACCTTGTATCAGCGTTACCCGCAGCTTTTTGCCGCCGGGCTCAACGTGGTATCTTCCAACCGGCGTTCCTTCGCCGTTCCCTACGTCACTTATGCCTCCCTGCATGCGGCGGCCCGGGAAAACGGCGCATTCTTCCGCTACGAAACCACCGTGGGCGCCGCCCTGCCCATCCTGGAATCCATTTCCCGGGGGGCCAACAGCTGCGACCAGGTGCTGTCCATCGAGGCGGTGGTTTCCTGCACGCTGAACCAGATCCTGAGCGACTACCGGCCGGGCGGGGAGAGTTTTGCCTCGCTGGTGCGAAAGGCCCAGGCGGCCGGGCTCACGGAGCCGGACCCGCGGCTGGACCTGGGCGGACGGGATGTCCTGCGAAAACTGCTCATCCTGGCCCGGGAGGCCGGCGTGCGCCTGGAAGAGGAAGAGGTAGCGGTGACGCCGCTCATTCCGGCCAATCTGTTTGATGTCCCCCTGGAACAATTCTATGAAGGCCTGGAAGCGGCCGAGCCCCAGTTCGCCGCAGCCGCCCGGGAGGCCGAAACGCAGGGATTCCGCCGGCGTTTCGTGGCTTCCCTGGAAAAGACCGGCGAGGGCTACCGGGCCGGTATCGGCATCCGGAATGTGCCGCCCGTCCACCCTGCCTATCACCTCAAGGGAACGGAAAACGCCATCATCGTTTGCAGTGCCTTCCATCCCTATCCGCTGGTAATCCAGGGCCCCGGCGAAGGCGCGCGTGAAGCTGCCTCCAGCATTCTGAACGATATTTTGCGATAAATTCGCTATCTTTGCAGTCCATGAACGTTTTGGGCATATTCGGGTTCCTCAGTTTCGGATGGGAGGACGTGCTGGACATCATTATGGTGGCCGCTATCATTTATTTCCTCCTCCGCAGCATCAAAGGGGACTCTACGGTGCTCAATATCGTGCTGGTGCTGGTTGTGCTCATGGTGGCCCAGGCGGTGGTGACGGCCCTGAACATGCGAATGATGACGGTGCTGCTCAACACCCTGCTGGACGTGGGCGTGCTGGCCATCATCATTCTGTTCCAGCCGGAAATCCGTCATCTGTTAAACCGCATGGCCGTGAATTCCGGCCTGGCCAAACGCTCCGGAGAGCTGTTCAACCGGCTCCTGGGCATCCGGGAAGAGGAAATGGGCTCCCGTTCCGTGGTGGAGCTTTCGGAGGCCATCCGCATCATGTCGTCGGAACATACCGGCGCCCTAATCGTGCTTAAGAAGAATTCTTCCCTGGAAGAATACATCGTCACCGGAGACCGTTTCGACGCAGAAATCAACCGGCGCCTGGTGATGAATATTTTCTTCAAGAACTCTCCGTTGCACGACGGAGCCATGATTATCGAGGGAGACCGCATCGTGGCCGCCCGCTGCCAGCTGCCCATGACGGACCGTACGGACATTCCCGCACATTACGGGATGCGCCACCGCGCCGCCATCGGCCTCAGTGAAAAGACGGATGCGGCCATCCTGGTGGTTTCGGAAGAGACGGGTCGCATTTCGTTCGTACAGGGCGGTCAGATCCATACCGTGAAGGACGCGCAGGAAATCCGTGACCTGGTGGGCGCTTCCATGGCCATGAAGGAGGAAGAGTAATGGACGCCAGGCTGGAAGCTAAGCTGGGATTCGACAAGGTACGTAAGGCCATCCAGGACCGTTGTTCAACGGACTATGCCGCTGCGCGGGTAGAGAATGAGGAATTCTGCACCAACGGAGAAGAAATCCACCGCCGCCATTTGCTGGCCGATGAGATGCGCCTCATCCTCATGTTCGAGGACAATTTTCCCACCAGCGGCTATATCGATGCGCTTCCTTTCCTGGAACCCATCAACAAAAGCGCGTCCATCGACCTTTTATCCCTGGGAAAGCTCCGCACCCTGCTGGACACGCTCCGGAAGGCCCTCAACTTCTTCCATGCCGTAAAGGAGGGGATCTATCCCAACCTGCAGCACCTGGCCTCCGGCATCACCGCTCCCATGGAAGTGTCGCGTCGGATAGACGGCATCCTGGACCGTCACGGGGAAATCAAGGACACCGCCTCGGATGAGCTGTACACCATCCGCCGCAATATCAAGGACCAGGAAATCAACGTTTCCAAGCGGATGAACGCCATCCTCCGCAAGGCCCGTCAGGACGGCCTCACAGACGCCGACGCCAGCGTGGCCATCCGTGACGGCAAGATGCTCATCCCGGTGGCATCGGCCAAGAAAAGGCAGTTCGCCGGCTTCGTGTACGACGAATCCGCCACCGGAAAGACCACGTTCATGGAACCGGCGGAGATTGTGGCCCTGCAGAACGAAATTTCGGAATTGCACTTTGCTGAAACGCGGGAAATCGCCCGCATCCTGCGCGAATTTTCGGAGTTCCTGCGCCCGTTCGTACCGGAGCTCATGGCGGGGGCCGTCTTTGTGGGAGAACTGGATTTCAACATGGCCAAGGCCCACGTGGCCCTGGACTTCATAGCCGGCATGCCGCTGCTCTCGGAAAGCGGGGAGCTGAGCCTGCGGAAGGCCCGTCACCCGCTGCTGGAAAGGAGTCTCCGGCGGGAAAAGAAGAGCATCGTCCCGCTCACGGTAACCCTTACCCCGGAAAAGCGCATCCTCCTCATCTCCGGTCCCAACGCCGGCGGCAAGAGCGTGTGCCTCAAGACGGTGGGCCTGCTGCAGTACATGTTCCAGTGGGGCATGCTCATTCCTACGTCGGAAACATCGGAACTGCCTGTATTTGATAGAATTATGGTTTCCATCGGGGACGACCAGTCCCTGGAGAACGACCTTTCCACCTACAGTTCTTTCCTCGCCGACATGAAGCAGCTGCTCCAGGTGGCCGACGGAAAGACGCTGGTGCTCATAGACGAATTCGGCTCCGGTACGGAACCGGCGGCCGGCGGCGCCATCGCGGAGGCCATCCTGCACGAGCTGGACCGCCGCGGGGCCTATGGGGTTATCACAACCCACTATACCAACCTGAAGCTGTATGCCTCCGGGCAGGAGACGGGCGTGGTGAACGGTGCCATGCAATTTGACGCCGCTACGGTAACCCCGCTGTTCCAGCTGGAGATGGGGCTCCCGGGCTCTTCCTTCGCCTTTGAGCTGGCCCGGAAGATGGGTTTGCCGGAAAGCCTGGTGCACGACGCGGAAGAAAGGGCCGGCGAGCAGTATGTGGGCATCGAGCGGAACCTCCGCAAGATTGCCCGGAACCGCCGTGCCCTGGACGAGAAACTCACCAAGATCCGGGCGACGGACAAAACCCTGGACAATCTCACGGACCGTTACCAGAAGGAGCTGGAAGACATCCGGGAAGTGCGCCGGAACATCCTGGACGAAGCCCGCAAGGAGGCCGAAAAGATTGTGCGGGATGCCAACAAGCAGGTGGAGAGCACCATCCGCACCATCCGTGAGTCACAGGCCGGCAAGGAGGAAACCCGCGAGGCCCGCGAGGAATTGCAGGGCTTCCTGGGAGCCCTGGCCGACAGCCGCCGTAGCCGCGACGAATACATAGAAGGGAAACTCCGTACCGTAAAGGACCGCAAGGAACGGGAAATCCAGCGGAAAAAGCGCCGGGCCGATACGGAAACCCTCCGGAAGATGGAGCAGGAAGAGGCCGAGGCCAAGAAGCTGCAGGCTTTCCGCGACGCTCCGCTGAAGGTGGGAGAAAAAGTCCGGGTGAAAGAGAACGGAATGGTAGGGGAGGTGTCCAAGGTCTCCACCAAGGCGGTTACCATCATTGTGGGTAACATTACCACCAAACTGCCGCTGGACCGCGTGGAACGCATTACTTCCAATGAATTCAAGGCCGCCTCCAAGCCCGTGGAAAACCGTCCCAGGGCGGTGTACGACACTGGTATGCAGGAGCGAAAGGCCAACTTCCGCATGGAACTGGACGTGCGGGGCGAGCGGGTGAACGACGCCTTGGAGATTGTGATGCGATATATTGACGATGCCATCATGTTAAATGTTAGTTCGGTGCGAATTTTGCATGGTAAAGGAACTGGTGCCTTGCATGAAGAAATCCAAAAATATGTGCGAACGGTACCGGGAGTGCTATCCGTATCAGACGAGCAAGTGCAGTTTGGAGGCTCCGGCGTTACGGTAGTTAAATTTGGCTAACGCAGAAAGAGATAGACTTGTACTAATAAACCAACCAAACCTAATGAACGTATTAAGAACCAGCAAACTGGGAGAACTGGGAGAGCAGATGGCGTGCGACTTCCTGGAAACCAGGGGGCATCAGATCCTGGACCGGAACTGGCGGGGCGGGCATTTGGAGATAGACATAGTCTCCGAAGCGGCCGACGGCCTGCATTTCGTGGAGGTGAAGGCCAGGAAAACTCCTGTAACCACATCCATCAGCGACCAAGTGAATTCCATCAAGCAGAAAAGGATTTCTGCGGCTGCCCTCAAGTATTTAAACAACAAGAATCTGTCGGGCCGGGAAGTTTTCTTCGACATCGTGTCGGTCCTGTTCAACGGACAGGAAACCGTGGTGCGCTATTTCCCGCAGGCCTGGATTCCTATGTACACTTAGTTTTTTATATGCCTACACAACATAGGTATTGTGTTATCATGGCCGACGGAACGGGTTCTCCCTTCCAACTCAGGGTCACCTATGAGCGTTTTTTGCGTGTGTTGCCCCAGGACCATATCCTGGTGGTAACCTTGTCCCGTTTCGGCGACGAAGCGCGGAAGGTGATCCCGGAACTTGCACCAGAGAACCTGCTGCTGGAACCGTTCCCCAGGGGTACCGCCCCCTGCATGGCCCTGGCCGCCTATACCCTCCGGCTCCGGGATCCGGAAGCCGTTATCATAGCCACCCCCTGGGACTCGGTAATCCGGGACGAGGATCTGTTCGCCCGCACGGTGCTGGAAGCCTGCGACTATGTAGAGGAGCACGACGTGCTCATGACCCTGGGCGTGGTGCCCAGGGGCCCGGAAGTGAACTTCGGCTATATCCAGGTGAAGGAAGGCCGGAACGCACACAATATGCCGGGCCCGCTGCAGGTGAAGACCTTCACGGAAAAACCCTCCCGGGAACTGGCCCAGGTCTTCTTCCGCACCGGTGAATTCTTCTGGAACAGCGGTGTGTTCATCTGGAAGGCCGATACCATCTGCAAGGAGATGGAACGCTACATCCCGGAGGTGACGGAACAGTTCCGCGGCTGGGAAGAACATGTGGGAGAACCCGTGTTCCTGGAGCAGGCCTATGCCGGCTGCCCCCGCGTGTCGCTGGACTACGGCGTCATGGAACGCACAGACCGCGCCTGGCTGTACCCCGGGCACTTCGGCTGGGCCGATGTAGAAAGGATTTAAGATTCCCCCGGATTTGATTTTTTTGGGAAAGTCCGTAACTTTGAGGAAACCAGTAATCGGACTTTCTCATGAAACGTTTTGCCTCCTTTCTCAAGGCCCTGCTTTTTGTCTTGATCCTTGTTCCCGCCGCTTGCCAAAAAGACAACAAGAAGGGGAATGAAATCGTACCGGATCCGGATCCCAAGGATGAAAAGAAG
>Ga0265298_10010678_pt1 | contig 10834 bp, 8 predicted proteins | sample AusTroGonzalo_MG_3_FD_193486 | JGI IMG/M metagenome (GOLD analysis project Ga0265298, IMG submission 193486) | Bovine rumen microbial communities from tropical cattle in Woodstock, Queensland, Australia - Gonzalo_01 | ecosystem: Host-associated > Mammals > Digestive system > Stomach > Rumen ...
TCGTCTTTGGGCTGCAGGCTGGCATACTCACTGCTGGCAGTGAAGCAAGGACACGCCTTGGCGACATGAGGCAACTCACAGTGTCCGAGGATATGGGCGCGGGGATAGTCGCGATGAAGCGACTTCAACAGCTCGAACATGGCATGCTTCTGGGCTGGCGTGCGGGTGTCGACTTTTTTACCCTGGGGATCGATGCCGCCCTCATAGCAGATGCCGATGGAACAGCGGTTATAGCCCCTGGCATGAACGCCACGAACGGTCTCGGGCAGAATGGGAACGATGTCGCCATTGCGACGGATATACCAGTGGTAACTGGCTTGGCCGAAGCGGGCTTTACCCGTAGCAATCAGATTCTCGACGGAGTAGTCGCGGTCGCTACGCGTGGCCGAGCAGTGGACTATGAGGAGTTTGACATCCTCTTGCTTGAGTGGTGTTAACGGTTTTGTCATCATCATAACATATTGCCCATACAACTTGATACTAATGACGAGCCTGCCAGTGTGGCAAAGATCATCGACAGAAATTTGAATGCTGATTTCCAAGGAATCTTTTTGAAGTTCATGATTTTAATTGGGTGTTAAAGTGGGAGTTAAAGTGGGAGTTAAAGTGGGAGTTAAAGTGGGGAGCATGAGTATGACCAGATGTGCGTTCATGAGAGAAATGATGTCTGATATAAGATGTCTGATGTAAGAAGTCTTCTGGGGTCTCATCGCATCATCCATGACTCAGGGACTCACGCTCCCACTACGGTTTAGTTCTCATCGGGTTCATCGTCCCCACCCTGCGGAGACGTGTCGCTGCCACCTGACGAGGGCGTGTCACCGCCACCTGACGGTGTGGGCTGTTCAGGATCCTCGACGTTACCGGGGTCGTTGGACGTGACGCGCTTCACAATCTTGCCGTCGCGGTCGTAGCAGGTGATGTTGACCGAGGTGCTCTTGAGCTCGTCCTTGATCTCCGTACTTGGCGAGAAGATGACGCGGCGCATGGTTATCAGACCGTTGCTGACTTTGTTGACATCCTCTACCGACGTAGCCCTGACACCGAAGCGCATACGGCCCAGACCGGGGATGGCGATAGAGTGACCTTCGGTGGCCCATACCTTGACGACCTGGCCGATGGCATCCCATGCGGCACTGAGTGCACCCTCGGGGATTCTGCTGCGTACGGCAGCCTCACTGATGACTTTCTGGGCAGAAAGCGTGTTGTAAATCTCGGCCTGCATCATGTAGCGGTACTTGCCCGCATCCTTGCCAACCTTGAGTTGGCGCTCTGTTGCTTTTACTTTGATTGCCATTTTTTTAAATTAAAATTTAAAATTGAGAATTGAGAATTGAGAATTGAAAGTTGAAAATTGATAATTGAGAATTGAGAATTGAGAATTACATCTTGTTTGCGAGTACAAAGGTACTACATTGGAGGGACGCGATGCCGCCTTTCAGAGCCCTCTGACGCCTTTCGCCGCCCTTTTTTGTAACATTTGAAAAGTATCTAAGAAAATATTGCGCGGTAAGTGGATCGCACGTGAAAAGTAGTTAGGGAGAAAGAGGTATCTCGGGGTCGCCAATATAATACAGAATGAGGTCGAGCTGGCGTGGCGTCAGGTCCCAGTTCCGCCAACAGAAATGAGTCTTTTCCAGTTCTGCCATTAACTCCGGACAACCGAATACCCACGACTTGAGCTTCTCGACAGCCGACTTAGGCTGAAGCTCCGGAAAATAGTGACAAGCCAAACGGCGTTTATTACATGTTTTAGTTGATGACTGCGGTAACATTTGCTGTAACTGATTAATAATAAAACAATTATACGATACTCTGGTGGACGGGGTGACCTGTTATACGCAACTTTTTATATAACATTTATTTATCGTTGGGCTAAATAAATACATATACAAAAGTTTAGGAAATATGACCTACCTCACCACCCTCAAAAATTAAAAGATGATTGGAAGTTGCTCAGGCTCAGACGGTTGCACGTCTTCATCCTCAGATGTTAACGTGTCCTCCAGGAGCTGAATATGAGATTGCACCTCCATTAACTGCACCTCGACCACATGGAAATATTCCACGCCGTGCGTGATGGTGCTACGAAACTTCTTCAGTCGCATGACCTGACTAATCTTCTGGATGCTGAGTTGAGAGTTCAGATAGCCCGAAAGGTAGATGGCAATCATCGTGGCGCTCATACGCTTAAAAGGCTGATTACCATGAGGCTTGGCCAGTCGACAGTTGATGAGTTCTTCTTCCTTGGTCACCACGCGAAAGGCTTCGTTCATACGCTCCAATCGCCTCTCCTCGGGCTTTTCCAACCAGAACTGGAAGCCCTGCAAGTATTCATCGCGCAGCTGGGCGTAGAGCTGTTGATAGTCGATGGTCCACTCCCAGGGTTTCTCGATATGGTTGACCAAAAAACAAAACCAGCGGCGGTTGCCGGTCAGGTCGGTCAGAAAACGCTGGGTGTTGCCCGTGGCGCAAAATGACGCCAGACGGGCCTTGGGGGTACGAAACTTAGCGTAAGGACGACGCTCCTTGATATAATAGGCTGATACCAGCGACTTCAGTTCGGCAGTATCCCTATCGGCGAAAGCCTCTATCTCTTCGATATCGGCTATGCAGGACTCTGTCAGCGCTAACTTGTCGTCCTTTTGCGAGAACGAGTTGTGGTTGTTCTCCCAGAAATATGGTCGCAGCGGTGGCGGCAGCAGATGGCGGAAGAAGTTGGTCTTATAGATGCCCTGCTCGCCAATGAGTACCAGCACCTGCTCGTTGCGCTGACGGTCGCTCATCCACGTGGCCACCGAACCTACCAGCCACTTGTGCAGTGCCCACAGAAACTGCTCCTGAGCCTTCTCACGGCTGACGCTGGCCTGCGTCGGTTCAACGGTGACCAGGGCTGCCAGTTCGGCTACGCGGTCTTTGCCGTCCCACTCGGGCAGTGCGTCCAGATAGCTGCGCACAGGATGAAACAGTTGGGCAAAGTTGCTTTTCAGCACACTCTGTACGTCTCTGGGCAATACGCGCTTGCCGGTGTCTTGTTCCATTTCGCAGCGCATGGTCTCGATTTCGCGCTCGTCTAAGATATTGACTTCTACTAGGTCCGACTTCTTGCAGAACACATTCTGGTCGGTCACCAGATTGTAGTACACGCGATAGTGCTCTTCAAGCCAGGCGCGGATTTCGGTGGTCGACATCAGGGCACGCTTATCACTGCTGCCCTTCGAGGCACGGTTGATGCGCCAAGTACCAAAGTCGTCCTGACCTCTCTTATAGCAGTGGCTGATGACATCGTCGCGCTCCTGTTGCGGCATGTCGCTCCACTCCTGCTCAGCCCAGGTGTTCAGCTCATCCAGAGCGACACCGAAGCGACAGAACAGATAGCTGGCCTGCACCATATAGTCATGGCGATGACCTGGCGTATAGCTCACCCCGCGATGGTTCAACAGACGTTGTACCGAGAGCCATGCCGTCTTGGCATCGGCATGCTGCGAACCCTGTTCAAACACTTTTCTCGGTTTACCTGGTTCGGCAGGAGCCGCCTCGTTGCTGGTCTCTAACATCTCCTGGTCGCTAATGGTAAAGGGCTCAGCATCAGGGTTGTAGTAAGCCTCGGAGTCGTGGGCCATGCCCGACAGACGGCCGTAGTCTGAACAGGCATGGTCGTAATCGACACCAGTCAACTGACGATAGTACTCGTTACCCTTCTTCCATGCCGCAGGATAGGCTTCGCAGTTGATGTGCAGCAGTTGGTCGCCCTCCTGCCGCACAAAACGATAGATAACCCTCAGGCCCTCGCCACTGATGGTCTTGTAGCAGATGAGCGTATGTGGATCCCGACAGATCTTCCTTCTGACATCTTCCATCTTACTTCTTCCATCAGCCATCATACTTCTCTCCACATGGTCCATGTCACACATGGCCAGACCAGTTGCCTGGGCAATATCGGTCACGCGACGGCCGTAGCCCTTAAAGAGTACGCCGACGCTGAAGGCAGGCATCATGTGTTCCTTGACCTGCTCCTTGGCCTTCTGCTTGCTCACTGTGTAGGCCAGGTTGTGATACAGCTCCTGTTTCTGGGTAACACTCTTGTCATAGCGTATCCACCACATCACCTCTTCTAACCGCACGGCCTTGCTCTCGTAGGAGTCGAGGCTCTTGAAGATGGATACCCGGATCTGATTAGAGGGTTTGATATCGGATGGTTTCATGACTTATTGTGTTTACGTTGACGCTTCCGTTTGATGGGTGAACCGGCATGAGCACGGAGGATGGCCTCGGGCGAGCCGTCTTCACGATTGGCGACTTGGTAGGTTAATTTAGCAAAACGATAGCACATGATCAGGTATTCCTTTAGTGAGGCTAACTGTGCTATACCCATCATGAGCCGGAACAAGGTCCGGTTGTTCATGCTAAACACCTGTTTGGAGGTCAATTTGTTTCTGTCGATGTGATACTCGCTACAAAACGTGTTGACGTTGGTTTTGTGAACCGGATTCTTGATGATGCCGAGTACCGTCTCGGCAAAAAACGCTTCAATGTCTGATTCTGTAATCATAAAAATATAATATAATGTAAATAATACACCAAAGGTACTCAATTCAAAATATATGCTTGCAGCGTTTACGCAGCATTTGGATGATTTAGAGCTTCGGCATTAACACAAATTTTGCACCTTTAACGGATTTTTAATGAATATACTGCATTCTGGTACATATAGGTAAATAAAATTTGGAAGTTAGGGAAAAGTTTTCTATCTTTGCACCGAAAAATGGCTTTATGATGGCAGAAAGACGATATCCTATAGGCATTCAGACGTTCTCGGAGATTATTCGGGGCGGTTATGTTTATGTGGACAAGACCGACTTGATATGGCAATTGGCACACTATGCAAAGTTCATTTTCATGAGTCGTCCACGCCGGTTCGGCAAGTCCCTGCTGACATCTACCATGGAATCATATTTCCGTGGAGACAAGGAACTCTTCGAAGGTCTGAAAATCATGCAATTGGAGAAGGAATGGGAACAATATCCTGTACTACATATCGATCTGAGCGTCGTCAAGGGACAGCAAGATGCAAAAGAATTGCGTAGTCGGCTAATGTTGTTGTTAGATCAATTCTCCGACAAATATGGTGCTGATTCGCAAGAATTCTCTCCAGGCTCCAAACTTGACGGACTTGTTAGACGCGCTTATCGGCAGACAGGGAAACAAGTCGTAGTAATCATTGACGAGTATGACGGTCCGCTATTGGATGTGATACACGACGAGGCATTGCTTGATGATGCCCGAAAGGTGATGCAAGAATTCTACCAACCGCTAAAGGCTAATGAGCGCTATATCAAATTCTGTTTCCTAACAGGTATCACAAGGCTGAGCCAGTTGAACATCTTCTCTACGCTGAACAATCTGACAAACGTGACGCTACAACCGGAGTTCTCTGCCATTTGTGGCATTACCCACGAAGAACTCTGTACGCAATTATCGGAGGATATCAGGTTACTGGCTAAGTCATACGATTATACAGAAGAGGAAATGACCGCAAAGCTAAAGATGCGCTATGATGGTTATCACTTCTCCGGGAAATCACCTGACATTTACAATCCTTATAGCCTTTTGAGTGCTTTTGCCAACAAGCGCGTGGCTAACTATTGGTTTGAGACCGGCACCCCGACCTTTCTCATTCGTCTGATGAAGCAGTTCAAGTTCAACATTACTGAGATGGATGATATTGAGGCTACCGATTACTCTATCAATCGACCGACAGAGGCGATGACAACTATGATACCTTTGCTCTACCAGACAGGATATCTGACCATCAAGGACTTCGATCGCGAGTCTGAGATATATACACTGTCAATACCTAATCAGGAAGTAAGGATTGGCTACTCAGATGGTCTACTGCCTGGTTATGCTGGCTTGGAAGGCGAGGACGTGCAGGCTGGTTTTGCCCTGAAGTTCTGGCGGGCACTGAAGAAGGGCGATGTCGATTTGGCTATACGAGAGATGCAAGCATATTTGGCGGGTATACCCTACGTGGAAGGTTTCAAACAGAAGTTGGCAGATGCAGCCACAGCTGAGGGCTTCTACGAATATACGATGTACTTGATCTTCTCCATGCTGAATGTCTATGTGCGCACTCAAGTTAAATGTGCTGGGGGACGCATAGACATGGTGGTCTGGATGCCTGATACAACGTATGTGTTCGAACTGAAGACCGAAGGTACTGCCCAGGAGGCCTTAGCCCAGATTGACGACCGTGGCTATGCCATTCAATACCAGACTGAAGGACGTCGCGTCGTCAAGATTGGTGTCAAATTCAACAAAGAGACACGAATCCCCGAAAACTGGGTCATCTCCTGACTATTGACATTGAACTTCGAACCACAATAGAAGCCCCCAACTTGCAAAAGTTGAGGGCTTCTTTTATGCTGTACCCATTAGCAGGGACGCTTCTTGGGCAGGTTGAAGACATCCTGCACTTCCTTCATCTGGGCTTCTGTCATGCCGTCTGGCTCGGAGCCCATGGCACGAGCACACATGTAGATGTTGGCAGCCTTGCAGAGCACGTCGGTCTGGTCAAAGGCATCCATGATGTCTGTACCTACTGCCACAGTGCCATGCTTCTCCCACATAACGACATCGTGGGTTTTTATCTGCTCCAGGGTAGCCTCAGCAAGGGCTACTGATGAGGGTAAAGCGTATGGTACGATTCCTATGCCCAGAGGGGCGAAGGCCAATGTTTCAGGAATCATCGACCACAGCACACGTGTCATCTCGTCGCCTTTCAGGAAACGCTGAATATGACTCATAGCCACTAGTTCAATGGGGTGAGTATGTAACGTGGCCTTATAGCACGATCCTGTCTCCAACAGATAGTTCTGCAAAGCCAAGTGTGTGGGTAACTCAGAAGTAGGTACGACGTTCTCGTCAGCAATAACCTCATAAGAGGCACAGTCGTCAAGAATGCGGATGATGCTACCATTCTGCATGGGTTCCTTGGCGAGGTCACGCATTCGCTTGCCCGTACCCTTGCAATAGAAGTACTTGCCCTTCAACTGGGGCAGCACCATACCAATCTGTTTCACTTCCGAAATGGCTTTCATGGCCTTACACTCATCGTCCATATACTCAGTGACGTTCACAGTGATATTTCCACCGTTGCGCTCAGCCCATCCTTTCTGCCAAAGGTAGCCAGTGACCTCGGCAATCTGATAAACAACCGCCTTTAATCCTTCGCGGCCTTCCAAAATCGATTTCATACTTTCTTAATTCTTAACTCTTAATTCATAAATTAATAGTTCTCTCCATAGCGTTCCTTGGTGATATCATCAAGGGCACGGCAGCGAGTGTTAGGAACGCCGAGGAAGCCGACGATGAGGGAGATGGCCAACAGGGCGATCATACAGAAAGCTGCAATCGTGAAACCCTCGCCGTTCTCACCATAGATGATGGTAAAGATAAGGCCCCAAACAGCTGATAGACCACGAACAATGAAGAACATCAAGCCCTGGGCACCAGCACGGAACTTTGCAGGGAACAACTCCGAACCCCACAAAGCGTAGAATATCTGTGGCGACGAGCCACCCTGAACACCCCAAAGAATAGCAAACAGCCATAGCCCGACCATACCATTGACACCAATAGTGACAATGACCAGCCAAGCAGCAATGGCCACGAGGAGGCCAAAGGTGTAGATGGCTTTGTGTGAGGTCTTGTCGATAAGCTTTGAGACTACGAACGTCACAGCAACAATAATAAACCACTGGATACAGTTCATCCAGTTTGCCATTTCGTTAGAGACGCCACCAGCCGTCTCGTAAATATGGGGCTGGAAGAAACCCATCACAGAAGCTACGAGGTTCCACGTCAAATAGATGGTAGCCAGGAAGATAACAGTGCGTACGGCAATCTTGTTAGAGAACAGCACCTTGATATTATCCAGCATGCCCGTCTTCTCAGCGGATTCCTTCTGGGCCGTAAACTCGGCACTCTCTTGCAACTGACGCTGCAAGTTCCAAGCTATGAAAGCCACAACAAACAGGGTGAAGAACACTATACGCGACGAGAAAGCATTGACAGCCTCCTGCGACATGTCTACTCCACCAAACAGATGTGCCACGGACTCTACCCAGCCAAACAGGTAGCCACCAGGGGCGAAGAGCATACCGAACAACAAGATACACATAGGTCCGAAGCCCCAAGACATCTGCGAGATACAGATATTACGTCCACGATTGTTGACCTCCGACGACTCGGAGATATACGTCCACGAAGCAGGCACACCAACACCTACGGAGATGCCGGTAATCAGAAAGCCGCAAAGCAGCATGGGGAAGTTCATACTCAGCATGATGGTCAACACACCCAGCATATAGACTAACAGGTTATACGTAAAGATGAACTTACGTCCATATTTGTCTGCCAGGAAACCACCAATGATGGCACCGATAGCAGCACCTAAGCAGTTAGCCGAAATAAAGTTCAGCCAGCCTAAGTGTACCTCGGTTAAACCAAGGTAATTCTGCCACAGCGTCAAACCTGATGCACCAGCTACAATGGCGCCTGCATCAAGATAATTGGTAAGAGACACTGCTATCGTGCTCTTCAAAGAACCAGAATTTGCCATTTTCTTAACTCCTAATTCTCAATTATCTGCAAACGACGTCACACTCTATATTGAAAATCTTGGCCACCTTCAAGATGGTGTCGATATGATGACCTACAGCAGCTGCCATGTGGTGGGTAGGACCTGCCTCGCTCCACTTGTTGACGAACTCGCGGCAACTCAGAGAGAACTTGGTACGCATATTGGTATCGCCGAAGGTAAAGATAGGACCTTCCTCGTTGACACCCTCGGCAACAACGAACTTGAACACACCGTTCTTGTCCTGCGTGATAGCCAAATAGGTAATGGGCCCCGTAGGAGGATAGAACTGAGTCAGGTAACCACCGCCGGCCTTGCCATGGAACACAGGCACAATCTTCATCGTCGGCTTCTTGGCCTGAGAGATGTCGAAGTCACCAGAGCCTGAGTGACCGATGATGCAGATATCCTTCGGGAAGTCGATAGAATACATCTCGGCAAGAGTACCTGTGCCAGAGATGGTCTTGAGGATAGACATTGCCATAGCCACCTTCATGTCGCCCTCGACGGCACATGCAGTGTGCTGCTTGATAAGCATGGAGAAAGCAGGAATCAGCATCGAGTCGAGCTTGCCAGCTATGCCCTGTGCAAAACCGTCATAGTGGGATGCTATCATACCCAGCTGCTCGTCCTTAACCCACTGCTCGAAAGCTACGACATACTTGGCCATATCCCATACTTTCTCGATAGTGCCGCCACCTTCGATGTCAAAGGTGTCGAGTATATCCTGTGCCTTGGCCTTGATGGCAGCCTCGTCGGTAATGTTGTCGGCAATTGCCCACATCTTCTCCCAGTCGAACTGCTTGGTATAGACGAACATGCGATGATAGAGGTTGGTCTCGTCGATATAGAGGTCCATCATGCCAGGATATGGGCGGCCAATCTGTGCGATGTTGGTATCGCGGAAACGACGACGTACCTGTGCTGCACGGCACCAGTCCTCAATCTCTGCCTGAACGCCTGGGTCACCACCTTCAACAACACCTGTGATGACTGCAGAGCGCTTGCCTGCACGATTCAGGTCGGCCACCATCTCGCCAATAGCTCCACAAGCATAGAGCTCGCCCAGCCATGTAGGAATGTCGGTCTTGGCATAGTCGGGAGCCAACTTCTTCTGCAGGTTTACGATTACGACGGGAACGTCAAGGTCGCGAACGGCAGGCAACATGTTATAAGAGGTGCAGTAGGTCAGCATCTGCAGGATGACGAGGTCAACATCGGCAGCACGGAACTTGTCGCCGGCAGCCATGGACTGCTCCTTGGTGGTCACCATGCCGCCATCGATAATCTCGATGGTGTCGGGCAGGGTCTTCTTGAATGCCTCATACTGTGCCTGGAATTCAGGAACTAACTGTGGGAACTGTGGCAGGTAAGCCTGCAGCGCGATGCTGAAGACACCCACTCTTGCTTTTGTTTCTACTAATGGTTTTGCCATAATGATTTGTTATTTTTGATTTGTTACTTTTAGATATTTCTCGTAAGCCTGCTCCCAGGCGACCTTATCGCCTGTCGGATGATATGCCACCATGTCAACACTGTTGGCAATGATGGCACGCATAGCCCAAATATCGGCTACGTCGCCACTGGCCTTAGCCTGCAGCATGATGTTACCAATGGCGGTACACTCCTGCGGACCAGCCAACACCTTGACGCCACAAGCATCGGCAGTGAACTGAGTGAGATACTTGTTCAACGAACCGCCACCGATGACATGTAATACGCTGATGGTGCTCGATGGTCCTGCCGTCGCGTTCCAAAATTCCTTGAGCCATCCGAACACCTGACGATATCTCAATGCCAGTGAATCAAAGATGCAACGACAGATCTCGGCAGGTGTCTCAGGCACTGCTTGACCCGTCTCGCGACAATATGTCTGGATAGCCTCAATCATCGATGACGGATTGGCAAAGGCCTTGTCGTCAGGATTGATAATCGAGCGGAAGGCTTCAACGTTCATAGCCGAGCCCTGCAACTCTGGATGACTAAGCTTTCGAACTTCTTCGGGCCACTCTTTACGGCAGCGCTCATACAGCCACATACCACAGATATTCTTCAGGAAACGTGTGGTGCCCTCAATACCGCCCTCGTTAGTGAAGTTCAAGTCGTAACTGCGATCATTGATGATAGCCTCCTTGGTCTCAATGCCCATCAGACTCCACGTACCACTGCTAAGGTAGGCAAACTGTTCGTTTT
>Ga0265298_10010679_pt1 | contig 10834 bp, 16 predicted proteins | sample AusTroGonzalo_MG_3_FD_193486 | JGI IMG/M metagenome (GOLD analysis project Ga0265298, IMG submission 193486) | Bovine rumen microbial communities from tropical cattle in Woodstock, Queensland, Australia - Gonzalo_01 | ecosystem: Host-associated > Mammals > Digestive system > Stomach > Rumen ...
CCGCTCGTTGTCGAAAGGACGGGCCTCCTACACCATGGAGCCTTCCGTATTTGAACGTGTTCCAGAAGCAATTCAAAAGAAAATAGTGGAGAAAACAAAATGAGTGCTAAAGCTTCAACTGCTAAATCGGCTCAGAAGATCCGCATCAAACTGCAGTCTTACGAGCATCGTATCCTGGATCAGTCCGTCGCGGAGATCCTGAACACCGCCCGGAGAACCGGTTCGGTCGTCGCCGGCCCGATCCCGCTGCCCATGCGGGTCGAACGCTACACCGTCAACCGTTCACCCCATGTGGACAAAAAATCCATGGACCAGTTCGAGATCAGAACGCACAAGCGTCTGATGGATATCATCAAACCGACCTCGAAGACCGTTGACGAGCTCAAGAAGCTCAATCTTCCGGCCGGCGTGGAAATCACCATCAAGGTTGGCAATTGATCAGCCTGATCAATTTTCAATAAAAGGCAATTTTTGGCACCAAGGTTCTTTTTCCGAGAGAGCATGTGCCTGAAAGGAGCAAAATGAAAGGTTTAATCGGAAAGAAAGTCGGTATGACGCAGGTTTATGACGACAAAGGGATCCTGATCCCTGTTACCGTCATCGAAGCCGGCCCGTGTGTGGTCGTCGGCGTCAAAACCAAAGAACGTGACGGGTATTCTGCCCTTCAGGTCGGATTTGGTTCGAAAAAAGTCAAGAACACCTCTAGAAGCGTGATCGGCAATGTCAAGAAGGCCGGTCTGGCCGAGAATCCTCCGGCAGTGATCCGCGAATTCCGTGCGGATGCCGATCCGACCGAAGAAATCGGATCCCAGCTCAAGGCGGACATTTTTGCCGAAGGCGATTTCCTGGATATCTCCGGATTCACCAAAGGTAAAGGCTATCAGGGTGTCATGAAGCGCCATCATTTCGGCGGCGGACGCGACGGTCACGGCGGCGGCTGGCACCGGAAACCCGGTTCCATCGGATGCCGCGAAAAACCCGGCAATATCATCAAGGGCAAAAAGATGCCCGGTCAGCTCGGCAATACCAGCATTACGGTGCAGAATTTGCGTGTCGTCAAAGTTTCTGCTGATGAGAACCTGCTTTTCGTTCGCGGCGCCGTTCCCGGCCCCAACGGAAACACCCTCATCGTTAAGAAAGCTATCAAGAAATGATCCTCCGGGATTCAACTGACAGGTGAAAATGATGTCTAAAGTAATCGACATACTGAATGTCAAGGGAGAAAAAGTCGGGGATTATACCATCGACGATTCTTCCATTGAGCTCGAAAAGGGTGCACAGGCCGTTCATGACGCCGTGGTTTGTTTCCTGGCGGAACACCGGGCCGGAACTGCTTCCACCAAAACCCGTGCGGAAGTTTCCGGAGCGGGCAAAAAACCCTTCAAGCAGAAAGGCGGAGGCCGTGCCCGCGCCGGCTCCACCCGTAACCCCGTCTGGCGTCACGGCGGCGTCGCGTTCGGTCCCAAACCCCGCGATTATTCCTTCAAAGTGAATGCCAAGGTCCGCAAACTGGCGCTCAAGCGTTCCTTCTCCGATGCGCTGGAAAACAATGCGGTGGTCGTGGTCGATGCGCTCAATCTGCCCGACGGCAAGACCAAAAACTTCGCCGCCATTCTCAGCGCGCTGAAAGTGGATCAGAACAAGTTGCTGGTTTCCGTTCCGGATTATGAAGAAAATCTCTGCCGTGCTTCCGGCAATCTGTGGAATGTCTGCCTGCTCAAGTATGACTGCATGAACACGTATCATATCCTGGATTCCGACAAGATCCTGTTCACCAAGGATGCGCTCGACGCATTCCTGAAACGTCTGGCATAAGGAGGACAGAAAATGCAGAAAAACAGTCCTTACGATATTGTCAAACACCTGATGATGACTGAAAAAAGCGCGCTTCTGAAAGAAGAGAACAAATATGCGTTCAAGGTCGCGGTCAAGGCCACCAAGCTGGAAATCGCCGCCGCCGTTCAGGAAATCTACGGTGTCAAGGTCAAATCCGTCAACATCCTCAATTTCATGGGCAAGCTCAAACGCGTGGGCAGATCCCCGATTCCCGGCCGTCGCGCCAGTTGGAAAAAGGCTGTCGTCACCCTCGCCGAAGGCACCATCGATCTTGCATAAGGAGATGAAAGATGCCTATTAAATCCTACAGACCTACTACGAAAAGCATGCGCGGCCGCACGGTCGTCGATTATTCCGAACTGACCCGCAGCACCCCGGAAAAAAGCCTCTGCAAAGGCAAAAGATCCACTGGCGGACGCAACAATATGGGCCGCATCACCACCCGTTTCCGCGGCAGCGGCAACAAGCGCACCTACCGCATGGTCGATTTCCGCCGCAATAAAGACAACATGACGGCGACCGTTCAGCAGATCGAATACGATCCGAACCGTTCCGCTTTCATCGCTCTGATCGCTTATGAAGACGGCGAAAAGTCCTACATCCTGGCTCCGGTCGGGATGAAAGTCGGACAGAAAGTCATTTCCGCCGACAAGGGTGAAATTCAGCCGGGCAATGCGTTCAAGCTCCGCAATATCCCGCTGGGTGTGCAGATCCACAACATCGAACTGGTTCCCGGCAAAGGCGGCCGCATGGCCCGCGCTGCCGGTCAGGTCGCCACTCTCCGCGCCAAAGACGGCGATTATGCTCAGATCAAGCTGTCCAGCGGTGAAGTCCGCATGGTCAACCTCGACTGCAAAGCCACCGTCGGCCAGGTCGGCAATCTCGATTACATGAACGCCTCCATGGGCAAAGCCGGCATGAAACGTCATCTCGGTTTCCGTCCCCATGTCCGCGGCGTGGTCCAGAACCCGATCGACCATCCGATGGGCGGCGGTGAAGGACGTTCCAGCGGCGGCGGTCATCCGGTCTCTCCCTGGGGTCAGCTTGCCAAAGGCAAACGCACCCGTCATCCGAAGAAACCGACCACCAGATTCATTGTTGAACGGAGGAAGAAATAATGGCCAGATCAATCAAGAAAGGTCCTTTTGTGGACGCCCATGTGATCGAAAAGGTCCAGAGAATGGAAAAAAGCGGAACCAAGAAACCGATCAAGACCTGGTCCCGCCGTTCCATGATCATTCCCGATTTCGTCGGGCATACCTTCAATGTGCATAACGGCAAAACTTTTGCCACTGTGTTCGTGACTGAAAACATGGTCGGACACCGGCTCGGCGAATTTGCCCCGACCCGCACATTCAAAGGTCACGGTGTTATTTCCGGTAAGACGATCTGATTTCGGATCTGCTTACGATTTACAAGGCTGGAGCTCTTCGGAGCTCCGGCCTTTTTTACGTACTGGCTCCGTACCCGCTTTGTGCGGACTGCTGTGAGATATCCAGGTTCGCGAACACACGGACCGCGGCACGGACCCGTACGGACAATCGCGTACCGGATGGCACGATGCGAGATGCAAGGGATTGTTGCTGGATATTACACCTTCGGGTATGCCCTGGACCCGCCAGGGATGGATTTTCACGAACCCAGCCAAAAGACAAAAAACTGTCCTACCTAAGGCTGACTCTCCGGAAGCAGGTCACGTGAAATGCATCTTCAGGCGGCGGAAAGAAACCGTTCTTTCCGCGGACTTTATAGGACCTAAAGTGCTTATAGGTCTTATAGGAAAATCGCGATCTGCCCGGCATGACGGACTGCGGATTATCACATTTCCAGGAAACTGGGCTTACGGCAGCAAAAAACCCGTCTGCCGAAACGAGACGGGTTGGAACACGCGTTGATGAAAGAATCAGCCGCGGCGGTATTATTTTGAATCGTCGGTTTTCAGATCTGCAGCCAGTTCGCGCAATACTTCCTGTCTGACTTCAAGGACAAGCCTTTCGACGGCATCTTTATCCCCGGATGCCTCATGGCCTGCCGCGGCATATTGCTTCAATTTTTCCTGAACCCGATCGGAGATATCTTTCCGCACATCCTTCCAGGCTTCGCGGACATGCCATCGGGAAAACTGTTCGTTCTCTTCTTCCGTCCATGGTCTGGTGCTGTGGCGGAACATAAACATCAGGTCGGAGGGAACTTTGGAAAGAGACGGAACAAAGTCTTCATCCATCAACTTTTTCCGGATCAGATCACGGAGGTTTTCATCAGCAGGAATATCCTTCATTTGCGATACCTTCGCTTCGTTCCAGATTTTATTTATGTCTCTCATCAACTGATTATCTTCGTATCGCACCTGCTGGTTTTGCTTTTCCAAATAGCGTTGATTGGCCGTGATCAATTCGCGGGGAACTTGCACCTTCTCCAGATAGTTCTGAAGCGCCTCTGTCACCGCATCGATCTGCTGCCAGGTTTCTTTTTCGAGCAAATCATCCCGAAGGGAAAACCGGCTCTGCCGATTCTTCTGAAGAATTCCGGCTGCCAGACAGATGGAAATAACATGATTCCCCACTGGAAGCGGTCGTTTTCTGACATTACGCGGAGCCTTCAAATAATCATTATCAACCCCCGTAAAATAGTTGTTAAAATCTTTCCGCGTGTGATTGTCCCGAAGGTAAAAAATGAAATCCTCATCAATCATGATATCAAGCGCGGACCAAAGGGGAACAGTCCATTTGAAAATGGAGAGATAATAATCTTCCACCGGGCAGGAACGTTCGGTGAATTCCGTTCCCGGCGGGGCGATGGTCCACACAAAGGTCGTTCTTCCGGTTTCGCCGATCGCCCATTTCAGATTTTCTGCTTCTTCGAAACTTAAGAATACCATAGTGGATATCCTTTCCCAGACTAGATTTTATTACCATTTTTTCGGTATGGTATCAATATAGCATTTCTCTGAAGATTGTCAAGTACCACCGGTTTCCCGGAACAGTTCACAATAACGGGAAAAAGACAAAAGTAAACTGGAAATCCTTTTTTTTCTGTTTTTTTTCAGATGTTTACAAAACATGCGGTGCGTAAACTTTTTTTTGAGCGAAAAAAAATTTTTTTTTCGAAAACGCACACACTTTTTTTTTCGTAAATAACCCCGTATATCCAATAGAAGAATAAAAATTTCTTCGTGCTCTTTGACAAATTGAAAATCTCCTGAATTTGAAAGGAGGGAAAATTATAATTCAGGATTTCGACAGTAATCAATCCAAAAACAATGAAAGAAAGGTTTTTTTATGAAAAATCAATATTTCATGTGGGATTTCTTCGGCATGTGTGAAGAACCGATGCTGAACGATGAATATTCCGCTGCGCTGGAAACTCTGCGTGCAGGCCGTGACTTCGTTCCCGGCAATCCTCTGGTAATCGAAAAATTCCATGTCAATTCCTTCGATCGCGGATCCGGAAAATATATCAAGCGTCCCGCCGCTTTGATATTCTTCAACATCCCGCGGATCGATGAAAACGGTAAGATCACGGCTACGGCCGAATGGCCGTATAAGACCTCCGATGAGTTTACCGAGTATCTGTGCCAGACAGCATACTGCCATTTCGTTGATGCGCATTGGAGTCAAGGAGATTTCGATTCGAAATTCACTTCCTCCAACGATTTCCAGGTCGTCCGATTCCAGTTCACCAACCACGTTTCCGGAGACGGTGCGGGTCACGTTGCAGTCAGGTCCGAAATAGTGCTCTGACAGTGCGGCATTCTCCCTCTTGCCCCGGGATTGCATATCGGATCTTCGAATCCGGTATTTTTCCCGGCGGGAGAGGGAGTTTCGCAGGACGTAAATTCGCCGGTCAACTTTTTTGGAGCAAAAAAAAGGTTTTTTTTCGTAACCACACACTTTTTTCCCGCAAATAACCCCGTATGACCAATAGAAGAAAAAAAATTCTTCGTGCTCTTTGACAATTCAAAAACTCTGATACGAATTTTCTGCAGGGGATATTCCTGCCAAAATTCTCACGGGGAGAAACACACATCTGTCACAGAGGACAACGTCGTATAAAAAACTGAAACCCAACTATAGGAGGTGTTTATGAACAACCGACCAACCCATCACACGAACACGGATCTTAAGATGCAAAAAAGTCAATTATTATTTCAGCTCGGCAATATCGTTCTGAGCAACCCGAAGATTCTTCTTCCGGAAGAATTGGAAACTGTAATCAGCCGGGGAATGCGGCGCTGGTCCACCCAGTCAGCGCAGGATGATGCCGCCGGCCGCTCGCCCCAAAAACGTTCTGGACGCGAAGAACTCATACAGAATTTGAAAAACATGCGGCGGATTCTGATCAGCCGCGAGGCCGGAAAGATGTCGCGGTGGATCGAACAATCCCGGATCCGCAGGACTTGGCCGGAACTGCCCGAATACCGGATCCGCCGGCAGGGGATCCGTGCATTGCTTGTTGCATTCCGGAAAGCGGATTCGATTTCCCAATTTCATCGTCTGGCGCCGTTTTATGTCGTACAAAATTTCCATAGGTTTGCCTGCAATTCGCCATCGTGCTGGAGTTTCCGAATCAACCTCAAAACCGGCAAGGGCACATGCACCTGCGGCAGCGGGAGGATGTTCTGATGAAAATACTGATCGGACTTCTCGCACTCGGAATCTGGATCTGGTTCTGGCATCCGGAATGGATCCCGACCATCCTGGTTCTCGGCGTGATCATCTTCGTCATTCTGTTCTTGCTGGCCTGCTTCTGCTACGGCGTCGAAATGATCCGTCTTTTCTTCAAAATATAAAATAAGGTTATGAAATCATGATGAAAATTGCATTGTATGCAGCACTGATGCTGTTCCCGCTTTTGAGCTTTGCCAAAAACTGCTGCGAAACCTGCGGACGGGATATTTCGCAGGCAAAAAACGCCCGCCAGTGTGCCGGCTGTTCCATCCGGGAAACAGTCGGCAGCGTGATCGACTGCTTCCGCCACCCAGACAAAAAAACGGACCAGATCAAGGCGCCGCGCCGATCTGGGCGGCTCGGAGACACTGCCGAATGGCACTTGATCGGCCTCAATGAATACTTCAAGTTCAATATTGTATTTCCGGACGGTGAATACCCGCTGAATTACACCATGAGGTTGTCGGTGAAGGACAATCGGGACCGGATCCGGATCCTCCTGAGAGATGCGGCGGATACCATCATCTTCAACCGTGACGATGGAAAGGTGGTAAAACATCGCGGCGTTTATGTGTTCGACAATCTTCCGATCTGTCTGCCGGGCAGACCCCGGATGTTTCTTTTTGTCCGCAGATGCTCGGTGGATTCCATCGAATATCTAGTGACCGCCGATGACGGCACCGGTCACAACCTGCGGACAGCCTACGGCACGGCCAAGTCCCCCAGCATTACGGATTTCAGCTGGTTTCGTTGAAAACCGCAGGGAAAAAAGCGCAAATAACCCCATATACAAATAAACAACCGATCATCAGGATCGGATCAACCCCAAACCAACTGTGGAGCAAAACACATGAGCAGAAGTCAAAATGAAGCATTTCACTCCGCGTTTCCCGACAACATCGAAGCGGTCCGCTATGACCTGGAGCATGAGGATGTCATGCTCTCGGCCAGGCTGGTCGACGCCGCCGCACACGGCTGCTGGCCGCAAGTGAAACAGCTTCTGGCGGACGGAGCCGATCCCCGGATCTGCCGTTACACCGGCGGCGGCCGCTGCAAATCGGCGCTGTATTTCGCCTTAAAGGCCGAAGAGTTCGACATCGCCGAAGCACTTCTCAAGGCCGGCGACCGTCTCGATGACCTTCGCACCGAAGAATCCGACGGCCTGCCAGGAGCGGCCGTCAATTTTCTGGTTCGCGCCGCGGCGCATGGCAAAAATGCCCTTGAAGAAAAAGCCAAACCGCTTTCGGAGTGCATCCGCTGTGGCCTCTGGGTGCAGACGCACGAAGCCATGAAATCCGCCTCGCGAAAAGAACTGAACCTTTCGGTCGAGATGATCGGCCTCCATCTCAAGCCATGGAACGCCATGGAGTATCTGCAGATCCTCGACGAACTTGAGGCGCACGGTGCAAACCTGGAGCTGCTCGGTACGCTCCGAGATGAACTTCTGCCGGCAATTTTGAGTTTGCCGCCTGTGATCCGGGAGAAATTCATGGACAAAACAGGCGTATTCATCACCGACGAAGTCACCCCGGATCAGCCGGGGCAGAAACATAATCAATTATTTTAACAGAAAGGAAGCATAAAATGCTGTTTTTCGCCATTGCCGCTTTGGGCTTTTTCGCCTTCATCGCCAACCTGCTGCCGATGCTCGGACACGTGATCGTCGGCTTTTTCAAGTATGTGGTGCTGCCCATCATCATTATCGTCGCAGTCATCAGCTGTTTTTCAAACTGAAAACCAAGGAGATCAAACATGAATATCGAAAAAACTTCTTTCGGCGGTCTTTTGCTTCACACCTCGCATGGCAATTTTGCCGTCAACGGCGGCGGTTCCATGGAAGACATGGAGATCGGCTACCGTTTGCGCGAACAGCCCCTGCGCGGACTCATTCTGACTGCGGAACATATTCACCGGTCGCGCAATGCCGCGGCATTTGCCAACCGGTTCGGGATCCCCGTTCTGATTTCAACGGCAACCTGGGCGGTGCTGGGCGAACACCTCGACCGTCCGGTCCTGTTTTCGCCGCCCGGAACCGTCGATTTCGAAGGTCTCTCCCTTGAATTCCATTTCCTGCGGTATGACTCCATCGATCCCGTTTATCTGATCGTCCGGGATCGGAAAAATACGGTCGGGATCGTGCCCGACGGCAAACTGACCGCACATACGGCGGAACCGCTCCGGCATTGCAGTGCGCTCTGCCTGGACAACCGGCCGCATATTCTGCCCGGCATTCCGTCCGCGCTGAAAAGACGCCTGCTCTCGGTCACCAACACCGCGGAGGAGATCGACCGTCTTTTCCCCGATACTGCCAACTTTTTGCTGTGAGGTGAAATATGAAAATGATGGTTATCGGCAAAACCGCCGTTATTTTCCCGCTGAATGATGACGGAAAACTTCCCGGCCGGCTCAAAGGGAAGTTTTTCCGGCATGGTCTGGTGATCGGCGCCTGCCGGCATCTCCCGGTCCTGCTCGCTCATTTCGAAAAGGAGGTGTTTTTCATCGGCATTCTGCATGGAAAACATCTTCCTGACAGGGAGTAAACTCGCCAATCGCCTTTTTTTGAAAAGAACTGTCACTTTTGGCGTAAATAACCCCGTATAGGTAATATAAAAATTTGAAATTTAATTTTTTGTGCTCTTTGACAATTCAAAATCTCCAATACGGATTTTCTGCGGGGGATATCCCTGCCAAAATCCCGGCGGCCGGAGAAACGTTTCCCTTACATTTCAATTACAAACAAAAAACAACAAACAAAAAGGAGAACCACTATGGAAAAAACCATCAGCGAACAAATCGAACACATGGAACTGGAAGACCGCATCTCTGTCATCCGTCAGGATCTGACCGGCGATCCGCTCCTGAGCGGCAAACTGGTCAAAGCTGCTCGTGAAAACCAATGGGAGGAGGTCGAAAAACTCCTTTCCCAAGGCGCCGACCCGAGGATCTGCCGCAGCGGCGATGCATACGGCGTGGAATCCGCGCTTTTCTACGCAATTATTGCCAAACGTTTTGATATGGCAGAGAAACTTTACCAGGCCGGCGACCGGCTGGATGATCTGATCCCCGAAGACGAGGATAAAATCCCCCTGTCAACGGAAACATTGGCGTTTCTGGCTTTCTCCATGCGGAATGGGGACAATTATTTCCTTGACGAAAGTAAAAATCTTCCCGAATGCTGCCGCTGCTCCGCATTCGTGCAGATCGGAGAACTCATGCCGCAGGCGAGTCCGGAGGAGCTGAACCAGAGCATCGCCCCTACCGTCCATTCCTGGATCCGTCATTTCAAAAATCCGGAGGTTTACAATCAGATCCTCGAAGACCTTCTTGCACGCGGCGCCAGACTTTCCGATCCGGAAAAGCAGGAGCTGCTCGACTACGTCCATCGCCGTTTCCACCATTGCCCGAAGATCTTCCATCCCGGACAGGAGGCGGTAGACAAGCTGGTTTCCCTCATCAAGCGGGCATGAGTTTCCCGCTTTTTAACGGCGTCAATGCGTTTTGAGCAACAAAAAACCCGTCTGCCGAAGCGAGACGGGTTGGAACACGCGTTGATGAAAGAATCAGCCGCGGCGGCCTTTCAGACGGCCTCTCTGGAGGAATCCTTCATAATGCCGCATCACCAGATGCGATTCCAGCTGGCTGAGCGTGTCGATCGTGACGCCGACAATGATCAGCAGACTGGTCCCGCCGAAGAATGACGCGATGTCATAGGGGATCTTCAGCCATTTGGTGAGAAGCATCGGGAATACCGCCAGACCGGTCAGGAAGATCGCGCCGGCGAAGGTGACTCTGGTCATCGTGCTGTCAAGGAAATCCGCAGTCGGCTTGCCCGGACGGATGCCGGGGATATATGCGCCTTCCTTCTTCAGATTGTCGGAGATCTGAACCGGATTGAACATATTGGCGACCCAGAAGTAGGAGAACGCCAGGATGAGCAGTCCGTAGATGCACATATAGGAATAGCTGTCATGCGAGAAATACACCCCGAGGAAGCGAAGCGGCGGAATGGCCTGCAGGATCACCGGCGGGAAAATCAGGATCGCTCCCGCGAAGATGATCGGCATGACGCCCGGGAAGTTGACTTTCAGCGGCATATAGGTGGTGCCGCCGGAAATCTTGTTGCCCTGAATGCGTTTAGCCATCTGGATGGGCACTTTCCGCTGTCCCTGCGTGAGCAGGATCGTCAAGGCGGTGACGACGGCGAAGATGATGAAGAGGAGCAGCACATGGACCAGCCGGAACCGGGTTCCGGAGGAGGAGAAACCGCCCTGCATCATTTCGACGACGCCCATGACCGCCTGGGGAAGACGTTCGATGATGTTGGCCGTGAT